>Ga0070730_10000491_pt1 | contig 46152 bp, 39 predicted proteins | sample Coa_R1_3_FD_66447 | JGI IMG/M metagenome (GOLD analysis project Ga0070730, IMG submission 66447) | Surface soil microbial communities from Centralia Pennsylvania, which are recovering from an underground coalmine fire - Coalmine... | ecosystem: Environmental > Terrestrial > Soil > Unclassified ...
CCCGCTCGATCGCGGTGATCGGCGCGTCCAGCGCTGCTGCGGGGAGGCCGCCGTGCGCCGTGGTCGTCGAAACAGCGCCTTGTATCGCACGCAATCGAACGTACACTAGCGGAGGAGGAGCGACGATGACTACGAAACAAAAGATCGCGTTGGTCGCAAAGCGGGCGCTTGGCCGCGCGCGGATGTGAGCAAGGTGGCGGCAAAACAGTTGGTCGCTGCGGCGGATGCGACGCTCGTCGCCCAGGGCAAGGCCGCACGCGCCGTCAACGGAAGCGGGCAATGAAGGCGGCGCTCAAGAAGGTCATGAAACGGCGGCCATCGCCGGCGGTCGCCACGGCCAGGATCGAGGAGCCGGCAGTCCAGCCGCGGCATGAATTGACGCTCGTCTCACTCTCAAGATTCCTTCATGAATTGGCGCTCAATTTCGGGTCGTACCCTCACGAGGAGTCGCGATGGACTGGGGCCCAATCGTCGTCGGCGTCGATATCTCGCCGGCCGCCAAGGGGGCAGCCGCGATAGCGGAGCGCATCGCGCGCCGGGCGGCGGCGCCGTGCCGCGTCGTGCACGCCGTGCGCGACGCCTGGGCGCCGCTCGTGGCGGTGAGCGTCGATCCGCAAGTCGTCGACATGCAGCAGCTGCAGCTCGGCGTGGCACGGCATCAGGTGAGCGAGGCCTTGCGCGGCAGCATCTCGGATCAGGTACGTGAGAAGCTCGACGTCCGCTTCGGCCCCGCGGCGGTGGTGCTGCAACAGGTGACGCGAGAATTGCAGCCGGGTCTCGTCGTTCTGGGCGGTAAGCTGCACTCGGTTTTGGAGCGCTGGCTGGGCGGCAGTACGAGCGTCCACGTCGTGCGCACGACCGAGGTCCCGGTTCTCATCACGACCGGAGCGCCGACGGCATTTCGTCGGGTGCTCGTCGCCGCCGACCTTTCGAGCGCCGCCGGACCCACCGTCGCACTCGCGGAACGATTCGCGAAGCTCGTAGGTGCGCAATTGCGCGTCCTGACGGTGTTTGAACCTCTGCCCGACCTGCCCGGCATTCCGCCGATGGACCCCACGGAATACTTCGCGCTGGCGCAAGAGACATTGGGGCGCGACGTCTGGCCGCTGGTGACGGCGTCGGCGGTGGAAAAGCTAATCCGCCATGGTGTGGTCGTGGACACATTGATCCGTGAAGCCACCGAGTGGAGCGCCGATCTTCTGGTCGTCGGCTCGCATGGCAAGGGGTGGGCGCAACGCGTGCTGCTGGGAAGTGTGACGGAGCGCCTCATCAATCAGATGCCAACGTCGCTGCTGGTCGCGCCGGTCGTCGTTCCCGCGTCGGCAGAGCGGCGGGAGCCGCGGCAAGAGGCCGTCGCCGGCCGCTGAGGAGGATCCTATGTCCGGTCAGCCCATCGTCGTCGGAGTAGACGGCTCGCCCGAAGCGGGTGCGGCCGGAAGTGCCGGCTGGATGATCGCAGAGGCAGCCGGCGTTGATTGCCGTCTGGTACACGCGATGCGGGACGTGCGGACGGCGCTCGAAATGGCGGGTACGGGTGTCTCCCTCGACGCGCTCGAGCTCGCGATGCTGGCGCGCGCGCGCGCCGACATCATGGTCGCGCTGGACGGCCGCGTTCCGTCACTCGTGGCACATAACCTTCAGGTGCGCGCGGGTCGCGCAGCCGCCCTCCTCGACGACGCCATAGCCGCGACCGACGCCCAAATGCTGGTCCTTGGCGGGAAGCATCACTCGGCGCTCGGCCGCTGGCTGGGTGGCAGCACCGTCCAGCACGTCGTGCGGCGCGTGGACATTCCGCTCCTCGTCACGGCCGGTGATCTGCGCCCCCGTCCGCGCGTCATGGTCACGGTCGACGTATCCTACGCCGCACGACCCACCATCGAGCAAGCGACGACATTTGCGCGCCTGCTCGGCGGGCCGCTGCATGCGCTTCATGTCATCGAGCCCACGATGGCCGTGCCGGAAGCGCTCTTTCTACCGGAGCCGATCGATTTCGACGCGTGGTCGCGAGAACGCATCGAACGGGACATGTGGTCGCTCTTGCCGATTCCGGATCATCACAAGGTGATTCGCAGCGGCACCGCAGTCGAAACAATCGCGCAGGAGGCAGCGGCGTGGCGCGCCGACGTGATCGTCGTTGGCTCGCACGGCAAGAGCTGGGTGGATCGGCTGCTGATCGGAAGCACCACCGAGGCGCTGCTGAATGATTTGCCCGCCGCCGTGTTGGTGATTCCGGTGCCGTCGCCCGTGAAGCGCGCTCCTGCGCCGGTGCGCCGCGGGATCGCGGTCGCGCACGCCTGAGCGATGACGCTGCCGTTCAGCGTGGAGCAATTCGAGCGTGCCGTTACGTCTCAGGTTCGGCCGACACCGAGCGCATCCGCCACGCGATTGATGTAGTGGGTCGGCACGTTCGGGTGGCTCAAAACGCGACGCGCTGTATCGAAACAAACCCTTCGCCCGTGTGAGCGCCGTCACGCAGTGCGTCGCATCCCATTCGCTATAGCGAGGTTAGTACGCGGCGACGCATGGTCTCGACTTTGCGCTTGTTGCCGGCAACCATTCCCCAGGAGTAACACTGTGTCGCAGCAAGTGAGCCGGCTGGTTGTTGGAATCGCGCTGTTGGCGGGCATGACCGCGTCAGCTTGTAAGAGCAGCAGCGGGCCGCTGGCACCGTTTCAGCCGCAGATCAGCAATCTCACGGACAATTTCCAGTTCCAGGCCACGGGTGTGCAGAACGTGACCTGGACCTACACATACCAATGGCTGAATAGCGGCGACTCGGCGACGGTGAACCAGGCGACCACCACGACGGCGGGATCAGCGGCCCTGACGATTTCGGATAGCACGGGCGCACTGCTGTACTCGCAATCTCTCTCTGCCAACGGGACATTCGGAATGAAAAAGGGGATTCACGGCCACTGGACCGTCAAAGTCCAGTTCGTGAGCTACAGCGGGACGGTGAACTTCCGCGTGCAGAAACAGTAAGAGGCTGGGCGCCCTCAGCCTCGTCCGACGCCGAGCGCATCCGCGACGCGATTGATGTAGTTGAACCACGCGGCGATCAACGTCATCTGCAGGATCGCGCGGTCATCGAATCCACACGCGCGCAGCCGCTGATGAAACTGCGGGCCGATCCGTGTCGCGTCGCGCGTCATCTGGACGACGTAGTCGAGCATCGCGCGCTCCGCCTCGGACACCGGCGCCTTGGTGTAATCGTCTTCCAGGGCTTCCACCAGCTTCGCATCCAACGTCACCCGACGCAGAAACTCTGCGTGTGATTCGATTCAGTAGCGACAGCGATTCGTGACCGACACCACGGTCGTGATCATCTCGTGGTGGCGGCGGGTGAGCGGCAGATCGGGCGACATCAGCGCGCCGAAAGTCGCGAACGCATGGAACAGCGCGTCGGGGATCAGGCTGTGGGAGGCGACGATGCCCGACGTACCATCCGGCGTGGGGTGGACGGGTGAGGCGTACTCTTTCGGATATAGCTGCTTCTGGCCTTCAACCGCCGAGCGCAGCTTCTCGTCCGCTTCGGGCAGCGGGATGGTCCGAATCCAGGTCATGAACGCGATTCCGGTTGCGAGTGAGTCGTGCGCGATAGATAAGGAAGTACATCGGCACGCCGAGCGCGACGATCAGGACGCCGAGCGCGGCCTGCAGTGGTTGATTGGCACCAAAGAGGAACAGCACGACGGCCACGAGCACGAGAAAGAACACGGCCGGTAATGGATACGCGGGCAGCGGATATGCCGTCGCGCCCTCGCGGCGACGCAGCACCATCAGGCCGGCGACCGTCAGCGCCAGGAATGCCACCGTGACAAAAATGAAATAGGACAGAATCTGCTGGAACGTCCCGAACAATACGAGAACGGCCGCGAGCGCCGCCTGGATCGCGACTGCGCGGGTCGGCGTGCCAAGGCGCGGATCGACAGCCGCAACCGACTTGAAGAACACGCCGTCGCGGGCCATGGCGTAGTACACGCGGGGCAAGGCCATCAGCAGCGCCAACAAGCTGCCCGCGACCGCGACGATGACGATCGCGGCGAACACGCGGCCCCCGGCCGCCCCGAACAACGCTTCTCCGGCCTGCGCCGCGAAGGTCTCTCCTGAAGTCACACGCTCGAGCGGGACGAGATAGAGGAAGACGGCGCTGGTCATGATATAGACGAGGGTGATCGCGGCGACGCCGAGCGTGAGCGCGCGCGGGACCGTTCGCGCCGGATCGCGGGCTTCGCCGCCCAGCTTGGCAATTTCCCACCAGCCGCCGAACGCGAAGAAGGCGCCGATGAGCGCCGGCGCGAGCGCGCCCGGCAACGGCTCCGACCCCGCGCGTTGCGCGACAAACGGCAGGAAATGCGCCCAACTGCCGGCGCGCAGCACGAGAGCGAGAATTGCGAGCAACGCCAGTGCGCCGACCTTGAGTGCGGTGAGCCACTGCATCAGCAGTGCGCCGCGGCGCACACCCGCGATACTGACGGCGGCCAGGATTGCGATGGCTCCGATGGCGATCAGCTTCAGCACGACACCCGAAATGCCGAGCGCATAGCCGACGTAGCTCGCGAGTCCCATCGCCAGGGCGGCGGTGATACCGGGATCCATGACCAGCAGGCACTTCCAGCCATAGAGAAATGCGACGAGCGGGCCGAATGCTTCGCGGAGATAGACGTAGCCGCCGCCCGCCTCCGGGAAGCGCGCGGCGAGCGCGCCATAGCACAGCGCGCCGCTCAGCGCCATCGCCCCCATGGCGAGCCACACGACGAGCAGCCAGAAGGGCGAACCCACCGCCCGCGCCATGGTTGCAGGGGTAAGAAAGATCCCGATCGCAATCACCTCGCCGATCACGAGGGTGCTCAGGGCGCCGACGCCGAGGTCGCGGGACAGACGGTTCATGAGTGGGCACTAAGCTCTAGGAACCGAGTGGCAACCGCCAGTCTCTTCGCCGCTTAAAGACTCGCTCAAGCGTTTCTCAACCGATTTTCAGGCGCCGGGCCCGCGGATCCGATGCCGGTGCCATCCCCAAGCTGCGCGCGAGCCTCGCCGCGGCCATCGGCGCCGAATTCGAGATCTATACGCAGCCGCCGCGCGAGATGCTCATCCGCCGGCTCGGCCAGGCGCTCGCGCAGACCTCACGACAGGTGAACACGCTCGAGCGCCGGCTGGCGCCGGTGTTGCGCGGCACCGTGACCCGAATTCGCCGGGCCCTCGATGAGCGGGAGCGAGAAGAGCGGTTGCGCCTCAAGCGATTGAAAAGGCGTTAACAGCGCCTTCATGGAGGTTTTATCCCCTGGTCGTTATCCCTCTCCTACAGCACCCATAGGGAGGTGCAATGCGTGGTCTCGTGATCGCGATGTTCGTCGGCGCTGTGTCGGTTAGCGGTGGCTGCCAGCAGGCGGCACCGAAGGAAAACGGGTCGCCTCCGGGACGGCCCGGCGGTTTGAACCGGCAGGACGAGCTGTTGCTCGCTGCCGCGAATGTCGCGCTGCCGCCTCCGGGCATTACGGCTTCCGATCTTCCCGAGCCGAATTCGATGGGTGCCAAGCTGGTGGCCACTTACTGCGGACAATGCCACAACATGCCGACGCCTCAGATGCACAGCGCCACCGATTGGCCGGGCGTCGCGCGCCGGATGTGGCTGCGTATGGGACTTTTGTCGCCGTCGTTGGGGGTGAAGGTGCCGACGATGGCTGATCGATTCGCGATGCTGGATTATCTCACGGCAAATGCTTTGAAGGTGAGCGGCGCGACGCTGCCCGCGGGCCGTGGTCGCGAGGCGTTCGCCGAGATCTGCAGCCGTTGTCACGCGCTGCCCGATCCGCGCGTGCACTCGAGCGCCGATTGGCCGACGGTGTTCGCGCGCATGGAGCAGAACATGATTCGGATGCAGGTGCCGCCACCGACGAGAGAGCAGACGTCCGACCTGTTGCTCTATCTGCAGACAGTTGCGTCACGCCCATGAAGACGGCGCGCTCGCTGGAATGTTCGATGACGTGTAGCATCGCGGCCGGGAGGAATCCATGAAAGTTGCACGCTTCGCCATCGGTGCCCTTGTGTTGTTCGCGCTCGGCGCGTGTACCAACGACAAGATCGTCTACCGCGACCGGCCATCCTTCAATCCACCCCCCGACAGTGTCAACGGATTCCTCGGTTACTTCACGGTCTCGACGAAACAGACCAGCTGCGGCAACTGCCACGTCGGGGTGCAGCAGGAGTGGGCGTCGACAAAGCACTCGCATGCGTGGGCCGATCTCCAGGGATCGGGACACGCCGCGAAGTACTGCAACTCTTGCCACAGCGTGTCCGAGCTAGGCAATGCCGTTGGACACTCCGCGGGCTATTCGCTCAAGCCCGATTCCGCGTATCAGGACGTGCAGTGTGAAAGCTGCCACGGCCCGGGGTTCACGCACGCGGATAACCCCGACATCAACGCCAACTGGCCGCTTGCGCGGATTCACGTCGACACGGGCGTGACCACGTCGTGCAGCGGCTGTCACTCGGGCGCTCACGATCCGTTCATCGAGCAGTGGAAGGAGTCCGGCCACGGCTCGGGTCCGGGGTTTGCCGTTGCCGCGACGAACGCGAGCTGCGCGCCCTGCCACGAAGGCCGGACCGCGATGGCGGTGAAGTTTGGCGAGAACGCGAACTTCGTGGAGAAGAGCAGCGCCACGCCCGAGCGGATCGGCTGCGTCACCTGCCACAATCCGCACGGCTCGCCGAACACCGCGCAGCTGCGCGCGCCGCTCGAGACCCCCACGCGCGACCAGTTGTGCGTCACGTGCCACTCGCGTAGCGGCACGCCGCCCTGGAGCGTGGCCGCGTCGGGTGGGACCTCACGCGGCGCCCACGGCGCGCAGGGACTCCTGCTGCTCGGCGAGAATGTGGGCTGGATCCCGCCGAACTTCACCTACGACACGAGCCAGATCGTGAGCACCCACGGGACCTCCGCAAATCCGAGGCTGTGCGCGACCTGTCACGTGGTGCGCGCGACGATCACCGACAAGATCACGGGAGCGTTCACGTTCCAGAGCGTCGGACATACGTTCGACGCCATTCCGTGTCCCGACTCGTCCGGTATCCCGGGCCCATGCTCCAGCGCGGTCGCGCCCGACACCGTCCACGATTTCAGCGCCTGCGCGACCAGCGGCTGTCATAGCGCCGCCGCCACGGCGCGCAGCGCGTATGTCACGTTCAAAGGCCGGCTCGACAATCTGCTGGACCAAATCTGGACCGATAGCAACGGCAACGGCATCGTCGATTCGACCGACGGCGGGCTGATCCCGCAGCTGGTCGCCCGGACGCAGCGGCCCACCGCGACCGCGGCCGATACGGCGGCGATCAATTTCGGCACCACCACGACGACGGTGGCAAAGGGTGCGCTGTGGAATGCGGCGCTCGCGGCCACCGAAGACCGTCCATACTTCTTGAGCGGCAAGATCTTGAATAGAACCTTCGCCACGCACATGGCGTCGGGAAACGGCGTCCACAACCCGTTCCTGCTCGAGGCCCTGTTGACCTCGTCCATCGACGCGCTGCATTCGACCTACAGCCTGCCGACGCCGCCGATCAGTCTCCAGGTGCAGGCCATCCGGCCGCCCGGCGTCAAGACGCGGGCTGGACAGTAGATCGAATAGCAGACATCTGTTGATCATGCTGGTGCTCCAGCAGACGGCAGTCGGCCCGCCGCCCTTACCGGGCGGCGTGGCTGCTGTTTTACGCTTCTTCTTCAATCTGCCGCAGTGGTTCCAGATCGGCGGGTTCTTTGTCGGCCTTGCGGTAGCAGCCTGGCTCATCGTGTACGTGTGGCGCCGCAGGCTGCTCATCGTCGGCTGGATCAAGACGCGGCAGCGGGGCGTGAAGATCGCGCTGGTATCGGTCGCGGCCGTCGCCGTCCTCGGCGGCACCGGCGTTGGCACCGTCAGCTGGAACTACATGCAACACGACAACGCGTTCTGCACCGGCTGCCACATCATGAAGGTGCCGTTTCAGCGGTTCACCGGCTCGAAGCACGATTCGCTCAGCTGCCACTCGTGTCACCAGCAGTCGATCTTCGCGAGCATGCGGCAACTGTATCTCTGGGTCGCCGATCGTCCGCAGAGCATCAAGATGCACGCCAAGGTGCCGACCCCCGTTTGCGCCGCCTGCCACGTCCAGGGAGACAAAGAGAAGGAAAAGTGGAAGCGCATCGCGACGACGGCGGGTCATCGCGTCCACCTGGAGTCTGATTCGAGCGCGTTGCGTAACGTGCAGTGCACCACCTGCCACGGCCTCGAGGTGCATCGCTTCGTGCCGGCGGATTCTACGTGCGGGCAATCAGGGTGCCACAGCAACGTGCAGATTCGCCTGGGCAAGATGGCGGGGCAGACAGGCTTCCATTGCATTGCCTGCCACCAATTCACGGCCGAGGTGCCCCTGCTCGCCACGCGCGATTCGGCGGCGGGAACGCTGCGCCCCGGCGCGCACGAGTGTTTCAGCTGTCACCAGATGCGCGAGAAGCTGGCGGACTTCGATCCCTCGCGTGATCCGCACCGCCAGACCTGCGGCATGTGCCACAATCCGCACCAGCAGACCCGCCCGGCCGATGCGCTCAAGAGCTGCGCGTCGGCGGGGTGCCACGTCGACTGGCGCGACGAGCCCTTCCACACGGGCCAACCGCACAGCCGAGTCGCACAGCAGTGCGAGCTGTGCCACCAGCCGCACGCCGCCAGCGTCGACGCGAGCGACTGCGCCGGTTGTCACGCGGCGGTCAAGCAGCGCACACACGGGCACGTGAATCCGCCGCAGGCGTTCGACACCACGCGGGCGTTGCGGCGAGTTTCCTTCAACGCGATTCCCGACGTGGAGCTCAAGGGCAAGGGCGATGCGAACCCACCGCGCGCCGCCCCCGCTTCCCGGCTCCCAACACCCGCCGACAGCTTCTCGCACGACCGTCATAAACAACTCGCCTGTCTCACTTGCCACGTCACCCGCCAGCCCAATGCCAGCCTCACATTCGCGCCGCCACGCGGGTGCCAGATCTGTCACCATCAGACCCCCGCCGCGAGCGATTGCGCCAAGTGCCATACGCCCGATCAACTCGCACCGGCGCACGCCGAGACCGTCGCAGTCGCCGTGGCGAACCATGCGGCGCGTGCGCGGGCTGTGGCATTCTCACATACGACGCATAGCCAGCTGCGCTGCACGCGCTGCCACACGACGGCGGTTTCACTGGATCCCGCCGACTCCGTCAAAGGGTGTGCCGCCTGCCACGACGATCACCATGGCCCGCGACGGGACTGCGCGAGCTGTCACACCGGTGCCGATATCCAGGCTGCGCATCGTGACTCGGTCGACACGCATGCTGCCTGCGACGCCTGCCATCGCGAAGCTACCGTCGCGCGGCTCGTGCCGGATCGCGGACTGTGCATCACGTGTCACGCCAAGCAGCGCGATCACTACGCGGCGCGCGAATGCACAGCCTGTCATTTCCTCGCGACTCCTGACGAGTACCGTGCGCACTTGCGGAAGGTGGGGGGCGCGTGAAGCGACTCGTCGCGCTCGTGGCTCTGCTCGCGGCTCCGCTGGCGGGGCAGGGGTATCGGCTCAAAGTCGATAATCGCGTTCAGGCGATCAGCTACCGCGGGCTCGAGCTCGACAGCATCGCGGTGACCGATACCATATCGGGACCCAGCGGCGGTCCGACAACGCCTGACGGCTTCGCGGTCCGTTGCCCCAGCGGCGCGGCTTACTGCCTGTACTTCCGTCCCGGGCCCGTCAGGCACGGCGCGCCGCTTGTGACCACCGCTGACCTCTCAGTGTGGGGCTTCGGCGTAAGCGGCCTGAGCGCCCACGTGACGGCGCGTGGCGCCCGGGACCTGACCGGCGACAACGCGTGGCCCGGCTCGGATCCGGCGATCCAGCTGCTCACCGGTTACGCGGAATACAACCGCGAGCGGATCACGGTCCGCTTGGGCCGCGACCTGAACTACAACCGGCTCGGCACGATCGGGTTCGACGGCGGAAGCATTACGCTGCGCGATGGACGGCGCGGGCTCGACGCGTCGCTCTACGGCGGCTGGGGACTCGCGCGCGGCGCGGCGCTGCCGGTGACCAGTCCCGTCGTGAATCCGATCAACGACTTCCAGCCGAGCCAGCGCCAGCTGCTGCTCGGTGTCAGCGCCGGTTGGTCGGGCAGCCACGGCGATTTGCGTGGCGAGTACCTGCGCGAGGTGGATCCGCATACCGACTACTTCGTCTCGGAGCGCGTGGGTTTTTCGGGCGAGCTCCGGCCGGTGCCACGCTGGAGTCTGGCCGCCGGTGCCGATTATGACCTGGCCGCCGGATTGTGGGGCAGTGCCGAAGCGACGTTGGGGTACGCCACGCCTGCCGTGACGAGCGCGGTCGGCGTCCGCCGGTACAGGCCGCATTTCGATCTTTGGACGATCTGGGGCGCGTTCAGTCCCGTGCCCTACAACGCCATTCAGGCGCAAGTCACGGTCAAGGCCATGCCGCACGTGGAGATCCGCGGGCGCGGCGAACGCTATCGCTTCGATGACGCCGGCGTGTCCACGCCGCTCGTTGAGGTCGAGCAATCGGGTTGGCGCGGCGAGCTGGGTCTCACGGCAACGCCGCGACCGGAATGGACGATCGACGCCGGCTACACGCGCGAATTCGGACCCGGGGCGGCCGTGGCGGGAACGAGCGCGAGCATCACGTATCAGCCAAGCAAGTTGTATGCGATCACCGCACACGGCGCGGCAATGGACCGGCCGCTCGAGCTCCGCTTCAGTGAGTCGGTCCTGCATCTCTACGGGATTGAAGGCCGCATCCAGCCGCAGCCGGGACTCGCGCTCGAGCTCGGCGCCGAGCGATATGCGGAACAGCGGCAGCGGCCCGATCCCGCGGCCATGGACTGGAGTCAGTGGCGCGTCACATTGCGCGCGGTGTTCTCAATTGGCAGCAGCGACGACGATCTCCGGAACCTGCCGCCGGCCACGCATCGGATGCCCGGCGGGCGGGCACAACGATGATCGCCCCCGCCGCTCTTCTCGCGCTCGCGCTGCTGCAGCAGCCTGTGCAGGGCTTCGATCATCTGCAGCACAAGAACCTGTTCCCCTCGTGCAGGACGTGCCATGCCGGCGCGCTGCAGAACGGCGTGTCGCTCTGGCCCGATGCGCGTTCCTGCGCGACGTGCCACGACGGTACGATCCAAAAGACCGTCAACTGGCAGCCGCCGCCACCGCGCCGGATGAATCTCCGCTTCGATCACGTCATTCACGCCACGAAGGCGAAAGACAAGGCGCCGGCGTGTGTCACCTGTCACGCGCGCGCCGGCGAGCCGCGCATGGCCGTGCGCGAGCCTGTGGTGGAGCGGTGTCTCACCTGTCACGGGATTCAAACGGCCCATCTTGCGGCGCCGGACACCGCGTGCGCCACGTGCCACGTTCCACTCGTCCGTGCCGCCACGCTCACGCGCGACGATATCGCGCGCTTTCCGGCGCCGCCGTCGCATGCGACGCCCGATTTCTTGAGCCGGGCCGGCCACGGCGCCGCCTCGCGGCAAACGATGGGCAACAGCTGCGCGACGTGCCACGCGCGCGAGTTCTGCTATCAATGCCACGCCGGCTCGGCGCCGCCACGGGCAATCGCGTGGCTCGCGTCCGACCTCCGCGCGACCGCAATCGGCGCGCGGGCGGCGCCCCCGAGCCACGGCGCCAATTTCGCCGATCGTCACGCGACCGAAGCAGCCGCGTCCACCGCCCGTTGCAGCGGTTGTCACGTGCGCGCCGACTGCCTGGAATGCCATCGACCGAGCGCCGGCTCGCGCGGCGCCGGCTACCATCCCGACGGATTCCTCGCGCGGCATCCGGCGTCGGCCTATGCGCGGCAAGCCTCCTGCAGCGACTGCCACAACGTCGGATCGTTTTGCACGAGCTGTCATGCGCGCGCCGGCCTCACGGCCAAGGGCGTATTGCGCGCGGGCTATCATGATGCGCGGAGCTTCTTCCTCGCGGGGCACGGCCAAGCCGCGCGGCAGGGACTCGAGTCGTGCGTCAGCTGTCACGCCGAGCGCGACTGCCTGACCTGTCACTCCGCGCTGGGCGGGCGGCGCTTCGATCCCCACGGGCCCGGGTTCGACGCGGCGAAGCTTCGCCGCACCGCCTTCCCGATGTGCACCGTCTGCCACGGCGCGAGCGTCCCGACGCAGTAAAGATCTCACACGCGTTTCACGCCGGCTTCAAGGCGGCGGTCGTAATTTCTACGCGGTCACCGGATGGGTGGCCGATGCGGGATCCGACGCAAAGTCTTCGGCCGCATGTTCACCGGGCCTGAACCGGTATGGGAACGCGAAATCCGAAGACCTCCAGCCCTCGCTCGTCTCCAACTATGAGCGGGGGCTGACGTTTTTTCACGCACGATTCAACGGCAATTCACGGCCCAGGTGCGAGGTTTGATCGGCTGCAGAACCTGCCCGATTCTCACAAGGAGGTAACATCATGTTCGGAGTTACTCGCAGAACCCGCGACCCCTGGGCCGAGCTGCTCTTCAATCTTGAGCGCCGCATGGGTCGTATGCTCAACGAGCCGCTCACGGGGTATGAGTGGCCGCTGGGCGAGGTGACCACCGCCTGGACGCCGGTGGTGGACATCTTTGAGGAGCCGGAGCACGTGCGCATCGTCGCGGAGATCCCGGGTGTGAAACCCGAGGCCGTGAAGATCCTCGTCGAGAACAATGTGCTCACGATCCAGGGGACCAAGGAGCAGTTCGCCGAGGAGAAGGCCGAGAAGATCCATCGCTATGAGCGGACCTACGGAGCCTTCGAGCGGAGCTTCACGCTCCCCACCACGGTTGATGCGGAGCACATCAAGGCCAGCTACGAGGCTGGCGTGCTCACGCTGATTCTCCCCAAAGTGGAGAAGGCGAAACCGCGGGAGGTGAAGCTCGAGGTTGTGCCCGAAAAGAAGCTGAAAGCCTGATCACCCGCGGGCACAAGACAGCCCCCGCCGCGCAAGCGACGGGGGCGCTGTGTTTGACGCTTCAGCAGCTGCTGATACCGAATAGCGTGTATAACGGGCACATCCGAAACAGCGCGGTGCCGAGGAAAATCAGGCCGATGAAGCCGACGGCGAGAGCAACGAGCGGGCGGTCTTGCATGGCCGCCGAGTTCAGCAGCAGGACGATGCCGACGAAGCCACGAACGCGCGCATCGCGTAATCCGACGTTTCTGGATGACATGGGGGCAATGTCGCATCGGCACTGTGAACCACGCCGCAATGGATGATGAATTCCTCTTCACGTCCCGGACGCGCCTACGCGTTATGCGAGCAGCTACAGTGATGCCGAGCTCGACGACTGGGCGGCGCGGATTCGGCGGGGGCTGGAACACGGACGCGACGTCTACGTTTATTTTGACAACGACCCACTCGCACACGCGCCGCGGAACGCCCGCGCGCTCTCGACTCGCCTGGGAATCGTCACCGATGGAAGAACGTAACGCAACCGTTGCCTGTCCATTCTGCCAGACGCTGAACCGCGTGGATCTCGCGCGGCTCGAACAGCACCCCAAGTGCGGCAACTGCGGCAGGCCGATCCTGCTCGACCGTCCTGTCGCGGTATCGGACGAGAACTTCCAAACGGTTACGACCGACACGACCGTGCCGGTGCTCGTCGATTTCTATGCGGATTGGTGCGGGCCCTGCAAGATGATGGCGCCGTTGCTCGACGATGTCGCGCATCGCCGCGCGGGCGAGATGCTCGTGCTCAAGCTCGATACCGACCGCAATCCCGCCACCCAACAGCGCTTCGGGGTGCGCGGCATTCCGACGCTGATCGTCTTTCGGGGCGGCAAGGAAGTGGCACGCCGCGTCGGCGCCGTCCCGCCGGCCGAGCTCGACGCCTTCCTGAAGGAGATCTAACCGGCGAGCTGCCGCAGCACGTACTCCAGAATCCCGCCGTGCTTGTAGTACTGCAGCTCCTGCGGTGTGTCGATACGCACGAGCACCCGGAACGGCGTCGCTTTCCCTTCATCCGACGTCGCCGTCACGCTCAGCTCCTTCGGCATGTCGCTCAAGCCCACGATGTCAAAGCGCTCCTTTCCGGTGAGCCCGAGCGCGGCCGCGTTCTGACCCGGCATGAACTGCAGCGGCAGAATTCCCATGCCGACGAGGTTGGAGCGATGGATGCGTTCGAAGCTCTCGGCGATCACCGCGCGCACGCCCAAGAGCCGCGGACCTTTCGCCGCCCAGTCGCGTGACGAGCCGGAACCGTACTCCTTTCCGGCCAACACGATCAGCGGCGTCCCGTCCGCGGCATACTTGAGCGACGCGTCGTAGATCGTCATCACCTCGCCCGCGGGCAGATGGGCCGTGAACGGCCCCTCGGTTCCCGGCGCGAGTTGGTTCTTGAGCCGGACGTTGGCAAACGTGCCGCGCACCATGACTTCGTGATTGCCGCGGCGCGCGCCGTAGGAGTTGAAGTCGAGCGGTTGCACGCCATGATCGATCAGATACTGGCCCGCCGGACTCGTCTTGCGAATCGAACCCGCGGGCGAGATGTGGTCCGTGGTGATGCTGTCGGCCAGCAGGCACAGCACCCGCGCGCCACGAATGTCGCGCACTGGCCCGGGCTGCGCCGGCATGCCGTCGAAGTACGGGGCGCGCCGGATGTACGTCGACGCCGGCTCCCACGCGAAACGATCGCCCTCGGGCACCGGCAGGGCGCGCCAACGCTCGTCGCCATCGAACACCCGGGCGTAGCTCTTGCGGAACATCCCCGATTGAATCGAGCGGCCGATGACGTCGGCCACTTCTTTCGTGGAGGGCCAGATGTCGCGCAGGAATACCGGCTTGCCGTCCTTCCCTTTGCCCAGCGGCTCGTTATGGAAGTCGATGTCGATCCGGCCGGCGAGCGCGTATGCCACCACGAGCGGCGGCGACGCGAGATAGTTCGCGCGGACTTCCTGCTGAATCCGTCCTTCGAAGTTGCGGTTCCCCGACAGCACGGAGCACACGACCAGCTCGCACTCGCTGATGGCATTGCTGACGACTTCGGGCAGCGGCCCCGAGTTGCCGATGCACGTCGTGCAGCCGTAACCGACGAGATGGAAACGCAGCGCCTCGAGCGGCTTCATCAGGCCCGCCTGCTCGAGATAGTCCGTCACCACCTTCGAACCGGGGGCGAGGCTCGTCTTCACCCACGCCTGCGTGTGCAGGCCGCGCTCGACCGCCTTCTTGGCCATCAGCCCCGCGGCCACCATCACGGAGGGGTTCGACGTATTCGTGCAGCTCGTGATCGCGGCGATGACGACCGACCCGTGCTTGAGCACGTGGTCGACGTCGTCGATCCGGATGTTCGCATGCGAGGGACGCGGCGGCATCAATCCCGCCTGTCCGCCCTCGCCCTCCCAGCGGCCGAGCGGCGCCGCGCCTGCCGAAGCCGCCGCGACGACCGCCGGCGGCGTGGTCGGCTTCATCAAGGTAGGGAGTGCTTCGGCGAACGTGGGCGGGACTTCGCGAAGACCGACACGATCTTGTGGCCGTCGCGGTCCCGCCATGCTGGGCTCCACAGTGGCGAGATTCAGCTCGAGCGTGTCGGTATAAACGGGATCCGGGGCATCGGGCGTGTGGAAGAGTCCTTGTTCCTTCATATAGGCCTCGACCAGCCGCACATGCTCGGCTGGGCGCCCGGTGAATTCGAGATAGCGCAGCGTCTCCTGATCGACCGGAAAGACGCCGATCGTCGCGCCGTACTCGGGCGCCATGTTGCCGATCGTGGCGCGATCGGCGAGCGGCAGAGTGGCGACGCCGGGACCGAAGAACTCGACGAACTTCCCGACGACTCCCTTCGCCCGCAGCATTTGCGTCACGGTCAGGACGAGGTCGGTTGCGGTCGCGCCTTCGGTGAGACGGCCGTTCAGCCGGAATCCGATGACCTGCGGAATGAGCATCGAGACGGGCTGGCCGAGCATCGCTGCTTCCGCCTCGATGCCGCCGACGCCCCAGCCGACGACGCCGAGACCGTTGATCATCGTGGTGTGCGAGTCGGTGCCAACAAGCGTATCGGGATAGGCCTGGGAATCGTTGGTGAACACGACACGCGCGAGATATTCGAGATTCACCTGGTGTACGATGCCGGTGTCGGGCGGCACGACCTTGAATCCCGTGAACGCTTTTTGCGCCCAGCGTAGCAGCGCGTAGCGCTCGCGATTGCGCTGGAACTCGAGATCGGCATTGACCTGGAACGCGCGCGGCGTGCCGAACTCGTCCACGATCACCGAATGGTCGATCACCAGCTCCGCGGGCAGCAGCGGATTCACGCGCCTGGGATCGCCCCCCATTTTTGCGATGGCGTCGCGCATCGCCGCGAGATCGACCACCGCGGGAACGCCCGTGAAGTCCTGCAGCAGCACCCTGGCGGGCATGAACGCGATTTCCTCGTCGGGGAGCTTCAGCGGCTCCCACCGCGCGAGTTTCTCGACATCCTCGGCACGCACGACCCGGCCATCTTCGCGGCGCAAGAGGTTCTCGAGCAAAATCCTGAGTGAATAGGGCAGGCGGGCGATGGACAAGCCGCGTCGCTCGAGGGCATCGACTCTGAAGATCTCGTAGGAACGCGCCCCTGATTTGAGCGTGGCGCGACTGCCGAAGCTGTTCGTACTCATTGTTGCAGCACCTTCACGGCGACAATGAAGTACTCGGTTTCACCGAAGCAGGTCGTCGGGACGCCCACGTGCTGTTGATAGGTCAATGCGACGCGCCTGCCCAGCGACTGATTGATCTGCTGCGCCACCACGTCGTCTCGCACGGTGAAGTAGAACTTCTCGGGATTGGTTCCGGGCATGGACACCATCGCCAACTCCCCTTCCCAGGTCTTACACAGCCATCCCTTCTTCGAAAACTTCTGCACAAAGCCGGCGCGTTCCCCTTCGGAGTAAGTCCAGTTGAGGGCCGACCAGGTGTACACCACAAAGATCAAAATTGGCGTCAGCAGGATGCCGGCGAGGATGAGCTTGCGCTTGCGGGTGAACTGAAAGTTCAGTTTGAAATTCACGGACGGGAATCTACCTCGTACGTTTCAGTGCGATAAGGCGTGAAGCCGCGCGCGAGGTAATTCGGGAGCGCGTTGGGATGATCGAGCGTGCAGGTGTGCAGCCACACGCGCCTGGGATCCAACGCCCACGCATCTCGCACGGCGCTCGACAGCAGATGCTTCCCGAAGCCGCGCCCGAATTCCGCGGCGACGATGCCGAAGTAAGCGATCTCGACGGAATCATCCTCTGCCACGCGCCGCAGCTCGTACCAGCCGGCGAGATGGTCCTGCGCGCGCCCGCGCCCCCTCTGGTTCGCGACGAAGAGCTGAATGGCTGGATCCGCGAGATGCTGCGCGATCTGCTCGTCGGACCAGTCCCAGCGGTCGAACCAGTGAAACGCCTCGCCGACCGCGCGATAGCACGTGCGGTAGAGGTCCGGTGAGGGGTCCGGAACCGGGGCGATCGCGATGTCCGGAAAACTCCCGAATGCGGCCTTGAACTGATCGCGATCCTTGAGTTCTAGATACGTTCGAGTCGCTTGCATATCTTTTGCACCATGACCTTCAATAAACCGGGCACCGTCCCCCTGCCGCTCGCGCTCCACCTCGCAACATACACCGTGATTGGCCTGTTCTGCGCCTTCGCGGGTGGACTGAATCTGATCGATCCGACGAAAATCATTCCCAACGCGGTCATCTTCCTCGGCCTCACGGTCTTCAGCTGGGGATACGTATTTGGGATCCTGATGGCCCGGAAGGAAGCGCTCGCGCTCGGATTCGTGGCGAGCATCGCGTACATCGCCGCCGGGCTGTGGCAGCTCGGCCCGCATTGGGCACTGGGGGCGCTCCTGCTCGCCATCGGCGTGTATGGACTCGCCGCCCTGGCGCTCTACCGCCGGCAGATCCTGGAAGCTTAGCCGATCACGTCGTCGCGGACGGGCGCCGCCGGCAGCTCGACGACGAAGCGGGCGCCGCCCAGCGTTCCGGAGTCTTCCAGCCAAATCCGCCCGCCGACCTCCGCCACCACGCGCTGACAGATCGAGAGCCCGAGCCCCGAGCCCTCGTCGGGGCTTTTGGTCGTAAAGAACGGATCGAAGATCCGGCTCCGGACGTCCGCCGGAACGCCCGGACCCGAATCCTCGACGGTCAGGCGCACCCAGTCGCCGCGCGCTTCCGTCGCGAGCTCGATCACGGCGTTGGGCCGCCCACGCACGGCGTGCTCCGCGTTGGTCACGAGATTGATGACGACCTGTTGGAGCTCCTGGCCGAGGCCGAGTACCGATTCCGCCGCCTGGTCCATGCGCGTGCGCACTTCGATGTTGTCGGCGCGCAGCACGCGCTGGCGAATCTCGGCGACGTCGCGCACGAGCTCGTTGAGCTGAATCCGCACGGGTGTGATGTCGGCGCGCCGGGCGAGGCGCAATAGGCTGCGGACAATGCGGGCGGCGCGATCGACTTCCCGCACGATCGTGGCGGCGGCGGTGCTGGCTTCCTCGTCCTTGGTCGAACGGCCCAGCAGCTCCGCCTCCATGCGGATCGCGGCGAGCGGGTTGTTCACTTCATGCGCCACGCCGCTCGCAATTTCACCGACCGTGGCGAGCTTCTCGCGCGCGATCAGCTCGCGCTGCGCGCGCAATTCGTCCGTGCGATCGTAGAGCGCCACCAGCAAATCCTGCGAACCCAGCCCCCGCAGGTCGGTGACCGTGCAGTCGCAGATCCGGCGATCGCTGTGCTCGCGGGGCTGCGTGACGAGCACGCGTCCGTGCCACGGCTGGCCACCCTGGCGTCCCGCCAGCATGAGACGGACGGTCAGGCCACTCGGCGACAGGCCGAGTTTTTCCAGATGGTGGCCGATCGCGGCTTCTTTGTTCTCGAGTCCAAAGATGTGGATCGCCGCCTCATTGACCTGGCGTACCATCCCGCCGGTATCCACCAGTGCCATCGGCAGGGGGCTGGCGTCGACCATCGCCCGCGCGCGATCGGCCGCAGCGCGCGTGGCGGCCACAGCTTCCGAGAGCTCGATACCGCCGGCTATGTGCGCGGCCACCGCCGACACATAGTGCAGGTCCTGGAGACTGAATGGCGGGACGGTCGCCGCGTCCGCGCCCTGATAGCGAAGCAAGCCGACCGCTCCGACCGTCCCCTGCGAGATCCGCAGCGGTGCCATCAAGGCGGCGCGGACGCCTTCCGACATCTGCAGCGCGATGGGGCTCGCGTCCTCTTCGGTGCGGAGATCGGCCGTTACCAGTGGCTCGCCGGTGCGCACGACTCGCCCTGTCGCACTGTTTTCGATTCCGAGGATCATGCCATTTACGGCAGACGCGTCGCCGAGGGCGGGTGAGATGAGCAGATTCTGGCCGTCCGGCTGCTTGAGTGCGACAAACGCTCCTTGCGCCTCGACCAGCTCCATCAAGCTCTGGAGCGTGTAGCGCAGCAACAGCTGTGTCTCCGGCGCCGCGAGCAGCCAGCGCGCGAGCTCGACGACGAAGCTGCCGAGCCGGCGCTCGCGTTCGAGCGCGGCGCGCCGGCCCACCATGACGGCGAGGCGGGAGGAGAACTCGATCGCGGCCTCGAGCTCGGAAGCGGGAAGCGCCGGCGGGGCACCGGCGAGATGCGCTTCGACGTGGCGACCCTCGGGATCGCGCCACTCGACGGTCAGGCTCCGGCCCGTCCGGTCATCCGCGCCGGCGCTGACGCTGCCGCCTTCGTTGATCCCCTGGTAGCGAATGGCGAGTCGAGCGCCCCCCGCCCAATCGCTCAAAATACGGGCGGCGGCGCCCCAAAACTGCGCCGATCGCTTCGCGTCACTGGCTTCGCGCAAGAGCGCCTGCAAGGCATCGCGCATGCGGGCTCGAATATAGGGAATTGGGAACCACGCGGCGTTGCAAAGGCATGACTACGACTACCAGCCCGCAGCCGTCTCCCGCTCCCATGACCAATTCCCCCGACAGTGAGCTGCTCGACGCCTACTCCCGCGCAGTCAGCGGCGTCGTTGATCGCGCCGCTCCCGCCGTCGTCAGCGTAGAGGTGCACCATCGCCGTCGCGGCGCACCCGCGTCTCGCACCGAGCAGGGCCACGGCTCGGGATTCGTCTTCACACCCGACGGCTTCATTCTCACGAACAGCCACGTGGCCCACGGCACCGTGAGGACCGATGTGGCATTTCCGGACGGCCGCCGCCTGCGTGCCGAGCTCGTCGGCGACGATCCGGAAACTGATCTCGCGGTGCTGCGCGTGGACGCGTCATCGCTGGTCGCCGTGCCCCTCGGTGATTCGGCGGTGCTGCGGGTCGGGCAGCTCGTCATCGCCATCGGCAATCCGCTCGGATTTCAGAGCACGGTGACCGCTGGCGTCGTCAGCGCGCTCGGCCGCTCGTTCCGGTCCGTGTCGGGGCGCCTGATCGACAACGTCATTCAGACCGATGCGGCGCTCAATCCCGGCAATTCCGGTGGGCCGCTGCTCGACTCGCGCGGCAACGTCATCGGCGTCAACACCGCGGTGATTCTTCCGGCTCAGGGCATTTGTTTTGCCGTCGCGGTGAACACCGTGAAGCTCGTCGCCGGCCAGCTGATCGCGCACGGGCACGTGCGGCGCGCGCGCATCGGCGTGGGCGGTCAGAACGTCGCGCTGCCGCGCCTCGCGGTGCGCGCGCACCGCCTGATCCAGCCGAGCGGCGTGCTCATCACGACGGTCGAGAGCGGCAGTCCCGCGGCGCGCGCCGGTCTCGCGCCGGGCGACATCATCGTCGCGTTCGACGGTCAGCCGGTGCACGGCATCGACGATTTGCACCGCTTGCTCACCGGCGAGCGGATCGGTGCGGCCACGACCATCGCCGCCGTGCGCAAAGCGGAACGGCTCGAGCTGCCGATTACGGCGGCAGAGAGCGCGAAACCGTAGCTGTGACGCACGCGTGACACGGCAGGTGTTGACCTGGAACGACCGCTGTTTGTACCATTCGTGCCATGACGAGCTGCGCCTGCAATCGCAAGATCAACATGCTCCACACCCGGAACGGGACGTGGGAGGGGGAGGGCGGGCGCTAGCTGAAACGATGCACGTTGTTGTAAACGCACAGAGCGGCCCGCGGCACAATGCAGCGGGCCTTTTTGTTGCGCGGCCGTCAACGAAGGGAGCTGGGATGAAGCGGCATTACCTGCTGGCAAGCGACTTCGATCAGACGTTGAGCTTCAACGACTCGGGACTCGTGCTGAGCGAGATGTTGGAGATCGCGTCGTTCCCGGAGCGCGTCGCGGCGTTGTCACGTCTCAATCTCGTGCAGCAAGGCGCGGAGCTCGCGTACCTGCTCGCGCACGACCCCGATTTTCGGCGTGTGACCCGCAACGATCTGCTCGAAGTCGGGCGCCGCGTGCGCCTCAAGCGCAACGTCGAACTGCTCGGTCGGCTGCTGGGTCAGGGCATCGACGGGCACCGCTTCGATTTCTACGTGATTTCCGCCGCTCCCGAAGAGGTCGTGCTTTCGGCGCTCGAGGGGATCGTGCCCGGCAGTCATGTCGTCGGGACGCGCTTTGCTTTCGATCCGGCTACCGGCCAGATCGGCTCGCTCGCGCGCGTGGCCGCGGGGTACGGCAAGGTCGCTGCGGTCGAGGAAATCCGGACGCGGCACGCGATCCCGCGCGATCAGGTCATCTACATGGGCGATGGGCAGTCCGACATCCCGGTCATGCTTCACGTGAATCGTGGCGACGGCTTCACGATCGCCGCGTCGGAAGCGCGTGAAATCGCCCAGATCGCCAAGCGTACCGTGATCAGCGACGACGCGCTCTCCGTCCTCGTCCCGATTCTCGAGGAGATTGCCGGGTTTGGACCGAGCCAGATTCGCGCCCTGTTCGAAGGCCAGGGGCTCGTGATTCAGGAATGGGACCGCGTCCGCACCGACTGGTTGACGATCCGGGACGGGGCGAGCGACGGCGTGATTCGATTGAACCAGGCTACCGCGTAGTTCAAGCGGCGCGCCTGGTTACGATCGAATAGCTCCGACGAACTTCCCTGGATCAAGCGAAAAGCCCGGGAACACGGCGCTCAGATCGGTCGCGCCCAGGTGCCGCGCGAGGATTTCGCCGAACAGATCGCGGAAATCGGTCGTTACGGCGACGTCGCGCCCTTCGAAACGTTGCTCCATCGCGAGCCCCGGCCACCGACCGAGCACTCGGCCACCGTTGACAGGGCCGCCGAGCACCAGCATGGCGGTCGCGTGACCGTGATCGGTGCCGCTGTTGCCGTTCTCACGTATCGTGCGGCCGAACTCCGACATCGTCAGCAGCACCACGTTCCGCATCCGGTCGCCGAGATCCCTGTTGAAAGCGGCGAGCGCAAGACCGAGCTCCTTGAGCCGAGCGGCAAGTTGGCCGTCGCTCGACCCTTGGTTCACGTGCGTGTCCCAGCCGCTGCAGTCGGCGAACGCGATTTCCAGTCCCACATCGGCTTTGATGAGCTGCGCGATTTCCAACAGCGTCTTGCCGAGCCTGCCGGGTGGATAGTCGGCGCCGTGCTCGGGGCGATACTGCATCGGATTCGCGCGCTTCAGCAGCTGCACCGCCTCGAAGCCCTCCTGCGACGATGAGGCAAGCAGGCCGGTCCCCGCGCCCTCATAGAGCTCTTCGAATGCCCGAGTCAACCGGTCGCGCGCCGCGTCCTGTGGCGCGCGGATGCCGAAGGCCTGCAGGTCGTCGATCGCGAGCGAGGGTGCGCTGCCCGCCAGAATTCGCGGCAGCTGCGGCCCGAACCCGACCGCGCGGAACGGCGTGTCGGCGTGCTCGCGATCGTGCTGGCAGTAGCGGTTAACCCAGCCATCGGCAGTGCTCTTCACGCCGGGTGTGCCGCTTTCCATGTAGTCCTGCGCGTCGAAGTGGCTGCGCGTCGAGTCGGGCGAGCCGATTGCGTGAATCGCCGCGAGGCTCTTGTTGTCCCACAGCTCCTTCAGCGACGCGAGACCGGGGTGTAGACCGAAATGGCCATCCAGATCCACGACGTCCGTCGCCGGTATGGCGATGCGCGGCCGGTCGTCGTAATAGGTGCGCTCGCCGTGGGGGACGATCATGTTGAGGCCATCGACGGCGCCGCGCTGAAAGAGGCACACCAAAATCGGGCGAGTGGTCGGGCTGCCGGGCCGGGGGGCGGCCGCAAATGCCGCGCGCGCCAAGAACAACGGATCGAGGCCCAGGCTCACGAGCGCCAGGCCGCCGGCTTTGACGAAAACACGTCTCGAGATGGTCATTGTTTTTGGAAGTCCGGCCCGCCCAGCGCGAGTCCGACGGCCATCGCTCGCGCCTGCATGGGGTCGCTGATGTCCACGATTTGCTCGAGGATGACGTCGCGTGTGTGCGCCGACATCGTACCGCCGAGCAGCTGCTGATTGATCGCCTCGACCAGCCGCGCGTGATCGGGCAGCGGCTGCACGCTCGAGCATTCTCGCGCGATCACCATGGCCGCATTCATGCGCGCGAGCAGCGCGCCGCTGTTCACCCAGTGCTCTTCCGTCTCGGCGTAGCCCGTCGGCGCCGGCTGCTGATACAGCGGCTCGCCGAGCCGGGCCACCAATCCCGCGAGCCGGGGGGTCGTGTCGGGATCGACCCCGGCGGCGCGGACCGCGCTCACCACGAACTCGAGCGGCGTCTTCACCTTCGTCTGGAATGCCTGCGGCGCCCAGAAATCAGGCGACGTGAAAATGGCGCGCAGCACGGCGCGGATGTCGCCATTGGTCTTCTGCCACGCCGCCACCGCCGCGTCGATGCAGCCGTCGGGCGGGTCATCGGCCACGAAGCGCGTGCAGAGCTTCGCGCTCACGTGGTGCATCGTGGCCCGCTGGTTCGCGAGGAATTTGAGCAGCCGGATGCCCTCGTCCTCGCCCGCGTCTTTGAAGGTCTGTCCCAGCACGATCTTGTTGCCGCGATCGTGCGCCCAATCGCGGAACACAAAGCCGGAGCCGCGCTCGGGCGACTCGATGCTCCAGCCGGTGAAGACGCGGGCGACGTTGATCACGTCCTGCTGCGTGTAGCCGCCATCGACACCTAGTGTGTGCAGCTCCATGAGCTCACGGGCGTAGTTCTCGTTGATGCCCGTTGGCTGGCGCTGCCGCTGGCGCTGGCGGTCCGCATCGTTCATGCCGAACCGGCGTCCAAATGGATCACCACCGAATCGCGGCCGTCCAAACGGCCCGAACGTGATGGGCGGCGGGCGGCGCTGCGGCGGCATAGATCCGGGCGCCACGCTCTGCGCGTTGTCGAGATAGAACAGCATCGCGGGACTGCGCGCCGTCGCGATGAGCAGGTCTTCGAACCGGCCGAGCGCGTGAGGGCGGATCGTTTCCTCTATATAGGAGGGCAGCAGGAACCGATCCTGCCCCTTGCCGACGAACACGTTGAAATGGTTGGTCCAGAAGTCGACCATCACCTCGCGAAGCTGGCGCTCCGACACCGCCGCCCGCACCACCGCGAGCTGTTGCAGCTCACCGCCCAGATCTCGGAGCTCGCGCATCGGCCCGGGGGAACGCATGACAATCGAATCAGGCGTGTCCCGCCCTTCGCGCTGCATGCGCTGCCGCTCGCGCACCGCATCGCGATAACGGCCGGCCAGATCGGAGCGGTTGTAGTCGAGAATCTTGAATTGCTTTTCACGCTCGGCGAGGCGCGGATCGGGAACGTGATCGGGGTCGAGCTGCTGGTCGATCCAGCGCATCACGCCCGCTTTGGCGAGGCTATCGGCCTCACCGGCGCGGGGGCCATACGCGAGGCGGTTCAGCACATGAAACGCCGAATCGCGCGCAGTCAGCGCCGGCGCAGGCGCCGCCGGCGGCGCCTGAACGGTCTGGAGACAAAGTATCGCTATCACGGTTAAAGGCATGCGTCTGGTCTGACGTTGTGGTCTGAGCCAAGTTAATGCCCATGGCTGGTGGGAAACGACGGCTGTATCGCGCAGCACGCGTCGCACAGGGCGCGAGTCCGGACACGCCTCCCACCTGGGGCGAACGGCTCGGTGCCTTAAAACACGTTCCGCCCCTCATAAGACTCGTCTTCCAGACGCATCGCGGCTACACGTTGTCCATCCTCGTCCTGCGACTCGTGCGCTCGTTTGTACCGGTCGCGGTGCTCTGGATCGGCAAGCTCATCATCGACGCCGTCATCAGCGGCGTCGCGACCGTCCGTGCGGGCGGCAAGCCGGACTGGTGGTATCTCGCCGGATTGGTCGGACTCGAGCTCGCCATCGCGGTTGTAGGCGAGGGATTGGCGCGACTCTCGTCGCTGCTCGAGAGCCTGCTCGGCGATCTGTTCGCGAATCGCCTGAGCGTCCGTCTCATGCGTCACGCCGCCACGCTCGACCTCGCGCAATTCGAGGACGCGGAAATTTACGATCACCTCGAGCGCGCCCGCCGGCAGACGGTCGGCCGGATCGGCTTGCTCACGTTGCTGCTCGGAACCGCGCAGGACCTCATCACGCTCACCTCACTCGCGAGCGTCCTGCTCGTGCAGCTGCCGTGGCTGCTCCTGCTGCTCACCGTCGCGGTACTACCCGCGTTTCTTGGCGAGGCGCATTTCGCCTCGCTCGGGTACTCGCTGCTGTTCAAGTGGACGCCGGAGCGGCGGCTGCTCGATTATCTGCGCTTCATGGGCGCGTCCGACGAGTCCGCCAAGGAAGTCAAGCTGTTTGGATTATCGGACTTTCTGGTGGGCCGCTACGCGGCCCTCTCGGACAAGTTCTACGACGAGAACAAGCGACTGTCGATCAAGCGCAACGTCGTCTCGACGTTGCTCGTCACGGTCGGGACGCTGGGCTATTACGCCGCGTACGCGGTCATCATCTATCGCACCGTGATCGGATACTTCACCGTCGGCACGCTGACTTTCCTCGCCGGCTCGTTCCGTCAAAGCAGGAGTCTTATCCAAAGCGTGCTGATCTCGCTGTCATCGATTTACGAGCAGAGCCTGTATCTCAGCGATCTCTTCACGTTCTTCGACGTGAAACCGACCGTCGTCACCAAGCCCGGGGCGCGCGCGGTGCCACGGCCGATCGCGTCTGGTTTCCGGTTCGAGAACGTGGGATTTCGTTATCCGGGATCGGAGCGTTGGGCGGTGCGCGGGCTGTCGTTCGCGCTGGACCCGCACGAGCGGATCGCGCTCGTCGGAGAGAACGGGGCGGGGAAGACCACGCTGGTGAAACTGCTGGCCCGTCTCTACGACCCCGACGAGGGGCGCGTTCTGCTGGATGGAATGGATTTGCGCGACTACGACCTGGACAGCCTGCGCACGAATATCGGCATCATCTTCCAGGACTTTGTGCGTTACGATTTCCTCCTGCGCGAGAACATCGGCATCAGTCAGGTCGAGGCGATGAGCGACGACGCGCGCATTCGTGACGCCGCGCAGCGCAGCCTTGCCGACTCGGTCGTGAAGCGCGTGCCGCAGGGTTACGATCAGATGTTGGGCAAGCGGTTCGACAACGGCGTCGAGCTTTCGGGCGGGGAGTGGCAGAAGGTGGCGCTCGCCCGCGCGTACATGCGTGAGGCGCAGGTGCTGATTCTCGACGAACCGACCGCCGCGCTCGACGCACGCGCCGAGTACGAAGTGTTTGTCCGCTTTTCCGAGCTGACCAAGGGTCGCATGGCGGTGCTGATCTCGCACCGTTTCTCCACCGTGCGGATGGCTGACCGCATCCTCGTCCTCAAGGGCGGCGAGCTGGTGGATGACGGCACGCACGAAGAGCTGATCGAGCGCGGCGGGTTGTATGCCGAGTTGTTCAGTCTCCAGGCGGCGGGGTATCGCTAGCGAAACAGCAACCGATCGGCGATGCGCTCCACGATGGCGGCCGGCTCGCCGCTCGAGCGATTCGTCAGCACGATGATCGTCAGGCCGCGGCGCGGAAACCGCTGGATCGCGTTGCGAAAGCCGCTCGTCTCGCCGGTATGACGCCAGCGCGGCTCGCCCCGATACTGATCGACCCACCAGCCGAAGCCGTACTGGGTCTCGGCGCCGCCCGGTAACGAAGGCGGCGTGGTGGCGAGTTGCAGGGTCGCGGAATCGACGAGCGACCCCTCGCGCAGCGCGCGATCCCATTTCACCAGGTCGTCCACATTCGTGTAAATTCCGCCGTCGCCGAGCGTCGCGCTGGTGACACTCTGGTCAGTCTGGACGAACGTGCCGCCTTGCGCTGAGTAACCGTAGGCGCGCTGCGGGATCGTGTCCCGGCCTTCGACGTGCATGACGCTGGACCGCATGCCGAGCGGGGCGAAGATGCGGGCGTGAAGAAAATCGGGAAGCGACATGCCCGCTACACGGGCCACGATCAGGCCGAGCAGCACGTAGCCGGAGTTGCTGTAGCGATATTGGCTGCCCGCCGGAAAGTATACGGAGTCTTTGGCCGCGAGCAGCGCGAGCACGTCCCGATCGTCGAGCTGCGCGGTGCGGCTCGCGGGGATCAGATCTTCGTAGTCCACCAGCCCTGACGTGTGGTTCAGTAAATTCCGGACTGTAACCGCGGCCGCGGTGGCCGGCAGCTCAGGCAGGAAATCGCGCACCGGTTGGTCGTAGCGGAGCTTGCCGTCTCGGGCGAGCAGCATGATGCACATCGCCGTGAACTGCTTGGTCAATGACGCCAGGCGATAGTCGGTCTCCGGTGTCGCCGGAACGTGATGCTCGAGGTCGGCGGTGCCGTACGCGGCTCGGATGATCACCGCACCGTCTTGGATCACGACCACGCTCGCGCCGGGCATCGCCGCGCCGCTATAGGCCGTGAAGAGGTCGTCCACTGTCACGCGAGGTGTTCGGCCGCTAGCCGTCGCGCAGGCCGCGCATGCGGCGAAGATCAGGACCTGGAGGCGGCGTACCACGCGTTCCACGTTGCTTCCGCGGGGCCGCCGCCGATCGTGAGCTGTTGCTGATAGCGCACGAGCGGCATGCGGAGCAGCGATGGTTCGAGGCTGAGCTTCTCGAGCCAGCGCTCGTCGCTGAGCATGGCGCTGCGCAACCCCAGCTCCGCAAAGCGGCGCGACTCGCGATCGAGCAGCGCCGCGATCCCAAACTTCTGCGCGAAGCGCCGCAGCTCGCCCACCGACGGATTCCGCTCATTGAGGTCGACGAAGTGCACCTTGATCCGCCGCTCCGCGAAGAATCGCAGCGCCGCGCGCGTCTCGGCGCTCTTACGCACCCCAAAGATCTGGACTTCCAAATGTCCCGCCGCTAGCGCGGAACCGTGGTCACGTCGATGGCGCCGAGGACATTCCCCTGGCCGAAACGCGCGGTCGCGTCGCCGGCTGAGTAGTAGCGCAGCGACGCAACGGAGCGCAGCGGCAGCGTTCGCAGCCCCTCGATCCCGACGCCGTAGCGGATCCCATCGAGGTAGATGGCGACGTCTTGCCCGTTCTGAATCACGGTGCTCGGCCGTCCACGCATGATCCAGGCGGGACGAAGCTGCTGCACCGCGTCGTACGCGGTCGCGCCTCTGACCTGGGAGAACTCCTCCGCGGTAAGCAGGTTGGGATCGTGACCCGGACCGGTGTCGCGCGCCGCGCGAGTGCGATGCGCGCAGCCGATCACCAGCACCAGGGCCGCGGCGATGATGGGGAGTCTCATCGGCCACAAGCTAGCCTATATTCCTCGCTCCCGGCGAGGTGCCATGAGTCCCCGATCGAAAATCATCGCGGCTGCCGTCCTGTTTTCGACGGGCGGCGCCGCCATCAAGTGGTGCGCCTTCGGCGCGTGGCAGCTCGCGGCCTTCCGGGCGACATTCGCGGCCCTCACCATCCTCGTGTTGCTGCCGGAGTCGCGTCGCGGCTGGACCTGGCGTACGGTCGTCGTCGGGTTCGCGTACGCCGCGACCACGCTGCTGTACGTGCAGGCGAACAAACACACGACCGCTGCGAGCGCCATCTTCCTGCAGTCCACGGCGCCGCTCTTCATTCTCCTGCTCGCGCCACTGCTGCTGGGTGAGCACGCCACGCGCCGCGACGTCACGCAGATGGCCGTGATGGGCGTGGGCATGGTCCTGTTCCTCTTCGGTCTCGATCAACCGTCGGCGACGGCGCCGAATCCCGCGCTCGGCAACGCGCTCGCCGCGATCTGCGCCGTGACGTGGGCCATCACGGTGATCGGCTACCGGTGGCTCGCGCGACGCGGCGCGTCGGTCGCCGCAGCCGCCGTGTCGGGCAACATCACGGCCGCGACGGTCGCGCTCGTAATGGCGCAGTCTCTCGTTTCGGGCCGTCCGGGCGATTGGGCGGTCGTTGTCCTACTCGGCGTCTGCCAGCTCGGCATTCCCTATTTGTTCCTGGCGCGTGCCGTGCCCCGGGTGCGGGCGCTCGAGGTTGGCCTCTTCCTCCTTATTGAGCCGGTACTGAATCCGATCTGGGCCTGGCTGGTGCACGGCGAGAAGCCTGGCGCCAGTACGCTTGTCGGCGGAGCGCTGATCCTCGGTGCGACAGCCACGCGGATGGTTCTCGACGTCCGGCAACCGGGCGAGCCGGTGGCGGCGTAAGACTATATTCTCCCGCCGATGACCGCATCCCGGTCGCGCTACGCCATCATCTTTTTCACCGTCCTGATCGATCTGATCGGGTTCGGCATCATCCTGCCGATCTTGCCGTTTTACGCGCAGCGTTTCGGCGCGAGCGGCCTCGCGTACGGCGCCGTGCTTGGCGTGTACTCGTTCATGCAGTTCATCGCGACGTCGTTGCTCGGCAAATTGTCCGACCGCATCGGTCGCCGGCCGGTGCTGCTTGCCACGATGCTGTTCAATGCGGCGGGCTACACACTGTTCGTGTTCGCCGGATCGTACTGGGTGCTGTTTCTCGCGCGCATGGTATCGGGATTCGCCGGCGGCAACATCTCCGTCGCGCAGGCGTACATGGCCGACATCACGACACCGGTGGAGCGCTCTCGCGGTATGGGGATCGTGGGCGCGGCGTTCGGCATCGGGTTCAGCGCCGGACCCGCGATCGGCGGCCTGGCCGAGTACTTCCTGGGCCACATGGCTCCGGGCCTCATCGCCGGCATTCTGTCTCTCGCCAACTTCGTGTCGGCATACCTGGTCCTGCCGGAGTCGCTCGGACACGACCTGCGGGTCAAGCGGCCGATGTTCGATGTTGGCCACATCGTCGACGCCTTTGCTCGCCCCACCCTTCGCCCACTCATGCTGGTCTGGGCGCTGGTGCCGCTCGGCTTCGCGGGGTACACGGCCGCCTTGCCGTATTGGGCGATCGATGCGCTGCATTGGCAGCAGTTGCAGATGAATTTTCTGTTCATCCTCATCGGCGTGACCGCGGCCGCGGTGCAGGGCTTTTTCTTCGGGAAGATTGTGCGGCATACCGGGGAACGGAGCCTGGTCATCGCGGGGGCGTTCGGCATGGCGGTGACGATCGGGATCGCCCCGCTGATCTCCAGTTCCGCCGTGTTGTATGTGTGGACATTCCTGCTGGCGGTGGCCAACAGTGTGTTTGCGCCGGCAGCGACCGGGCTGGTGTCGATCTATGCCGACCCCAACGAGCAGGGAACGATGCTCGGCGCGGCACAATCGATCAGCGCGCTGGGGCGCACGGCCGGTCCGCCGTTGATCGGGACTATCTACGACGTGAGCCCGGTCACGTCATTCGTGCTCGCGGGGGCGTTCATGGCCCTCGCTTCCCTCGTCGCGTTTCGTCTGGCGCCTCGCTCGCAGCATCCGGCGTCCGAGCGTGCGTCCGACGCTGCCGCGGTTCAGGTTGCGCCGTTACCTGAACCCCCTTCGTCGGACTCTTTAACGTGATCTGCGCTTCAACGTCCTAGCACCAGATTTCCCACGGAGCATATGATGCAGAAACGCTTGACCGTCGCAGTCGCCGCGCTGGTTTTTGCCGCGGCCTGCCAACACGAACCTACCGCAGCCCTAACCTCGAACGAGCTGGTACTCGCCCAAAACGGGCAAATCATCGCCGACAACGTGGCCGCATCGACGACGGGTGGAACCAACTTCGAAGGCTGGTTCCGCCGCGCGCTCGATACGCTGCGCACCACCGATGATCCGGTCGCCAAGGCCTACCTCGATTCCGCGGCGATCAATCGTGACTCGGCCTTCGCCGCGCGGATGCGCGGTGACACCGCGGCCGCGCGTGCGTTCCTGCGCGCTGCGTTCCGCGACGTGCTCTCGGCGGTGATCGAGCTGTTCCCCAACGCGCCGCAGCAGACGGGCGCCGCGGTTGATTCGGTCGTAGCCAAGATCGACAGTCTCATCGGTAGTCAGCCCGCGCCACGCATTCGGCGGTTGCTGGCGCACATCGACACGCTGCGTGCCAGCGCCGATTCGGCATTGAAGGCGGGCGACAAAGTCACGGCGCTCGCGCTCAATCTGCGAAGTATGCAGATCCTCCATCGGCTCGTGGAGCACGTGGAGCATGCCGAGGACTCAGGCCGGGATCATGACGAGATGGCCGATCATGAGATGGAAGACGGCGACTAAAGCGCCGTAAAGAGTCACAAAAGGGGGGTCGGGACATGAAGAAGTCCCGACCCCCTGTTGTTTTCACGTAGCCTAGCCATCCGCGCGCACACTCGGGCATATTTATTTCCCCCCAGCTGGAGTGTAGCGCCCTATGCGCGTGTACAAGACGAACGAAATCCGCAATGTGGCCGTAGTCGGCCACGGCGCGAGCGGCAAGACCTCCCTGGTCGATGCGCTGGCGTTCGTGGCCGGAACGAGCAAACGGCACGGCTCAGTCAAGGATGGCACCGCCCTCACCGATTACACCGCCGACGAAATCGAACGCAAGTACTCCATCAACCTGGCGCTGGCCGTGGCCGAGTGGATGGACACCAAGCTCAACCTGATCGACACCCCCGGATACCTGGACTTCACCGGCGACGCGCTCGCGGGCGTCTACGCGGCAGACTCCGCCGTCGTCGTGCTGTCCGCCACGTCCGGCGTCGAGGTCGGGACCGAGAAGGTGTGGGACTACTGCGAGCGTCGCGCGTTACCGCGCATGTTCTTCGTGTCGCTCATGGACAAGGAGCACGCCAACTTCGAGCGCGTCTTCAACCAGATCAAGGAGCAGCTCACGTCGAAGGTGATCCCGGTGGAGATTCCGGTCGGCGAAGGACTGGAGTTCCACGGGATCATCAACCTGTTCTCGAAGCAGGCGCATCTCTACAAGAAGGGCACGAAGGCCGGCGAGTACGATGAGGTCGACGTCCCGGACGAATACAAAGACCGCTTCGACAAATACTCGCAGGAGCTGATCGAGAGTATCGCCGCGACCGACGACACGCTGCTCGAGCGCTACCTCGGCGGCGAGGAGATCGGTCGCGACGAGGCGATCGCCGCGATGAAGGCCGGCATGGCAAAGGGGGAGCTGTTCCCGCTGTTCTGTGGGGCCGCCGAGCTGACCTACGGCACGCGCGCGTTGCTGAACAAGCTCGTCGAGCTCTGCCCGGCGCCGCAGGAGCGACCGGCGGTCGACGCACAGCGTTGGGGCAGCGCCGAACGACTGACGCTCAAAGCCGACGACGCGGGCCCGCTCGTCGCCCAGGTTTTCAAGACCGTGTCGGAGCCGCATGTCGGCGACGTGACGTTGTTTCGTATCTATTCCGGTTCCGTCAAGAACGGCCAGGACGTCTACAACGCGCCGCGCGACGCGAGCGAGAAACTGAATCACCTCTGCGTCGCCGTCGGCAAGGAACGGATCGAAGTGCCGGAGCTGCACTCCGGCGACATCGGCGTCGTCGCGAAGTTGCGCGATACGCACACCAACGACACCCTGTCGACCAAGGACAGGGGGCTGGTGCTCCCGAAGATTCCGTTCCCCGAGCCCGTGATCACCGTCGCCGTGGAAGTCAAACAGCGAGGCGAGGAGGACAAGCTCTCGACCGGGCTGCACAAGCTGCACGAGGAGGATCCCACCTTCCATCACGAGTACAACGGCGAGCTGGGCCAGACGCTGATCCGTGGCCTCGGCGAGCGGCATCTCGAGATCGTCGTGGGGCGGCTCGCGCGGAAATTCGGCGTGCACGCGCAGACCGCGAAGCCCAAGGTCGCCTACCGCGAGACCTTCCGCGGCAAAAATGAAGGCCAGGGCAAGCACAAGAAGCAGTCCGGCGGCCGGGGACAATACGGCGACTGCTGGATCCGCATCGCGCCGCTACCACGCGGCTCAGGCATGCAGTTCGTGGACGAGATCGTCGGCGGCGTGATTCCTCGCCAGTACATCCCGGCGGTCGAGCGCGGCGTGCAGGAAGCCGCAAGCAAGGGCCCCGTGGCGGGTTATCCGGTCGTGGATTTCAAGGTGGAGCTCTACGACGGCTCCTATCACGACGTGGACTCGAACGAAATGTCGTTCAAGATGGCCGGCATTCTCGCGTTTCGAAACGTGAGCCCCGGCTGTCGGCCGGTGCTGCTCGAGCCGATCCAGGAAGTCGAGGTCTGGACGCCGGACGAATACCAGGGCGCCGTAATGGGTGACCTCTCGTCACGTCGCGGGCACATCGTCGGCACGGACAAAGACGGCAAGCTCACCAAGATCAAGGCCATGGTGCCGGAGGCCGAGCTCGACCGTTACGCGACGACGCTGCATTCGCTGACGCACGGACGCGGGACGTACAAGATGAAGTTCCATGTGTACCAGGACGCGCCGCCGGACGTCGCCGCGCGGGTGACGGAAGCGCGCAAGAAAGAGGTGGAAGAAGCGAAGGCCTGAAAAGAGCGAGGCCCGGTCGCGATCGTCTGCGGCCGGGCCTCGAGTTCTTCTTACCGCGGAATTGATCTCACCACGAATACGTCGAAGTCAGGTCCCGTTTGCGGCGGAGAGTGTGGCGCGCCACCCACGACAGCCGGCGGCGCGACGCCACCCATCGGGATCGAAATGGCGCCGCCGCTGTAAGTGCCGCTCGCCACCGGATCGCCGAACCAGTTCTGCACGTTGCGGATTTCATAAGGACCAGCGGGCAGGATCCCCGAGAGATCGACCGCGACATTCGCCATGTTGCCCCAGTTGTACACCACGATCACGGCACGCCCCGGATCGCGCGAGCTCGCCCGCACGAAGACTTGCGGGGTGCTCGGCGCGCCCGACGATGCCTGGTCGCTACTGCCCAGGCCGGTGTTCGCCTTCCAGGTCGCGAACGAGTAGTCCGTGCCGTTGTACGTCCAGCCCGACGCGGCGGGATCGCGGCGGTACGAATTGTTGGACCAGGAGTAGCCGCCCAGCGCCGTGTCTTCGACCTGAACGACGCGGCTCGAGCCGATCAACTGGTTGCCGCTGGCCGTCACCTGACTCCAGTAGCCCGTCGTCAACACGTATTGCCCGCCGACCGCGTAGTTGTTCTGCATCGTCACATCGGCGTTGGCGAACGTGCTGTAGCCGATCATCAGGTTGTTGATCCCGATTCCCGGCGACAGATACGTCATGTTGTTCACCATCCGGGCCGCCGAGACGGGTTCTTCTCCACCGATCAGGATGTTGGCGGTCCCGGTGCTGTTGTACTGCGTCGCCAGTGAGCCGTTGTTAAACGCGACGTTCCCGTCGAGCGTCACGTTGATGAGCTCTCCGGCCCCAGAGTCCGTGTACTCGTGGATGCCGTACCCGAACTGATTGAACATGACATTGTCGCGGAGGACGACGGGACCTGTCGCGCTCTTGATGTACAGCGCGTGGCCGCCGCCGCGGACGGAGGTCTGCCAGCCGTTGTTGTAGATGATGTTGCCGTTGAACTCGACGTTCGACGCTGACGGGTAATTGTAGAAGCCGATGCCGCCGTCGTGGATCACGAGGTCGACGTACTTTGTGTTCGACGCGTCGTTGACCATCATGTTGGGGCGGGTCGTGGTGTAGCGGTTGGGATCCGAGCTCATCATCTCGAAGTCCCACCACTCCGTCCACTGGCCCTGGACCACAAAGGCGTCGCCACGAGAAGTCGTCGAGGTAGCGCCCGCGACGTCGATGGTGGCGCGTTCGCCCGGAAACTCGCGAAATACGATCGGATGTCCGGGCGTGCCGGCGACCGACGTATAGTATTGTCCGGTGTAGGTGCCGCCGTGCAGCCAAACGGTATCGCCGGGTTGAATGTGACCGGATGCGCCAGTCACCGCATATCCCAGCGACCACGGGTGGTCAGCGGAGCCGTCGTTGCTGGAGCTGCCGGCGGGCGAGACATGCCAGCCGGAATGCGAGAGCGGGGGGGCGGGCGGATTGGGATTCGTGATGTTTTTCTCGACCGTGCACGCCGAGAGCAAACCCCCGAGCACCACTCCTATGACGGCAAGACGTCTTGCAATCTTGTACGTGAAGGGCATGCTCACTCCTTTCGATTAATTCCGTGGAATTAGCATCCCCACCCTAATGGTCTAATTCTGGAGTAACAAGAGGATTAGCCCAAAGTCAGATGCGCAGGAATTGGAAATTTTTGCGAGTCGCAGGGAGCGCGTGTCGCGCGTCACCGGCGCAATGCTCACGCGAGTCGCCAGTGAGCGCGACGCGATCCATATTTCGCGCCGATGCTAGCCCGCTGGGTGCGGCTGTGGTTTGGATTCCGCGATCCCGTGAATCGCGGCACGTACTTCCGCCACGGCGTGGGCCTGATGGCGCTCAAGTACGCGATCGACGCGGCTCTCATCTGGCGGTTCGCCGGCCGGGTCTGGACGCCGCTGACCTACCTGTCGCCGCTGCTGAGTGCGCGCACCGAGCTGCTGCGGAGCGCTCCGGCGTGGTTGTTGCCCCTGCTCGTCACTATCGCGCTGCCGTTCCTGTGGATCGGCGTGAGCATGACGATGCGGCGCGCAGTCGACGCGGGGTTCTCGCCGTGGGTCGCGCTGCTGTTCTTTCTCCCCGCGATCAACTACATCGTGATGCTGTGGCTTTCCGCGCTGCCGTCGCGCGGCGTGCCGTGGCCTGTCGAAGCCCCGTCACCGCTCGTGGACGACCGCCTCGCGAGCGCGATGCTCGGTGTCGCGGCCGCGTTGGGCATCACGCTGCTCACCGTCGGCGTCGGCGTTTACCTGCGGCGCACCTACTCGGCGGGGCTGTTTCTCGGAGTGCCGTTCACGGTGGGATACATCAGCTCCTACATCTACAATCACGGCCACGACCGGCCGGCCGGTCAGTCGATCATCGTTGCACTGGCGAGCGTGAGCATCGCCGCCGGCGCACTCGTCATTTTTGCGCTCGAAGGTGCCGTGTGCACGGTCATGGCACTCCCGATTGCGCTGCTGATCGCCTTTCCGGGTGCGGTACTGGGGCGGATCGTCGCGCGGCGGGGCGTGCAGGCAGCGACCGGCGCCGGGTTCGCGCTCATCGTGCCGCTGTTCGTCGGCGTCGAGCCTCGTCCGGCACCGCCAGTACAGGAGGTCGTGACCGTCCTGGACATCGCGGCTGCGCCCGAAGTCGTGTGGCGGCGCGTCATCAGCTTCCCCGACCTCGCACCGCCGACCGAGTTCCTGTTTCGCGCCGGCGTTGCAGCGCCACTGCGCGCGCGAATCGAGGGGCACGGCAGCGGCGCGACCCGCTACTGCGACTTCACGACCGGCAGCTTCGTCGAGCCGATTACGGCTTGGGATGAGAACCGCCTCCTCGCGTTCGACATCGCCGCGCAGGCGCCGCCGATGAACGAGTTGAGTCCGTATCCGAACGTGCATCCGCCCCATCTCGATGGATATTTCCGCGCCGTGCAGGGCGAGTTCAGATTGACCGTGCTGCCCGGCGGTCATACGCGCCTGGAAGGGCGCACGCAATACGTCGTCGACATGTTTCCGCAGGCGTATTGGACATTGCCCGCGCGCGCGATCGTGAGCGCGATCCATGCGCGAGTGCTGCACCACATTCAAACGCTGGCCGAGGAGGAAGGGCACCGATGAGCAAAAGAAGAGTTTGGGCGGTGGTGGCGATCGTCTGCGCGTGCAAGCCGGCGAGCAAGGCTCCGGCGAATGCGAGCGGGGCCAACCCGTTTCGCGTGGCGACGATCAACGGCTTCAAGACGCCCGAGTCCGTCAAATGGGATTCGGCACAGGACGTCTACTTCGTGTCGAACATCAACGGCAATCCCGCCGATAAGGACGGCAACGGCTACATCAGCCGCGTCAACCCGGATGGCACAGTGCGGGACAGCGTGTTCATCAAGGGACTCGATGCTCCCAAAGGGCTGGCGTTGGTCCACGACACGCTGTGGGTAGCCGACATCGATCAGGTGCGCGCCTACAATGCACGCACCGGCGCGTCCGTCGCGACGCTCAAGGCTCCCGGCGCGGTGTTCCTCAACGACATCGACGCGGCGCCCGACGGCTCACTGTACATCACCGACACGGCGATCAAGTTCGGCGCGAAGGGCCCCGAGCACGTCGGCACAGACCGGATCTTCCGCATCGCGCCCGATCACAAAGTCACCGTAGCGGTCGCGAACGAAGCGCTGGGCCGGCCGAACGGCATCACGTGGGATGCGGCCAACCAGCGCTTCGTCGTGGTACCGTTCGGGGGGGACACGCTCGTGGCTTGGAAGCCCGGCGACAAAAACGTGACGGCACTCGGCACGGGTCCGGGGCAGTTCGACGGCGTCGAAATCGTGCACGGCGCCATCGTTGTGTCGAGCTGGGCCGACTCCTCGGTCCATCGCTATGAGAACGGGCAAGGCACCACGATCATCAAAGGCGTACCGAGCCCGGCGGACATTGGCTATGACGCGAAGCGGAATCGCCTGCTGATTCCCATTTTCACCGGGAATCGTGTGGAGATTTGGCAGCTCCAGTAGGTTCTTGTTGAGTGAGACAATGAATTGTGCCGAGGCCCCAAACGAGGTCCACGGCGTGGATGCCGACGACGGAGCGATTGGGGAAACACTCCGCGAGAATGCCCAGGGCGATGCGGTCCTTCGGATCGTTGAATGTGGGCACGAGCACGGCGGCATTCGCGATGTAGAAGTTCGCGTAGCTCGCGGGCAGCCGAACGCCATCGAAGTACAGCGGGGCGGGCATCGGGAGATCGATGACTTCGATGCCCGCCCCTTTCAGTCGGTCGCGATTTTCGGCGAGCGGTTTGTAGTTCACGTCCTTCGGGTTGTCCTCGCGACAGAGCACCACCGTGTCGGACTTCACGAATCGGCACAGGTCATCGACGTGGCCGTGCGTGTCGTCACCGGCGATGCCTTTGCCGAGCCAGATGGTCCGCGTGACGCCTAAGACGTCCCGGAAGACGTTTTCGATCTCGTAACGCGACACACCCGGATTCCGGGTCTGCACCTGGGGATCGAGCAGGCACTCTTCGGTGGTGAGCAGCGCGCCGCCGCCGTTGACGTCGATGCTGCCGCCTTCGAGGACGATTTTCCCGTCAATCAAGGGAAGCTGGAATCGCTTCGCGGCGCGCTCGGCGATGGCCGCGTCCTTTTTCCAGTCTTTGTATTTGGCCCAGGCGTTGAAGTGAAAACGCGCAATCGCCAGGGCTTTGGGGCTGCGGACAAAGATGGGCCCGAAGTCGCGCGTCCAGCCGCGATTGGTGGGGAAGCGCAAGAAATCCACGCGCGCGGTGTCGACGCCGACCCGGGCGAGCACGCGCGTAGCCTGCGCCTGATGTGCCGCTGAGTTGACGAGGATGCGGACGGTTTCGCCGGGGGAGAGCGCGCGGACGATTTCGCCGTAGATCCACGGTATCGGTGGGAATTTGCCCGGCCAGTCCGAGACGTTGTGCGGCCACCCGATCCAGGTGGCCGCATGCGGCTCCCACTCCGCCGGCATCCGGTATTCAGTCAATCGGTCAGAAAACGATGCTGGATGTCTGCGTACGCATCCGTGCGACGGTCACGCAGAAACGGCCAGTTCCGGCGGACTTCCTCGATGCGCGTCAGATCCACGTCCGCCAACACGAGCGCCTCATCCTCCCCAGCTTCGGCGACGACGATGCCGAACGGATCGCACACGAACGAGTGGCCCCAGAACTCGATACCGGCTCCCTCTCCACCAAGCTGCTCGAAGCCGACCCGGTTGCCGGCGGCCACCCAGCAGCCGTTTGCGATCGCGTGACTGCGCTGGATCGTCTTCCAGGCGTCAAGCTGCTGTTCGCCGTACTTCTCTTTTTCCGCGGGATGCCAGCCGATCGCGGTCGGATACAGCAGGATGTTCGCGCCCTGCAGCGCGGTGAGACGCGCGCCTTCGGGATACCACTGATCCCAGCAGACCAGCGCGCCGATCGGGCCGACCTTCGTGTCGAACGCGCGAAACCCCAGATCGCCGGGCGTGAAGTAGAACTTTTCGTAATACGCGGGATCGTCGGGGATGTGCATCTTGCGGTAAATGCCCTTGACCTTGCCGTCGGCGTCGATGACCGCCGCCGTGTTGTGATAGAGGCCGGCAGCGCGTCGCTCGAACAGCGAGGCAATCACGACGACGCCGTTCTCTTTCGCGATCTTCCCCAGCGTTTCCGTCGTGGGCCCCGGCACCGCCTCGGCCAAATCGAAGAGCGCGTGGTCCTCGCGCTGGCCGATGTAGTGGGTCCGAAACAGCTCAGGTAGGCAGACGAGTCCCGCTCCCGCCTTCGCGGCCTCGCGGACCCGCGCGACGGCCTTGCCGAGATTCGCCGCGGGGTCGTCGCTCATGCTCATCTGCACGAGCCCGATCTTGAATTTGGACGGCGGGGAGGCGGCCATTGCAGGGAACGGTACTACGATTCGTCACAGGCTGAAAGCACCCTTCAGGGTGTCGAAGTGATCGGAGCCGCAGCAGAACGTTCTTCGACCTCGGCCATTGCCGGCGGCGCGACCTTGCGAAACAGCGTCCGATAGGTCTCCCACTGCGCGAGAATGCGGCGCGCCCGCGCGCTGCCGGTCTTATGGAAGTGCTGCTGGATGAGTTTGCGCAGCACCCGTTCGTCCATGGTATTGAGTCCGGTCACGGCGACCATCTCGAGGTTGCAACGCGACTCGAGGGCGGCGCGCTCGTCGAGCACGTAGGCGATGCCGTTCGACATGCCGGCGGCGAAGTTGCGGCCGACGGCCCCCAGCACCACGACGATCCCGCCCGTCATGTACTCGCAGCAATGGTCGCCGGCGCCTTCCACGACGGCGACCGCGCCGGAGTTGCGGACGGCGAAGCGATCGCCGGCGCTGCCGGCGGCGAACAGACGTCCCGAGGTTGCGCCGTAGAGAGCCGTGTTCCCGAGCACGACGTGCGAGCTCCCGCCGTTGGCGTAGGCCGCGCCGCGGAACGGGCGGATCACGATCTCCCCGCCGCACAGTCCCTTGCCGACGTGGTCGTTCGCTTCTCCTTCGAGATGCAGGTGCATCCGGGGCAATGTGAACGCACCGAAGCTCTGCCCGGCGCTGCCTTTGAACCGCAGCTTGAGCGGCGTGCCCGGGCCGCCTCCGCCGTACAGACGCGCCAGCTCGCCCGCGATGCGTGCGCCGACCGTCAAATGATGATTCCCGATGTCGATCACGCGCGGTGCCGTGCCGCGATCTCGCCGCTCGAGCATTTCGGCGTCGAGCGAGACGAGACCAGGCCGGACGTTGCGGTCCACCATGCGGCGGCGCGGCTCGGCTCTGCTCGCCGCGGGCGTGAGAACCATGGAGAGATCGAGGAGGCCGGCGCGCGGCGCTTCCGGCCGATCGATGCGTTTGAGCAGCTCGACCCGGCCGATGAGATCGTCCATGCGTCGCACGCCCAGCGAGGCCATGATGCGGCGAACGTCTTCCGCGATGTGCGTGAAGTATGCAATGACCTGCTCCGGCGTCCCGCGGAACTTGGCCCGGAGCTCGGGGCGCTGCGTCGCAATGCCGGTCGGGCAGGTGTTGAGGTGGCATTGGCGCGCCATGGCGCAGCCGAGCGCCACGACTGTCGCCGTCCCGAACCCGAACGATTCGGCACCGAACAATGCGGCGATGACGACATCGCGGCCCGTGCGCAGCCCGCCGTCGACGCGCACCTCGATGCGCTGCCGCAGCTTGTTGCGCATCAGAATCGCCTGCGTTTCCGCGAGGCCGAGCTCCCAGGGCGAGCCGGCATGCTTGATCGACGACAGCGGGGACGCGCCGGTGCCGCCGTTGTGGCCGGAAATCAGGACATAGTCGGCGTACGCTTTGGCGACGCCGGCCGCGACGGTGCCGACGCCCGCTTCGGCGACCAGTTTCACGCCGACCCGGGCCGCGGGATTGACCTGCTTCAGGTCGTGAATGAGCTGCGCGAGATCTTCGATCGAATAGATGTCGTGATGTGGCGGCGGCGAAATCAGGGGAATGCCGACCACGGCATGCCGCAGCCGCGCGATGAGGTCGGTGACTTTGTGGCCGGGCAGCTGCCCGCCTTCTCCCGGTTTCGAGCCCTGCGCGATCTTGATCTCGAGCTCATCGGCGCGCACGAGGTACGCCGTCGTTACGCCGAAGCGGCCGGACGCGACCTGCTTGATCCGGTTGTCGGAGCGATCCACAGCGTCGATCGCGCTTGCGTACGTCGCGGGATCCTCGCCGCCTTCCCCCGAGTTCGACCGCGCGTGCATCCGGTTCATCGCGATGGCGAGCGTCGCGTGCGCTTCGGGCGACAAGGCGCCGAGTGACATGGCGCTCGAGATGAAGCGGCGGCGGATCTCCGCCGCAGGCTCGACCTCGTCGAGCGGCACCGGAGTCTGCTCCTGGAAGTCGAGCAGGTCGCGCGGGCCCGCGGGGGCGCGCGAGCGCGCGCGCTCGTCGAAGCCGGCGTACTCCCCATTTTGCAGGGCGCGAACGAGCGGCGGCGACCAGCCGTGGTCCTCGCCGTCGCGGCGGTAGCGTACCCGGCCGTGATCGGGAAGCGGTCCGCCGGCCGCCGTTTCGTGACGCTTCAGCACGTCTTCCGCGATTTCCCTGAAGCCAATGCCGCCGATGACGGAAGCGGTTCCAGTCATGCAGACATCGATGACTTCCTGACCCAGCCCGATCGCCTCGAAGATTTGCGCGCCGGCGTACGACTGCAGCGTCGAGATTCCCATCTTCGACAGGATCTTGAGCAGCCCCTTCTCGGCGGCGCTCCGGAATTTCTCGCTCGACCACTCGGCATCGCGCAGGCATTGCAGCGCCAACCATGGATGGACCGCCTCGGCGCCAAAACCGAACAGTGCGGCAAAGTGGTGAACATCCCATGCGTCGCCCGCCTCGGCGACGAGGCCGACGCGAATGCGCTGCCCGGCTTGCACGAGCCGCTGGTGCACGGCACCGATCGCGAGCAGCATCGGGATGGGCGCGCGCGTCTTGTCGGCGTCGCGATCGCTGATCACGAGAATCGTAGCGCCGCCGCGCTGCCGCACGGCTTTTACCGCGTCGCGACTCAGCCGCTCGATCGCCCGCGCCAGCTCGGCGGGACCCGCGGCGGCTTCCCACAGGGCGCTCAGCGTGACGAGCTCGGCGCCGCCGAAGCGGCGGAGCGCCGCCATTTCCTCCGCGAGCAGCACCGGATGCTCGAGTCGCAACAACGCCCGGCCGCCGGGGCGTTGCGCGAGCAGCGAACCGCGGCGGCCGAGATGCATGACGAGCGACATGACCAGCTCTTCGCGCAGCGGATCGATCGCGGGATTCGTGACCTGGGCGAACCGCTGGCGCACGTACGAGTACAGGCTCTGCGGCAGCTTGGAGAGCGGCGCGATCGGCGTGTCGTCACCCATGCTCCAAATCGCGTCTTTGCCTTCAGCGGCCATCGGCGAGATGACGTAGCGCAGATCTTCGTGGCTGTATCCAAATGCGTGCTGGCGCGCCCCGAGCTCATCGGGCGGCAGCGCCGGTCCGACGGCCGGCACCGCTGTCGGCAGTTTCCGGACGACGCGTTCGGTCCAGCGGCGATACGGGCAGCGCTGTGCGACTTCCAGCTTTGCGTCGTTGCTCCGCAGGACGACGTTACGGAGTGTGTCCACGACCAGCAGCTCGCCGGGGCCGAGCCGGCCCGACTCGACGACGTGCGCGGGATCGAGATCGACGATCCCGACTTCCGACCCCGCGACGACCACGTTATCGCGCGTGATCTTGTAGCGGCATGGCCGGAGCCCGTTGCGATCGAGCGCCGACCCCGCGACCACGCCGTCGCTGAACGCGAGCGCGGCCGGGCCGTCCCACGGCTCCATCAGTCCCGCGTGATACTCGTAGAAGCTCTTGAGCGCGGGATGCATGTCGGGGACGCGCTCCCACGCTTCCGGCAGCAGCATCATCAAAGCGTGGACCGGATCGCGCCCCGAGCGCACGAGCAGCTCGAACGCGTTGTCCAGGCTGGTCGAGTCACTGCCGTCCGTCCAGATCACCGGCTTCAGCAGCTCGACGTCACGATCCCACGCCGGCGCGGCGAGCGCGGGTTCGCGCGCGAGCATCGCGTTGCGATTGCCCCAGAGCGTGTTGATCTCGCCGTTGTGGGCGAGGAGACGGAACGGCTGGGCCAGCGGCCAGCTCGGCAGCGTGTTGGTCGAGTACCGCTGGTGGAACACGGCGATACCGGTCTCGAACAGCGGCGAGCGCAGGTCGGCATAGAAGCTTGGAAGCTCGGTCCCGACGAGCAGCGCCTTGTAGACCACGGTCCGGCAGGACAGCGAACACACGAATACCGGTAAACCGGCCTCGGCCGCGCGGCGCTCGATGACGCGCCGCGCGAGGTAGAGCCGCCGTTCCCAGACCTGCGCGTTGGCCGGACCCGACGGCGGGCCGATGAACAGCTGGCGAATCGCCGGCTGGCTCTGAGCGGCGAGCGGGCCAAGCACGTCGGTGTCGACCGGCACCACGCGCCAGCCCAGCACCGACATGCCCAGGCCGACCACGACGGTTTCGATCAGGTCGATCGCGATGTCGCGGGCCGGCCCGGCTTGCGGCAGGAAGAACATGCCGAGCGCGACGCGCTCGACCGGCCCGACGCCGAGCAGGCGATGCGGGATTTGCGTCAGGACTCCGGCGCCGTCGCCGGAGCGGTCGGTGGACGCGGCGCCACGGTGCGCGAGTCGCGCGACGGCCGTGAGCGCCATGGCGAGCATCTCGTGATCGCGCCGGCCGTCGGCGCGCGCGACGAAACCGACGCCGCAGGCGTCGCGCTCGCGCCAGGGATCCAGATAACGAAAAGCCCGCTCTGCTGAGGGAGCGGGCTGGCTGGGTTTCGTTCGTTTCGGCACTATCGCGCCCCGCCGCTCCCTATGAAGGGTCCGCCGGTAATATTTGCCAGCAGCGAGGCCATCGTATGTTTATGCATTGGTCAACATAAATATACGACTGGGTTCGAAACGTGCAAGTACCTACGGTGTCCTGAAGGTGATGCGGGTGATGCGCCCGCGGGGCCCGACCGCCCAGCAGGCTTCGCGCGTAGTACAGTCCACGGCCCAATAGGCTGAGCCGCTCAGGTTGGTCCACGAACGGCCGTCGTTCGCCGTCCAGTCCAGTCCTTTAGGACCCGCAACGACGTACCCCGGCATGCCGGTGAGTGCGTCGGCGCCATAGACCGCGCCGCTGAACGTCGGGCGGCTCACCAGCGTCCAGGTCACGCCGCCATCACTCGTCACGGCCGCCACACTATCGCTGCGGTCGTCGGGCTTGAGGAGGCGGCCGCCCAGCGCCATGCCGTGCAGCTCGTCACGGAACGCCAGCGTGGCGACGCCACTGTTTTCGCCGGACACGATCGGCGTCGTCACCACGGACCAGTGCTGACCGCGATCCGCGGAGCGGTAGACGCGCGCTTGGGGCTCGGTCCCGAACCATGCCCGGGCTTGCCCGCGTACGATCAAGCACGTGCCGCCCGCGGCGGGCGATCCCTCGTGCGGCAAAGCCGGCGGCATCCCATCCGCGGCGACCGCGTCCCAGTGCTCGCCGTCTTCGGTGCGGATCACGATCATCTTGCCGTGCGCCGCGTCGCTCACGGCAATGCCATGCGTCGCGTCCCAGAAATCGAAGCAGTCGTAGAAGGCGGCCGAGTCGCGGTTGATGAACTGCAACTGCCAGCTCTGTCCGCCGTCGGTGGTCATGTAGATCCGCGAGCTGTCGCCGGGTCCCGCGGCCAGCAGATACGCGGTGGTGGCGCTCACCGCCGCGACGTCGCGGCACTGCAGGGTGGAATCGGGGCCTGTCATCGCACCCGGCACCCAGGTGCGGCCGCCATCAACCGTGCGGACCCAGGTCGCTGTGTGACCCGAGACCCAGATCACGCTGTCGTCGATCGCGCTCACGGCCTGCAGCAGCGCGGTGGTATGGCTCTCTTGCTCGGTAATGGTACCGACCACCGCGGGACGGAGATCAGCCTGAGGGCGGGTCCGCTGGGCGCAGGCCGCGATAAACACGAGCGGCACGAAAAATCGGATCCGGATCATCCGACGAGAATCGGCTCGATGGGTTGGCGATACCGATAAGTCTTTCCGGCGTAATTGCGGAGCACGATTTCCTTATCAGTGAGCTTCACGACGTATTCAGGCAGCAACGGGATCTTCCCGCCGCCGCCCGGGGCGTCGATGACGAAGTGCGGCACGGCCAGCCCCGACGTCCAGCCGCGGAGCGCCTGGATGATCTCCAGGCCCTTCTCCACTGTCGTCCGAAAGTGCTCCGCGCCCGCCACCTGGTCGCACATATAGATGTAGTAGGGGCGTACCCGCGCGGCGAGCAGGCGCTGCATCAACAGCTTCATCACCTCCGGGTCGTCGTTCACGCCCTTGAGCAGCACGGTCTGGCAGCCAAGCGGAATGCCGGCATCCGCGAGCATGCCGAGCGCCGTGACGGCGGCTGGAGTGAGCTCGGCGGGGTGATTGAAGTGTGTGTTGATGTAAAGCGGATGGTATCGCTTGAGGATCGCGCACAAGGCCGGCGTCACGCGTTCGGGCAGATGGCAGGGTACGCGGCTGCCGATCCTGAGGACCTCGATGTGCGGAATGGCGCGCAGGCGGCTGCAGATCTCGTCGATGCGCCGGTCCGACAGGAGCAGGGGATCGCCGCCCGACATGATGACGTCGCGGATCTCCTCGTGCTCCTCGAGGTAGCGAAACGCCGACTCGAGCTGCGCCAGTGGAATCTTCTCGGGATCGCCAACTTTGCGGCGGCGCGTGCAGAAGCGGCAGTACGAGGCGCACACCGGCGAAACGAGGAACAGCGCGCGGTCGGGATAGCGATGCGTGATATTCGGGACCGGCGAATTGGCGTCTTCGGCAAGCGAGTCGACGATGCCGTCTTGTACCTCGAGCTCTTGCACCGTGGGGACGTATTGCCGCCAGATCGGGTCGCCGGGGGATTG
>Ga0070730_10000493_pt1 | contig 45972 bp, 35 predicted proteins | sample Coa_R1_3_FD_66447 | JGI IMG/M metagenome (GOLD analysis project Ga0070730, IMG submission 66447) | Surface soil microbial communities from Centralia Pennsylvania, which are recovering from an underground coalmine fire - Coalmine... | ecosystem: Environmental > Terrestrial > Soil > Unclassified ...
TTCGTGACTCGACCGCCATGTCACCGGGATGCATCGTGTGCGGGAACGGCGACGCTGGAAACGCTCGCGACGACCAGCGCGGCGCCTCGATCGCCTGCTGAATGTTCATGCCGAAATCCACCATGTTGATCAGCGTCTGCATGGTGCGCATGATCTGATCGTCTCCTCCGGGGCTCCCCAGGATGGCGTACGGTTGGCCGTCTTTCATGAGGAGCGTGCTCTGCAGCGTGCTGCGCGGACGCTTGCCGGGCGCGAGCGCGTTGGCCTCGCCGCGCACCAGCGAATAGTAGTCGCCGCGGCAATTGAAGATGATGCCGGTATCGCCCATCACAACGCCGGTCCCGAACAGACTGTGCAGGCTGGGCTCGAAGCTAACCATGTTGTGGTCTTTGTCGATCACAGCGATGTAGCTGGTGTCGCCGTCGTGCGAAGCGTTACCGGTCAGAACTTCGTGAACGGGGCGCTCCAAAGCGGCGTTCGTGGTGAATTTTTCTGGAGAGCCCGGCCTGAGATCGAGTGAGGCGTGTGCGGGATCGATCAGCTTTCTCCGCTCCCTGGCATAGTCTTTCGAGAGCAGTCCGTCGTAAGGAATCTTGATGAAGTCCATGTCGCCGAGATACTTCTCGCGGTCGCCCATCGCAAGCTTCACCGCCTCCACGCTGGTGTGGAGGAAATCCGGGCTGTTGTGGCCCATCGCCTTCAGGTCATAGCCTTCGAGAAGGTTCAGGGCGATCAGTTCGGCCGGGCCCTGAGTCGCGGAAGGATTCTTGTAGACCTGATATCCGCGGTAGTTAATGGAAACAGGAGTCTCGACTTCGGCGGTGTATTCGGCGAAATCCTCGTAGCGGAACAGTCCTCCGTTTGCTTCGGAGAAGGCGGCGAAATCGCGGGCGATGTCGCCTTTGTAGAAGCGGTCTCGGGCGGCCTTCAGAGCTTCGTGGCGGCCCTTTGACGCGCTCGCTCTCTCGGTTTCGACAAGTTTCTTCAGGGTGCGGGCGAGATCCGGATTCTTGAGGATCTCGCCAGCTTTCGGCGGGCGACCATTGGGCAGATAGATCTTGACGGTCGTGGGGTATTTCAGAATCTTTTTCGACTCAGCGATGTACGAGGCTCCGTACTCACTGAGCGGGAAGCCATTCTCGGCTAAGTCAATGGCAGGTTGGAGCACTTGCTCAAAGCTCATCGTGCCCCAGCGGTCGAGCAGCGTGTACCAGGCGTCGACGACGCAGGGCAGGCCTCCGGAAAGAAGACCGTCACTCTCGGGAATTTTGCCGTCGTTATTCTTCTCGTACCATTCGATGGTCGCGAGTTTCGGAGCGCGCGGCTCGGCATTGATCGAGTAGACCTTCTTGTCGCGCGCGTTGTAGACCAGCAGCACGGAATCGCTGCCTAGTCCGTTGAGCGAGAAGTCCGTGACGGCGAGCGCGGCCTGTCCGCCCACGGCGGCGTCGAACGCGTTGCCTCCGGCGTCGAGGATGCGGCGTGCGGCTTCGGTGGCCTCAGCTTTCATGGAGGCGACTGCGCCATGCCGTCCGCGGATGACGGGACGCATGGTTTGGGTAGTGTCGTCGGCCTGAAAATAACTGGAAGACATGAGGATGAAGGAGAGAACAACAAATTGTACTTTGCGTCGCATGACTTGGATTTCCATGTGTGTTTTACCGAAACTGCGGAATCGTTCCAAGCGAATCCAAAGATCCTTCACCGCCAAGAGCTGCGGCTCAGGATGACAAGGTTCGATGCCATTTGGCAAGCTCAACAACATCGGTGTTGCCTGAGCTTGGTGGCTTCCCTCTCCCGCCAGAATGCGGCGTAAGCATCGGGCGACGACGCCGCATGCGTTCGGCACAAAAAGCGCTGGTACGCAGCTTCGTCGAAGATCTCACGAAGTACGGCTCGCAGGATTGCGAGTGCCCGGGTGATACGGGTCATCCTTTCTCCTCCACTAGGCGCGTCATCACAAAAGGCGTCTCGATGATGCGAGCTTCCCGGCTGCCCGTCAGTACTCCCACCCACTGGCGCACTGATTCGACAAGCACCAGGGTGACCATGACGACGAGCATGGCCGTCACCGCGGCGTCCAGTTGGTTGTTGAAGATCAGGCGCGCTGTTGCAGCGGTAGCGGGCCCTGCCGCCAAGGCATGCGCCTGTGCGAGGAATCCCACCTTGGGATTTGAGTCGAAGATTTTATGCCATGAGGCCGTAAAGGTCACCGCTACGAGCCATGCCAGCGGCACCAGCGTAATGGCCGCATACTTTGTGCGGTGCATTTTGATGATGATGGTCGTGGCCACGCAAAGCGCTACCGTCGCCAGCAGCTGATTGGCGATGCCGAACAGCGGCCACAAGGAGTTGATGCCTCCGAGCGGGTCCTTCACTCCTTGCCAAAGGAAGAATCCCCAAAGCGCAACAATGAGGGCGCTGGTTGCAATGATCGAAGGATACCAACTGGTGCGCCCCAATGGTTTGTAAATGTGGCCCAGAGCGTCCTGAATCATGAAACGAGCGACGCGGGTGCCCGCGTCGAGAATGGTCAGGATGAACAGAGCTTCGAACATGACTGCGAAGTGATACCAGAGAGCCATCACTTCGGTCCCGCCGAGGCTCTGCGAAAAAATATGCGCCATGCCGACCGCGAATGCAGGAGCGCCGCCGGTGCGATTGAACAGAGTCTTTTCGCCGACAGCGGCGGCGAGGGCCTGCATGTCAGCACCAGTCACCGGGAAGCCCCAATTCGAAATCGTCGAGGTGGCAGCCGCAGCCGTCGACCCGACAACGCCTGCAGGACTGTTAATTGCAAAGTAAACACCTGGTTGGAGCACGCAGGCGGCGATGATCGCCATTACGGCGACCGCTGACTCAGCCATCATCGCCCCATAGCCGACCATGCGAGTCTCAGTTTCGCGAGCAATGAGTTTGGGTGTCGTTCCGCTGGAGATGAGCGAATGAAATCCGCTGATGGCGCCGCAAGCAATGGTGATGAAGGCGAAGGGAAAGATCTTGCCCGCAAATACCGGCCCGGTGCCGTCGACAAAACGGGTCAGTGCAGGCATGTGCAGTGTGGGATGCATGACGACGATGCCGATGGCTAAAATTCCCACCGTTCCCAGCTTTACGAACGTGCTCAGGTAATCGCGTGGGGCGAGCAGTAGCCACACGGGCACGGCGGATGCTGCGAATGCATAGACGATAATCAAAATCGCGAGTGTGGGCGCGCGCAGCGTGAATACCGGGGCAAGGGTCTGACTCTGAGAGATGAGTTGTCCGCCCCAGATCGCCAGCAACACGAGAACAAATCCAAGTACGGAAACTTCCAACACTCTCCCGGGACGAATTCGGCGCAGGTAAAGACCCATGAGCAAAGCGATGGGAATGGTCATCCCGATCGTAAAGGTGCCCCATGGGCTGTCTTTCAGTGCGTTGACCACAACCAATGCGATCACTGCCAGGAGAATGATCAGTATGACCACGACGGAGGCATAAGCAACGATGCCTCCAATGACTCCGGTCTCTTCCTTCGCCATTTCCGTGAGCGACTTGCCGTCTCGACGCACTGAGAAGAGCAGAATGACGAAGTCCTGGACACAGCCCGCGAAGACTGCACCGGCGAGGACCCAAAGCGTTCCCGGCAGATAGCCGAATTGGGCCGCGAGTACGGGTCCGACGAGGGGCCCGGGCCCGGCAATGGCGGCGAAGTGATGGCCGAATACCACCCATTTGTTGGTGACGAGGAAGTCGCGGCCGTTTTCAAGGCGCTCGGCGGGTGTGGCGCGGAGGGCATCGAGCGCAAGGATTTTGGCGGCAATGAACTTGCTGTAGAAACGGTATCCCAATGCGTAACAGCAAGTCGCTCCCGCAACCAGCCACAGCGCATTGATGGGCTCGCCGCGATGGACGGCCACGACCCCCACTGCCGCGGCAGCTAGCAGCGAGACGGCAACCCAGGCCAAGGTCGAGAGAAGGCTCTTCATCCGTCGAGCATTGTGTCGAATCTCTGGCTTTCGCGCAATCCCTGGGTAGTTGCAGAATCCGCCAGATTTTGAAGATGGAAAGATCCCCGCAGACACGCACACTTTCTGCCGTGCTTCCCATGCTCCCATTTATTATTTAGCGCATGCGTGGAAATCCGCGAGTCTGGCTCCTGCTGAGTTTGTTCGCGTTTTCGACCGCATGGCTGTATATGAACCGCGTGCTCGTGCCATGGGAGCAGTACTTCAACGTGGACGCCGGCACTATGAAGGCAGCCTTAGGCGATCTCTACTCTCCCTGGTTTGGCACGAGAGCGCTTCTGACCCGTCGGCAAAATCCCTATGGAGCCGCCGTTACGCACGAAATCCAAATGGCGTTTTATGGGCATGACGTCGTGCAGAACGCAGATCCCGCCATCCGGGCCACTGATGAACAGCGGTTTGCTTATCCGGTCTACGTCAGCTTCCTGCTTGCGCCGGTGGCGCGGTTCGACTTCGACACCCTGCACGCCGCGGCGCCTGCAGTCCTGGCACTCGCGACCCTCGCTGGCGTTTGGATCTGGATATCAGTGATGCACTGGCGGGCCTCTGCGATGACGGCTGCGGCCATTGCCGTCTTTGTCCTGGCCTCACCTCAAGCCATGCAAGGTTTGCGGCTGCGGCAGATCGGCTTGCTGGTCACCGCTTTATTGGCGCTCTCTGTGTTCCTGATCGTACGGCACCGTTTGGCTATGGCTGGCGTGGTCCTTGCGATCTGCACGATAAAACCTCAAATGATTGTGCTGCCGCTCGCCTGGCTCCTGATGTGGAGTCTGGGCGACCTGCGCAAGCGCTGGCCATTTCCGGTGGGCTTCGTCGTCACAGTCGGGCTGCTGGTGAGCGCGGGTGAATTGATCTTGCCGGGATGGATTCGCGATTTTCTCCACGGCCTAAGCGCTTATCGGACATACGGCCCGGTCACGACGTGGCTCCAATTGGCGATCGGGAACCATGCCGGCAAAGCGTTGGCGGTAATCCTGATCGTCGGACTGTTTGCCCTGGGATGGACGAACCGTCAGTGCGCAGCGGGTTCGCCTGAATTCATACTGACTTTAAGCACGTTCCTTGTCGTCGCAACGATTGCTTTGCCACTGCTTCCGCCATTCAATCAAGTGCTGCTGACCCTGCCCGTGCTCGTCCTCTTGCGAGATTGGGGCACGTTACCGAAATACGGGCGAATCGCGTTTGCGGCGTGCGTGGCTTGGCCGTGGATGGCATCGTTCGTTTTGTTGATAGGTCATCCCCAGCTGAAATCATTGCGCCCACTTCCTCTTCTGCCCTCCGCGCTGGTTCTCATCTTCCCGATTCTGCTTACGTTGCTGCTAATGCTCAGACGATCGCAAATCAGATTGACGGAGCGAGTTGACGCGTAACAGGATTTCGATACCATAAACAGTTTTCATGGCAAACGAGGCTCAGCCCGATACCTGGCTTACGGCTCGCCGCCTGCGCGCTCACGCCCTGCTGCTGGGTGCAACGTTGTGGTTGGTATATCTCTGGACGCTGACAACTCCAGGCCTGCGGGATCGAAATGGAAATCTTAAGGGAACGGATTTTCTCCATTTCTATACGCTGGGCTGGCTGGCCCAGGCGCACCGCGGGGCCGACTTGTATGACGTGGCGGCGCAATCCGCGCTCGTGGCACGGGTGGTGCCAGATGCAGCGGGGATTCGCTACTTGCCTTTGTATCCTCCGCAAGTATCGATCATGTTTGCGCCGCTCGCGCGGTTGCCTTATGGATTGGCGCTGGCCGCGTGGTGGCTGACCAGCGCGATCATTTATGCGATTTGTTGTAACTGGGTATGGCGCGCTTGTCCCGGACTCCGCAGCCAGGCTGTGACGGTTGCGTTGCTCACTTTTGGCTTTCCGGCATTTTTTCATTCCATCGCCTGGGGTCAAGCCTCTGTTGTTGCGTTAGGGATCTTTACGCTGACATTCATCTTCCTGCGTGACGAACGCGAGTTCCTGGCAGGTCTGGCCTTTGGCTGCCTGATTTTCAAGCCTCAACTGGGATTGGCGGGGGCGATCGTGCTGGTTGCGACCGGAGCTTGGCGGGTTCTGGCGGGGGCGGCAATTTCAGGAACGCTCGAGGTATTAGCCGGCGTTTTGTTTTACGGCCCTGATCCATTCCGGACTTGGGTGCGGATGCTGGAAAACGTCCGAAATTTATTGCCCTTGTTTGAACCGAAGCCTTACCAGACCCATTGTCTGCGGACATTCTGGTCGATGATGATGCCGTGGGAAACTGCTTCTTTCGCTCTGTACTTAATCAGCGCGGGGCTGGTGCTCATCATCACTGCGGCGATATGGAAACGACGAGAAACGCCTCTAGCGCTCCGTTATTCGGCGTTGCTGTTGGCAAGTGTGCTCGTCGCATCCCACTTGACGGTTTACGACCTGGTGATTCTCGCTCCGGCGTTATTGCTTCTTGCAGATTGGATCGTTCGTCAGCCATTCAAACCGGCGAATCGACGGATGGGGAATCTTCTCTACCTGGTTTACATGCTCCCACTCGTTGGCCCGTTAAGCCGGTGGAGTCACGTCCAACTTTCCGTTATCGCGATGGCGATGCTGTTGTACCTGGTGTGGAGACAAGCCGTCGAGCTTGGCTCGACCGGACAGCCGGGGGCGGCTGTCGCAACCCAGGCTTTGTGAAGTTTATTCAGGCTTGCCAAACAAAAATCTGAGTGCGTCTGGGAAGCGACGGGCCCACGCCGATTCGTGATGGGTCGCGCCGTGATCAATCAACAGTTTCAGGCGCTGGTCATCCAGGCCAGCGCGACGAAATATCGATGCCAGTTCACGGACATCGTCCACTGTGCTCTGGTCGCGATCGGCGCGGCCAACTTCGGACGTTCCAATTGCCATGAAGATGCGTTCCGGCCAGCGTTTCACGAGCCTGCTTTGCCGGATCATTTGCCGGTTCGAGGCCCACAACGAAGGACTCTCCAAAAGCAAGCGTCCAATTACGCCCGGCCGCACAGCCGTGGTGTAGAGCGAGATCAGGGCTCCAAGGGAAGAACCGCCGAGCGCGGTATTCTCGGGACCGCTTGCCACGCGGTAATGTCGAGCGATGAACGGCATGACTTCCTTGATCAGGAAGGTAGGATAGCGCGAGCCTTGCACGCGGACGATCATGGGATGGAATGATCGGTACGGCATGTACTCGCGTATGCGATCCTTGGCGGCATTGTCCAAGCCCACAATGACCATGGGCGGAATGACATTCTCCCGAATCAACCGGTCGGCAGCCTCATCGACCTGCCATTCCACGCCGGTGAAGGAAGTCCGGGATTCAAACAGGTTCTGGCCATCGTTCAGATAGAGGACGGGATATCGGCGCGCGGCATTCTGGGGATCGTTATATCCCTGAGGAAGCCAAACACGCAGAAATCGCGTGTTGCGAAAAACACGACTGTGAAATTCATGCAGACGGAGATCTCCCGTCGCCGACTCCGCACGGATCACGCCGGGAGGGATTCCGTTGGGATTTTCAATGTTCTGGATTTCTTCCATCAGGAGCAGCGCACTTTCAGAATACAACGAAGGCGCAGTTTATGCGCTGGCGCTTTTCCACTTCAACACGACAGCCGTCACGGTAATTAAAGAAATGAGGAAAAGAGAAGCCAGGCATAGTATGCACCAGGTCGTCAGCACGTACGCTTCAATGTAGGTCAGATATAGAGCGAACGCTAAACCGGCGATGGCCGCGCCCAACAGGCGAATCGGGGTTTCGGGGCGAGAACGCCAAAGTGTAGAGAAAAGGAAAAGTGCGGCATAGCCGAGGACACCGATGGCAGCTACTGGGATCCCCATCAGGGTTGAGTACTCGCTGCGATTCACGATGTCGCAGCTGAATTTCTGGCTGAAGTCGCAGAAGTTGCTCTCTGATTTTGCGTAGTGGCGCTGGAGGGATATGGCGGAGACAAGCACGCCGGCCAGGGAGAGAACCGCAACCACTCCGAACAGCATGCGATTTGCCGAATCATTCACGGCAGGCTGCATCCGGTCTTCTCACTGAGGGTCTGCAGCGACAACACTCCTTCTTTCGGCGGGTCCATCCCAAACTGCCAACTAGGAAAGAGGTGGACTCCGGCGACCTTGCACTCAGTGGCCAATTCCTTCGAACCGCGTATGGCGCACTCTACATAGGGGACATAGTGAAAGGAATCGCCAAACATGGCCTTCTGGTCGATGCAGTGCGGGCACCAATACAGGCCGTACATCTTGGCCTGCTTGCTCGCCAGACATTGCGCGAAAGAATCGTATTTGTGGTTCTTGTGGTAACGGCCTGCAAGGAACGCTGCCACGAATAGAAGCACGATCCCGCCGTAGATCAGAAACTTCTTGCTTTTGGCTTCGCTCGAGGCTTTGAGTTGCTCTTGTCTCTTCCGCCGCTCTTCCGACATGGCTTATTCCTTATATCACGTGGGTCAGGCGACGACGTGGAGAGCTCCGGGCAGCACATCGAGTTCTTCGCAATGCAACGTCAGCACCTCTCCGTCAACCATGATGTCGACGGGGCTGTCGAGTTTAAACTCGACGCGCTGGACTGCCGCTCTCTCCGCCAGCGGATGCTGAACGTGGGTGCCATCATACAGACCCGGTAAATTGCGGATCAGGCCCAACCTGCCGATCGGTCCCCAACGAACGTATTCAATCAGGCCATCGTCGATTTGAGCCTGGGGAGCAATCATCATGGTTCCGCCGGTGAACTTGCTGTTATTGAACGTAAGGAAAAGGCAGCGGCGGCCGTCAAAGGCCTGATCTCCTAGGACTCTCAAGGGATATGCGCGACGATTGAAACGGGCGAGAGTGAGGAAAATTGAAATGAAATATCCGGGTTCTCCCCACGAACTGAAGCGGCGGGCGCGAAGCGTGGCGACATCGGCGGAGAAGCCCATGCTTAGCAGATTGATGTAGTGAATTACGCCCCCGCGGTGGCGAAGCCGCATCACATCGCAAGGCCGGCGGCGCTGAGCTGACAGGGATTGGATCGCGTACTCGACAACATCGTCACTGAAATCGCGCAGGAAGGAATTTCCCGTGCCCAATGGAAGAAATCCCAGAGTGGGAGGCTCGCTGCCGAGAGCTTGCGGGTAAAGCCCATTGATAACTTCGTAGGAAGTGCCGTCACCGCCGGCCGCGATGAAGTGGCGCACACCTTGGGAATAAGCATCGGAGGCAATTTTCGTAGCCCCGGCTGCGCCGCGGGTTTCGACAACGTTGATTGCAATCCCGCCAGAGCGGAGGCGATCGAGGGCTGGGCCAAGCAGCTGGCGGCTGCGTCCGCCTCCTGCGGCCGGATTCACGATGGCAAGAAACTGTTTCTCCAAGGCTTGGCCCTTTATGTGCCTGCTGACGCGGTGCGGGCGAGACGCTCGCACGACAGCCGCCGAGACGGCGGCCCTACAGCCCCACCACTGCTTTTCTGTCTGCCGACCTGGCGATTTCTTCCGCTAGCACTTGGCGCTTGATTTTCATCGACGCGGTGCGCGGGAAATCTTTCTCCCATATCAAATAGCCTGAGACGCGCTTGAAATCAGGCAGCCGACGGTTACGCGCAGAGATATCCTCTAACAGCTTGTTATCGAATTTCTGGTTCTGCTCCAGACGGAGCACGATCACCAGGACTTCACCGCCGAGTTCCTTCTTTTGCCAGATGTAATTCGCGGCAAAGACCACATACTCCTTGACGGCCAGACCGTCGAAAACGGTCTCGATATCTTCCGGATAAATATTTTTGCCGCCCTCGGTCACGATCATGTTCTTCTTTCGACCGAGGAGCTGGAGATGTCCGTGGCTTTCGAAGCGGCCGAGGTCGCCGGTGAGAAGCCATCCGTCGACGATGGTTTCGAGCGTCAGCTCCGGATCGTCCAGGTAGTGGGACATGACGGTTTTGCTGCGAACGGCGACTTCCCCTACGCCTTCGGCATCTGGATTCATGATTCGCAATTCGACGCCGGGCAGTGGCTTGCCGACGGTATCGGTGCGAAAAGGCTTGAGGTCGTTGAGCGTGAGGGCAGTTCCGGCCTCGGTAAGACCGTAGCCATTCACTACTGGGATGCCGAGATCGTAGAAGAACTGCATGGTCGAAGGCTCCATGAAGGCGCCACCGGTGATCAATGCCAGCACTTCCCCGCCGAACGCTTTGTGAACGCCTCGAAGTAACATGCGGCTGAGTTTGACCTTGGGGCGACGGCGCGTCAGCATACGGTTGATACCGATCATTGTATTGAGAAAGCCTCGCTTCCATGCGGGCAATTCATCGAACTTGGCGCGCAAGCCGCGCTCGAGATTCTTCACGATCATGGGCACTAACGACACGTACGTGATGTGGTAGCGCACGAACGCATCGCGAACGAACTCGGGGCGCAGGGTGCGTAGATGTACGACGCAAGCGCCGCACACGAATGGACCGATAAACCCGACCATGAAATCGATGGCGTGATTCGTCGGCAGAATGCTCAAATACCTTGCTCCTGGCCAGAACGGATACCAGGCGGTCAGCGAGCGGCATTGCTCCAAATAATTTTCATGGGTGAGGACGCACCCCTTGGGGCGGCCTCCGGTTCCGGAAGAATAGACGATGGAGGCAACATCGTCCTTCTGCCGCATGACGAAGTCGGGTGAGCCCTTGCGCTTGAAGTCCTCCCAGCGGAATGCGCCGGCCAGATCGGCGCCCAGCGGGGCTTCGGTGACGAGAACGATTTTGGTCCCGATCTTCTGAAAGTCTGGAGACTTCATGATCGCGCGCCAGAGGTGATACTCGATGACGAGCACTTTCGATTGGGAGTGAGCCAGGAGTTGCAGGTGCTCTTCGGGAGTGAGCTTGTAGTCAAGAGGGATGACCACGCCACCACAATAAAAAATTGCATAAGCCGAAATCAGCCATTTGGACTGATTCGTCATGATGATGGCGGCTCGCTCGCCGGGATCGAAGTCGGCGTCCTCGAGGGCACGCGCAAGGGGCAGAGCGGTCTCTTTGAAATCGGAATAGGTCAGGCGGACCTTTTCGCGGTCGCGATCTGCTTCGATCAGGCACACCTCACCTGAAAAGCGGTCGAGCGCATCGCGCAGAGCCGCACCCAGACAGGTGTATTGGCGGAGATCAAGCATCAGCAAATTTCGATTTTCGATTGCCGATTTCCGATTGGCAATTGGCTACCTAGCTGCCTTCAGTCTTTAACAGCCATCACAAACGCGATTGAATCTTGCCCGCTAAAGTACGGAAGTCGCTCACGCCTTGCAATTCGTAGTCGGGCAGTTCGACATGAAAGTGGTTTTCCAGTTTGGTGAGGAGATCGAGTGTCTGCAGACTGTCGATGCCGAGCGCTTTAAAAAAATCGTCGTCGGGAGAAAGTTTCTCGCGCGGCACTTTGAAATGGGCGGCGGCAAGGGTGAGGATCTCGTCGAGCGTTTTCTCAGCTGTTGGCATAAGCAGACATTCTAATTCAGCGGGAATCAGGGTAAATAGGGCTGTGCATCTGTACTTTCGACGAATTTTTTGAGTCCAGCTTGCACGGCGGGGCGCGTGAACAGGTCACAAAAGATGTCGATTTCCCGCCGGAGTTCATCATACGGAATCGGTTTGATGAACTGCTTGGCAGTTGCCGAGGTGTGCCGGTCGAATTTCCCTGTTTGCGCCGCAGTCGAACGAGCAGCTCGCAGTGCTTCGCCTTCGGAGACAACCTGGCTGACAAGCCCTATCTGCTGCGCCTTAGTCGCATTGAAGCTGCGGCCCGTGAGTAGAAGATCGCGAATGATGGCGTTTCCCAGATCCCGTTTCAGGCGGGGGATCCCGCCGAATCCGGGAATCAGTCCAAGCCTGAGCTCGGGAAAAGCAAAACGCGCGGTCTTGTCGGCAATGACCAAATCGCAAGCGAGGGCGAGTTCAAATCCTCCCCCAAACGTAACACCGTGAACAGCGGCGATCGTAGTCAATGGGGATGCGTCGATCCGGTTCAGCACGCGGTGGATTCGATCGAGAAAGTCGCGCACCTGGCGGATGGCCTCAGTTTTATCCATGGCCTGCGAACGCTGGTACAGCTCACGCAGGTCGGCGCCTGCGCAGAAACCGGTTTTCAGCTCGCTGTGAATGACGAGCGCGTGGGCATTTTTTTCCAGTTCACCAAGGGCGGAGACGAATTCTTCCAAGGCGATCAGCGACACCGACCCCAATTCATTGCAAGGAGAACGATGCAGCGCGAGGTCAATAACGCCGGCATTCACCTTCCAGGTTAGCGCCGGACTTTGCTCCGCGGTGGCTGAGAAACCTTTTGTCGCTGAGGTCATAAGCTAGACGGCTTGCTTCACCTGGTACATCTCTTCGATTTCATTTTTCATACGAGAGCTGATCATCTCGCGCTTCAGCTTACCATTGGCCGTCATCAAGCCGTTCTCAATGGAGAAGGGCTCTGCGCGAAGGGAGAACGCTCGAACCTGCTTGTAATGGGGCAGTCGAGCGTTCACTGCATCCAGTGTTGCTTGCACGTCGTCGCGCTTTACAGGGCCGGTCACGATGGCGGAGAGATATCCGCGGCCGTTGCCCACGATGACAACCTGCTGCGCGCCGGGGAGTTGTTGGGCAATCTCATCCTCGATCGTTTCCGGCGCGATTTTGTGGCCAGAGCCGAGCACTATCAGGTTCTTGATGCGGCCAACGATCCGCCAGTTCCCGGAGGAATCCATCTCGCCCTGATCGCCAGTGTGAAACCATCCATCGCGTAGCGCATCGGAGGTTTGCTGAGGGCGGTTCCAGTAGCCGGGAAACACATTTGGGCCGCGCACCACGATTTCGTCGTTCTCGGCGAGCTTCAGTTCGATTCCCGGAATGGCCGGGCCGACGCGCCCCGGCAACGGCTTGGCAGGATCATCCATGGTGCAGATGCCTGTCGTTTCCGTGAGCCCGTACACCTGCAAGACCGGGATGCCTAGCATGCGGAAATAGTCCTGCGTCTCGGGCGTCAGTGGCGCGGAACCACAGATCAGGGCCTGTAAGTTTGGCCCGACCATTTTCTTGCGAATCGTCGGAAACACGATTGTGTTCGCCAGTCGCAACCAGAGCGAGTCGCCGAACCCGGCCGTCTTCTCTTTGAAGTACGCGGCTTTCGCTCGCGAGAATATTACCTGGGCAATTCCACCTTTTTTGGCGATTTGTTCGTCGACAGCTCTCCGCATGCGCTCAAGCAACTGCGGCACGTTGAGAAAATAGTGAGGGCCAACGGCCGGCATGTCGTTCGGAATCTTCGTCAAATCAGTATTCAGCGTCACCACACTGCCACGCAGCATGAAAGTCAAGACGGCGATCCAGGACGCGCAAAAGCTGAAAGGCAGATAGTGGAAAATCCGGTCACCATGAGTGCGGCCACCCATGAGTTGATCCAACCGCGCGGACGTGCAGCCCAGCATAAAACCTACGTTCGCCGCGGTAAGAACGACCCCTTTGGCCTCGCCAGATGTGCCCGAGGTGTAGATGATCGTCACGGGATCTTCCGGACGGACATTCGGTCTATCGAGTGCGATGTCCTCTACTCCAGCGAAGATTTCGTCAAAAAGGAAAAAAGGTGGGGATTCAGAGCCTGCTTGGATTCCGTCGCGCAAGTGCGCATCGCCGCAACAGACGAGCGCAGGCGCACTATCCTTCCTAATTGCCACGAGCTCGCTGGAGGCTTGACGCGAATAGAGCGGGACAACAATCAACCCCTCGGCCATCGCAGCCAGATCGAGTGCGATCCAGCGAATGCTATTGGCGGCCAGCAGACCGCAACGGTCGCCCTTCCTCAACTGCTTGGACACGAGGAAGGTTCGGGCCTTGCGAACCAATTCCAGCAATTCCGCGCCGGTTACACCTGTGATTTGGCCATCGCGGATTTCCTGCAGCACGGGAGTCGATGCCCCGGCTTTGAGTTGCGAGAAAATGTCTCCGACAAATGGCATGGTTATGTTGCTGGTGTTCGCTGATTAACTGTAGGCCGCAACCAACTGCCGCAGAGAGTCGCTCATGGGCGGCAAGTAGTCTTCCCAGCTCCACTCGCCCTTGCGTGTGGGGAAATCAGGATAGCGGCGCCGCACTTCTTCTTCGAAATACACGCCCATCCGGGCCATCACCTTGAGGTTCCTCACTACGGTGCGCGCGATGCCGTCTCCTATGCGCTCGCCTTGAGTTGCCAACGTATTTAGGGCTGCTAACAATTTTTGCTCAAGATCGGGATCGTCTACGTTCATGAGCAAATCTTCGTGTCCACGCTCTCGCATGATATTTCGAATGCGTTCATCCATGGTGATGCCTGCTGAGGGCACCAGACCGGGCATCGCGGTCACAATCCCGTGGTAGCGCGAAGAAGCCATCATGTGGCACGACCTGAGAATGCAGACCAGTTCGTACATGTTGTACTGATCGGAGGTCAGCACCGGAACGCCGCCGAGCCTCTCGGAGATTCGATTCGCAGGACGCGCATCCAGACGTTCGGTCGCAACCAGGATTACAAATACATTGCGCTGGTTGCGGAAGGCGCCGACCGCATTGCTAATGGACGTCAGGTAGTGCTCATAGGCTCGATCGGCAGCGGGCCCGGAATTGTGGAAGTACGGTCCACGATAATGGCTCTTCTTATACGCGCCCGCCAGGCTATGCAGCGCTGCCTTGGCTACGGATGCCTTGACCGGCCATTCGAACGGATTGATCGGGCAGACGACCAGCACCGGAGCACGCCCGTCCCAACCCACTTGCCGCAGAATATTCCGGCCGTACTCGGGGGGACGTGGGTCGAAAGTCCAAGCGGTGTCCGTTCCCAGTTCCGTGGGAACACCGAGGTCGCGGAGCAAGGTGCGTGATTCTTCGTTGCGCGTGATGATTAGCGAGTTGCGGCAATAACGCCCGCACATTTTCGCGAGCAACGGGTCCATGTGGCCCGCTTCCCCGCCGTAGCCGACGGAGAGCTTGTTCTGCGCCGCCGCGATGCCCAACGAGCCAATCATCATCGTGGTCAGAGCATTAGCAAATTTGCTTTTGAACATTGAGCCTTCACACGCGACGACGCCGTGATGCTTCGGGACTTCATCGGCAAGGAAGGGCGGGAAAATGTCCGGCAGGTGAACCTGCGAAGTGTCCTGAAAATATCCGCGCGAACGCTCGAAATCAAATGTCATCGCCGTGAAATTCACACGCTCGGCGCCGAGGATGTGGCGTATCTGGCGCAACATTTCTTCCACGCGGACATCGGAGCCCATGTTGCGCGTGCCGTTGTAGCCTGCGAATAAAATTTTGAGTTTCTCGCCGGGTTGCCAGGGTTTCCCTGCCCCGAGCATCCATCCGGCCTTGGCGCGCTCGATATTGGTGCTGACCCACGCTTCCAGGATGAAATCCATCATGCGGCTGTACCTCCGCGCGCCGCGGGCCACGGCTGATAGTGGTACTCGAAATTATTCTCGCGGCTGAATTTCAACAGAGGAAAACTGTACTGCGAAAAAGGAACCGGTTTGCGCCCCAACTCTGAAGTCACACGAGTGTTGTCGAACACCGTATTCCACACTAAATAGGGCATAAACACCTTCAACAGGGATGCGCCGTAGCCAAGCGATCCCTTTCGATTGGAGAGGAAATTTACCGATCCGGTAAAGGGTTTTTCAGCGAACGGCAGAAACACCGGCTTGCGCTTTTGCTGAGCAGCAGCCAGCGCGTCGGTCACTTCTCGAAAGGTTTGCGAGGAGGCTCCCGAGGAGAGGTGATAGATGTCGTACTTCGGCTGATCTTTCTGGTGCAACGTTGCAATCGCATCGGCAACGAAGTCGACGTTCACGATGTCGATCCGGTCGTTTGCGCGAAACGGCAAGACTGGCAGGCCGGCGAGAAACACGAACGCTTTGACCATGTCGAACTGCGTGGTCTCGGCATGGCGGCTGTCTCCTAATACAATGCTCGGCCTGAAGATCGTCTTGGGGGTATCGGGGAGCAGGACCCGCGCCATGTGCTCGCAAAACTTCTTCGTGCGGGCGTAAGGGTCGTAGTCGGAACGGTCCCACTCGAGCGATCGATCTTCGGTGACGACCTCATTGCTACGCTTGCCTGCAACCGCGACCGTACTTACCTCGCTGAAGCGGCGAAGACCATGATAGTGCTCGGCGTGACGAGCCAGGGTCAGCACTTCCAGCGTGCCGCGCAGATTCACATTGAGGCAGCTCTTTTCCGACTTGCGGTTGAGCGATGCCGCACAGTGGATCACTGAGTCGGTGGTGTGAACCAGGCGGTCGTACTCGTCACGACTCAATCCGAAGCCGGAAGACGTCAGGTCGCCACAGAAGATGCGGACCTTGGTCTGAAGATGTTCGTAGAAGCGAGGAAAGGGCAGATGCAACTGCATGGCTCGCCACAAACGAAGCTGCGCTTCTTGCGGATCGCGTGCACGCACAAGAAGATTCAGCGAGGCTCCGTGCCCTTCCAAGAGATTCGCGGCGACATGTGCGCCAATGTATCCAGTCGATCCGGTCAGGAATATCGCCACGTTGCTCCGTTGGTCCCGGTTTTCACGGCGTCGCCGTTTTCGGGTGCAAGTTGAAAGTTCCGCGGAGGCCGCGCCTCTAAAGGACGACCTTCAATCAGTGGATACGTCCAGCGCCGCAGCGCCGGGATGTGAACGTTAATCCAATATTCCCACCAATCGAGGGAACGTGTGTCGTAACCAAATTGGTCCCGCTCTTCCGGGACGAGCGCATAGGAGAGCCGCTCGATATTTTCCGCAGTGAAATCGTGCTGGTTGAGCAGGATGAACGGTTCGAAGAGCTCGATCAGTTTTTCGACGCGCTCCAGATTCCGTTCCGCCTTGACCAGTGGCGCTTTTTTCAGCGGCAGCGGAGACATGATGCGTTGAATCGATTTCACAATCGCCCTTTGCGCGGGGGCCGACATGCGGTTGTAGCGCGTTTTGGAAACTGGGATCGCGTCAAACCTCAAGCGCAGCCACGATTCCAGCCCTTCCTGCGCGCGGTAGTGCTTGCGGTGGGCCAAGGAGGTCAATTCAATCGATCGCCCCATGTCGCATGGATTTGTGACCGACGTCGCCAACTGATAGAGCGGATCATGGCGGCGTTCCATAACGGCGGCAGCAATCAAAGTCATACCGGCACAAACAGAGTCCACGGGAATGATGTCGAGGCGCTTGCTCTCGTTCGAAGGCAGTTGGCGGAAGTAGGTCCCCAGTAAGTAGGACAGGGACGCAGAAGTATTAATCCCTTCATTCCACCCGAGAAAGGGCTTGGCTACCGAGGTTTCTACGATCGCGGGTCGTACCACGGCAACCGGCAAACCTTGACTGCGTTTTACGATCAGCGATTCCGCGAGGCTTTTGGTGAGAGTATATGTATTCGGCCAGCCGAGTTCCTTGGCGCGGCGAGTCCCGGCGTCGGTGAGATAGGTCTTGAGCCAGCGTACGCGGTTCTTGCGAACCTGGTTTTCAAGGGCGGCGCCCTGCAGATCTTTTGCCGCGTGCTCTTTGGAAAGCGCCTGCTTGCGCAAGCTTGAGGTCACTCCTTCACTTTCCGATTGTGCTTCCCCTTGTTTGACCAGTTCGTGAAGGGAGCGCCACTCCTGCTCGGCATCGAAATCGGTCAGACCTCGCGGAGTGTAGTTGGGAATGAGTTTCTCAGGCACCCGCCCGTCATGTTCTCCTGCCACGTAACAGGTAGAGAGATGCAGCAGACCTGCATGATCAGTCGTGCGGACGAATTCCAGAATATTGATCGCGGCATCGGTGTTCGTGGTTAGAGCATCGCGGAGGTCGGGATTGAAATCGGTGAGCCCCGAACTATTGATGATCAGGTCCAGGTTGTTGCGCAGCCCGGCGGCTGTCTCGTGGTTCAGCCCCAAGTCCGGCTGGGTTACATCGCCTTCAACGACTTCGATCTTGTCGCGCAGAAAGCCCGTCAGCCTGTCGCCATACCGGTCGAACAACGGATCAAAGACCGGAGAGTCTTCGATCATCTTTTCGAAGCGCCGCTCGGCTGGATTCGACTTCTGGCGACGAATCAGCAGATAAATGCGCTTCACTTCGGGCAAATCTAGCAGCGTGTTGGCGAGCCAGACTTTGCCGATGAATCCGGTCACACCGATCAGCATGACGTGTTTTCCGGCGAAGGCCTTGCGTACCGAAAAACCTGCGGCTTGCCTGTGACCGTCGAAGTGCACGATGGGGCGAACCAAGACCGAGGCGGGCCGCTCAGCGGGGATAGCCGCCGACCGCAGAGTCTCCACTGGAATGTCGAGATGACGCGCAAGAGTCTTGGGAGCACGGCGTCCGTCGGGCATGTTCTCGCGGAAAAGGGCGAGGGCACCGCGCGGCCGGATTACCGGATCAAGGAGTCTCCCGGTCGCGATACCGTCGCGAAACTCAAGGCGGTTCGCCACGATGTGCCGTACGCCCAGATGTTGCGCCAGAGGACGCATGACTTGTTCCAGCGCCTGGCTGACCAGCACGACATCCGCCCCGCTTCGTACCAGTTCCTGGACCTGCTGGACGCCAGTCGGTTTTAGCGAAGGCTTTAGCTTGTACTGGAAAAATTCCTCCCCCAGCAGATCGAGCCGGTCGCGCGTGACCCCTCTGAGCACGGTATGGATTGCCCGCGTGGCAAATTTACGATTGGTGGAATAAAGAAAGGGCCGCAACACGGCCATCAGGAAGATCAGGCCGCGGCGACGGAGCCGCCCGGTAAAGGTTTGCGCATTCCAGGTGAAGAACGCCACGGGTCGGATAACGGTGAGGTCGAGGAGACTGCCCTCGACACGCCAATAGACGGTCGGTCCGGCGCCGGAATTGTGGTCAGGCAATTCCAATCTGGGGTAAATCCCTCTTCAGGTTACGTGTATCGAGCGGAGGCGAAACCTATATTGTAAACAAACGACCGCGCGGAGCGAAGCTCCGGACGCGGTTTTTTGGCCTATCCAGGACCTTTTGACGGTGTGCGGAGCAGCACTCATGGCGCGCCTGAAGCGGCGCTCGCGCGAGACTCTCTTCCGACAATCAGGGCTGTCGTCCCACTTACCACAAGAGTGGCTGCAATCGCCAGGAGACCGCCGCGGAAGCCGCCGTTCGCGGTCCGAAAAACTCCCACAATGTCGGGTCCGAAGTATCCACCGAGATTGCCCAAGGAGTTAATTACGGCGATTCCGGCGGCAGCGGAAAGGCCCTCCATCCGCGAAGTTGCCATTGCCCAGAATGGGCCCACCATCCCCTCGGCGCCAGCCAGACCCAATCCGATCCCGGCAACCACCACCAGCGTGGAATGACCGTACCCGGCGATGCTGAGAGAAACTGCTGCTGCGAAGGCAGGAATCGCAGTGTGCCAGCGGCGTTCTCCGGCGCGGTCGGAGCGCATCCCGATCAGAACCATGGCGATGACGGTGACGATGAACGGCAATGTTGCGACAATGCCGGTCCAGAGATAGCTGAGCCCTGAGAACGCCCGGATCACGCTTGGCAGCCACAACGTAACGCCGTACATCGTGGTCGAAACCCCGAAGTAGACCAGAGACAAGAACCAGATTCTTGGAGTGAGCAGCACCTTCCAAAAAGTACCTTCCGCGGCTTTCGTGTTCTGCTGCTCACGGTCCAGGGTTTCGAGGAGCCAAGCTCTCTCGTCGTCTTTCAACCAGGTGGCTTCGCGCGGCGTATCGCAGAGCGTCCTGAATACGACAGCGCCGAAGATAATGGCCGGCAAGCCTTCGATCAGGAACATCCACTGCCATCCCGAGAAACCCGCTCCGTGAAGGTTGAGGAGCGCACCCGAGATCGGGCTGCCGATGATGCCGGCAATGGGATTGGCGGTCATAAACCAGGCCACCGCTCTTGCCCTGGCGCTGGCCGGGAACCAGCGCTTCATGTAAAGAATCATGCCGGGGAAGAATCCCGCTTCCGCAGCGCCCAAAAGAAATCGCAAGGCGTAGAAGCTGACGGGGCCGCGAATTAAGATCATGCAGCAGGAAATCAACCCCCACAAAACCATCAGGGCGGAAATCCAGCGCCGAACCCCGACTTTTTCCAGGATGAGATTGCTGGGGAGCTGAAAGAAGAAATAGCCGGCGAAAAAGATTCCGGCCGCCCGGCCATAGACGCGATCGCTCAGGCCAAGCTGATCGCGCATTTGCAGCACGCCGAAGCTCACGTTGATGCGGTCGAGATAGGCAACGATATAAAGCAGGAATAGAAAAGGCATCAGCCGCCAGATCAAACGGGAGACTACGGCGGATTCGAGTCGCTCAGAGGAGGTCTGCAAGATCGTTCGCTGCACGATGACGCGAGGATTCTACTCCAGGACGAGTCCCTTCCGAATCACCGCTACGATCTGCGCGGGAGTCTCCGCGATGTCAACGGTGAATGCAGTCTCCGGTTCTTGCAAATCGGCCAACTGGCTGGCGAGAATTTTTTCGTCCGCGAAATGCCCACGGCGCGAACGGAGCCGATCCGCAATCAAGGCCGCAGACCCTCTCAGGTATACAAAATGCACTTCCGGACCCGCTTCGAGCTTCTTACGATAGCTCCTCTTTAGCGCAGAACATGCTAGGACGACATTGCGTCCGGCGGCAATCCAGTCGATGATCGCCTGCCGCAGATGTTCGAGCCACGGTTCCCGATCGCCATCGTTGAGGGGAATGCCGCTGCGAATCTTCTCGACGTTGGAGAGCGGATGGAAATTGTCGGCATCGGCGAATTCCCAGCCCAGTTGCTGGGCGAGCAGTTGACCAATGGTGGTCTTGCCGCTGCCAACTACTCCCATGACGAGCACGATCATCGCTGGATTTCTGATTCCTTATTTCTTCGCGTAGGTCTTCTGCGCGGCCGTGCGAGTATTGGTCAGCGTAAACGAACCATCTGCCGAGGCGGTGACTTTGATGAACTTGCCTTCGCAGTTCTCCTTCACGTTGGCAATGTGATCGGCGTCGACGTTGTGATCGCGATCGGACTCGGCGGCATAATGCAATTGCCACAGATCTTCCAAGCCGGGAGAATCGTGCACGATCTGCCAGGCTGCCGGGCTCGAACCCTTGCGCGGTCCGTTGTCGATGACGGCAACGCGCGGATGCAGAGCCCAGTCGAGAGCTTTGGGATTCGACAAATCCCCACCATGGTGAGTCGCCAGGAAAAGATCAACCGTGCCAATCATGTTGTTCGGGCATGCGAGTTCGAGCTCTTTCTTCTTCGTGAGGTCGCCGAGGTCGAGAAAACGGAAATGGCCATAGGTGACCAACACGCCGATGGAGCGGGCGTTTTCCGTATCGTCAGCCGACGCGGCTGGCTCTGATGCGCAATACTTGTTGGCCTCTCCGGCGCCCGGTAACGGAGCCGCCATATGATCTCCGGCTGCCGCCAAAACGCGAACCTCGATACCTTTGAGAGGAAGGCCCCATCCCGGCTTGACCGTCACCCTGGCGTGGCCCGCGGTAGCTTTCTCATAAGCTGCGTAGTCGGTCCGGGTCACTTGGGAATCTTCCAGGTTCGGGCCGTGATCGACGAAAGTTCCGACTTTGATGCCATCGACCAACTGCGGCACGCCGCCAACGTGGTCGCGATGGTAGTGCGTGATGAGCACGTAGTCGATCTGTGTCAGACCGGCCTGGTGAGCAGCGGCGAGGATTCGATCAGCATCGCGGCCTTCGTAGCCCGGCCAGCCGGTATCAATCAGCAGAGACTGTCCCGAAGGACTTACTACCAGCGTGGCCTGGCCGCCCTCTACGTCGATGAAATAGATCTGAAGCGGCATCGCGTTCGTAGTTGCAGCAAGGGATAGGGGAACCAGCACGAGAACAGAGAAAGAGAGACGGGCGATGAGTGCAAAACGCATCTGGTGCCACCTGGAATATGGAAACGTTGCGGAAGATTATGCCATGAGCAACTGGAAAATATTCAGAACTGTGGCGAACCTCCACGAATAAGCTGGCCGACACGGTGCCTGGGCCCATGCACACGAACTCGTGACGCCAGTCACAGATTCTTCGAAACAATCGCGTAAAGATGAGCGTTTCAGAATTAGTTTCCAGGGGATCATCGCCCCGGAGGGGTCGGGCTTGTTGTCCGTTGCAAATCGGCTGCAACCTGCATAGCTGTCACTTAGCAGGGAGGAACTTGGCATATCCCAGGTCACAAACCGGCCGGATAATCGCCTCGCATGGACGCGCTACATCCTGCTTTCCCTGTCTTCTGGTGCTCTTCCTGCTATCGTGTGCGCCCGGAGGGTGGGGTTCTCCGGCTCGAGAGGCGTGGGTTCCGATTCGTTGGACTGGCGGCCCGTTGGAGCTTGCCTGGCGAACCCACATGGAGACGGTTCCCACCGAGGCCGCCGTCCGAGACGCAATAGCTCACTGGTACGAACCCGCCACACTCAACCTTCTTGAAGACTCGCCCGCAAACTGCCTGCTGGTCACCTGGAGCGCACCCGCCGATGCGGCTCTGCAAGCAGAGCAGCAACAGCTCGTGAAGGTCTATGCAGAAGCGGCGCACAAGCGCGGTCTGGTCGTACTGGGTCTCGTCTATGCACCGGGTGATGCATCGAAAATCGTCGCGGCCGCCTTCCGGGCAGCGCTCGATGGACTTGTGCTCGACGGTGAGTTCGGCTCGGAATTTCCGACCAGGCTGCGCCAATCCGCCGGCTCCATGTTTGTCGTCGAGATCGCGAAGGACGCCGCACCGTGGCGGTGGAAGGCTGCACCCATCGTCGGCGTCACAGGCGTGGCTCCAAGCGGACGCAATCTCTCGGAAATGGGTATCCGCGGCGCTCCTTCAAGCGAGCCTTGGATTGAGTCGAACATCTGGTTGGTGCGATCATTCGCCATCCCATCGTCCTCACGGCCGGTGTGGATCAGTAGCCAAATCGGAAGTGCATTGGCCACGGATTATGCGCGAGCCGTTGCCGATGCCGCCGCTGCTGGTGGTCGTTGGCTCATCTCCCTCGACGATGCTCTCCGCGCCAGACTGCTGGCCCGAGATGCCTCTGCAGTTGAAGTCTGGCGCCGTCTCGCAAGCTATGTGAAATTTGCCGACACTCACGCTGCCTGGCGCGACCTTTCGCCGTTTGGAAATGTAGGCATCGTCCTCGACCCAGCGAGCACACACCCGGATCTCGCCGACGAATACTTGAAACTTGCGGTGCGCCGCCAGGTGCCTTATCAATTGCTCTCCCGCTCTGAACTCAACGCCACAGCACTGGCGAAGTTTCGCGCGATCGTTGCCATTGAATTCAACCCTCCAACTGCAACCGAGCGCACGCTGCTTCAGAATTTCGCAGAGAATGGCGGGCTTGCATTCGTCGGTCCGTCCTGGGGGAGTGCTCCGAAAGCGGAGCCGTTCGCCGAACTCCCGACCGGGAAAGGCAGCGTCGTCGTCTACAAAGACCCGGACCCGGATGCTGTGGCGCGGGATCTGAAGGAGATGCTGTCGGATGAGGATTTGGGCATTGCACCGTTCAACGTGCCCTCGGTCATCACATTCGCAAGCGGAGGCGCTCCCGGCCAACCGCTCGTCATTCACTTAGTGAACTATTTCGACCATCCGGTCGAGGCGATCACACTGCGCGTCGCCGGGAAGCTGCACTCGGCTCGTATGGAAACGCCCGAGGGTCCGGCGATCGATCTGGCTATACGGGAGGCTGACGGGAGAAGTGAATTGACGATCCCGAAGCTTTTTTTGTGGGGCACCGTTTCGATGGAATAAAAGCAAACATGAAGGAGGCAAGACAATGAGAGAAGGACTAACGCGGCGTGATTGGCTGGCACTGTCTGGTCTCGCTGCAGGAGCGATGGCAGTTCGGCCGGCCCAGGCACAATCGAAGGAAACTCGGGCCGATGAAAAGGAACAGGCAGTACCAGCAGGACCTGCAGAGCCGGTCTCCGTCGCCAAGGTCCGCAGCTACGACGAAGACCTGACCACCCAATTCCGAAAGATGTTCGACCAGATCGGCGGGATCGAGAACCAGGTGAAGGGCAAGACCGTCGGCATCAAGGTCAATCTTACCGGAGGAAACCCATTCCCCGGATACACCGTGGGCGATACGCATTGGGTGCATCCGCGCGTGGTCGGCGCAGCGGTCGCAGCGTTCGGCGCACTCGGCGCGAAGCGCATCCGCATTCTCGAAGGGTGTGAGAGCCGCAAGCGCGGCTACAAGCTCGAGGACAAGTTGTTGCAAGGCGGGTGGGACGTCAGCGCGATCCGCAATGCCGCGCCTCTGGTCGAATTCGAAGACACGGATCCGGTCGGCCAGGCGAAGCAATACTCCCTGCTGAAGGTCCAGAGCAAACCCTACGTCTTCCCTGCCTTCCAGATGAATCACTCCTATGAGGACTGCGATTTCTTCGTCAGCATGGGGAAGATGAAAAATCATGAAGAGATGGGTCTCACGATCTGCATCAAGAACCTGTTCGGCATCACGCCGCTGGGTGTGTATGGCAACCGCGAGAAAGTTTTTCACTACGGGCAGGTGCAGGCGCCTTCGGGCGTACCCGTCGAACTCGATCCGACGTCGAACCGGTACGAAGGGTGGCGCTTGCCTCGAATTCTGGTCGACATTCTGGGAGCGCGTCCGGTGGACCTTGCCATCGCAGACGGCATCAACTCGATGGTCGGCGGCGAGGGACCATGGGTCCTGGGTTCCAAGCCCTGTCATCCAGGAATACTCGTCGTCGGCAAGAACTGCGTAAATACTGACTCCGTGGCCGCGGCTTGCATGGGCTACAACCCACGGGCTGGCCGGCACGAGGCGCCGTATCGTGTGTTCAAGAATCCCAAGGATCATCCTTGGGAACAATGTCACCCCACCGATGAGACGTTCCAGTACGCCGATAACATGATGCTTCTGGCCGAGGCCGCGGGACTCGGCTCGGCGGACCTGACTAAGATTGACGTGCGCGGCGTGCCCATCAAGGAAGCGATGTTCGAGTACGAAGCCTTTTGGAAAAATCAGATACCTAAGGTGCAGTCGTAATGCGCTTTTTTCTGCCCCTGCTCGCGGCGCTTCTGCTCGCGAACTCAGCGGAAGCGCAACGAGTAGAAAGAAGCACGGACGCGATGGGGGCGACGTTCTCCGTCGTCCTCTATGGATCCGACGCGGCATCGATGAATCAAGCGATCGATGCGGCATTTGACGAAGTCCACCGCCTCGACGATCTGCTCTCGAATTACAAGCCCGAGAGTGAGTGGAGCCGCGTCAATCGCGAAGCGGGCTCGCATCCCGTCGCGGTCTCGCCAGAGTTGTTCCGTCTGCTGTCTGATTGCATCGAGTACAGCCGTGGGAGCGAAGGCACCTTCGATCTGACTGTCGGCCCGCTGATGCGCGCCTGGGGCTTTTTCGGTGGAAACCGTCATGTTCCATCTGCCGACCAGATCCGAGACGCGCTCGAACTGGTGGGATATGGGCACGTGAAATTGAACCCACAGATGCGAACTGTGCGCTTCGATCGTTCCGGCGTCGAGATCGATCCGGGCGGCGTGGGCAAGGGCTATGCTATCGATCGCATGGTCGAGATCCTCCGCGCACGAGGCATTCGCAACGTACTTGTCGCTGCCTCTGGCAGCAGCCTGTTCGGCCTTGGCAGTCCTCCGGACGAGCCTCAGGGCTGGCCCATCAGCATTGCTGACCCATGGGACCATCGGAACAATGCGGCGCAGGTTTTCGTCAAAGATATGTCTCTGTCCACCTCGGGCAGCTACGAGAAATCATTCCGCTCCGGCGGACACCGTTACTCGCACATCATTGATCCCCGCAGCGGCGTTCCCGCCGAAAGCGCCGTGCAGGTGACCGTCATTGCGCCTCGCACCGTTGACAGCGAGGTCTGGGCGAAACCCTACTTCATCCAGGGAAGCGCCTGGACGGCGGAGCACAAGCCCAAGGCGTGGCGTGTGCTCTACTGCGAAAACACCCCAGGCGCCTCGTGCTCGTGGGTGAATTAGCTTCTAGGGTGGCTGCCCCGGGAAGAAGAAAGGTGGCACGCGGCAGGCGCCGCAATGCCACCTTGGGTGAAAGTTTGTCGATCGGCCGATTAAGCTCCCGCCCCAGCCGCTCTGGTGAGCGCCTGAGGAGCAACCGATTCGGTCATCCGGCTGAAGTACATCTGGTATGAGCGATGGATCCCGTACATCACCGGGAACACCGCCAGCGCCAGGCCCCAGCCCAGGTGAGAACTCATCGTCTGGACCATGCTGGTGACTCCTGCGCTGACCACGTAATACGGAAATGAAAGGTGAGCCAAACTCCACCAAACGGAGGCTGCGCTCGTCCCTTCGCTTGCGGCAACGATGCCAGCGACTGGTGCCGTCTGGCCCAGGAACAACGTCGCTGTTGCCAATGCCAATCCCAGGGTGCTCGAGCTCCAAGGCATGTTGTTTAACCAGTGCGCATGGAACATCAGGGCAGCCATCGAGGTGGCAAAGGTCATCATGCTCAGATTGAACGCCATCTGTTGCGGGTTAAGTTTCGCGTTCTTCCGAGGCCAGCACTGCACCGTGGTGGCCGCACATGTAATCACGAATGCTTCGACTGCACTCAAATTCACGGCCGCTGTCAGCAGGAACGGCAGATTCATGGACATATTGCCGTTGATCCCTGGCAGTTTCGCTTTCATGCGAGAAGTTGCAGCCGCCAGAGCCAGCACCGCCAAAGCAAAGTAGGGATGCAACGTGTGGCTCGCAAATCCGGCGTATGCTGCGACGCTCGCTGAAGCCAGCATCATTGCGCCGATGAACGTCTTGATTTGCCGTGTGTTATTCATAAATCTGTCCTCCCTTCTCCCCAAGATTCACACGGTCTTACTGTTCATCGTCCCCTGCGTCAGAGAACGCAGAGGTCGTATTGCCAACCGACGAGCCCCAGACCACGCTGGTTGCCGAAGTGGTACCGGTGCTGGACCCCCAAACCACGCTGAATGCGGCTGCGGTACTGTCGTTCCAGGGCAGCGAACTGCCCCAAACCACGGACGTGCCGTTTACAAGAGAGCTGCCCCAGACTACAGAGCTCCCCCACACCACCGACGATCCCCAAACGACCGACGAACTGGCAACAGTCGAGTTGCCATACGTCAGCGAAATCAGGTGCGTCGTCGCGTTATAGGTAACGTACGGAGAAAGCGCGGCTCCTACGTTGGCAGGAGCCAGATCCGAATTCGTAGTAGCCCCTTGAACGTTCAGCAGCCCCGATCCAACAGAAAACAGATCGTAGAAACTAAGAAAGTTCATGAACAGATGCGGCACATACGCCGAGGTCGAAATGAGACCCAGTTTATTCGCCGTCCTCATGAGCCGGGCCTTCACCTGGTCCGGAGTCAAGGTGTTCTGCTCCTGAAGCATCAACGCGGCCGCGCCGGCCACGGCCGGAGTCGCCATGCTGGTGCCGCTCAAAGTGAAATAGTCGGCTTTTCCGTCGGTGCCGTTAACGATGTCGGCGGGATAGGCAGCTTCCAAGCTCGCTCCCGGAGCCGCTAACGAAACGACGGCGTTACCCGGCGCCATGATGTCGGGCTTCACGACGTGATCGTATGTCGTTGGCCCTTTCGAGCTGTAGCTGGCGAGAGTTTGTGACGCAAACAAGCCTGAGCCGTTACTCTTGCTAGCGCCCACCGTCAGGACGAAAGGATCGTTGCCCGGTGCGGTGATCGTGCCGTAGCCATTGCTTCCGTTCACGCTCAAGCGGCCATAGTTGCCAGCCGCAACGACCACGACGATCCCACTGTTCCAGGCTGATTCCACCGCCTGGCAGAGAGGATCCTGGGTGTAGCTCACGGGAATGCCGCGGCCAAGAGAAAGGTTGATGATTCGAATGTTGTAGGTCTTCTGCAAAGCGATTGCTTGCTGAATGGCAGCGATCACCGTGCTGTCGGTACCGGCGCCATTCGCGTCAAGGGCGCGCAGGTCCACAAGAGTGACCCCGGGGGCCACACCTTCATATTGGCCGCCCGAGAGATTTCCGTTGCCACCGATAATGCCGGCGACATGCGTTCCGTGGCCGTAAAGGTCCCAGTTAGCACCATTCGAATTGGTCGTCGCCGTTCCCGTGAAGTCCTGGTGATATACGACGCGGGAGTTGCCGGCAGCGTCGTGCAGATCAGGGTGGCTGTCGTTGATGCCACTGTCGATGACCGCGACGCCAATCCCGGCGCCTGTCCAGCCAGCATTCCAGGCTGAAGCAACGCCCGTTGCGCTGTTGGTCAGGTCGTCCATCACGTTCATGGGATGGTCGATGCTGACTGACTCGATCTCAGGATCAGATTCCAGGGCGGGAAGGGCGCTCACCGGAATGGTGAACGCAGCGCCTTTGATCATGTGCAGCTTCGCGTGCAGGCGCCCACCGCGGCCCTTCATGGTCGCGTAGTGCGCTGAGGTCGGAACCTGCTTGTACTGCACAATGACTCGAACAGTCTTGCCTTTTGCCAGTCCGTGCTTCGCATTCGAAAGTAGATGCGACAGCTCAGGCGCGATGCGCGACGCACGGTCTGACCCACCGGCATAATTGACCTCGCCGAAGGCCAGCCCTGTGACCAGCATCAGGACCAGGCAGACACGTTTACCCCAGGCCGCGCTATGCCGTTCACCGCGAGCCCCGGGTTTCCGTAGTTTCTGTTTGTGCTTCATGAAATCTCACCCTTCTTTCCTGAACGGGGGAAATATCGAGCTTCACCCACTGAGCATGGTGCACGGGAGCGGCCAAACCACACACAATAAGCCTTTTGTTTTCAATTGAATACGTCGACTATTTCACGTTCTAATGGGACATCTTGTCCCGGCAGGGTGGGCGCGAGACACTCTGTCCCATTTCGGGAGGTGAGTTCAGTTTCGTCTGGAGCGATTCATCTGTCTGGAAACGCGGGCTAGACCGATGCTGCTTTGGCGTTATCGGCGCGCTGGGGCAGTTTCGGCATGGCGGCAATGAGGCGCTGGGTGTATTCATGTTGCGGGCGAGTGAGAACCTGTGTGGTCGCACCCGACTCGACAATTTGTCCCTGGTGCAAAATCGCAACGCGGTCGCAGATTCCTGCGACCGACGGCAGATCGTGGGAAATATAGAGAATCGCCATCCCAAAGCTCCGATTCAATTCGCGGAAGAGCGCCAGGATTTCGGACTGCGTGATGACGTCGAGGGCACTGGTGGCTTCATCGGCGATCAGAAGTGCAGGACGGTGGAGGACGGCCATGGCAATCAGCACACGCTGTGCCTGGCCGACACTCATTTGCGATACGTGTTTGCGCAAGAATTCGTCCGTCGAGGGCAGACTGACACTCTCGAGCGCTGAGCGGATCGCGCGATCGCATTCGCTTGCAGTTCCGGAACAATGCGCTCGCCACGCCTCTTTGAGCTGAGTTTGAATCTTGAGCGCTGGATTCAGCGACGACAAGGGGCTTTGCAGGACGAGCGCAATCTTCCGTCCACGGAGGTCCCGTAGTTCAGCGTCGGAGAGTTGCAGCAGGTTGCGTCCTTCAAACTCGATTGCGCCTTCGGTCTGAACCCGCTTGCGATCGAGCAGTCCCAGGATCGACATCGCAAGCGTGCTCTTGCCGGATCCGCTCTGGCCGACTAAACCGATCACTTCACCGCGCCGAACCTCCAGTGCAACGTCGTGCAGGACGGCCGGCTTATCCCCGTAACGCACGGAAAGGCGCGCGGCGAGAAGAAGTTCGGATTGGGATTGTTGTGTCACTTTCAGCTTGCCGGATTGCTCACTTCTTCATTTTGCGTTCTGAGCGATCGATGCTCTCTTGCCCTCGTTCACCGACAACCATTCCATATTCCAGTAGGTCTGCGGCGACAAGATCACTGGATTTGCCCCCTGAATACTCGACGACACGGCGGACAGAGCGTTCCGATTTACCAGATAAATGAATGGCGACTGCTCAACCGCGATCTCCTGCACGCGATCGAAGCTCTCTTTTCGCTTCTTTGCGTCGGCAGAAGACGCCTGCGCCTGCATCAATCGATCTATCTCGGCTTCCCAAGCCGTTTCGGGAGTCTTCTCCTGCGGATTCCACTGATGATTTTCTGACGAACTCAACCAGACATTCATTTGTTCATTCGGATCGAGCCCCACGTTGGTCAGGCCAAGCAAGATCGCTTCATAATCGAAGGTCTGGGTCATGCGCGCGATGAGCGACGGAAAATCGAGGGTCACGACGTTGATGTGAACCCCAATCTTCTCCAGATCTTCCTGGATCATCGTCGTCATGCGTTCGCGATATTTGTTGCCCGAGTTGGTGATGATCGAAAAAACGACCGCATTGCCCGCATGGTCTTTGAGTTGGCCTTTGTCTGTCCAGAAACCTTCCGCTTGTAGCGATCTCAGAGCGGCATCGGGCGAGTATGCGGTTGGTTTCAGCTTGGCGTTGAACCAGAACTTGTTAGCCGGAGAAACTGGGCCTATCGCGGGCTGAGCATGCCCGCGAAATACAACCCGAGCCAAATCCTCGCGATTGATCGCTTGGGAAATGGCGCGGCGGAACGTCGCGGACCGGAACCAATTCTTCTTGTATTCAGGAAGCGGCGATTTCGCGACCTGATTGAACCACATCTGTTCGCTATCGAGAGACGGTCCCGCGTCATGGACAACTTGTGGCGATGCGGCTGCGAGTTTATCGAAGTATTCGCTGTCGAGTGAATTGATCAAATCAACTTCCGCGCGCTTGAAGCGCAGCATCTCGACGTCCCGGTTCGGCTGGATGTCGAGCTTGATCGAGTCCAGGTAAGGCAACTTGTGTCCTTGCGTATCTGATTTCCAGTAGTTCGGATTGCGCTTCAGAAGGAGCGTTGCTCCAGCCTTGTAGTCTGCGACCATGAACGGACCGAGCACCGCCATTTCCTTCTTCGGTGAGTGCGCCGAGAGAATCCCTACTTGATCGAACTGACGGTCGAGTCCGGCGACTGGAGCCGGAAATGTAATCGAGATCTGGGTGGCGGAGATGATCCTCGTTTCTACTTTGCCCGATCCTGACCGGAAGGTATCGCCGACCGGTGAATGACGGTTCGGATCCATCATTTGCTGCACCGTGTAAGCCACATCTTCAGCGGAAAACGGGGTGCCGTCGGAGAAGGAAAGTCCGCTGCGAAGCTTGAAGGTGATCTGCTTTCCATCCTTCGAAACTTTCCATGACTGAGCTAGTTCAGGCTCCAGAGCCTGGGTTTGGCGATTCAGACGAACCAAAACTCCTGCCGTGAGGTAGCGGACGGCCATCGAGCCATCGTCTTCCACTATCAGAGGGTCGAACGTCTTCGGCTCTGAGCGCAGGCAGAAACGCAGTTCACCTTGCGCAAAAGCTAAGCTTCCCAGGACTCCCAGCCAAAACAGGGAAACGACCATTCGCGAGCCCAGGGCTTTGATTGTTGCCAAACTTCGGGCGCGGTTCTTCATGCGGCCACCTCTTCTTGCTTTGAAAGTACAACCTGAAATGACGTCACAACCACCGCCAGCAAAATCAGCGGCACAAACTTCCATGGTTCTTCGCCGACCGATACCAGCCCTTCGAGTTCTTTCAACAGGCTGCCCCATGACGGCATCGGCTCTGCCACTCCTAATCCGAGAATCCCCAGATTTGCCTCGCTCAGGATGAATACGGGAATCGAAATCCAGAACTGTGCGAACAAAACCGGTTTCAGGTTCGGCACCACGTGAATCCAGAACAGGCGGAATCCTCGGATTCCCGAGGCCCGCGCCTGTCGCACAAAGTCCGAGTCGCGCAGCGATCCAGTTGTTGCGCACAGCACACGCGCTGCTCCCGTCCATCCCAGCAGGCCTAACATAAGGAAGGTGACCAGAATGGAAACGAGCGGCGACACGTTCAACGGCATCAATGCCCGAACGGTGATCAGGAGAAATAGCCAGGGCAAGGACAGGAACAAATCTGTGAGTGCCATCGCGGAGCGCGCCCAGAAGCCGCCGAGGTAGCCGGCCAAGCCGCCGACCAGAGCCGCGATCAGGGTCGAAAGCAAAGCGGCCGCCGGTGCGAGGAGCAGCGAAATTCGCGTTCCGTAAAGCACGCGGGCGAACCGGTCTCGGCCAAGGTCGTCGGTGCCCAGCCAGTGCTGTCGGGAAGGACCGGCATCGGCCGCGTCGCGATATTGCTTGGCATATCCTGCCGGAGCGAGCATGCTTGCCAACACCGAGACCGCGATGACGAGGAGCAGCGCCACAACCGCAATCCACCGAACGGTGCTCATGCTTGGCTCCCTCGCAGGGCTTGTCCGGCAACATCCGCGCTGGAATTCGCGAACAGGGTAATAAGCGTTACCAGAATCGTGATGTTGGTCAGCAGTGGAAGATCCCGAGCCAGAGCTGCCTGCCAGGCCAGTTGCCCGACTCCGGCGAAACCGCATAGGGCTTCCACCGGAATTGCCGCACCTACCGCGATGCTCACCGATACGCCGACAACTGCGAGCAATTGCGGCGCGGCAACCGGAATTACATGCCAGAAAAGGATCCGAATCTCACTCAAGCCCTTGGCGCGTGCTGTAACGATGTGCGGCAGAGAATATGCCTTCGCGAGCAGATTGCGCGCGTAGCGGTAGTCTCGGGGAAAAACAATGACGGCGATCGCCAGCGCTCCCGGAGCCCTCCAGAGCACCGACAACAGCGCCAGCACGGCAGCCGGAAGACAGAGCAGCGTTCCGCTGATTGCAGTTGTGACTGCATCATACGCAGGTACACGGAGCCGTGCGGCGCTCAAGGCTATCGCCATGGTTGCGGCCCAACTCAGCAGCAATCCCATGCCAACCAGCCGCAAAGTTAACGGCGCACGTTCCCGCAACAGGCGGCTGACTGGCTGTCCCAGGGAAATGGAAGTGCCCAGGTCGCCCCGGACCGCGCTCTGCAGGGAATGCACGTAAAAACGGAGAATGTTGCTTTGCTCGAGCCGCTTTTGACGAAGCGCCTCTATTGTTTCTGAACTCAGGTGTGGGTCGAGTTGAGCCTCGTCCGCGTCAAATCCAGGCGCGAGCCGCACCAAAGTTGCCGAGAGCAGCCCTCCCAACAACGCGGTTGCCAATATCGCTACCGCACGGCATGCGATTTTGCGGCCCAACATTGTGAAGAATCTCCTATTGGGCGCTGGCTCCGCGCGTTTTAGCATCCTGCTCACGCGCGACGGCCTCAGCGTGGTGAACTTGCTTCATGGAATACATCCGGCGGTCGGCTTCCGCGAGTAAGCGCTCCACATCGGTGCCGTCGTCGGGGCAGAACGCCATGCCCACGCTCAACGTGATCAGGTCTCGTCCACAGACGTGACGCCCTGATTCAATCGCTGCGCGGTTCAGCCGCTCGGCTTTTTCTTTAGCCGCATCAGCAGTCAAACCTGGAGCTGTAATGACAAACTCGTCTCCACCCATGCGAGCTACGTAGTCGTAACCGCGACAAACATCTTTCAACCGCGAAGTGAACTCGCGTAGCAGCTTGTCGCCCTCAAGGTGGCCGAATGAATCATTGATCTGCTTGAAGCCATCGATATCGCAGACCAGGACGGCGAGCGACGTCTTCATGCGCCGGCAACGGGCTACTTCCTGCGCCAGGTGGACGAACAGCGAGCGGGCGTTGGGGAGGCCGGTCAGGTAATCCGTGGTCGCCGAACTCTCTGCTTGCTGATACTTCAGAGCATTCTCCACCGAGAGCGCGACCTTCGAGGCCACCGCAAGAAGAATTCGCAGGTGATCGGGCGTAAAAGCGTCGCGATTCGCCTGATACATCGCCAGCACTCCGACCACTCCGTTCAAACCTTCGAGGGGAACGACCAGAGCCGACTGAAGGACGGTGCTCTTTCCCGGTTCGGCGACATATCCCGATTCCACCTGCGGATTGCCGTTAACAATCGGCTTGCAGTTTTCCGCGACCCAACCGCACAATCCCTCTCCGACTCTGATTTTCAAGGCCGACAAACTGCGGAAGTTTTCGCCGCTCACCAGTTCCGGCAACAGCCAGCCGTTGCGGTTCACGAAAACTGCGATCGAATCGTACGGAATCAATCGCCGGAGCCGCATCGACAGTACCGACAATGTTTCGCTCAGACTGAGCGAGACTCCGAGGTCCTGGCTCAGTTCGAACATCGTCTGTGCTTCCTGCCGGGCCGAGGCGATCGATGCAAGGAAGTCTGTGTTATCAACCGGACCACCATGAGTCGGCTCGGTTCTTTCGAAACCCGCTGCCGGAGCCAGACCACGCTCCACGCGCACAGATTTGGAAAGGCCGTGGGGAGCGCTCACCTCTTCGTACATCAGCGCCCTGCGCTCCAGTTCCACATAGTTCTGCTCGAGAATGTGTACGACCTTGGGATCAAACCACGTCCCGGCTTTTTCCTTCACCTTGGTCATGGCCTCGCCAAGGGGCACAGCTTGACGATATTGACGGTCTGATGCGAGCGCATCCAGGCAGTCCACCGCCGCGAGGATTCGCGCTCCGATGGGAATACTCTCGCCCGCCAAGCCTTCGGGATATCCGGATCCATCCCAGCGTTCGTGATGCGAACGCACGATGGGCGCCACGGGATAGGGGAATGCAACTCGCTCCAGAATTTCCGCGCCCACCAGCGGGTGGACTTTCATCTTTTCGAACTCTTCGCGCGTCAGCTTTCCCGGCTTATTGATGATCTGCTCGGGCACGGCGAGCTTGCCGATATCGTGCAGGAGCGCCGCCGCCCGCAAGGCCTCGATTTGATCTTCCCCAAGTCCCAACTGTCTGGCCACTTCCACGGCGTAGGTCCGCACGCGTTGCAAATGGGTGTGCGTCGTGTGGTCTTTGGCTTCAATCGCGAGGGCCAGAGCCTCGATCGTCCGCATATTCAGGGACGCGATCTGTTCCACATGGCGCTTCTCGATTTCGACCCGGTCCTTCTCCGCTTCGAGCCGACCCAAATACAAACGGTAGGAGCGGTACACCCAATAAATGAGCGGGAGTACCAGGAGGGAGGTTTCCCATCCCGCGGTGCGGTTCACAATTCCAACCAAGCCAACCGCCGCGGCTCCGACGAGATAATAAGGAAACGACCAGAAGTAGCATTCGGACCAGACTTTGCGGCTCGACTTCCCTTCTGTCAGCGCGATGACGATGGAGATCGGCAGCGTGTTGGCAAAGAAAAAGACGAGTGCCGCAACCATCAGCAGGATTGGCTTATTCGATCCGAATCGACCCACCAGCGAGTGATAGGTGAGATAGGTGAGCGAGCTGGCGTTGGCCATCATGCCCGCCACATTGAAAAACACTTTGATGGGATCGAGCCGTCCGCGTAACTGCCAAACGCTTTGGGCGAGGCTCGCGGTGCAACCGATTACCAGTGTTTCTGGAAGGCTGAGTTCCAACACTCCCAGCAGGATGAAGAGGAAATTGACGGACATCGTTCCGTCAATGCCTGGCAATTGCACTTTGAGTCCCGAGGCCAGCACCGCCACGAGGAGATAGCAGACGAAGCGCATCGGATCCTGCGACTGCCAGTGAAATAGCGAAAACACCAGCACGATCGCGCCCATGGACACGGTGATGCCCACAAACGCTTTGGTTTGGAGCGATAGTCCGTCCGCTTCTGATTTCATCGGAACCTTGGCCCTGCCCTCTAACAGTTGCCACACGCGCCGCCACCTTGTGGCGAGACGCGGGTGTTCCGCCGCACAAACTTCGATCTGCCCCTTAACGCAAACGACACTAAGGGCTTGCCCAATTGTGTTTCAAGGATTGAAAGCGCAGAAGCTTACTTTGGTAACTTTGGAGGGGCCTCGTAACTTGCGCGTGCCGGACGAGAAAGACGCGGGCCCCCGGTTACCTGCCAGGTTGTTGCGGTGGCAGGTTACTTTCGTTACGTCCCTTCGATATACACCTCTCGGCGGAATCTCTGGGTTGTGTCACCATCGTCCCCAAACGACCTGTCATGTCGATATTGCATCACACTTCGGATCATCAGGATTCAGATCCCGCGAGCCGCAGCGATCGGGCAGCGAGTTCTGACTTCCTGACCCGGGAGATTGCCATTTTTCATATCAATCTCGACGGACAATTCATCGCGTGCAACTCCGTCTTCAGTCGCCTGTTCGGGTATTCGCCACAAGAACTGGTGGAACGCCAGTTTTCGGCACTTTTCTCTTCCACGGACAAAGCCCGCAACGGCGCACGCGATGAAATGCGGCGCACAATCCTGACGGCTACTTCCGCCCAGGGCGATTACCGCTGCGAGTTGATTGCGCAACCAAAATCCGGAACGAGTTTCCCGGTCCAGTTCTCGACCACGCTTCTTCGTGACTCGACGTCCACCCCGGCAGCCATCGTGGGAGTCGTATACAGCCTGGGTCAAGTCAAGAGCGCGTCCAATGGCACGCCCGCAGGGCAAGCTCCGGCCGCCCGTGGCACTGTGTCCCGCAAGATTGACGGCACACAATTCATTTTGGCCAGCCCGGTCATGCACGAGTTCATGACTATGGTGGACCGGGTTGCCGGCCATAGCGAAACCGTCTTGATCACAGGCGAGACTGGCACCGGCAAAGAACTCATCGCCCGCACCATTCACGGTTCTTCCCAGCGGCGTAGCCGGCCCTGGGTGGACATCAACTGCGCCGCGTTGCCTGAGAATCTGGTCGAAAGCGAATTATTTGGATATGAAAAGGGCGCATTCAGCGGAGCCGACGCATCGAAACCCGGACTGTTCGAATTAGCCGATAAAGGTACGCTCTTTCTTGACGAGATCGGTGAGTTGCAGCTTCAAACTCAAGTCAAGCTGCTGCGAGTTCTGGATGGCCAGCCGTTTTACCGCCTCGGTGGACACCGAAAGATAAAAGTTGACGTCCGCATCGTGGCCGCCACGAACCAGGATCTCGAAGCCGCGGTGCGGGATGGGCGTTTCCGCCAGGATCTTTTTCACCGGCTTGGGCAGTTCCAGCTTCGCGTTCCACCGCTGCGCGAACGCCCGGAAGACATCGTGGCTCTGGCCGAGCACTTCCTGCGCCTTAAGGCGCCGTCCAAGCACTTCTCCGAACAAGCCATTTCGGCTTTGCTCTCGCATTCATGGCCGGGGAATATCCGCGAGCTGCGGAACCTGGTTGCCAAAATGGCGATGGAATCATCTGGAGGCGAGATTGATTTTTCGCGCCTGACCGCTGCCCTGACTGGCGAACCGGCCGCACTCCGTCAAACCGCGTCCATGCCCGTGGGGAACCTCGACAGCATGGAAGAGCAGATGATCATCAAGGCTCTGGAGCGGACTGGCGGGCAGCGCACATTGGCCGCCGAGCAACTAGGCATTTCGCGTCGCACGCTCAGCCGTAAACTGAAGGAATACAACATCGACTTCGCTGCTGGCGAAAAGATGACGTCGAGCAGTTCGATCAGCAACGACCAGCAGAAGTTCTTCCGGGCGCGAGTAAAAACCGCGGTCACAGTCAAGAATGCCCAGGGCGAACAGATCACCGTCGACGGGGTCAACCTCAGCACCGGAGGAATGGGTTTGGACGGACTAAACGAACCCCTACGGTTCGCCGGGTTGCTCGATATCAGCTTTGTTCTGCCGGACAGTGATATCCGTTTTCAAGCGAAGGCACGATTGATGTGGATTGGGGATGAAGGGCGTGTCGGAATTCGCTTCGTGGTGATCGAACCCGCTCTTTTTGAAGAGCTTCAGCATTGGACCAACCGCAAGATGAAAGAAGAGGGTTGGGACTTCCCTGCGTAAGCAGCTTCACGAACACTGCCAGATAGTATCCAGCATGGTGCCATCCACCCATTTCACGACCGCTACAGGCCGATCTCCGATTTGAGGACGGGCCGGTTTCCCCCCGCAAATACGCTCCACTTCTTGCTTTATGTCGTCGAGCGAACGGATCGGCAGTTTCGACCCTTTCACGGCATCAAGCAGATCCTGCCGCTTCGGATTAATGGCAATCCCGCGCTCGGTCACGATCACATCGATCAACTCGCCCGGGCCACAGAGAGTTGTTACCTGATCGACAATCACCGGAATGCGGTCGCGGAATGAGGGGACTGCCAGGATCGTGCAGCGCGACGCCAGGCAATTCTGCCACCCTCCGATGCCGTGCAGCAGCCGCCCGTCGGAATGGGTCACGACATTGGCGTTGAAGTTAGAGTCCACTTCGGTGGCTCCCAATACAACCGCATCGAGCATGGAAGCGAAATTGCCTTTGCCATGGTAGTTGTACGACGTGAACGGCGAGGTCGCCACGTGGCGCGGATGATTCGCAATCGAGCGCACGCCGTCCAGATCAAATGTCTGTCCATCGAGAATGTAGTCAGTCAGGCCCTCCTCAAGCAGTTCGACCAGGAATTTCGTTGAACCGCCACGGACGAAACGGGCCTTCACTCCAGCCTGCTTCATCATTTGCTTGAGGTAGCTGACGAACGCGAGAGAGGTTCCGCCGGAACCGGCCTGGAAGGAGAAACCGTTGCGCATGATGCCGGCATCGCGCAGGAATCGAGCCACGAACTCAGCGATGCGAAGGCGGTCTGGCGAGCGGGTGATTTGTGTTGTGCCTGACACAATCCGGGCTGGATCACCAATCGAATCCACTTCCACAACGTAATCAACATTGTTGCCCTGAATTTGCCAAGGAACGCAGGGGAACGGAACCGGGTTGTCGGTAACGGCGATGACGTGGTCGGCATACATCGAATCAGCGAGCGCGAAGCCGAGCGATCCGCAAGCGGATTTTCCGTGCGAGCCATCGCAATTGCCGAAAGCGTCAGCGGTGGGCGCGGCAATTACCGCGATATCGATGTGAACCTCTCCATCCTGGATGGCCTGCCAGCGTCCGCCGTGGGAGCGCAGCACGCCCATGCCGCGCATCTTCCCTTGCGTGCAGTAGTCGCCCAGCGGACCGTTCATGCTGCCTTCGATATGATCGATCACACCCGAACGCAGCAACTCGATCGCGGCTGCCTGCGACGGAAACGATGCGCTGGGGAACCACACCAGATCTTTCACGCCCATTCTCGCGGCTGCTTCGAGCATCATCATGGCCACGCGGTCCCCATCCCGCAGATGATGGTGAGAAGAGATCACCATGCCGTCGCGGAGGCCGCATTTCCGCAATGCCGTTTCAAGGTCCGGCACACGCTTGTCGCCATTGGCGGGATAATCAGCGGCGGTACGAACAGCAGGAGCAGCCTTTGTTCCGGCAGGTCGATACTTGCCCACGCCCATGTAGGGCACCTGCCGGCGGCCGTTCACAGTTTCGGGAACGACGCGCCCGGCCGCATTGGCGATTAATTCCGTTTTCTCGATGACTGCCATAACCACCCCGTCCCTGTTTTCGATGGCGGGCAATCCGCGCAGCCCGCTTAGCTGATCAGACCCATCGCCTGCGCACGCGAGGTGAGCTTCAGCGCCCGCTGCACCACCGGAGGATCGATCATTTTCGATCCGAGGCTTACGACTGCCAGTCCCTTCTGCTGCGCCTCGTTGTAGGCGGCCACGATCCTCTGCGCGCGCTCGATCTCCACGGACGAAGGAGCGAACGCCTCGTGAATGACGGCAATCTGCGCGGGGTGAACACATCCCATTCCTTCGAAACCAAGAGCGCGAGAGTTCATGCCCCACCTTCGCAGGCCCTCCATGTCCCCGATATCCCCAAACACGGAATCAATCGCTTGCACCCCGGCGGCTCGTGCGGCATTCACCAGGCGCTGCCGCGCATACAGCGATTCGTTTCCGATTGCCGTCTTTACCACGCCGAGGTCTGCCGTGTAATCTTCCAGGCCGATGGCCAAGGCAACGATCTGCTCGCTGGCCCTTGCGATGCCGAAGGCGTTCTCAATTCCCAGCGCCGACTCCAGAATGGGCATCAGCCAGACCGGCCGCGTAATGCCATAATCCGCCTTAATCTCTGCGATTCGCTGATCGACGTCAACAATCCGCTGCGGATTTTCTGCTTTAGGAATCAGGATCAGGTCGGGACACTCAGGCACGACTTCGTCGAGGTCCTCCAGTCCCAGCGGAAGCTGGTTGATGCGCACCATGCGTTCGCAGTCAAGGAAGTCCACCGCTCGCAGCGCGTTTCGCACCAACAGCCGGGCGGCATCCTTTTCGTCGACGTGAACGGAATCTTCCAGATCGAGGATGACGCCGTCGGCCCCATGCAATGGCGCATTGATAAAGTATTTTGGTTCGCTGCCGGGCACATAAAGCCGTGAACGCCGCACGCGGTCGCGGGAAGAAGGTTCAGGCAATGGCAGGCGATCCGGAAGGACACGCGTGCCGGCACCGAGTCCTGCGCGCCGCACCGCGGCCTCGATCCTGGCGGCGATCACGAATGGCAGCGCACCCTCGTCTTCAATCTCGACGACGGCGTGCCGCACTCCCAGAGCTTCCAGTACCTCTTCAGCCTGCCTCCGGATAAGGCTGCCATAGTAGAGTTCGACGCGAGACTGCAATTCAATCTTGATGCCGCCGCGCACACGCGGCTCGATCCGGACGTGAACGCCGGAGCGGACTACAGCGCCCGAATGTCCCGCCTCCCCTGTTCGAGATTCCGTTGCAATTGTCATAATCATTCCCGAAGTCTAGATATGGATCCCGGCCTCTACAAGTTCCCGGTCGCCTACGGCAGACGTCCGCCGTGCCAGTTCGGACAGGACCGCGTCCGTCATCTGGATCGTACTGGCTGCGCCCTGACGGAATACGTCTGGTCCGCCGCGGATCCGCATCATGTCGTAGGTACGGACTTTGCCTTCTCGCACAACCGCCGCGATGGCCTCGCGGATCTGGCGCGCTTTGTTCATTTCTCCGACATGTTCCAGCATCATCACCGCTGACAAGAACATCGCGATCGGGTTCACGATAGCTGGGTCGAGTTCCGCATATTTTGGTGCCGAGCCGTGCGTAGGTTCGAACACAGCAACCTCTTCGCCAATGTTGCCGGACGCTGCAAAACCCAGGCCGCCGATTAGTCCGGCAAATGCGTCAGAGATCACATCGCCGAACAGATTGGACGCTACAACGACCCCGTATTCTTCCGGGTTCTTGGTCAGCCACATCGTCTGCGCGTCGATGTTCGTCGACCACAAAGAAATGCCGGGATACTCCTTGGATACTGCTTTCGCTTCCTCTTCCATCAATCCCGAGGTCTCGCGCAGCACATTGGGCTTCTCGCAAATGGTGACGGATTTGTAGCCGTATGTCTTCGCCCATTCAAAAGCAGTTTGGCAGATCTTGCGCGCTGCATTGCGGGTGATGATCCTGACGGAAACTGCCAGATCCGGCCCGGGAGTTGACGTAAACGGCTTGAACTTTGCATGCGTCGCGAGAGCGGCTCGCACCTGTTCCGGCGGGTTCGTCCACTCCACCCCGGCATACAGGCCCTCAGTGTTCTGGCGGAAGACGACTACGTTGACCAATGGTTCTTCAAAGCCTCCGCCTGCTCGCTTGCGAATGAAATTCAGGGGATTTCCTGGAAACGAAATGCACGGCCGGATGCAGGTATCAAGATGGAAGCGCTGCCGCATGGTCACGATAGGGCTGAAGTAGGAATAGCCTTTGCCCCGCAGTTCTGGACGCAACTCCGCCTCCGCCTGCTTCTTCGGCTTGGAAGTAATCGCTCCGAAAAGCCCCAGCTTATGTTTTGCCAGAAGATCAATGGTGCGTTCCGGCAGGGCGTTGCCCTCGCGGCACCAGCAGCCCCAGCCAATGTCGGCGTGAATATATTCGGCCTCAAACTCGACAGCCCTGAGCAAACGCAACGCCTCGGGGAGGACCTGGTTTCCAATTCCATCTCCGGGCATCGTGACCACAGTATGTTTTGCCATGATGGCTTAGTCTCCTGAAACGGCTGCTACCTGCGGCGCTGGCTTGCGCTTGATTCCCAACTTCTCTGCGACGACATTTTCCGCTCCCCCCGCGATCACCAGTGATTGCGGTACTCTGCCCAGCGCCGGGAATGCGAAGCGTTCCTTACGCCAGGTCACGGTGCTTGCGGTGAAATCGATCGCGACCTCTTCCCCTGGAATGATCGTCGGCTCGTTGCCTTTGATCTCGTGAGCCAACACCTCCCGCAACTGCTTCACCAGGGCCGGGACCTCGATACACAAAAATCCGTTGTTGTACGCATTCCGCAGGTAGGTCTGCGAAAAACTCGCCGCAATCACGAGCGGGAACCCTCTCGCCTTGAGGCACGTAACGGCCTGTTCCCGGCTTGAGCCGGTGCCGAAGTTGAATCCGCCGACAATCACGTCTCCGGCGCGGGTCCGCTTCGCAAATTGCGGATCGTAGTTCTCCATCACCACCCGCGCCATCATCTCGGGAGTCATATCGTCGCGGTAGGTATAGTCCTTGCCGTAGATGGCATCGGTATTGACGTTGTCTACGGGAATGAACACGAGCCGCCCTTGAACGTACCCCGGGAATCCTTGCAGTATCTCCACCCGCTCAGGCGCGTGGTGGTTTGCAGCGAACTCCCGGTAGTCGCGCCTGGGCGATTGATTCGCAAACGGATTGGGGCTGGCGATGTAGCCGGCAACGGCCGAAGCCGCCACCACCGCAGGACTGGCTAGATAACATTGCGCATCGCGCGATCCCATGCGCCCTTTGAAGTTGCGGTTGGTGGCCGAGATCCCGACCTCCCCCTTTTCCAGAAGCCCCGTGCCTAATCCGATGCACGGTCCGCAACTCGGCTGCAGGACCGTGGCTCCTGCCGCAAGAATCGTCTGCCACGCCCCGCGCTGCTCGGCCGCGCGTTGTACCCACGCGCTTGCTGCGCCCACATAGAACTTCACTCCGGGAGCGACTTTCTTGCCCCGAAGCACCGCAGCCGCAGCTTCCAGGTCTTCAAGTCGCGAATTCACGCAGGAAATCAGATAGGCCTTCTGAATCGGGATCTTTTCTCTTTCGATGTCCGCCAATGGCCGCATCTTCTGTACGGTGTCCGGTCCGGACACATGCGGCGTCACATGCCTGAGATCGAGCACGATCCGTGCTGCGTAGTCAGCATCAACGTCGGGCCGGGGAGGATTCGCACGCCATCGTTCAAGGTCCTGCTCCGTGAAGCGTTCGATGCCCTGTTCTTTAAGTGCATCATGCATGTGCCGCATGTAACCGACCGTGACATCGTCCACAGGAAACCACGCGACAATGGGCCCCCATTCCGTGCTCATGTTTGCAATCGAGAAGCGCGCATCCATCGAGAGGCTGGCCACGCCGGGGCCTGAGAACTCAATGGCAGCATTCAGGGCTTCGTCGTGGTTATAAAGCCCGCACAAAAGGATGATGACGTCCTTTCCGCTGACCCCCTCCGGCAGTTTGCCTTCGAGTACGACCTGGATTGTGCGCGGGATCTGCCACCAGAACTCTCCCGTCGCCCAGACCGCCGCGGCATCGGTTCGAACAATGGGAGTTCCCACCGCACCCAGCGCTCCGTACATGTTGGAATGCGAATCGGATGCGACCACGAACGAACCCGGAGACACGTACCCGCGCTCCACCATGATCTGGTGGCCGATTCCCGAGCCGGCGGGATAGAACTCGACTCCTTGCTCAGCCGCAAAGGTCTCGATCGAGCGATACTTCTTCGCGTTCACTTCGTCCTGATTCTGAATGTCATGATCCAGGGCAAACAGCAGTTGCTTGGGATCGTGGATCTTCTTCGCCCCGATTGCCTTGAACTTGCTCATCACCGCGGAAGTATTGTCGTGGGTCAACACGCGAAACGGCCGGATGGAAACGAAATCGCCTGCGCGCAGCGGCCGGCTTGGACCATCGGCAAGATGGGACTGCGCAATCTTCTCGACAACAGTTTGCGGCATACGTTCTCCTTGGACTCCAAGCGCGCCTGCTCTAGGCGAGGACGGGTTTACGGCTCTTTCGATTCCTGGCACGCAAACGCGACTTGCTGGTGGCGCTCACGGCTTTGTTGCGCCGAACGTCGGCCTGCATCAACGCCATTAGTTCGCTCACCGAGCCGACGCGCTCCAGGTTCCAGACCGCATCCTTCACCTGCTTTTGTGCGTTTTTGGTCAGCACTCCGTCGGCAAGTGCGGCGAATTTTTCTTCGATTTCCTGATCCGTGAGCGGATTTCGCGGATCGCCTTTTGGAAAGTCGAGTTGCTTGTCGAAACAACGTCCATCTTTCGTATTGATATGCACGATAACCCTCTGTAGAGCTGGAAAAAGTTTTTCGATTTCCGGGTCCGCGACCACTTCCACCTTCTGCAGCTGTTCGCGGATCTTGGGATCCATGATCTTTTCCATGGTGAACTGCACGGGAGTGACCTGGCGATCCACGAGAGCAGCCGCGATCACGTAAGGCAACGAGTGATCCGCGGTTTCTTTGGTATGCGGGTCGTACTTGCTGGGATCGGAGAGAATGTCGGCGGCTCGAGCCAGGGAACGGATCTGAATTTTCTCTACGTCCTCGGGATGCAAGTTGTTCGTTTTGATGAGGTCCAGGACAGCCGAAATCGGTGTGTGCGTTAGCGCCTCGGTCGGAAATGCCTTCATGCCGCATTGCGTGATGCGCCACGAATCGCCGAGCCCATCGGTGAGTAGATTGAGCTTCCACTCCTTCCCGAACACGTGCGTCAAACCTTCCTTGCCATCGATCACGTGCTCCGGGCCGGAATAGCCCTTTTCCGCCAGCAACGCCGCAAATACACCGCTTTGCGTGGCCAATGGATCGACCGTGTTCTTCATCATGGTCAGCTTGCCGGCGGTCACGGCGCCCAGCGTGCAGTGGCGGCTGGCCGAGATGCCAATCGCGTGCTGGATCTGTTCCCACGTGAGGTGCAGCGCACGTCCGGCAACGATGGGTGAGACGAATGCGGTGAGCGTCGCATGATGCCATCCGCGCTCGCGGATGCCGGGAAAGGCAGCTTCGCACAATCGCATCTCGAATTCGTGGCCGAGAACGAGGCCAACGATCAGGTCTTTTCCACCGCCACGGGCGCGCTCACAACAGGCGATCGCAGCCGGGAAAATATCTGAGGGATGCGAAGGGTCCTGCTTCCAATAGATGTCGTTGTAATCCATGCAGCGGATCATCAGCGCATTGGCGAGCGAGGCAGAGACCGGATCGACCCTTCGGCCGGTGCCAATCACCGTCGCGCGGCCCGGAGCAGCGATCTCGTCGAGCACTGCGAGAGCGATCTTGACGTCGTGCTGCTGATATCCACCCAACGCGCAGCCAATGGAATCGAGCAGGAAGCGCTTAGCTTGATAGACAGCCTCCGCAGAAAGTTGCCGAAACTGCAAACCGGCTGCCCAGCGCGACATCTGGGCGGTTACCGTTTCTTTCACCGGAACGACAGGGTTCGTAGTCGACAAGGCTCGCTCCTTATTTCACTTTCATCCGGATGTTCTTGGGGTTCTTGAACGGCAGGAAGGCCATGAAATCGGCGTGATGGACAATAAACGCCTCGGTTGTTCGCTTGACCAGTTCGCCTTCTGCCGCATGTGCAGCGATGATGTGGCAAACGGCATCGGGAACTCCACATTCGAGCGCTAACGCAACTCCGGTAAACGGATGACGCAACGCCTCTCCCCGCTCGCTCTGCCGACCCTTCCCGTCGGGGCCGAGTTCATACTCGAGCAACTTGCCGACATCGGCCAGAATCGCGCCTGCAATCACCGTATCGAGATTGACCGCCAAGGCGCGGCCCATGAACGACTGCATCGCCATCGCGCTGTCCCGGGCGATGTGCACCACGCAGCGCTTGTGCTCCATGAAGGTGATCGGACAGTTCGGAACCAGCAGCGTGAAAGGAATTTCGTTCAGGTCGTCCGGCTTTAGTGGACTGCGCTCCAGCGCCTTGATCCAGGTCTGGGTAACTTTTTCCCGTAATACAGGACTTCCGATCCAGTCGATTTCCGGCCACAGGCGCTTGACGGTTTCTCGCATAGCCGACTCAACCCCAAACTTTTCAGGCTAGCTTGGGCGCATGGCGGGGACGACGATTGCAATCACAGTGGCCTGTGATTGGAGTACAGGAGCTGCTAGCTTCTAGCTAATCCTTTGCAAGTCAGAGACTTGCAATTGCTAGCCGCCG
>Ga0070730_10000494_pt1 | contig 45842 bp, 41 predicted proteins | sample Coa_R1_3_FD_66447 | JGI IMG/M metagenome (GOLD analysis project Ga0070730, IMG submission 66447) | Surface soil microbial communities from Centralia Pennsylvania, which are recovering from an underground coalmine fire - Coalmine... | ecosystem: Environmental > Terrestrial > Soil > Unclassified ...
CGCGGCCTTTGTGTTCTACATCGGCGCCGGCGCGGTGGCGAGCGCCGGCATCATCGCACTGGCCCGATCGCTCCCCACGATCGTCGCCGCGTTTGCCGCCGGTTTTGCGGACATGCGCAAGAGCCGCGTGGGTCAGGCGATCAGCGCGCGCTTGCGGACCGACGACGATTTGCCGATTTCGCTCACCGTCTTCGGTTCGATCGCGCTCGCCATCGTGCTCGCGCTGCTGCCCCAGATCGGCGTCAATCTGCTCGGCGGCATCCTGATCATCCTGTTCGGCTTCTTCTTCACCACCGTTTCTTCCCGCATCTGTGGTCAGATCGGCAGCTCCGCGAACCCGATTTCAGGGATGACGATCGCGTCGCTCATCGCGATTTCTTTCATCTTTCTGTTGCTCGGCTGGAACCACATCGACGATCGCGTGCGCGCCATCTCGATCGCCTGCGTGATCGCCGTCGCGGTCGCGAACGGCGGCAACACGTCGCAGGACCTGAAGACAGGGTTTCTCGTGGGATCCACGCCAAAGCGCCAGCAAATCGCGATTCTGATCGGCGCGATCGGATCGGCCCTCGCGGTCGGCTGGACGCTCACGTTCCTGAATAGCGCCTACAGCTATCAGGTCCCCGAGCAGCGTGCGGGATTCGTCGCTCCGGCCAGCGGCGCGAGCCCCGACGGCAACGTCGTCGTGCACGCCGAGCGGATGGCGAATTTCGGGATCGGCGGAACCGATTCGATCGACCACAGCAGCTATCAGATCGTGCGCGTCTACGTCGAAACGCAGGGCGTCCCGGCGGGCAAGTACCTCGTCGATCCCGGCACGCACACGATCCGCTACGTCATCGACCCTGGGATCGGCGGGCGCATCCACCAATACCGCGGGCACGAGCTGAAGCGCCTGGATTCGCCCAAAGCAACGCTGATGGCGCTCATCACCGACGGAATCCTCACGCACAGGCTGCCCTGGGGGCTCGTCATCATCGGCGTTTTTCTCACCATCGCGATCGAGCTGATGGGGGTCTCGTCGCTGCCTGTGGCCGTCGGCGTCTATCTTCCGCTCACGACCTCGGCCGGGATGTTCGCGGGCGGTATCGTGCGCTGGCTCGTCGAGCGCAGAGTCCGCTCCGACAATCGCTCACTCGCCGAAATCGAGTCTGGGCCGGGCGTGCTGTTTGCGAGCGGGCTGATCGCGGGCGGCGCGATCTGCGGCATCGCGGTGGCTGCCATCGCAGGCTGGGGGAGTAGAACCGGCAAATCGGCCGACTGGCTCGCGGATGCGGTGAGCCTGTATCACAACCCGGTTTCGGCATCGGCGATCACGGCCTTGATCATGTTCGTGATTCTCGGCTTCTTGCTCTATCGCACCGGCCTGCGTAAACAATAGACACCAAACCGACACCATAACGACAGCGTGACCATCAAGACCGTCGCCTTCCTCAAGAAGCTGCTCGACACGGCCGGACCGTCGGGGTTCGAGCTGGCGCCCGCGCGCGTTTGGCGTGACGAAGTCACCGCCTTTGCCGACAACGTCACCTCGGACGTGCACGGAAACTCCGTGGCCGCCTTGAACCCCAAGGGCAAACCGCGGGTGATGTTCACGGGACATATCGACGAGATCGGCATTCAAATCACGCATATCGATGAGGACGGCTTTCTCTATTTCAGCGGGATCGGCGGCTGGGACTCGCAAGTGCTGGTCGGCCAGCGCGTCTTGCTCCTCGCGCGCGAGGGTCCGGTCCACGGCGTCGTCGGCAAAAAGGCCGTGCATCAGTTGAAGAAGGAAGATCTCGACCGCGTGACCAAGGTGATCGACTTGTGGATCGACATCGGCGCGACGAGCCATGACGAGGCGATCAAGCGCGTCCGCGTCGGCGATGCCGGCGTGCTCGACAGCCGCGTCGAAGAGTATCCGAATGGGCGGATCGTCTCCCGGAGTCTCGACAACCGCATCGGCGCGTTTGTCGCGGCCGAGGCGTTGCGTCGCCTGGCCGCCGAGCGGCCGAAGCACGCCGCGGTGTTTTCGGTCGCCTCTACGCGCGAGGAGATCGCCTGGACAGGCAGCGGCGCGCGGACCAGTGCGGTTGGGATCGAGCCGGACGTGGCCATCGTCGTCGACGTCACGCACGCGACCGATTATCCGGGCGCGGACAAGAAGCACTCCGGCGATCACCAACTCGGCGGTGGCGTCGTGCTGAGCCGCGGGTCATCGGTGAGCTCCGTCGTCTTCGATCTGCTGGTCGAGTGCGCCGAACAAGCGAAGATCGCGTATACGGTCCAGGCCGCGCCGCGCGATACCGGCACCGATGCCGACGCGATCTACAATGCGATGCGCGGGATTCCCACCGGCCTCGTGAGTGTGCCCAATCGCTATATGCACAGCCCGAATGAGATGGTCGCGCTCGAGGACCTGGACCGCGCCGCGGATCTGTTGGCGGTCTTTGCGCGACGGTTGGAACCAAAGACCAATTTCATCCCGCAATAACCTCGACAACGGGTTCCAGAAAAAACTGGGCCCCGGCGAACCGCCCGGGGCCCAGTTGGCCAGGAGTGTTTCTGTGCTATGGCAGCGGGACCATGCTGAAATTGAGCACGGACGCCGTCTGGAACGTGGTGTTCATCGAGAACGAGTAACCTGATCCACCACACGCGTCGTACGTCATTCCGGTCATAGCCGGACCCTGCTGGAATCCCGTCTGCGGCGACGCGCAGACATCATACGTCGTAAACGCCGCCAGGCCGCTGAACAGATACTGACCGTTCGCGTCCGTCGTCGTGCTCGCGATGACCTGGCCGTTCCACATGAGCTGGACACTCCAGCCCGCAAGCACCGTGTCACCCGTAAAGGGACTGAAGATGCCGTTCGCATCTAGGTCCGCGTACACCGTGCCCTGGGCCTGATCGATGCCACTCGGAGGACTCGGCGGCGGCGGCGGAGGAGGCGGCGGCGGCGGCGGTGGAGGCGCCGGCGGCGGCGGCGGAGGAGGCGGCGGCGGCGGCGCCACAGGAGCTGGGCACTTGTTCGCCTGGGCCTGCGCGACAGCCGCGGCCCCGCGCTGGCTGTTGCCGTTCTGGCCAGCCTCCGGAGTGTTCTTGCAGCGGTTCGCGGCGGCGTTCGCGTTTGCGTTGCCGCCGGATTGACCCTGCGCGGCGACCGCGACAAGCGGCAACGCCGAGAGGCCGACTAAGACAAACAGGACACGAATGCTTTTCATGATCTCTCCTGACCCTAGGGTCGTTGACACACGAAACAGCACGACCCACGGGGGCAAGAAGTGCACCCAGAAACGACACGTTAGGTTAAGTCTCAGTGGCGACGTAAGATACGACCTTGATACGGAGCAAAATTTGCCCGTGCTGATGTCAGCTTATTTGACGTTGCGTAATGCGGTTTTCTTGGCGATATGCAACAGACATTCAGGCAGACAAATCTGCCCTATTTTCGCTTGAGGTCCGCGAGCGCCGATTGCGCGGCGCTACGCACCTGTTTGTCGCCGTCATCGGTGAGCCCTTCGAGAGTCCCGACTGCCGCAGGTGTCGCCGCGAGCCGCAGCGCTTCGACCGCAGTCGCGCGCAATGCCGCGGGCTTTCGCCCGAACAGCCGACCGCCCGGCTGGGCGAATTTGATCAGCGCCTGCACCGCCGAGGCGCTGCCGATCCGCCCGAGCGCGAGAATCAGCTCGCGCTCTACCTCTTCATCTTCCTCCTCTTCCATCGCGACCACGAGCGGCATGGCGAGGGCGCTCGACTTGCGGCCGACTCCCAACGCCGCCTGCATGCGGACGCTGGGAGACTTGTCGCGCAGCGCGCGGCGCAGCGGCTCCGCCGCCGCGCTCGACCCGATCTTTGCCAAGGCGAGCGCGACCGCTTTACGGACCCGCTCATCCTCGTGGTCGAGCTGCTGCGCGAGCGCCGGAACGGCTTCCTCCAAACCGAGCTCGCCCGCCAGCTCCGCCACATTACGCACCACGAACCACTGGTGGTGGCCGAGCATGTGGACCAGCTGATCCGTGCCTTCCTTCATTCCTGTCAGCGCCATGAAGATCCCGCGGCGCTCCTCGATAGTCGGCGCGGCCACCAGGAGATCGAGTAGCACCTCGACGCCGTCTTCCCCTGCCCTGCGCAAGACGAGCAGCGAGTCTTCGCGATCGGTCGGATCATTCGCGACTTCCGCGATCGCTTCGAGCAGCCCCTTGCTGTACATCCGCTTGAGGGCGATCGAGTACTGCCGGCGGCGGGTTGCATCGGTGACCTGTTGCTCGGCGCGGACGATGCCCGCTACGATCGCCAGCGCCTGTGAGGTCTTGCGGGATTTCATCGCGCTCTCCAGCTGCCGGCCGAGCACGGCGAGCAGCTCTCCCGCTTGCGCCCCCTCCGGCTTCGCCCGGAGCTCGGCGATCAAATCCATCGTGGATCGGGTCGCCGCCGTTGCCGGCGAGAATGCCACGTGCGCGGCGCTCGCTTCGCGCACGATCTGGGGAATATCCTCCTGCTCCTTGAGCGGCGCCGCCGAGTCTCGCGGTACCGGCGGGGAATGCTCCGGGAGCGGGGCAGACGGTATGGCAACCACAGGCGCGGGGCTGTCGAACGCGAACGTCTGCATGACAATGGCGATCCGCTTCGCTCCATTGCCGCGCAGCCGCGCAGCGATGTCCTCGTCACCCGGCTGCTCGGCCAGGAGGCGCAGCAGATCGAAAAGCTCGGAGACCGGCGGATCGGCTGGGATTGCGATCTTTTGGACCGAGTGCAGCTCGAGCCGCTGGAGCAGCATGCTCTCGCTCACTCCCGTGCCGTTCACGGCCAAGCCTCCTTCGTGAACGACGATCGTGACACTCTCGTTCTTGACCAGTCCGGCGAGCGTGCGGAACTGCCCCTTCTGTTCTTCTTTCGCCGCAGGGTCACGAAACAGATCCAACGTGCGCGCGAACAGCGCGGCGAATTCCTTCGGGCTGGCCATGGGGAGGCTCAATCTATAGAGTACGGCTCATGACTGCACTGTTACTCCTCACACTCCTCGCTGCGACCCAAGACACGCTCTCGCCGGCGGCGCGCCGTATTCTCGCGGACGTGCGCTATCTCGCGGCCGACAGCCAGGAGGGCCGTGGCATCGGTACGGCAGGGCTGGCGCGCTCGGGGACGTACATCCGCGACGCTTTCACCCGCGCGGGACTGAGCGCTTCTTTTCAGAATTTCACGATTCCGCCCGACGCGCCTGCCGTACTACATACGAGCCTCGGCGGCGCGGCGACCCGCAACGTGGTCGCCGTGATTCCGGGCGCGTCGCGCGCCTTGCGCGGTGAAGTCGTCGTCGTCGGCGCGCATTACGATCATCTCGGCCTGGGCGGCTTCGGAGCGCTGGACCCCGATTCGACGGGACGCGTCCACAACGGTGCCGATGACAACGCTTCCGGCACGGCGGCACTGCTCGAGATCGGCCGCATCCTGGCGCGCGAGCATCCCGCCCGGACAATTGTGCTTGTGGCGTTCAGCGGTGAAGAGCTCGGCACTTTGGGCTCATCGTACTTCGTGCAGCACGCCACGCCGGAGCCCATACACTCCCTCTACACCATGCTCAACCTCGACATGGTGGGACGGCTCCGGAACGCGCGGCTGCTCGCACTCGGGGCCGCTACGGCCCGTGAGTTTCCAGCGCTCCTCGATTCGCTCAATACGCCGCCGCGATTCGATCTCCGGGCATCCGGCGACGGCTGGGGGCCAAGCGATCACAGCGTCTTTTATGCGACCCACCACCCCGTGCTGCATTTCTTCACCGACCTGCACGAGGACTACCACCGTTCGACGGACGACTGGCAGAAGATCAACGCGAACGGCACCGCGCAAATCGCGCAGTTCGTGGCCGACTTGGCGCTGGTGCTCGCGAACCGCGCCGCGCCCCTGACGTTCGTGGAGTCGCCGCGCCCGCAGGCAAGCGCTGGTGGAGCGGGCTACGGCGCTTACCTCGGTACGATTCCCGACATGAGTGGCGGCGGCGTCACCGATGGCGTCCGCATCACGGGCGTACGAGCCGGCAGCCCTGCGGAGCGGGCCGGCCTCGCGGGGGGCGATGTGATCACGGCGATCGGCGACAAACACGTCGCGAATCTGTACGACATGACGGACGCGCTGCGCAGTCATCAACCCGGCGACACGGTCGTGATCGTCAGCAAGCGCGACGGCGTCGAGCGGCGGGCGACTACGGTGTTGGGCAAGCGCGGCACGTGACGACGGGCTCGGCGACGGAAGCCGCCAAGGTCGTGCGCGCGTTGCGGGCGGCGCACCTGCACGATGAACGGCGCCAGGCATTGCTGCAGCTGGCGTGCGAGCGCGTCCGCGCATGGGGCCCGCCCTACACGTCCGTGTATGGATACATGCTGCATGGCGGCGAGCTGGTACTCGAAGCGTTCGCGGGTCGCGAGACGGAGCACACGCGGATCCCCGTCGGGAAAGGGGTGTGCGGAACCGCAGTCGCCCAGCGGCGCGACCAGAACGTGGCCGACGTGACGGCGGTCGGGAATTATCTCGCCTGCAACCTGTTCACCAAGTCGGAGCTCGTTGTGCTGATCCGCCGCGGCGATCACATCCTGGGTCAGCTCGATATCGATTCCGACGTGCCCAACGGCTTCGGCGAGCGGGAGCACGCCGATATAAAGGAAGTGGCGGACGCGCTCGCGGTCCTGCTCTGAAAAACTCCGACGTGTTCGTTGAAGTAAACGGCGTTCGTCTTTTCACCCGCCGGATCGGCAGCGGACCAACCGTCGTCGTGCTGCACGGCGGCCCAGGCGCGCAGCACGACTACCTGTTACCGCAGTACGATCTGCTCGCTCGGAGTCGCGCGCTGTTCTACTACGATCAACGCGGCGGCGGGCAATCGCCGGTCCCGCGCGATACGCCGGTGGGTTGGGGCGAGCACGTCGCTGACCTGGAGGCGCTGCGCGGCCATCTCGAGCTCGACCGCCTGACACTGTGCGGCTATTCGTGGGGCGGGCTGCTCGCGGTCTTGTACTTCCTCGAGCATCCCGAGCGAGTGGAGCGTCTCGCCCTGGTGTCGCCCGCCTCGCTTACCGCCGCCTATCGCCGCCAGTTCGAGGCCGAATTCGCCAGGCGCATGCAGAGTCCCGACATCCAGCGTGAGCGGGAGGTGTTGCGCACGAGCGGCTTGCGCGAGCAGGACCCGGCGGCCTACCAGCGCCGGGCGTTCGAGTTATCGGTGGCGGGCTACTTTCGCGACTTCCGCGACGCGAAGAATCTCACGGCGTTTCGCGTGACGGCGCGGACGCAGGAAGCGGTCTGGAGGAGTCTTGGAGACTACGACCTCCGTCCTCGGCTCGAGCAAACCGTCGCTCGCGTTTCCCCACCACCGGCGCTCCTCGTGCATGGGACGTTCGATCCTCTCCCCATTGCCGGTTCGCGCGAGCTCGCAACTCTGACGTCCGCCAAGCTCATCGAGCTGCCGTTCGGACATTGCCCGCACGTCGAAGCGACCGCCGATTTCGTGCGCGCGCTCGATCCATTCCTGCCCAGCGAATGAGGGCGACGCCGTTTTCGCTCGTGTTTGGCGAGATCGCACCGGCGCGCTTTCCGGCGATCGCGGTAGCCCTGGAGCAAGCGGAAGCCGCGCCCGCCGACCGCGACAAGTTCGTGTTGCTCGATCCCGTGGGCCGTCTGTTGCGCGAGATCGTGCCCGAGGGCGCGGGACCCGATGCGCTCGAAGCACATGTGCTCTTGCTGCATCACGCGTATCTCTTCTGGGCGTCGGGTGGCCGAGTTCGTCAGGTCAGCGAAGCAGTGTTGCGGCGCGCGATCGCGGAGCCCTCTATTACGACGACGGTGCGGCACGCGTCCCAATATTTGCAGCTGCCCGAGCTGCGGGTCTGGGGATCACCGAGCAGCGGCGGTCCGGTCGAGCCGCTGGACGGGATGTTCGTGAGTCAGGGCAGCCGAGAAAATGGGATCGCGGTCCTGGCGATCTTCGGCATGCGGCCCGACCGTCCAGGATTCAGCGCCGTCGGTCTCGATGGGCGCGCGGATCGCGCCGATGCGAAGGGCGGTGAAATCGAAATCGCCGCCAGCCGGCCCGACGGTAGCACGGCGTTCGCTCCAAAGCTGCCTGGAGGATCAGCCGCGGGACTGTATTCGGTCGCCAACGCGGGCGAGGTCCTGCTGCTCACGGGGAGGCTATTGAGCCTGCTAGATTCCGCCTGACCATGAAGACAAAAGTCGCCGCCGCCGCTGACCGCGAGGCGCGAGCGCGCAAGATCATCGCGAAGCTCAAGCGTGAATATCCCGACGCAACGTGCGCGCTGCATCACTACAGCGCACTGGAATTGACGGTCGCGACGATTCTGTCGGCGCAGTGCACCGACGCCCGCGTCAACATGGTGACGCCCCACCTCTTCGCGAAATACCGCACGGCGGCGGACTACGCGGCGGCCGACCCTCGCGTGCTGGAGAAAGAAATCCAGTCTACCGGCTTCTTCCGCAATAAGACGAAGTCCATCATCGGCATGGCGCAGGCGCTGGTCGAGCGGCACGGCGGCGAAGTCCCGCAGACGATGGAGGAGCTCACCGCCTTGCCCGGCATTGGCCGCAAGACGGCGAATGTCATCCTCGGCACCTGGTTCCGAAAGAACGAGGGCATCGTCGTCGACACGCACGTGCAGCGGCTCACGCGGCTCCTCGGGCTCACCCGCCAGCAGGATCCCGTGAAGATCGAGCAGGAACTGATGACGATCGTCCCGCGGGACGACTGGACCTGGTTTTCGCACACCCTGATCCTGCACGGCCGTGCGGTCTGCATCGCGCGCCGACCCAGGTGCGCTGACTGTGTGTTGAACCGATTGTGTCCAAGCTCGCTGGTATGACCAGTCCCCCGCCGGTCGATCGCGCGTCATTGGTCGCCACACGGCGCGACATTCATCAACATCCCGAGCTGGGGTTCGAAGAGACGCGGACCGCGGGATTGGTCGCCGAGCGGCTGCGCGCGCTCGAGTATCAGGTGACTTCGGGTGTGGGCAAGACCGGCGTTGTGGGCGTGAAGCAGCGCGCGCGGGGGCGCTGCGTGCTGCTCCGCGCGGACATGGACGCGCTTCCCGTCGAGGAGGCCAACGCCGTCCCGTATCGCTCTCAGCAACCGGGCAAGATGCACGCGTGCGGGCACGACGGGCACGTCGCGATCGGTCTCGAGGTGGCGCGCCGGTTGGCGGCGCTGGATCTGGGCGGCAGCGTCAAGTTCGCATTTCAGCCGGCCGAAGAAGCGTCGAACGGCGCGCAGGCGATGATCAGCGATGGCGTGCTCGACAAGCCGCGCGTCGATGCGGCATTCGGGATTCATCTCTGGAACGATCTGCCCGTCGGCACCGTGGGCATCATGGCCGGGCCCGTGATGGCATCGGTCGATCAATTCGAGATCGAGATTGTGGGCCGAGGTGGTCACGCGGCCGCGCCGCATCAGACGATCGACCCGGTCCTGGTGGCGGCCCATGTCGTCACGGCGCTCCAGAGCCTGGTGTCGCGCCGGCGTGATCCGCTGTCGGAGGCCGTCGTGTCGGTGACCGAGGTCCACGCGGGTCGCGCGTTCAACGTGATTCCCGATCGCGCCCACCTGCGCGGTACGGTGCGGACGTTCGGGGGCAGCTTTTTCGAGGATGCGCCGCGGCTGGTCGAACACACCGCCCAGGGCATTGCCGCCGCGCTCGGGGCTCAGGCGAACGTGCGGTACCGGCGACTGAGCGCGCCGCTCATCAATAATGAAGCGCTGACCATGCTGATGAGCGACGTCGCCGCCGGCATGCTCGGCGCCGGGAATGTCCGCCGCGGCGTACGCACCATGGGCGGCGAGGACATGGCGTTTTTTCTCGCGAACGTGCCCGGCTGCTTCGCCTTCGTGGGCTCGGCGCCGAAGAACGGAAAGGCCGCGCCTCACCACAGCCCCGCCTTCGACATCGACGAAGAGTCGCTCGTCATCGGCGCGGAGCTGTTGACGCAAACGGCGATTCGATACCTGGGTTGACGTGTCGTCCAACCAGCTCGCATCCGAGTCGTCGGCCTACCTGAAGTCCGCCGCACACCAGCCCGTCCACTGGCTGCCCTGGAGCGACGCGGCGTTCGCGCGCGCGCGCGCGGAACACAAACCGATCCTGCTCGACATCGGCGCCGTGTGGTGCCATTGGTGCCACGTGATGGATGGCGAGTCATACGAGGACCCCGCGGTCGCCGAGCTTCTGAATCGCGATTTCGTCTGCGTGAAGGTGGATCGCGACGAGCGCCCGGACGTCGACGCGCGCTACCAGCGCGCGGTCCAGGCGCTCAGCGGGCAAGGCGGCTGGCCGCTCACCGCGTTTCTCACGCCCGACGGCGAAGTCTTTTTCGGCGGCACCTACTTCCCGCCCGAGAACAATGCGTACGGCCGGCCGGGCTTTGGCCGCGTGCTGTTGGAAATCGCGCGCGTCTTCCGCGAGGAGCGCGAGCGCGTACTGGCCAATGCGCGCGCGATCCGCGAGCACGTGGTGCAGAGCCTGGACGAAGCGAAGCCCGGCGCGGTCTCGCCTGATCTGCTGAGCGGCGCCGCGGACCAGATGGCGCGGCTGTTCGACGTGCGGTACGGCGGCTTCGGCTCGGCCCCGAAGTTTCCTCATCCCGCGGCGAGCGAATTCCTGCTCGCGCGCTGGCACGACACGAAGGGCGGTCTCGCGTGGCAGCGCGAGATCGTCGAGAAGACGCTGACCGGCATGGCGCGTGGCGGCATTCGTGATCAGGTGGGCGGCGGATTCCACCGCTACTCGGTGGACGAGCGCTGGATCGTACCACATTTCGAGAAGATGTCGTACGACAATTCCGAGCTGCTCCGCAGTTATCTCTCAGCATACCAGGCGTTCGGAATCCCTTTTTTCAGGGAAGTAGCGACCGGCATCGTCGACTGGATCCTGGAAGTCATCGTCGAGCGGGAGCGCGGGAGCTTTGCGACCTCGCAGGACGCCGACGTCACGTTCGGCGACGACGGCGACTACTGGACCTGGACGGTGGAAGAGGCACAGGGCGTGTTAACGACGCGAGAATTCGCGGTCGCGTCGCGCGTGTTCGATATCGGAGACGCGGGAGAGATGCATCACAATCCAAAGAAGAACGTGCTCTGGTGGAAGCAGGACCCTGCGGATGACGAACGGCCGATCCTGCGCGACGCCATTCGGAAACTCAAGACCGCGCGTGACCATCGGAAGGCGCCGTTCGTCGATCGCACGTCCTACGTCAACTGGAATGCCATGATGGCCGGCGCGCTGCTGCAGGCCGGCGCCGTGCTCGATCGTCCCGAATGCAACGAACTGGCGCTGACTGTGCTGGATCGGGTTTGGAAGGAGGCGTGGGATGTGGGCGGCGGGATGTGCCACGTCCTTGGACGTCCGGACCTGCGAGGCATGCTCGACGACAACGTCCAGAGCGCCGCGGCTTTCCTCGATGCCTATGAAGCGACCGGCGGGCCCACGTGGCTCGAGCGTGCGACAGCGGTGATGATCTATTGCGAGAAAGCGCACTCCGACGGTACACCCGGATACTTCGACATCGCAGCCACCAATGGCACCGCTTATCTCGCCGCGCGCGCGAAGCCCGTGCAAGATGCGCCAACGCCGTCCCCCAATGGAGTCGCTGCGCTGGTCCTCGCGCGCCTGTGGGCCCTGACCGACCAGGCCGAGTGGCGTCAGCGACTCGACCGCCAGATCGCCGCATTCGCGGGAAGCGCGCGGGAGCTCTCATTGTATGGCGCCACACTGCTGCGGGCGATCGACTGGGCGATGAATCCCGTCACCCGCATCGAGGTGTCGGGCCCCACGGGAGATGGTCCCGCGTGCGCCATGCATCTCTTGGCGCTGCAGCACTACCGGCCGCGGAAGGTCGTCATCCGGAAGATCGCCGATCGTCCCGCGACGACAGTGTGCATCGGAACGAGCTGCTCGCTGCCGGTGACAACGCGTGAAGCGCTGGCCAAGCTGCTCGAAGCCTGAGCTAGATTCCTATCCATCCCAACTCGAGGCTGTAATGCCGAACAAGAAAGCAGTTATCGAAACCAAGAAGGGGACCATCGAGCTGGAGCTGTTCGCCGATGAAGTGCCCAATACGGTCGCGAATTTCGAGAAGCTCGCGAACGCGAAATTCTACGACGGCACGACGTTTCATCGGGTGATTCCGAACTTCATGATTCAGGGCGGCGATCCCTACTCGAAGACGGGCAAAGGGCCGGTCGGGACCGGCGGGCCGGGCTACACAATCAAGTGCGAGACGCAGAAAAACACGCACAAGCACGTTGCGGGAACGCTCTCGATGGCGCATGCCGGCAAGGATACCGGCGGCAGCCAGTTCTTCATCTGCCACTCGCCGCAGAAGCACCTCGACGGTGTGCACACGGTGTTCGGTCAGGTGACCAAGGGAATGGACGTAGTGAACGCGATCCGCGGCAACGACGAGATCACGTCAATTCGCGTGGCCTAGTGCATCTCGATTTCGCGGTCGTCGCCGACTACGCGCTCGTCGACCAGTCGGGCAAGATGTCGGTGCTCGGCATCTTCCAGCACATCTGGGTACCGCAGTTTCCCGCGATGCATCCGCGGCTGCATCTCGTGCTGCGACTCAAAGGCAAGCGGACCGAGGTCGGCGAGCATCAGGTCCAGATCAAACTGCTGGATGAAGAAGACGCGGAGCTGCTGGGCGGCTCGGGCACCGTCAACTTCGCCGAGCCACCGGCGGGCGTAACGGAAATCGAGGCGGCCGCGGTGCTCGTGTTCGACGTGCCGTTCCCGCGCCCCGGCCAGTACCGCTTCGAGATTACCGTCGACGGCGAGCGCAAAGCCAGCGTGCCGATAACCGTGTCCCAGATGCCGACCGCGCCGGTGCAACCACCTCCGTCGACACCTCAGGCTCCTGGCTCCTAGCTCGCCCCCCCTGCTCCTCGGCGGCTACGTGCGGCTGCCGGTGTTGCTCCTCGCCGCGGTTCTGGCGCTCGGGTTCGATCTCGGCGGTCACCCGCTGTTCGATCCGGACGAAGGGCGCAACGCCGAGGTCGCGCGCGAAATGGCGGAGACGAACGACTATGTGTTGCCGCATCTCGACGGGCTACCCTACGTCGACAAGCCGGTGGTGTACTTCGCGGCCGCGGCGGCGGTGATGGAAGTGCTGGGACCGACGGAGACGGCGGCGCGGCTGCCGGCCTATCTCTTCACGCTCGCGACACTCGGCATCATTTTGGTGTTCGCGGTGCGGCGGTGGGGCCGCGACACCGGTTGGCTCGCCGCTCTTGCGCTCGCCACGATGCCGCTCGTGCTCGCGTACGCGCGCACGACGATCATGGATAGCGCGCTCGCCTTTTGCACCACGCTCGCGATTCTAGCGTTTTGGGACGAACGCCCTGTCCTGGCGTGGGCGGCGATCGGGCTCGGATCGCTCACCAAAGGCCCCGTCGCGATCCTCGTGCCGCTGATTACGCTGATTCCTTACGCTCTGCTTACGGGCCGGCGCGTCCGGCAACTGTTTCCGCCACTCGGGATCGTGGTTTTTCTGATCGTCGCCCTTCCCTGGTTTCTCGCGGTCTCGCACCGCGTCCCGGAATTTCCGCGCTACGTCTTTGTGCGCGAAACGTTCGAGCGGGTTACGACGACCAGTTTTCACCGCACCGCGCCAGTCTGGTACTATCTGCCCATCGTTCCGATCGCCGCGTTCCCCTGGATCGTACCGGCGCTCGGGAAAATCAAGAATTGGCGCTGGGTGTGGCTCGCTCGACGCGTCAATGTCCAGGCGCAAGAGACGATGCTGCTCGCGTGCTGGATCATCGGGCCGCTGCTCTTCTTCACACTCAACCGCTCGAAGCTCCCGCAATACGTGCTGCCGCTGATGCCGCCCTTCGCTCTGGCCGCCGCCCGGCTGCTCACGCGGCAGGAGAGCGAGCTCGGCGGCGGCATCGCGGTCGCACGACGCACCTACACAGCCATCGCTGTGTTTATGGGCCTGGCGCTCGCGTCGCTCACGCTCTGGCTGCCCGCGCCCATCAGCCTGACGCCAGCCGAACGCGCGGCGATCCCGCCGACGGCGCTCGCGCTTGGTATTGTGCTACTGATTTCGGCGGGGTTGGTGTGGTACGCGGGACGTGCGGTGCATTCCCGCCCCGCGCTCGCCGTCATGGGCTACGCGCTCGTCGTGATCGCGACGCCGATCGTGTCAGGACGGTTGCTGGCCGCCGTGGGAGAGGACCGCTCGGCAGCGACGCTGGCTCGCGTCATCCACAACAGCGGAGGTGACCGCGTCGCTGTCATGGGTGTCTCGGCATTCCCGACGTCCTTGCCGTTTTATCTGCGTCGCACGATTCCGGTCGCAACCGCCACCGGTGACGAGCTGACAAGCACCTTTATCGCCGATCATCAGAAAGACTTTCGCGCAGACAGCACAGGGCCGCTCAAACCGGCCGACGCCTGGCGCGAGCGGATTGCGCATTGCCGGACTCCCACCGTTTTCGTCGCCCGAGCGGGCGACATGCGATTCCGGGCCCAGCTCGATTCGGTGCTCCCCCTGCTTGCGGTAGAAGGCCATTACGCGGCGTACGGACCATGTGCGGCATCTTCGGCGCGATAGCACGCGGCGACGCGCCCCTGCGTCATCCCGAAGCGATTTACCGCATGGCGGCGGCATTGCGACATCGCGGCCCGGACGGCGAGTCCATCGTCGGGCACGAGCGTGCCCGCCTCGGCGCGCGGCGACTCGCGATCATGGATCTCACGACTGGGGACCAGCCATTTCAGAGCCCCGACGGGAAGATCTGGATGGTTTGCAATGGCGAGATCTACAACGCGCCGGCGCTGCGCCGCGAGGCGAGTACCTGGGGATATCCGTTTCGCTCGCACGGCGACATCGAAACCATTGTCCCGTTCTACGAACGCTTCGGTCCGGAGGCCGTTGCGCGGCTCGAAGGCATGTTCGGACTCGCCGTCTGGGATGACGCGCGCCGCCGTCTGCTGCTCGCGCGCGACCGCGCCGGCGAGAAGCCGCTCTTCTGGACCGATGTCTCCGGTGAGCTGCGCTTTGCGTCCGAGATTCAGGCCCTGCTGGAATTCCCCGATCAGATCCGGCGGGTGAATCGGAAGGCGCTGGCGCTCTATCATGCGCTGGGCTACGTGCCCGCGCCCTACACCATGTTCGAAGGGATTCACAAGCTCCCCCCCGCGTCGCTGCTGGTAGCCGCGGATGGACACATCGACGTCACGACGTACTGGAGCGCCGCCGCCGCCGCGAGCCGGCCGTCATCCCTGACTTTCCAGAATACTGCCGCGTTGCGCGAGACACTGCTGCGCGCGGTGGAGCGAGAACTGATGTCGGACGTTCCACTCGGCGTATTCACGAGCGGCGGGCTCGACTCCTCGTTCCTGATCGCGGCAGCGGCGCGCGTGATCCCGGGCGAACGGATTCACACCTATGCGATCCGGTTCACCGAACCGGGCTACGACGAAAGCGCGTACGCCGAGGCCGTCACCCACGAGATCGCGAGCGTACATCACGTCGTCACGGCAGACGACGAATCGTTGGGCCGCGCGCTCGAGGTCGTGTCGCGGTCTCTCGCGGAGCCGCTTGGCGATCCCGCGGTCTTGCCCACCTGGCTCCTCGCCGAGGCAGCGCGTGAAGACGTGAAAGTCGTCCTCTCCGGCGAAGGCGCCGACGAGCTCTTCGGCGGCTATCCCACCTATCTGGGCCACAAGTTCGCGGCGACGTGGCAGGCGATCCCGGGCCCCCTGCGCCGCAGCGCGCGCTGGGCCGTCGAGCGCTGGCCGTCGTCGACCGGCAAGATGACGTTCGAGTACATGCTCAAGCAGTTCCTGGCGGCGTCCGATCGGCCGTGGCTGGAGCGGCATCTCACCTGGCTCGGCGCGCTGTCGATCGAGAACGGTGTCATCCCGGAGCTCGCCTCCAAGCTGGACCGCTTTCCGCATGACGATCCGCTGAATCGCGTGCTCTGGTTCGACTTCCTGACCTACCTGCCCGATGACCTGCTCGTGAAGGTCGATCGCGCGACCATGCTGGCGTCCGTCGAGGCGCGGGCGCCGTTTCTCGACCGCGAGGTCATGGAGCTGGTTCTCCCGGGTCCCGCTCGTTCCAAGGTGCATGGCCTCACGACCAAGGCGATATTAAAGGAAGCAGCGCGTGGCCTCGTGCCGCGCAAGGTGATCGACCGGCGCAAACGCGGCCTGTCTGTTCCCGTGGCGCGGTGGCTCAATACGGGACTCGCCCCTCTGGCCGACCGTTTGCTGGACACACCGCTCCTCACCGAACACAAGAGCGGTCGCCGTAACCACGCGCGACGTTTGTGGCCGCAGCTCATGCTCGCCCTCTGGGCGGAACGTTGGAACATGGACATTCATGAATCGTGAACAGGCCGTAGCGCTCATGAACGAGCACACGCAGTCGCCGTCGCTGCGCCAGCACATGCTTGCCGTCGAGGCCGCGATGCGCGCGTATGCCGCGAAGTTCGGCGAAGACCCGGAGCCGTGGGGCTTGGTCGGCCTGCTGCACGATTTTGACTATGAGAAGTATCCCAACCAGGAGCACTCGGCGACCGAGGGCCACCCGGCGTGGGGCGTGAATCTGCTGCGGTCCAAGGGCGTCGCCGATCCGCTGCTGCGGGCCATTCTGGGCCATGCGACCTACTCCGGCGTACCGCGTGACACGCAGCTGGCCAAAACGCTGTTCGCGGTCGACGAGCTGTGCGGATTTCTCGTCGCCTGCGCGCTCGTGCGCCCGTCCAAGAGTTTTCGCGATCTCGAAGTCTCGTCGGTGAAGAAAAAACTGAAGGACAAAGCGTTCGCGCGGGGCGTGAATCGCGAGGAGGTGCGTCAGGGCGCCGAAGAGCTTGGCGTGCCGCTCGACGAGCATATCGCGTTCTGCATTCAGGCGCTCCGGACGGTCGAGCCGTCACTGGGGGGGGGCCTCGGCGGGTGACCGCGACCGCTCCGTCCACCGTCCCCTTTTCGCGGGCGCTCGACCGTGCCACGGGCGCGCGGCCGATCCCGGGGAACATCGTGCGCCACATCGCCGTCAGCAGCGATGCATTGAACACGATGCTCGAGGTGATTGCAAGCGCGCGGCGCACGGTCCATTTCGAGAACTACATGATCCACGACGACGCGACCGGCAGCCGCTTTGCGACGGCGTGGGCGGACCGTGCGCGCGCCGGCGTGCGTGTTCGCGTGCTGTACGACGCGTTCGGCTCACGCAGCACCAGCGCGGGCTATTGGCGTGAGCTGCGCAGCTACGGCGTAGACGTCCGGCCGTTTCGCCCGATCTGGACCAGTGGCCCGATCGAGGCGTTCAGCCGGGATCACCGCAAGCTGCTGGTTGTGGATGGCGAGCGCGCGATGACGGGCGGCCTCTGCATCGGCGACGAGTGGGCCGGCGACGCGGACGACGGTCAGGCCTGCTGGCGCGACACCATGGTGCTGGTATGCGGTCCGGCTGTCGCCGCGCTCGACGCATCGTTCGGACGGATGTGGGCGCGCGCCGGCAGGGCGTTGCGCGAAGACGAGACGAATCCGGTGCCGGAGGAATGCGGCCCGTCAGCCGTGCGGGTCGTGGAAGGATTCCCCGGCCAGTCGCGCGTCTATCGCGCGGTGCAGCTGCTCGCCGCCGCCGTGACGGAGCGACTGTGGATCACCGATGCCTATCTCGTCGCGCCGTTGCCGCTGTATGCCGCGTTCCTCGACGCGGCGCGCAGCGGCGTGGACGTGCGATTGCTGTTGCCCGGCGCGTCCGACATTCCGCTGGTCCGCCTCTTCACGCGCGCCGGTTATCGCGAGCTGCTGCACGCGGGCGCGCGCATCTTCGAGTACCGCGGCCCCATGCTGCACGCCAAGACGCTCGTCGCGGATCACGAATGGGCGCGCGTCGGCTCCAGCAACCTCAACGTCTCCAGCCTGCTCGGCAATTACGAGCTCGATCTCGTCGCCGAGCACGACGGGTTGACCGCGTCGCTCGCGACGCAGTTCTTGCACGACATGGCGCAGAGTCGCGAGGTTGTGCTGGCGCGGCGGCGCCTGCCGCTGCCACTGCCGCCGCGCCTCGTCGACACGGCGGCGGTCCCGGCGACCACGTGGCACGACGTCGTGCCGAGCGCGCCGCCGCCGCCCCAGCACAAGCGGACGATGCGAGCGCGCCAAGCCGCAGCCGTGGTCGCGTTGATGCAGGTGGCCGGCGGCGCGCGACGCATGCTGGCGGGCGCCGCCGCAGCGTTTTTCCTGGTGATCGGTGTACTGCTCATCATCTTTCCCCTCGTGACCAGCACCATCATCGCCGTAGGCGCGCTGGCTAGCTCGTTATGGCTCGCCGGCTTCGCCGTCGCCCGCCGGCGGCGGCGCCGGGAGAGCGATGTCCGCTGAAGCGCCGTTTCAACCTCCCGGCAGCCCTGCGCGTATGGCAAGCAGCGAACCCGACGCGGCTCTGGTTGCCAAGACCGTCGCAGGCGACCGAGCCGCTTTTGGGGTGCTCGTGGAGCGCTATGCGGGTCAGGCGCGCCGCGTGGCGCGGGCGGTGTTGGGCGATCCGGACGATGCGGACGACGCGGCACAGGACGGCTTTCTCTCCGCCCTGGTGAAGCTGGAGCAATACGATGCGAAACGCCCGTTTGGACCCTGGCTGATGCGAATCGTGGCGAATGCGGCGACCGATCGGCGCCGGCGTCGCACCGTGAGACAGGCAGAGCCGCTCGACCCGTCGCTCGTGGGCGGCGGCCCGCGGCCCGATGCCGCCGCGGTGCGGAGCGAGCTGGGTGACCGGCTGCGCACCGCACTGGGCGAACTGCCCGAACGCCGCCGCACGGCTGTCGTGCTGTTCGATGTCGAAGGGTATTCGCACGCGGAAATCGCGCAAATTCTGGGAATTCCTGAAGGAACAGTGCGGTCCGAAGTTTTTCACGCGCGTCGCCGTCTACGCACGCTGCTGTCCGATTGGAAGGAGCATGTACGATGAACGAACTGCCGTCTTCAGACTTTCGTCCCGATCCGGAGCTTGCCGCCGTGCTGCGTAGCGCGCTCGAGCCGAGCACCGATCAGGCGACCTTCGTAGCCCGCGTCATGGCGCAATACGACCGTGCACGCGAGCGCGGCCCGGTACCCATTCCCACGTTTGACGTCCTGGCGTCGTGGTTCCGCCCCGGTGTTGCAGCCGCCTTGGCGGGAGCGGCGCTGATCGCCGGCATCCTGTTCGGCCGCACCATGCTCAATCCGGCGACACCCGCGTCGATCGAGACCGCGCTCGCGCCCGCGGAGGGTTCGGGCCTCGCGGATCTCGTCACGTCCCCGAATCCACCGGACGCCAGCGTCGCGTATACGTCGCTCGTCGATCAACGCTAGAAAGAGGAAGCTCGAGACATGCTGAATCGATCGAAACTCGCCGCCGTCGGTTTGCTGGCCGCCGTATTTGTGGCGGGCGGGCTGGCCGGCTGGGGCGGCCGCGAGGCCGCGGCGCGCGATGCCCACGGGCCCGGCGGGCATCATGGCCCCGACGCCGTCGTCGCGTATCTGAGCCGCGAGCTGAAGTTGAGCGACGCCCAGCGCGATTCGGTGCGTGCGATCCTCGCGCGCCATCGCCCCGAGACCGACGCGCTGTGGGCGCAGGTGCGGCCGCGCTTCGACTCGATCAAGTCGCGGGTGCGCGCGGAGATCGATGCCCAGCTGACGCCGGATCAGCGCGTGCGGCACAAGCAACTGATCGATCAGGCTGAGCATCAGCGTAGAGAGCGGGAAGACTCGGCGAAAGCTGAGCGGGGGGAGCGTCACTAATGCGCTGGATCGCAGGTGTCCTGACGATAGTCGTCGCGGTTCCCGCGTCGGCGCAGCAAGTCTCCGTTACGCTTCAAGAAGCCGTCAACCGGGCATTGCGGGTGCAACCCGCAATGGTCCAAGCCCGCGGCGACGAAAGCAACGCCGGCGCGCAGCGCCTCGCCGCCGTCGGCGCATTCATTCCTGCAGTCACGCTCAACTCGAGCGCGTTCCGCCAAAACATCGGGTCCATCGTCAACGGCGTGCCGGTGCCGGGGAGCACGTACCAGTACAACACCGGACTCAGCTTCACCGTCGATCTGTTCGACGGATTGCGGCGCGTGCAGCGCTATCGCAACGCCGCCGCCACGGCGTCCGCCGCGGACGCGGGCTACGTCAATCAGGAGTATCAGGTGACGTTGCTGACCAAACAGGCCTTCTACAACGCCATCGCGAATGAGGAGCTGGTCCGCGTCGCCCAGTCGCAGCTCGACCGCGCGAAGCAGCAGCTCCAGATCTCGATCGACAAGCTGCACGCGGGTTCAGCGACCCGCTCGGACTCACTCCGCTCGACCGTCGACTACGGCAATGCCCGGATCGCGCTGCTGCAGGCCCAGGCGAATCTCGCGACCGCGCAGGCGAATCTCGGCCGTCAGATCGGCATCGACAGCCTCGTCCGCGCCGTGCCCGATACCGCGCTGCCGCCGATGCCGGATTCCACCGGACTGCGGACTGCGGCGATCGAAAGCTCCCCGCAGGTCGTGCAAGCCGAGGCGCAAGCCCGCGCCATGTCGGCCACCGTGTGGGATCAGCGTTCGCAGTATTTCCCGACGTTGTCGCTCTCGTACAACACGTCGAGCCAGGGATACACGCAGCCGTGGCAGGGATTTAGTCCGACCAATCGCAACATCAACCGCCTGAGCTTTGCGCTCAGCTGGACGATCCTCAACGGCTTCCAGCGCGAGCAGCAGCAGACGGCCGCGAGCGTGCAGCGCGACGTCGCGCAGGCACACGCGGAAGACGTGCGCCGCCAGGTCAACGCGTCTCTGACGCAGCAGCTCGCGGCGCTGTCGACCGCGTTCGAGCAGATCAGCATCGCGCAGGACAACGTCGCCGCGGCAACCGAAGATCTGCGCGTCCAGAACGAGCGCTACCGCGTGGGCGCCGCGACGATTCTCGACCTGCTGACGTCGCAGGCGGCACTCACCCAAGCCGAGGTCAACCTCGTGCAGACACGCTTCAACTATCTGATCGCGCGCGCGCAGGTCGAGGCGGTCGTGGGGCGGACGCTATGACGGCAACGCAGTCGATGACGTTCCGCACGGGCGACACGCCGACGCCCGACATCGTGATCCTCACGCATCATCTGACGCGCGAGTATCAGATGGGCGCCGAGGTGGTCCACGCGCTCCGCGGCGTCGACATCCAGATCAAGAAGAACGAGTTCGTCGCGATCATGGGGCCGTCGGGCTCCGGCAAGTCGACGCTGATGAACTTGATCGGCTGTCTCGACACCCCGACCGCCGGGGAGTATTGGCTGAACGGCCAGAAGGTGAGCGATCTGAGCGACGACGAGCTGGCGCGGATCCGCAACAAAGAGATCGGCTTCGTTTTCCAGACCTTCAACCTGCTGCCGCGCGCCGACGCGCTGCACAACGTCGAGCTGCCGCTCATCTATGCCGGCATGACGGCCAAGGACCGGCGCGACAAGGCAGCGAACGCGCTGCGGCAGGTGCAGCTCGCGGACCGCATGGATCACCGGCCCAACGAGCTGTCGGGTGGGCAGCGCCAGCGCGTCGCGATCGCGCGCGCACTGGTGAACGACCCGAGCATCCTGCTCGCCGACGAGCCCACCGGCAACCTGGATTCGGCGACGGGCAACGAAATCATGGCGCTGTTCAAGGAACTGCACCGAGCAGGCCAGACCATCGTGCTGGTGACGCACGAACACGACATTGCGGCGCACGCGCACCGCCAGATCCATCTGCTCGACGGAAAGATTGCGCGCGATGAGAGGATGGAAGTTCAGTGAACAAATACGGAGCGGCATTCGCGACGGCGCTGCTGGGCATCGCCGCGTGCCACAAGACGCAGGCCCCGCAGGCGTACGAAGCGGTCCCGGTGCAGCGTCGCAACATCGTCGTGTCGGCGTCCGCCTCGGGCGCGATCGAGCCGGTGCTCACCGTGGACGTGAAGTCCAAGGCATCCGGCGAAATCATCGCGATGAACGACGAGGTCGGTGACGACGTCAAGAAGGGCCAGCTGCTGGCCGAGATCGACCCGCGGATCCCGCGCAACAATCTGGCCCAGGCGCAGGCCAATCTGCAGGTCGCGCAGGCGCAGCTCTCCAACTCCAAGGCGCAGCTCGCACGCTCCGATACGCTGTTCAAGGCGCAGGCGATCACGCAGACCGAGTACGATCAGTCCCGGCTCGATTACGCGAACGCCAATGCAGGCGTGATCAAGGCGCAGTCGGACCTCGAGAACGCGCGCGACCGCATGACCGATACGAAGCTGCGCGCCCCGCTCGCCGGCACGATCATCCAGAAGAACGTGGAGCTCGGCACCGTGATCTCGTCGCCGTCGACGGACGTCGGTGGCGGCACGACGCTGTTCCGCATGGCGAATCTCGATACGGTCCAGATCCGCGCGCTCGTGGATGAAACAGATATCGGCAAGGTGCAGACGGGCCTGTTGACCACGATCACGGTGGACGCCTATCCCAACCGGCCGTTCGACGGTTCGGTGCTGAAAGTCGAGCCGCAGGCGACGGTGCAACAGAACGTGACGATGTTCAACGTGCTCATTCGCATCCCGAATCCGGGACATCTGCTCAAGCCCGGCATGAACACCGAAGTCGAGATTCACGTCGGCCAGCGGCAGAACGTGATCGCCATTCCGAACGCGGCATTGCGCACACCGCGCGACGTCGCGTCGGCGGCGCAGGTGCTCGGGCTCGACCCCAACGCGGTGCAGCAACAGCTCGCGGCAACACCGCAGCCGCAAACTCCCGCGAATCGCGACAGCGCGTCGCTCGGCGGGGGGGTCGCGAATCGCGATTCCGCGGCGCGCCGCGACTCGGCCAAAGCGACCGGGGGCAGCACGATGACGATGCCCGACGGCCGGACGATCCAGCTCCCACCGGGCGTGACGGAGGCACAGGTTCGCTCCGCATTCCAGAAGCGGATGTCGGGCCAGGAGCTCACGCCCGCCGAGCAGAACGCGATGTCGGCGATGCGCGCGGCGTTCCAACGTGCGGGCGGTGGCCAAGGTGGCGGGGGGGGCGGGGGCGGGGGGGGCATGCGGCGCGGCGGCGATCAGTCCAGCTACATCGTGTTCGTACTGAAGCAGGGTAAACCGACGCCGGTGCAGATTCGCACGGGGCTCACGGACCTCGACTACATCGAAGTGGTGAACGGTCTGACGGAGCAGGACACGGTGCTCGTGCTGCCGAGCGCGTCGCTCGTGAACGCGCAGCGCGACATGCAGCAGCGCATGCGGCAGTTCACCGGCGGCGGCCTGCCGGGCGTGCAGCAGCAGACGCCGGCCCGTCCCGCGGCGCCGCCGGCCGCGCCCGCGAGACCGTAGCATGCTGATCGGCGAGATCATTCAGGTCGCGCTCCAGGCGATCCGCGCCAACAAGCTGCGGTCGTTTCTGACGATGCTGGGCATCATCATCGGCGTCGGCGCGGTGATCACGATGGTGGCGCTCGGCAGCGGCGCCCAGAAGTCGGTGCAGGAACGCATCGCGGCGCTCGGTCCCACGTTGCTGTCGATTTATCCCGGGCAGGCGTTCCGTGGCGGCATCGCCATCGACTTCGGCGCGCGGGTGAGTCTCACCGTGGCTGATGCGGACACGCTGGCCGCGAACGCGCGCTACGTCAAAGCCGTCGTGCCGGAGCTGACCCGCAACCTCCAGATCAAGAAGGCCGGGCAGAACGCCAACGTCAACATCGTCGGCACGACCCCCAACTATCCGGCCGTAAAGAACTACACGTTCACCGCCGGCCGCATGTTCACGGCGGGCGAGAACGAAGGGCGCCGGCGTGTCGCCGTCCTCGGCTCCGCGATTCCCGACATGTTCAACGCGAACCCCGGCGGCATGATCGGTCAGGAGATGCAGATCCGCGGCATTCCGTTCGAGATCATCGGCGTCTTGTCATCGAAGGGCTCGGCGGGGGGATTCGGCAACCCGGACGAGCAGGTGCTGATTCCGCTGCAGACCGCGCGTTACCGCATCATGGGAACGGATCGCCTGCGCACGATCACGGTGGACGCCGCGAATGTGAATCAAATGACCCTGACCATGATCGAGATCGAGCGCGTGCTGCGGAAGGAGCACAAGATCCGGCCCGGCGCCGACAACGATTTCCAGATCCGCAATCAGTCGGACATTCTCGCGACGTTCCAGCAGACGACCGAGACGTTCACGTATCTGCTCGCCGGCATCGCGGCGGTCAGCTTGCTCGTCGGCGGCATCGGGATCATGAACATCATGCTCGTGTCGGTCACGGAGCGTACGCGCGAAATCGGCGTGCGCAAAGCCCTGGGCGCGACGCGGTTCAACATCCTGTTTCAGTTTCTGGTGGAAGCGCTGGTGCTCTGCATGGTCGGGGGAATCATCGGGATTCTGTTCGGGTCGCTGGGAGCCGTGGCGTTGTCCAAGATCGCGCACTGGAATACCCTGATCAATTTCTTCTCCATCCTGGTCGCGTTCTTCTTCAGCGCGGTCGTGGGACTGTTCTTCGGGATCTGGCCGGCGCGGCGGGCGGCGGCGATGGACCCGATCGTCGCGCTGAGATACGAATAGTCGGCATCGCGTACAAAGGGGGACGGGAGCGGGGACAAGTACGCGACGGTTCGTAATGAGAACCGCGGCGGACCTCTCCCCTCTCCCTTCTCCCGCGTTAGTTTGGTTCCATGTTCGCCGTTCTGCTCCTGCTCACGCAGTCTCCAGCCGGGCCGCAACAGATTTACGACGGCCGCCTACACAACATCCACGTGCGGATCCCCCGCATCGACGCGACCGTGCGCATCGACGGCGCGCTCGACGAGCCGGTCTGGCAGCAAGCGGCGCTGCTGAAGGGTTTCACGCAGTACATCCCGGTCGACAGCCGGCCGGCGGCGGACTCCACCGAAGTGCTGACGTTTTACGCTCCCGACGCCATCTACTTCGGCATTCGCGCTTACGAAGCGCACGGCAATGTCGTGCGCGCGACGCTGTCGGATCGCGACAACATCGGGACCGACGACAACATTCAAATTCTGCTGGACACCTTCCATGACCGCCGGCGCGCGCTGTTGTTTGCCGTCAACCCGCTCGGCGTGCAGCAGGACGGCGTGCGCAGCGAAGGCCTGGCGGGGGCGGCGGGAGGCGCGAACCAAAGCATGCGGTTCGACGGCGTGGTCGATCTCAATCCCGATTACGTCTATCAGTCGGCGGGCCACCTGACTCCGTGGGGCTACGAGGTCGAAGTCCGCATTCCATTCAAGAGCCTGCGCTACCAGAGCGCCGACCCGCAGGATTGGGGTCTGCAGATCACCCGCGTCACGCAGCATACCGGATACGAAGACACGTGGGCGCCGGTGATTCGCGCGAGCGCCAGCTATCTCATTCAAGCGGGAACGCTCCAGGGGTTGACCGGCCTGCGACGCGGTCTGGTGATGGACGTGACGCCCGAGTTCACGTCGCGGCTCGACGGCGCGCCCGCGACGCCGTCGTCGTATCAGTACAAGAACGTCGACCCCGAGCTCGGCATGAACGTGCGCTGGGGCGTCACGCAGAACTTGAGCGCCGCGGGCACCGTGAATCCCGATTTCTCGCAGGTGGAGGCGGACGTCGGGCAGGTGACCGTGAACCAGCGGTTCGCCCTGTTCTTCCCCGAAAAGCGGCCGTTCTTTTTGGAGGGGCTCGAGCAGTTCGATACGCCCAACGCGCTGATCTACACGCGTCGCATCATCTCCCCGCGCGGCGGCGCCAAGCTGACCGGCAAGATCGGCGGCACCGCGGTCGCCTATATCGGAGCCGTGGACGCCGCCGACAGCACGCCCAACAGCGCGCACCCCGTCGTCAACCTGCTGCGGCTGCGGCGCGATCTGGGCGCGAGCTCGACGCTCGGTCTCGCCTACACCGACCGCATGGTGGGCGGCGACTGGAATCGCGTCCTCGGCGCCGATGCCCGCGTGATCTGGAAAAAGATCTGGTATTCGACCGCGCAGCTCGTCGGCTCGTGGACCAAACAGGGAGTCGGTACGGGCGTGCAGAAGGGCGAGCTGTGGGACGTCACGGTCTACGATCGCACCGGCTACTCCTACGGCAATCACGCCGAATTCGTCGGTGTGAGTCCCGATTTCGTGGCGCTCAGCGGATTCGTGAATCGGACGAACGTCGTACAGGGACGCATCGCGAACCGGTTCACCTGGTACGGCAGGCCGGGAGCGTTCCTGGAGAACGCGACCACGTTCATCATGGTCCAACCGGTCTGGCATTACAATCAGTTCTTCAAGCTCGCGAGCACCGCCGAGGGCGACATCAACGAGCAGTGGATCCTGACGCTGCGTGGTGGCTGGACCGTCAATGCGCGGTGGCAGAACGACCACCAGCGCTTCGATCCGGGCGATTACACCTCTTATCAGATGGATTCGAGCAGCGTTCTCAAACCGTTCGCGGTCCCACACGGCCTGTACAACCTCTGGGGCGGTACCGTGGCGCTGGCGACGCCGGAGCGCAAAGCAAAAGTGAACATCAGCCTTGGCCGCGTATCGGGTCCGATCTTCGCGGAAGCCGCGGAAGGCCGCGCGACGAATATTTTTCTCGCCGCCACCTGGAAACCGACGGCGTCGCTGCATTTCGACGCACAGTGGCCGCATCAGATCATCACGCGCGCGCGCGACGGCAGCTGGTTCTCGAGCGCCAACATTCCGCGGCTCAAGGTCGAATATCAGCTCACACGCGCGATCTTCGTTCGCTACGTCGGCCAGTACACGGTCCAGAAGATCGATGCGCTGCGCGATCCGCGCACCGGCGACACGCTCGTCATCAACAGCACGACGTCTACCCGGACTACGAGCACCGACTTTCGCAACGATTTCCTGATCTCGTATAAGCCGACGCCGGGAACCGTCCTCTTCTTCGGGTATGGCGCCTCGCTCACCGAGCCCGATCCGTTCAGCTTTCGGCAGCTGTCCCGCACCGGCGACGGCTTCTTTCTCAAAGCGAGCTACCTGTTCCGGATGTGACCAGTCTCGGGGCGCAGCTCCACGCCGAGCGACTCGCCAAACAGCGGCAGTACGTGCTGACGAACACCCGCGCGCGCTGGGGATTTGTCGGCTTCGGCATCGCGCTGCTGGCGGCCGTGAAGCTCGCCGGTATCACGACGATCTCGTGGTGGTTCATCCTCGTCTTCGCCGCGATCTTCGCCGCGGCGAACGCCGCCATTCGACGGCTCGTGCTCAGTGGCCGGTTCGAGCCGTGGTATGCGCAGCTCAACATCGCCGTGGGCTGCCTGCTCATTTCAGCGGTGCTGTACGCAATGGGCCCCAATGGCCACGTGCTGTACGGCGCGTACGTCATCGCCCCGCTCCAGGCCGCGCTCTACCTCGACCGGCGCGATGCGTGGGGCGCGTTGATCATCAACCTCGTGGCGTTCACGCTGGTGACGGCATTCGCGCAAGTCGCGGGACACGGCTGGACCTGGTCGCTCTACATCCAGGAAAGCCTCGTGCTCGTCTTCGCGTGCGTGGCGCTCGTACCCATGCTCGTGCAGATCGTCGACCGCCTGCAAACCACCCGCAGCGTGCTCGGCGAGATCGAGCGCGGCGACCTGACGCAGCGCCTGGAAAGCGGCGCCGGCAACGGCGCGACCGACGAGCTCGGCTTCCTCGGCGTCAGCGTGAACCGCACGACAGCCGCGATCGCCGAGATCATCCGCGAGATCAGCCGGCAAGGTGACACGCTCGCCGCGATGGCGCGCGGGCTCGCGACCGCGGCGCGCGAGCTGCAGGCCGCCTCGCACGCGATTTCCACCACGACGACGCAGCTCTCCGAAGGCACGGAGCGCCAGCGCCAGCTCATCGGCTACGGCCGCCAGGACTCCGAGGCGGCGTCGGGTCTCGCCACGACGTTGCACGCGCGCGCGCAACAGGCGGAGCGGCAGATCACCGAGATCGCCCTCCAGGCGCACCGGCGCGGTGAAGAAGTCGCCCGCGCGAGCACTCTGCTAATGAATCTCATCGTCCACATGGATCACGCATCCGAAGTAGCGGGCGTGCTGGACCGCGAATCGCGCGAGATCGGAAAGCTGGTGGACGGCATCACCCGCATCGCGAGCCAGACCGACCTGCTCGCGCTCAACGCCGCGATCGAGGCGGCGCGCGCGGGACAGCATGGCCTCGGCTTCCGCGTCGTCGCCGCGGAGGTCCGCAAGCTTGCCGAGCAGAGCGCACGCTCGGCGGAGGAGGTGCGAGTACGCGTGCGCGCGACGCAGGATCAAATCACGCGCGTCGTGGATGCGATGCAGAAAGGGCGCGAAGCCGCGCAGGGCGTCGGCAGCGTCGCGACGACCGTGCACGGCGCGCTGGACGCGATCTTTACCGATCTCAACACGACCGTGCAGTTCGCGACCGCGTTCGCGGCGGAAACCGAAAATCAAACCAAGCGGATGGGCGAAGTGTTGCGCCGGATGGCGGAGGTCGCCGAGATCGCCGAAGGCGCCGCGAGCGGCGCGCGCCACACATCGGCGGCGACCGCGCAACAAATCGCTTCGCTCAACGAGCTCACCGCGACGTCGCAGCAGCTCTCGGATGCCGCCGCCCGTTTATCGGAGACGACGCGACGCTTCCGCACCAACGGCGCTGGCGCTCCCGAAAGCTGACGCTACAGGCCCACAGCGCGACGCAGGCGGCGAGCATGAGTGTTGGCCGCGCGGCGAATCTCCGTCACATCAGCGGTCGCGAGTGAGCCGTCGCGGACGACGACACGGCCGTCGACGATGACGTGGCGCACGTCGCTTGCCCGCCCGCTGTAGACGATTCGCGAAACGAGGTCCGCTTCGTCGGGCTGGGCGTGCGGGCCGCCCAAATCCAGCACGATCAGATCGGCGCACTTCCCGACTTCGATCGACCCAATCTCGGCTTCGAGGCCGAGCGCGCGCGCGCCGCCGAGCGTCGCGAGCTCGAATGCCTGGGCAGCCGGGAGCGCATCCGGGCCGAGGCGCGGCTTCTGGATCAGCGCCGCAAGTCGCACTTCCTCGAACGCATCGAGCCGGTTGTTGCATGGCGCGCCGTCGGCGCCGATGCCGACGCGGCAGCCGGCCGCCAGCATTTCAGGGATGGGCGCGATGCCGCTGCCGAGCTTCAAGTTCGAGCTGGGGCAATGAACGACGTTGGTCTGCTGGCGCGCGAGGTGCGCGATGGCGTCGGCGTCCACCCACACGCAGTGCGCCAACGCCGCGCGCGGGCCCGAAATGCCGATCGAATCGAGATACGCGATTTCGTCGTGGCCGGTCTCGCGCTTCACGGTGTCGAGCTCGAGCGGCGTTTCGGCAGCGTGCGTGTGAATCGTGATACCGCTCTGCTCGGCCAAATCGCTCACCGCACGCAGCAACGGACCCGTGCAGCTCGGCACGTAACGCGGAGCGAAGCAGTAGCGCAGCCGGCCGCCCGCCGCGCCATGCCAGCGCGCGCAGAGATCGGCGCTTTCGGCCAGCGCCTGGTCGGTGGACTCGCGCAACGCCGGCGGACTGGCCGGCGAATCCATCATGCACTTCCCCGCGGTCGCGCGAATGCCGATTTCCTCGAGCGCTGCGAACGCGGCGTCCGTATGGCGCACCGTCTCCATGTCGAGAATCGCGGTCGTGCCACCGAGCAGCAGCTCGGCGGCGCCGAGCATGGCGGAGGCGTAGACGGAGTCTTTCGTGTGGGCCGCTTCGAGCGGCCAGATACGCTTCGCGAGCCACTCTTCGAGCGCGAGGTCGTCAGCGAGTCCGCGGAAGAGCGTCTGGCAGAGATGAATGTGCGCCTGAATGAGCCCGGGAAGTATGACGAGACCGGAACAATCGATGACGGTGGGTTTTGACCGCCCGACCGCCGGAGCCCCCGACCGCCCGATTCTCGTGATGCGCCCGTCAGCGATGAGCACGTCGGCGTCGAGAATGCGACGGGAGGCATCCATGCTAACCAGCCGCCCGCCGCGCAGCAGGAGCGCTTTGCTCAAGTCGAGATCCGGGGCCTCGTGCCGGTGCTGTCGGACGACGGCAGATCGAAGTAGGCCTCGACTTCGTCGAGCAGCTCGTCGTCCGAGTACAGTCCGGCTAAAATGCGCTCCGCGGTGCCCGGCGCTACCAACACGTAGCCGAATGGGTAGTCCACGCCGCTCAGCAAGATCATCCGGCGCTGCCGGTTGGGAAGCGCGACGTAGATCGTGTCGGAGTTGGTCGGCACGAGCTTGATGTTGTGACGCGCGAGCGTCGGCGCGATTCCTGCCGTCGTGGAGTTCAGCTCCTGCAGCGCTTCCGATTGATCCTCGGCCGTGAACGTGTCCGACGCGGCGATCCAGAAGACGAGGACCGTCGGCTCGGAGACGAAGCGCGGCTTGAGCAGCGCGCTATCGGCAGAATCGGTGGGTGTTACATCGGCAAACGTGAGCGAGTCGGGGTCGCGTGTGGTCTTCGTCGCCACGTCGGCTTGTTGCTGCGGCCGGCAGGAGAGCACACCAAGGGTCGCGATGAACGTTGCTGCGCGCATGGCAGAGAATATACTTACCCCATGTCTGCACCCGCCGCGCCCGCACCGGCCGCACCGCCCGCCGCGCCGCCTGTCCAACCCGTCAAGCGACATCATTGGATCGTTCGTCTCACGCATTGGCTGACGTTTGTGTTGCTCGTCGGAATGATCACGAGCGGCTTGCAGATCTACACGGCGTACGCGCGGTTCGGCGAGCGCGGCGAGCCGTCTTACGTCAACGCATTCGAAGGACAGCGTTTTCCCGCGTGGAGCAAACTCGGCGGCTGGCTCGCCGGCGGATTGAACTGGCATTTCACGCTGATGTGGCCGCTGATCTTCGGCGGGCTGCTCTATTTGTCGTATCTCGTCGCGAGCGGCGAGTGGCGCTCGCTGCTGTTTCGCCCGCGTGACATCAAAGGCGCGATCGAAATGCAGAAGTACTATCTGCGATTGCGCAAAGAGCACCCGGCGCAGGGCAAACACAATCCGCTCCAGAAGCTCGCCTACACGTTCATCATCTTCCTGGGCATGCTGTCGGTGCTCACGGGTTTCGCGATCTACAAGCCGACGCAGTTCTCGTGGCTCACGGCACTCTTCGGCGGATTTCAGGCGGCGCGCTACTGGCACTTCTGGGCGGTGTGGCTGTTCACTGCCTTCTTGATCGTGCACGTGATTCTGGTTTTTGTCGTCGATCCGTCGTCGCTCAGAGCGATGATCACCGGGTGGTATCGCGGGAGATTCCCGAGCCATGATTGACCGGCGCGCGTTTCTCCGGCTCGCGGCAGCGGCTGGCCCCGCATCTCTCGTGAGCGCGTGCGGCTGGGACGGTGGCAACACCGTGCGACCGCTGCTGTTGGATGTCAGCCGCGTCAACGACTGGGTCGGCGAGAAAATTCTCTACTCGCAGCGTCGGCTCGCGCCGCTGTACGACGTCTCGCAGCGATCGCAGCAGCTGCCGATGTATTTCATCTCACCCGAGATGCCGATGCTGCGCGATCCGAAGTCGTGGCGCCTGCAAGTCGCAGGACTCGTGCGACAACCGCTGACGCTGTCGCTCGATGATCTACAAGCCATGCCGCGGACGACGTACACCGTCAAGCATCACTGTGTCGAAGGTTGGAGCGCGATCGCGACATGGCACGGCGTGCCGTTCTCCGCGATCGCCGAGCGGTGCGGGATGTCGCCGCAGGCGCGCTATGTACGGTTCGATTCGTTCGACTCCGGCTACTTCAACGGCTGGGACCTCGCGAGCGCGATGCACCCGCAGACGATTCTCGCCTACGGCCTGAACGACAATCCGTTGCCCGTCTCACACGGCGCGCCGCTCCGGCTCTACGCGCCCACCAAGCTCGGCTACAAGATGACGAAGTACCTCGTGTCGGTGACGTTCACCGCCGACCGGCCCGGCGGGTATTGGGAGGATCAGGGATATCCTTGGTTTGGAGGTGTGTGATGCCCGAGTTCAAACTCTCCGTCAACGGCCAATCTCGTACCGTCAACGTCCCCGCCGACATGCCGCTCCTCTGGGTCCTGCGCGACACGCTCGGCCTCACGGGCACCAAGTTCGGCTGCGGCATCGCGCAATGTGGCGCATGTACTGTCCATCTGGACGGCGCGGCGACGCGCTCGTGCGTGACGCCGGTCGCCGCGGTCGGCGCGCACAAAGTCACGACGATCGAAGGGCTGTCGCCGGACGGTAGCCATCCGGTGCAACGCGCCTGGATCGCGGAAGACGTGCCGCAGTGCGGATACTGCCAGGTGGGCCAGGTGATGGCGGCCGTCGCGTTGCTCGCGGCAAAACCGCATCCAACCGACGCGGAAATCGACGGGGCAATGACCAATATCTGCCGCTGCGGGACCTACCAACGCATTCGCCGAGCCGTGCACCGCGCGGCCGAGGTGTAACATGACACACACCACACAGACTCGCCGCGAGTTTCTGCAATCGACCGCCGCCGCAGGCGCCACACTCATCATCGGATTCCATCTTCCACGCACGACGGACGACGCACGACGCACGTCGTCGTTTAAGCCCAACGCGTGGCTCGAAATCCTGCCCGACGGGACGGTCAACATTTGGACCGGCCGGTCGGAGATGGGTCAGGGCGTGCGGACCGCGATGCCGATGATCGTCGCCGAGGAGCTCGACGCCGATTGGCAAAAGGTGCGGGTGATCCAGGCGGACGCCGATCGCGCCTACGGTGATCAGATGACGGTCGGCAGTCGCAGCGTGCAGTCCGGATGGGAGCCGCTGCGTCACGCCGGCGCCGCCGGGCGCGAGATGCTCATCTCGGCCGCAGCGCTGGTATGGGGTGTGCCTGCGGCGGAGTGTCGCGCCGAGAAGGGTTTCGTAAGACACGCCGGCAGCGGCAGGAGTCAGAGCTACGGCCAGCTGACCGAGCGCGCCGCGACGCTGCCGGTTCCGGAGAATCCGCGGCTCAAGTCGCCGGCCGAGTTCTCGATCGTCGGCACGCGAGTGCCGCGCGTGGACACGCCGGCGAAGGTCATGGGCCGCGCGGAGTTCGGGATGGACGTGCGCGTGCCGGGCATGGTGTTCGCGGCGCTCGCGCGCTGTCCGGTGTTCGGCGGACAGGTGAAGTCGTTCGATGCGACGGCGGCGCGAGCCGTGCCGGGCGTGACGGCCGTACAGCAAATCAGTCGCGGTGTCGCCGTCGTGGGAGAGACCACGTGGGCTGCGTTCCAGGGGAAGCGCGCGCTACGCGTCGAGTGGAACGAAGGAGACAACGCGCGCTGGTCGACTGCGGGGATCAATCAGGCGTTCGCGGCCGCCGCCGCGCAGCCCGGAGAGTCCGTGCGCGCAACGGGCGACGTCGACGCGGCGCTGCGCGGCGCGACTCGCACCGTGGACGCGATCTACGAGGCGCCGTATCTCGCGCACGCGTGCATGGAGCCGATGAACTGCACCGTCCATGTCACCAACGGTCGCGCCGAGATCTGGGCGCCCACGCAAAATCCGCAGGGCATCCAGCGCGAGGCGGCGCGGATTCTCAGTCTCGCGCCCGAAGCCGTAACGGTGCACGTCACGTACATGGGCGGCGGCTTTGGCCGGCGCGGTGGGCCGATGGACTACGCGACCGAAGCGGTCGAGCTCGCCCAAAAACTCGGCCGCCCGGTGAAAGTCGTGTGGACGCGCGAGGACGACATCCAGAACGGCGTGTATCGGCCGGCGACGTACAACGTGATGCGCGCGGCGCTCGACGCGGCGGGCCGGCCGGTCGCATGGAGTCATGTGCTGGTAGGTCCGGACGGACCGTCGTTCATGATCACGCGCGGCGCCGATGAGTTGATTTACCCGATTCCCAACTTTCGGCTCACGCGCGTCAAGGAAGATCCCGGCATTCCGGTCGCGCCGTGGCGCGGAGTCGGACCGTCGCAGAACGGCTTCATCGTCGAAGGCTTCGCCGACGAGCTGGCGAGCGCGGCAGGTAAGGATCCGTACGACTATCGACGCGAGCTGGTCCGCGGGAGCCCTAGGCTCGTCGCGGTGCTCGACGCAGCGGCCGAGCGGGCCGGCTGGAAGTCACCGGCGCCGTCCGGTCGTCATCGTGGCATCGCGCTTTGGCGATTCGGCGACACGTTCGTGGCGGAGGTGGCTGAAGTCTCGGTCCAGCAGGACGGCTCGCCGCGGGTGCATCGCGTCGTGTGCGCGATCGACTGCGGCACGGTGATCAATCCCGACACGGTCGAAGCGCAGTGCCAGAGCAACATCGTGTACGGTTTAACGGCGACGTTGTATAGCGAGATCGACGTCGATCGCGGCCGCGTGCTGCAGAGCAACTTCAACAACTACCCGATGCTGCGGCTCGCGCAGATGCCGGAGGTGGAGGTGGTGCTGGTGCGCAATGACGCGGCGCCGGGCGGCGTCGGCGAGGCGGCGCTGCCGGCGATCGCGCCGGCGGTGTGCAATGCGTTGTTCGCCGCGACGGGAAAGCGGATTCGGAAACTGCCGATCGCGCCCATGGCATGACTTCGAGCGCGACGGACCTCAAAAACACGATAAATGACTCGCATACGCGCTATCGTCGTCGACTTCGGTGGCGTTTTGATCGACTGGAATCCACGGTACCTCTATCGCAAGCTCTTTCCCGACAACGAAACGGCGATGGAAAGCTTTCTCGCCGAGATCGGCTTTACAGAATGGAATCGGGAGCAGGATGCCGGCCGCGCCTTTTCGCTCGCTGTCACCGAGCTCGTGAAGCGGTTCCCATCCTATGCCGATCTTATCCGAGCGTATGACGAGCGATGGGAGGAATCCATTGCCGGCCCGCTTCAGGCCACCGTCGATCTGCTGCCGCCACTGAAGGCGGCCGGATTCGAACTCCACGGGCTCAGCAACTGGTCCAGTGAAAAATTCGCATCCGTTCGTACACGGTACCCGTTCTTTCAGTTGTTCGAAACGATCCTCCTGTCCGGCGATGTCAAACTGGTCAAGCCAGATCCCAGGATTTTCGGCGTGTTGCTGGAACGGATCGGAAGATCGGCCAGCGAGTGCTTGTTCATTGACGATTCAGAGCAGAACATCGAAACAGCCCGCACCCTCGGGTTTGAGACGATTCGATTCGAATCGGCGGACCAATTACTCGGAGAATTACAGCAGCGTCGACTACTGCCGATCACATAACATGGAGCAGCGAGTCGCCCCGGCACCGCGCTTTCAACTCTCCAGGTTGAGCGCTAACGTCTGATCATGGCGGTCTCCGCTGTACGGCTCGAACGAATCCCCAGCGTACCCCTCGCCGTCATCCGGCGCAGCGCAAAAGCGGGCGAGTTGTAGCGCGTCGTGCCGGAGTGCTGCGGGCTCGTCTGGAACGCGGTGCGCGCGCAGCGAGCTCCGCCCGGACGAAACGTCGCGGTGTATTGGGACGGCAGCATTCGGCTGGAAGTCGGCGTCGAGCTGCTCGGGCCGTTCGCCGAGCAGGGTGAAGTCGTTCGCTCGGCGCAATCGTAGAATGGTTCCACGTCCGGATTAGTCGTGACTGAGGCCTTCGGTCCGATCCGGTGGGTCAGCGAGACGACGGTCGCGCCGTGGTCGGACTAGGAGGGTTCAGCCCAGCCGCGCCAACGCATCATGCATCTCCGACGCGCTCGCGTAGCGATCGGCCGGCTTCTTCGCCATCGCCTTGAGAATCACCGCCGCCAGCGCCTCCGGCACCTCACCGTTCACACTGCGCGGATTCGGCGGCTCCTCCTCGAGATGCTTGGCGATCAGCGTCCACGGCGTATCGGCCTCGAACGGCACGCCGCCGGTGACGCACTCGAACAACACCACACCCGCCGAGTAGAGATCGCTGCGCTGATCGAGCTCGGCGCCGGAGAGCTGCTCCGGCGACATGTAGTCGGGCGTGCCGATCGACATCCCCACCTCGGTCAGCCCCTTCCCTTTCGGCGGATTCGCGAGCCGCGCGATGCCGAAATCCATGACCTTGATGAACCCGCTCGGCTCCACGACGATGTTCTGCGGCTTGATGTCGCGATGAATGATCCCCTCGGCGTGCGCGACCTCGAGCGCGCGGCACAACTGCTTGCCGACCGTGAGCGCGACCGCGACGGGCAGCTTGCCGCGCGCCGCGATGAGCTGCTTGAGTGAGGTACCCTCGACGTACTCCATCGTCAGGTAATACATCCCGTTCTGCTCGCCGAGGTCGTACGTGCGGACGACGTTGCGATGCGCAATGCGGCGCGCGAGCTTGATCTCCTGCTTGAACCGGTCGAGCGCCACGCCGCCGCCCGCCATCGCCTCGGCCTTGAGCGTCTTGATCGCGACCGGCTCCTGCAACTCGCGGTCGAACGCGCGATACACGACGCCCATCCCCCCCGCGCCGATGACCTCCTTGATCTCGTAACGGCCGTCGAAGACGGCGCCGGGCCGGATCTGGTCGCCACCGGCAGCGCGAATCGCGGTCGGCATCGATTGGATCGGCTGCGTCGCCGCGCCGCCCGACGCGGCCATCATGTAGTCCACCAGGGCGGCCTTGGCCTTGAGATCTTCGACCAGGCCCTTGAACGCCTGCGACAGAATACCGATCTCGTCGCGCGATTTCACGGCGATGTCGACGCTGTAATCGCCTTCCTGCACCTGCCGCGTCGCGACCGCGAGCCGGCGAACCGGCCCCGTGATCTGGCGCGCCTGCACGAACGCGAAGATCAGCGCGAGCACGATGCCGAGCGCTGTTGCCCACACCATGGTCCGGCGCAGTGCGTTGAACGCCGCGAGCTCCCCCTCGCGCGAACGGAGCGCCACGAAGCCGCCGCGCAGATCGCCGCTCGGCGAGCGGATCGCACCCGCGAGACCGATCAGATGCTGATCACCCATCGACGCGGCGAGTGCCATGCCCTCGCCGCCGGTATCGGCCGCGAGCGCGTCAGTCTTGACGTTGCTTTGCAGCGCGGGCGCGATGTCCTGCTTGGGGACCGTGCTCCCCACCACGACCGGCTTGTTCAGCGTGTCGAGCGAGAAGAACACGACGTCGGAGTTGGTGGCCTTCTTGATGGCGTCAGCGAGGGAGTCGTCGATCTGATAGCTGGCGACCAGCGCGCCCAGCGGCGCGGCGCCGGGACGATCGCGCAGCGGCGTGCCGATGGCGATGAACATCGTCCCCTGGACGTCGTCCAGCCACGCGCCGCTCGTCTGATCGCCGCTCAGCGCATTGGCGACGAGCGGCGCGACCGACATGTCGCGGTCGGTCTGCTCGCGATAATCGGTCCGCGCGATCAGAATGCCGTCGCTGTTCGTCACGAGCACCCACGCCGCATCGATGAGGCCGCGAATGTCGTCCGCCTGATCGAGCGCTTCCGAGCGGTCACGACTCAACAGGCGCTGCCGGTACTGCGGCACGTCGGTCGCCACCGTGCTCGCGCGCCCCAGCGTGCGCGTGCGTGCCGCGAGATAGTCGTCCACGGCGCGCCGCGTCGACAACAGGGCGCGATGGATCGACGCGTCGGCGGTGCGGTTTGCCTGCAACGACGTCACGCCGAAGGTGATGCCCAGCACCGCCACGACGAGCAGTGTCGAGGCGATGAAGATCTTTGCCGTGAGACCGAACGCCGGCTTAGTAGCGCTCGCGTCCGGCATTGGTCGGGTAGTTGCGCCCGTACTTGTTGCGATGCGGCTCCCACTTGTAGCCGCGCGCGTCCAGCGAAATCTGCACTGTCGAGTCGGGGCCGCCCGGCGCGACGTCTCTCACGACCTCGGTGGGGATGCGCTCGTGCCAGACGTGCAGCTTGTAGCGTCCCGCGGGCACGTTGTCGATCGTGAAACTGCCGTCGCTCGCCGGCTGCGCGTAGTAGCGATTCGCCATGACGAGCACGTACGCGACCATGCGCGGGTGGACATTGCAATACACGCGCACGAGGCCGGGATGATCGAACGTGTGGCTCTTCGTTTCGCCGCGACCGTAGAGCCCGAGGTCGAACGTATTGGGCTCGCTGACGGAGAAGACGTTGTGGTTGAAGGGGTCGTGATTGGGAAAGCGGACGGTGGAGCCGAGTGGAACGACGACGACGTGCGGGGCATAGGTCTTGTCGGTGATGGCGATCTCGACCGTCACCGGCCTTGCGGCCGGCGCCGTCGCCGGCGCGTCGAGATAGACGACCGCGTCGCTCAAATCGTGGGACGGCTTGTTGTCCTTCTCGAGAATCGCAATGCGTCCCGCGATGCCGGCGTCCGACGCGAGCCCCCACCCGCACAATACAACCAGCGCCAGCGTTCCCGTCACAGCCCGCATCCGTCCGTCTCCCAGAAAACTGTTGCGTCCGAGGGCGTGGAGCTTACTGTAGTGCTAACCAACTCGCCAGGAGCGAGCCGTGACTCGCGTCCTTGTCTTGTGCGTTCTCGCTCTGCAACAAGCGCCGGCAAAACGGTCCGTCGAATTCACTGGCACGCGACTCAGCGTCTTTGTCACCGATCCCGACGTACTCGGCGGCAGCTTCAGCGGCGAAGTCGACGTCGATTTCTTCGGCGGCCAACAGCCCGCTGCCGGCAACCGGATGTTTCCGCTGCGACGCGCGACCGGGACGGTGCAGTGGACGCACCTGCAGCTGATGATCGGCCAGGAAACGCCGCTGGTCTCCGATCGCAATCCGCGTTCGCTCGCGGGTATCGGCGTTCCGGACTTCAGTCTCGCCGGCAACCTGTGGTTCTGGCTGCCGCAGGTGCGCGTCACCGCTCTGCTGCTTGCCGCAGTCGGGGCACATTCCTTCGGCAATGACGACGATCTTATCGGCATTCAGTCGCTCGAAGAAGGTGTAGATGCCGTACAGCAGGAACGACGGCACGAGCAGGAAGTGCGCGACGGGAATGAATACGCTGCCGAGCGCGGCCGCCCAGAACGTCCCGAGTCCTTTGAGCGCGCGCCGCATCCGCTCCGGTTTGTCGAAGGAGCGAATCGTCACGGTTGCGGTGGTTGGGGTTTGACTGTAGCCGGTCAGCTGATAGGTCTGCGTCGTCTCCGTCATTTTCCGCCGTGACTTTTCCTCCGCCGCCTGAGCCGCGTCGCCAGCCCGCCGCGCAGCCGCTGAAACCCCCCACTCAGCCACCCTGAGTCGCGGGTCTGCTCCTCGCGCGTGGCGTGCAGCCACACTGCCATTACCCCCGCGCGGCCCAAGAGTCCCACCAGGCGCGTCGGATCTTTCCGATCGACGACGGGCAGCCGCCCGATGTCGTGCTCGATCATTTTCGCCGTCGCGTCCTCGAGCAGCTCGTCATCGTGGGTGATGATGAGCTTACGGCTGCCGAGGTCCTTGATGGACCAGTGGTCGCCATCTTCGCGGTCGAGCGCGCGCACGAGGTCGCCGCGCGTTACGAGACCGACGAGGTGCTCGTTCTCGTCCACCACCGGCCATTCCTGGCGGCGCGCCAGCACCGGATCCTCCTCGGCCAGTCGCTCGAAGAGGCCGTCGATCGGCAATGCCGCGGGCACGGTGGGTACGTCGCGCTCCATCACCTCACCAACGCGCACGAGGTGCAGCGGGTTGACGATGTACTCGCGCGTCACGTGCGTGCCGCGGCGCGCGATCTTTTCGGTCAAGATCGATCGCTTCATCAGTAGCACGGTGACCGCATCCGCCGTGAATGCGGCGATCAGCAGCCCCGGCAGCAGATTGACGTCGTGCGTCGCCTCGACCAGGAACGCGATCGCCGTGAACGGCGCGCCCATCGTGCCGGCCATCATCGCGCCCATCGCGAGCGTCGCCCACAGGCCGGCGTCGCCCGACGGGAAGAGCGGCGCCGCCAGCGCGCCGAGGCAGCCGCCCATGATGAGCAGCGGGGCGAGTACGCCGCCGGAGTGGCCCGAGCCCAGCGACACCGCCCAAATGACGGCTTTCGTGACCAACAGGCCGAGCAAAAACATTCCGACGATCCGGCCATTCAGGAGGTCGCGAATCACGTCGTAGCCCACACCCAGCGCGCGCGGATAGAACAATCCGCCGACGCCGATCACGATGCCGCCGATCGCGGGCCACCACATCCAGTGAATCGGCACCTTCTCGAACGCATCTTCGCAAGCGTAGACGAGTCGCGTGATCAGTCCAGACGCGAACCCGACCAGGAGGCCGAGGATGAGCGCGCCCACCAGCGCGCGCAGGTTCATGGCGTCGTGCGGCGTCGTGAGGAAAACCGGACCCGCTCCCATCAGCGGGACGCGCAACGCGGCGGCTACCGCTGCCGCACTCGCGACGGGAATGAAGCTGCGCGGCTTCCACTCGAACAGCAGCAGCTCGACGGCGAGCAGCACCGATGCGACCGGCGCCGCGAAGATCGCCGCCATGCCGCCCGCCGCGCCCGCGACCAGCAGCGTCTTGCGCTCGGCGGCCGACATGTGGAACGACTGCGCGAACAGCGAGCCGAACGCGCCGCCGGTCATGATGATCGGACCCTCGGCGCCGAACGGTCCGCCCGTTCCGATCGCCAGCGCCGACGACAGCGGCTTCAGTACCGCGACGCGCGGCTCCATGCGGCTGCGTCCGATCAGAATCGCTTCGAGCGCTTCGGGGATGCCGTGGCCGCGGATTTTTTCCGACCCGTAGCGCGCGATCAACCCGACGATCAAACCGCCGATGACCGGAATGAAGATCGCGAGCAGGTGGAGATGATTGTCGGCCGGCGATGTGTCGGCGGTCGAGAGATGCTGATAGTAAAAAAGATTTGTGAAGAAGTAGATCAGCTTCGTGAGGATCAGTGCGACGAATGCGCTGGCGACGCCGATGAGCACCGCCATGAACGTGAGAACAAGGACTCGAGGATTGGCTGTAAAATCCCCGCGAGTATTAGCGGGGTCGGCGGCGGCAGCTCCAGACATGTGCGCGAAATCTAGTCGAGGTGTACCGCTTCTTGGTGTTTTTCCCGCCTGCGATACGCCTTCTTGGAACGGTGGACCTTGTGGGAGGGCGTCTTGAGGCGTTCGCGCACGGGAGCCCGCGGATTGGGCACCCGGACGACCACTTTTTCCTTGTCCCGCTTGCGACTCACGGTGTTTCGCCCATGCCGAGGCGTTCGCGGATTTGCCGCGCGTGGTGGCGCGCATGGATGTCGTGGAACCGCAGCCACTCTTCGATGGTCATGTCGCCCATACGCGGGTGTTTGACGAACAGATCGGCACGCCGCTCCGGCATCAGGGCGCGGTCAACCTGGTCCCACGCTTCGATGCCCTCGAGGAAATGCGCTTCGGCGTGCGCGCGGGTCACGTGCGGCGCCGGCACCGTCCGCTCAGGCGCTTTGCGGCGGGGGGGAAACCAGCGAAGTCCGAATATGAAGAATCGGGCGACGTGCTCGGCCGGAGTACGTCGCCGGCGCGACATGGGGGCATGGCCGCGGCGCGCCTGGAAGGTGTCCGCGCTCAGGTTGAGACCGAGCGCGAGGTGCTCGACGATCTGCGCGGGGGTCCATTTGCCGAGAGGCCCGCGCTCCCAGTCGGCAGCGCTGCGGTCCATGAGCGGCCCGAGCACGACGTCGATCAGTTCGCCGAGCGGTTTCATTCTTTAATGAAGCCCGCGCATCGCGTGTAGAGCCCGAGGTGACTAGTTTCTACGCGACCCGACATGCGGGGAATTTGCGAGTGAACCTGCTGCGCCGCCATCCAGTTGCCGTGATACTTGTGGTCTTGCTGCTCGTGACGGCGATTCACCCGTTCCCGTCGCTCGTCGATGCGGTGACCGGGTCGGCGCCGGGAGGCACCGACCTCGACCGCCCGATCCTGTACGTCCTCTTCGCGCCGCTCTCCAACACACTCGATGCACTCACGTTCTTCAGCCTCTCGCGCGCGGTGTGGGCGTTGGTCGTGTGGATACTGCTGCTGGCCGCCTGGGGCGCCGTGCGCGCGGCGAGCGACTCGCTGGGCTGGCGCCGTGTCGTCGCGACCAGCCTCGTCGGCCCCGCGGTGCTGGTGCTGCTCGTGCTCGCGGCGCTGGTGTTGCCCCGTCCCGTGCCGCGCCTGATCAACGACGGCCCTGGAACGGTCATCGATTACCATGCGCACACGAACGCGTCGCACGACGGCCGGCCGGGATGGACGCTGGCGAAGCTGGCGGAGTGGCACGAGCGCCAGGGATTTCAAGCGTCGTACGTGACCGATCACAACATCGTGTACGACGGTTCGATGCCCGCGCCCGAAGGGGCGTCGATTCGGCTGCTGCCCGGCGTCGAATGGAGCGTCTACGGCCAGCACGTCGTGGCAATCGGGCCGGTCGAGCCGTTGCCGCGCGACAGCTTCGGCCTGACCACGGTGCGAATGGTTCGCATCTTCAACGCCATCGAGCGGCAGGGCGCACTCAGCATCGCGTCGCTCCCCGAGTACTGGCGCTATCACCAGGAGGAGCTCGGCCAGTTCGTGCTCGCCGGAGTGGACGGATTCGAGATCGTTAACTGCGCGCCGAAGGCGCTGGCGTTTCCGTCCGACTTGCGACGCCAGGTGATCGCGCTCGCGGGCAGTCACGATCTGGTGGTCGTCGGCGCGAGCGATAACCACGGCTGGGGACAGGTCACGTGTGTCTGGAACGTGTCGCAGCCGGGAGCGCAAGGATTCCACACCAATCGCGTTTTCGCGCGGCCGCTGGCGCTCGTGCAGGGCGACTGGCAGGCGTGGACCGCGCCCGTGACGCAGCCGTGGTTCATGTTCCGCTCGCTGAGCTGGAGTGAGCGGGCGAGCTGGCTGACGTGGGTGGTGATCATTCTGCTGTATCGTGTGATGCCGCGGCGTGAAGGCCAACGTGCCGGGATCGGCATTCTGGCGCGATCGCTCGGCGGTGGCCGGAAGTCGGGTGCTAACCAGATTCCGACGTGACCTCCCGCAACCAAACGACAGACTTGCACGTCTTACTCGCAGGTGCTGCTCGCCCTTCCCTTCATTCTGGAGCGCGTTCCATGCAGGCAGTTCGTCGTCTTCTCGGCGTCGCCATGTCCGTGGTCATCGCCGCACCCGCGGCCGCGCAGACGGCGCTCCCGCTCAAACACACGCCGGCGCGCACGCAGACCGCGATCACACCGGCCGATCTCATGACTCGCCTCTATCTCTATTCGGACGATTCGATGATGGGTCGTCTCGCGGGCAGCGCGTACGATCTCAAGGCGACGGCGTACGTCGCTTCGGAGTTCAAGCGCCTCGGGCTGCGGCCCGCCGGCGACTCCGGCGGCTATTTCCAGAACGTGCCGCTCGTGAAGCGCCAGCTGGATCCGAACGCCAGCTTCTCGGTCGACGGCACATCGTTCCGGCCGTGGGACGAGTTCTTCCCGCGCGATCCGGGTGTTGCAACCCATCCCTTTGACGCCACGCAAGCGATCTACGGCGGCGTCTGGCCGGACAGCACGCTGATCACCGCCGATCAGGCGGCCGGGAAGTTTGTCGTATTGGGAGCGCACACCGGTCCGAACGTGACGCCGCAGCAGGGGATCAACCGCGGCGCAATGCTGGCGCGCTATCGCACGGCCGCCGGAATCGCGGTCGTCGCGCTGGAGTCATTCCCGCCGGGGGCGAGGAATTTCTTCCGCCAGCCGGCGACGATTCTCAAGGATGCCGCGGCGAGCGATACGACGACACTTCCGGTCTACCTGTATGTCACGAGTGCGGGTGGGCGGACGCTCTTGGGCGCGCCGATCGACAGTCTGCAGCCGGGAGCGTTGGGGAAGACGGTGCACGGCTCGATTTCCTTCAATGAAACGCCGGCACCGGCCCGCAACGTGGTGGCGATTTTGTCGGGCAGCGATCCCAAGCTTCGCGGTCAATATGTCGCGCTCGGCGCGCACAACGATCACATCGGGTTCAATAACAACGCGGTGGATCACGACTCGATCCGCGCGTTCAACGACGACGTGCGCAAGCTCGTGCTCGCCGCGCCGACGCATCGCGTGAGCCCCGATCAGGTGCAACAGATTCACGTGAACGTCGACAGTCTCCACCGGCTGCACGCCGCGCGGCGCGATTCCATCTACAACGGCGCCGACGACGACGGCTCAGGGACGGTGGCGTTGCTCGAGATCGCCGAGGCGTTCGCGGGAGCGAAGGGGACGGCTCGTCCGAAACGCTCGCTGATTTTCGTCTCGCATACCGGTGAAGAGCTGGGATTGTTCGGGTCGCAGTACTTCACCGATCATCCGACCGTGCCGCGCGATTCGATCGACGCGCAGCTCAACATGGACATGATCGGCCGGGGTCGCGCGGATGACGAGAACGGCGGTGGCCCGGGGTACTTGCAGCTCATCGGCACCCGGCGGCTCTCGACCGAGCTCGGCGATGTGATCGAGACGGTCAACAAGCAGCGCAAGCAACCGTTCACGTTTGACTATCAGTTCGACGCGGCGGGACATCCGGAGCAGTACTACTGCCGCAGCGATCACTACATGTATGCGCGGTACGGCATTCCGATCGCGTTCTTCACGACCGGCAATCATCGGGACTACCATCAAGTGACGGACGAGCCGGAGTACATCGACTACGAGAAGCTCGCGCACGTGTCGCAATTCGTGTACGACATCGCGACCGCCGTAGCGAACCTGGATCACCGGGTTGTGGTCGACAAACCGAAACCCGACCCGCACGGGAATTGCGTGCAGTAAGCGGTGTGGCTGGCTACTCTGGTCGGTCGCTCGTAGAGAAGCTTGGGATAAAGCCCCGGACGCGGATTGCGATCGTCGATCCGCCCCGGGGCTTTCGCGCGACCCTGGGAAAGCTGCCTGATGGCGTGACCGTCGCGTCGCGCTTGAGCGGATCCTACCCGTTCATCCACGTCTTCACGCGTAGTCGCGCCGTACTCGAAGCCAAGTTGCCCGGACTGTTGCGCGCCCTCGAAACCGACGGCACGCTCTGGGTTTCCTGGCCAAAGCAACGCTCCGGACTCGCGACCGACATCACCGAGAATGTCGTGCGCGCGGTGGCCCTCCCGACCGGGCTCGTGGACGTGAAGGTCGCCGCCGTGGACGACGTGTGGTCCGGGCTGAAGCTCGTCCGGCGCCGCAAAAACCGGTAATCTGCTTTACGTTGCAAAGTACTTGACATAAGCAGTAGCGGTGGCCAGTTTTTCTCCTATGACGTCCCCGCAGCCGCTTCGCGATCGAGCGCTCGACAACCTCAAATTCATTCGCTCCACCATGGAGCGGGCGGGTTCGTTCACGGCGGTCCCGGGCTGGGGTATGGTCGTCGTGGGATCCACCGCCCTGGCGGCCGCCTGGCTGGCCCAGCGGCAGGCCCGTCCGACCGACTGGCTGGCGGTGTGGCTCGGGGAAGCGGTCATCGGCGTCGTGGTCGGCGGGGCCGCTATGGTGCAGAAGGCGCGGCTCGCGAACGACCCGCTGCTCTCGGGTCCCGGCCGGCGGTTCGGCTTGAGCTTCTTGCCGCCCATCATCGTCGGCGCGCTGCTGACGCTCGCGCTCGATCGCGCGGGCGACTTCGCGCTGATGCCGGCCACCTGGCTGCTGCTGTTCGGTACGGCCGTCGCCACGGCCGGCGCCTTCTCGGTCCGGGTCGTCCCGCTGATGGGCGCGTGCTTCATGCTGCTCGGCACCATCGCCCTGTTCGCACCGGGGCTGTCGCCCTGGCTCATGGCGCTGGGATTCGGCGGTCTCAACATCGCATTCGGCATCATCATCGCACGGAGGCACGGTGGCTAAGAGCAACATGGCGCGGCTCACACGCGACCGCGCGGAAGCGGAACGTCCGGTGAAAACCAAAACGCAACCAGCGCCGGCGGAGCTCGACCGGCTGATCCACGAGCGGGTGCGGCTCGCCATCGTGAGCGCGCTGGCGGTGCGCGACCGCCTCACGTTCAACGAGCTCAAGGCGCTGCTCAAGACGAGCGACGGCAATCTCAGCGTGCACGCGCGCAAGCTCGAGGACGCGG
>Ga0070730_10000496_pt1 | contig 45711 bp, 33 predicted proteins | sample Coa_R1_3_FD_66447 | JGI IMG/M metagenome (GOLD analysis project Ga0070730, IMG submission 66447) | Surface soil microbial communities from Centralia Pennsylvania, which are recovering from an underground coalmine fire - Coalmine... | ecosystem: Environmental > Terrestrial > Soil > Unclassified ...
CCGTGGGCGCTGGCGGCGACACCGCGGCTGACGCCGTTTCCGGCACCGGCACCGACGGCGGATGAGGCGGGACCGGGGCATTTGCTGCCGCGGTATGAAATTGGCGCGGGATACAGCTACGTGAATTTGAATCCGGGCGATCCGTTCGATTCGTTTGGTTCGCACGGCGCGACGGGTTCGTTTACGTATAACCCGATGCGGAATTTGGGTTTGACCGGTGAGCTCGGCGGTTACAATTTTCAGCGCAACGTGAGCGGAAACCCGGTGCAGGGTTCGTTTACCACGCTGCTGTTTGGTCCACGTTTTAATTTGCGGAGATTCGATCACTTTGTGCCATTCACGGAATTTTTGTTTGGCACGGCGCGGTCGGGGATTGAGCTGACCGGCGGCAATACGCAGAGTACGTTCGCGATGGCGAGCGGCGGTGGCGTGGACGTGGTGCTGACCAAGAATCTGGCGTGGCGTTTTGCCCAGATCGACTACCTGATGACGAATTTCGCGGGGTCGAATGTTGGATCGAGCGGACGGCAAAACAATTTCCGGATCGGTTCGGGGCTGGTGCTGCGGTTTGGAATCAAGGAGGCTGCGGCGCCGGCACCGGTGAATCATCCACCGGTGGCGGCGTGCGCGGTGAATCCGGCTTCGGTGTTTGCGGGATCGAGCGATGCCGTGACGTTGCACGTGAATGCGAGCGATCCGGATAACGACACGCTGAGCTATAGCTACACCGCGACGGGCGGAACGATTGAAGGAACCGGCGCGGATGGCCGCTGGAGCCCGGCGGGAATGACGCCGGGAACGTATACGGCGACGGCGAAAGTGGATGACGGAAAAGGCGGAACGGCGAGCTGCGCGGCGGATTTGAAGGTGGAGCCGAAGCCGAACCAGAATCCGGTGATTTCCTGCACGACGGACCGCAGCCCGATCCTGCCGGGCGAACGGACGGGAATTTCGTCGGTGGCGAGCGACCCGGATGGCGATCCGCTGACGTACACGTACAGCGCGGCGTCGGGGCAGGTGAGCGGCGACGGCGCGAAGGCGACGTTCGATTCGACCGGATTGCCGCCGGGAAGCTACACGGTGAAATGCGGTGTGAGCGACGGGCGAGGAGGGACGGCGGAAGCGTCGACGAACGTGGACGTGCAACAGCCACCGCCGCCGCCACAGCCGAGCAAGGCGGGCGACTGCGGATACAACGCGGTGGGCGTGTCGCGGTTTGACAATGCGTGCAAGCGCGTGGGCGACGACGTGGCGCTGCGGCTCAAGAACGACGCGACGGCGAAGCTGGTGATCGTGGGCTACGCCGATGCAAAGGAGCCGAAGGCGGCCAAGCTGGCGCAGACGCGCGCCGACCTGGCGAAAAAATACCTGGGCGAAAAGGGCATCGACGCGGCGCGCATTGCGACGCGCGTTGGCGCGGCGTCCACGGAAAAGGGACAAGAAAAGGCGAACCGGCGCGTGGACTTTGTGATCGTGCCGGAAGGCGCGACGTACTAAAACGAGCGGCCGGATCGCGGCGGCGGCGAAGCAGAACAAGAGATGAAGGTAAACGGGCTCTCCGGCAAAAAACCGGAGAGCCCGGAGTTTTTTGGCAGAGGAAAAATTGTGAGGAGAACGGGCGGTGAAGCCGGAAGTGCTGGTGTTGCAGGCAGCGGGCGGACGGCTTGTTGCGGCCACGAGGGAAGGGTTGTGGTTGGGCGGAATGCGGGTCGGAAGGGGAAATTGGGATGGAAGAAGGAGACCAGAAGGGGGCTGATTCCCAAAATGGAACGGCGCTCCATCCCGATTCTGCACCGCCGTGATAAGCAAGCGGTTACGAGTCTGAATCGGGCTCGGGGCGAGGCAAGGTTTCCCCAAAACGGAATTGACGCGGACGTTACGGTGTGATAATGAGAAAGGCAACTACTTCATTTATGAACAGAATGGGAACTGTATAGAAATGGAACAGTAGCTGCAGGGGAAAGGGTGAGGACGAGTCCATGAAAGCTCACGCAGCTTTGGAAGAGCCGAAGCGCTCCGCGACGGCGCCGATGCATTTGCTGATTGTGGACGATGAAGAGACGACGCGAGAACTGTGTGTAGCGGTGGCGCAGCAGACGGGGCTGAAGGCCACGGCGGTGGCGTCGGCGGAAGAGGCGCTGGAGGTGGTGGACCAGTCGGCGATCGATATCGTGCTGACGGATTTGAAATTGCCGGGCACGGGCGGACTGGAACTGCTGAAGAATCTGCACGAGATGAATCCGCAGATTGCCGTAATCGTGCTGACGCAGTACGGCACGATCGACTCGGCGATCGAAGCGACGAAGACGGGCGCGCTCGATTATGTGACGAAACCGTTCCGGATCGAGGAACTGCGCGCGCGGCTCGAGCACGCGATGCACGAAGTGGATTTGCTGCAGGAGAACCGGCTGCTGCGCGAGCAGATCAGCCAGGGGCAGCCGGGATTCGGGAAGCTGATCGGGCTGTCGCCGAAGATGCAGCGGGTCTACAAAACGATCGAGAAAGTGGCGGGGCACGAGTATCCGGTATTGGTATTGGGGGAAAGCGGGACAGGCAAAGAGCTGGTGGCGCGGAGTTTGCACGTGCTCGGACGGCGGAAAGAAGGGCCGTTCGTACCGGTGGACTGTTCTTCGCTGGTGCCGACGCTGATCGAATCGGAGCTGTTCGGATATGTGAAGGGCGCGTTTACGGGCGCGATGCAGGCGAAGCAGGGATTGCTGGAGGCGGCGAACGGCGGAACGCTGTTTCTCGACGAAATTGGCGACATGCCGACGGATTTGCAGGCGAGATTGCTGCGCGCGCTGCAGGAGCGGGAAGTGAAGCCGGTGGGATCGACCGAGCGGCGGCGGATCGATGTGAGGATTGTGGCGGCGACGAATCGCGATCTGGAGAGCGCGATCCGGTCGGGGGCATTCCGGCAGGATCTTTATTTCCGGCTGAACGTGGTGCAGATCAAGCTGCCGCCGCTGCGAGACCGGAAAAGCGACATACCGCTGCTGGTGACGGCGTTTTTGGAAAAATATTCACCGAGCGACGAGCCGGTGCGAACGATCTCGTCGGACACGATGCAGAGGCTGATGGCGCACGACTGGCCGGGAAACGTGCGTGAACTGGAGAACGCGATCGAACGAGCGGTGGCGATGAGTTCCGGACCGTTGATTCACGTGGCGGATTTGCCCTCGAACCTGCAGATACAAACGAGCGAGCGCTCGCCGCAGCGAGACGAGCTGCTGCCGCTGGATGAATTGGAACGGCGAGCGATTTTGCGAACGCTGCGCGAGACGAATGGCGACAAGCTGGCGGCGGCGCGCATGCTGGGAATCGGAAAGACCACGCTGTACCGAAAATTAAAACAGTACAGACTTGACCAGCTGGAAGCGTAGCGGCGGCGAATTCTCACAAGGGAGCGGATTTCCGCTCTGAATTGTGTTCCCACACGGCGTTGAAAGGGCATGGAGCGACGGGCAAAAACTTGCCGCTTCTGCCCACTATGGAACTGGCCGAGAGGCGAGTCTCGACATGGAATGGCGGAATATCGCCCGCCGTCAGTAACCCCCTTTCATTGCAAACATTTGGCGGGCTGTATTTGGGCACGAGTCTGCATGGGAAAAGCTTGGCAGCGTTTTGTGCCGAGAGGGCCGGGCAGACTTGATGCGGTTTTGGAAGCGACATGATGAACTTCGGGCGGGGAAAGGGTTGCGGCAAGCGACGCTGCAAGGGGCAAAGCGCCCGGAACTGATCGAAGAGGCGCTTGCGGAAATGGTTGCGGGAAATTGCGCGGACCGGCTCGGGGTGTGGCTCGAGGCGGCCGGACAGCAGGGAAGCGCGGCGGAAACATCGTTTCATGGATTGGTGTGGGACCGGGAAAACGAAGATACGCCGCGGGAATGGCGGGTACTCGCGCCGCAGGCGGCGCTGCCTCCGGCTCGGCTGGTCGCGGGGGCGGAAATAGAAACCGTGCTGGATCAGAGTTCGACGGCGCCGATGATGGGTCCACTCGTCGGCATGCGGAAAGTGGTGTGGGTACCGGTGGAGCACGCCGGAAAACTGTACGGGATATTGATGGCGGGCGCGGCGGCGCCCCAAGGCGCGATTTCGAAAGAAAAAATGAAGTCGGTTGCCACCGCCCTGGCGATTGCGCTGGCCTTCGAAAGTGAACGGAAGGTGGCAAAAGAGCGGCGCGCGGACATCGCGTTGTACAACAAAATTCTGGCGAGCATCGAGGAAGGCGGGGCGCCGGGGATGTTGCTCGAGGACATTGTGGAGAGCTGCGTGGCGGAGGCCGGCAGTCCCGACAATCCCGGCGCGATGGCGGCGGCGATTGCGCTGGTGCGAAGAGGGCCGGACGGGGCAGGAAGGGAACTCACGATCGTTTGCGGCGCGGGGGAAGCGGGAGCGCAACAGGCGCTTACCCGGGAGCCGGTGAAAGAGTTGTCGCGCGAGGCGCTGGAAAACCGGCGAACGATGGGCAGTGAGGTGGAGCGGAGCGGGACGGAGCATGGGCGGCTGCGCGTTGTGGCCGTGCCGTTGATCGGGAAAGAGGGAACGGCGGAGCGCGTATTGCTGGCCGGTTTTCGCGCGACGGAAGCTTCGCTCTCCGCATTGGAACGCGTGGAGATGCGCGGAAGGCTGGCGATCGCGGTGCTGTCCGCCGAGCGGAAGCGCGACGCGGCGGGGAGCGAAAAACAGCGCGAGAAGTCGCTGCTCGAAGCAAGCCGGGACGCAATGGTCGTATTGAACGCGGCGGGGGAAGCGATCGCGAGCAATCGCGCGGCGAGGACGCTTCTTACGGCGGCACCGGGCCGGGGCCGAGAAGAGAGTGCGGCGAAAGACGAGCAGCTCGCGCGCAGCAAGAGATTTACCGATTATTTTCGGCCGCGAAACCGCGAAGAAGTGGGCGCCTGGCTGCGAAGGGCGAGGGAGGCCAAGGGCGGGGGCCCGGCGGAATCGGCGGAAGTCGAACTGGGATGCGGAGCGCGGGTGCGGTTGCACGCGCGCGAGATTGCGCCGGAGCAAATGGCGGTGACGCTGATGCCGAGCGGCGCAAGCGGCGCCGAGGAGGGGACGCGCGCGGAAGCGGAGCTGCTTGGGCTTTCGGAATGGCTGGATCAGGGAGTGGTGATTTTTGACGCACAGGAAAAAATACGATTGATGAACGTGCGGTTCGCGCAGCTGGCGGGGCTTGCGCCGGACGAAGCGGACCAGTGCAAGACGCTGGAGGGCTTGATCGGGCGATTGCGCGGCCACAGCGCCGATGCCGAAGTGTTTGCGCAACGATGGCGGGACCTGGCAAGACGGCTCGATGGCGGGGAGCGAGAAGAGGTGCATCTGGTGCGGCCGGCGGCGCGCGTGCTGGAGCGGGCGTCGCGGCCGGTGCTGGACGCGCAGGGCGCGCGGATGGGGCGGATCGAACTGTACAAGGACCTGACCGCGCAACGAGTCTTCCAGGCGCAGCTGCTGCAGACGGAACGGCTGGCGGCGCTGGGCCAGATGGTGACCGGCGTGGCGCACGAATTGAGCAATCCGCTGACGAGCATACTTGGATACGCGCAGCGATTGCTGCTGCGAAACGATGCGCAAGCGAACTTCGAGGAGCTGCGAAAGATATTTTCCGAGGCGGAACGAGCGGGAGCCATCCTGCGGCGGATGCTGCTGGCGGCGCGGGAGACGATACCGGAGCGGAGGCCGGTGGCGCTCAATCAACTGATTCAGCGGACGATCGAGCTGCAGAGATTCAGCCTGGCGGCGGAGCGGATTCGTTTGGAAGTGTCGCTGGATGCGCGGTTGCCGCATGTGCTGGGCGATGCGGGGCAACTGCAGCAGGTGCTCATCAATTTGATCGGCAATGCGCGGCAAGCGATCGAATCGCAAAACAACGGCGGAACGATCCGTGTGCGGACGTACCAAACGGAAGATAACCGCGTGCGGCTCGAAATTGGGGATTCGGGGCCAGGAATCGCGGACGGAATCATGGCGCGGATTTTCGATCCGTTTTTTACGACGAAGCCGGCGGGAGTCGGGACGGGATTGGGACTTGCGATTGTGCTGAGCCTGGTGCGGGAGCACGGCGGACAGGTGCATGTGGCGAGCCCGAGGGGAAGCGGCGCGGTGTTTACCGTCGAATTTCCGGTTGCCGTAGACCGGGAAACCGGCGCAACGCAGCCGGCGCGGGCGAAGAATTTCCCTTCGCTTGTGCCGAACGAAACGCGGCCGGCGGTGCCGCGAAACCGCGATCTGTCGGTGCAGCGCGTGCTGGTCGTGGAAGATGAGCCGACGGTGGCGCAACTGATCGCCGATGTGCTGCGTGACGAAGGATTTGAGGTGGAAACGCTGCTCGACGGCAGGGATGCGCCGGACCGGATTGCGCGGGGACGATTCGATCTGGTCGTTTGCGACATGAAGATGCCGAATCTGGATGGGCAGAGCCTGTACGAATCGCTGGCACCGGCGAGAAAGATAATGCAGGCGCGATTTCTTTTTGTGACGGGCGACGTGATGGGCGCAAAGACGCAAGCCTTCCTTAAGAAGAACGGAGTACCGCACGTGGCGAAGCCTTTTCGAGTGGAGGAATTGCTCGAAAAGGTGCGCCAGGTGCTGCAACTGGCGGATCGTTCCGGAGCGCGACGAGTCAGTACGCTGCGGAAGAACACGGCAACGACGGGATAAACCATGGGAACACGGGAACAAACTGTATTGTTGATCAGCGACGACGCGGAACTGTGCGCGCGCACGCGCGACGAACTGCATTTGCGGGAAAGCAAGCTGCGGATCGCGATGGTGCGAACGGTGGACGCGGCGCGAATGGTGATGCGGGAGGAGGCGCCGGCGGTGATTGTGCTGGAGGAAGCCGCCATTCACGGCAAGAGCGGCGACGGCGCGCGGATGGCGTTGGACGCGGTGGTGTCTTCACTGGCGGGATACGCGCCGGTGGTGGTGTTCGGACACGAGACGCGCCCGGTGGAGCTGGACGCGCTGGTGGCGGCGGGCGCGGCGGATTATATCGGCTCGCCGGACCATAATTTGCCCGCGGCGGCGGAAGCGGTGGAACGGCGGCTGAGGCAGTCGCGCGAAGTGGAGGATCAGGTGCGCGCGGCGCAAAAAGAGAAGGAGTCGGCGGAAGGCTGGCATGGCGTGGAAGATTTTGGGCAGTTGTTGCGGCACGAATTGAACAATCCGCTGACGGGAATTTTGGGGAATGCGGAGTTGCTGCTGAGCGAAGTGCGCCGCCGGAACGACGGAAAAATGCCGCAGGGCGCGCAGATGCGTCTGGAGACGATTGCGGCGCTGGCCGTGCGGCTGCGGGAAACGGTGCGGAGATTGAGCCAGGAATGGGAAACGAACCACGAAGCGTCGGCCGCTCCGAAGTGAAGTTTCGCTGCGCCCTTCTCCTGCCCCGTTTCTCTTGTCAGGCTATGCGCCGCGAGCCGCAAACGACGGCTTGCGTTTTGATGCACCCTACGCCACAACGCCCCCAAAAAATAGATACGCAGAACGGACGCGCCTGGTTCCGCCGCCGCGGAGACTAGGAGCGGAAAAGCACCGATTCTCGCTGAAACATTTTGATCGCCAGGAACAACGCGACGGCCGCGTACGCGCAGGTTGAGGTGAAAATGATGGCGATGAAATTCCAGTGGTAAGTGCCGATGACGAGTTCCTTGCACAAGAGACTCACGTTAAGGACGGGAACCAGCGCAAGCTTGGCGTTGAGATCCACGCCCGGCAACATGGCTGCGATGGCGGGAATGATGATGATGAAGACCATGGGCATGATGTAGGTCTGCGCTTCCTTGTAGCTTTTCGCGAACGACGCGATCGTCAACAAGATGGACGAGAAGAGGACCGCGAGGGGAACGGCCATGATGAAGACGGACAGCGCCGCGCCGACCCCGATATGCAGCGCCGGCCCTTCACTTCCGGCCTGAATCGTTTTGGCGTGAAATGCATTGACCAATGCGAAGGAAATGCCCATGGAGAGGACCGAGAGGGCGGCGGTGGAGAGCGCGGTGGTGAGCACAAGCAGGAATTTTCCGAAGACGAGGTGGGCGCGCGAAATCGGACTGGATAAAATGGTTTCCATCGTGCCGCGTTCTTTTTCGCCGGCGGTCAGGTCGATCGCAGGGTGCATGCCGCCGTTGAAACAAAGGAAAACGACGATGTAAGCGATGAAGCCGCCGAAGAAAAGAGCGGCGCCGGACTTTTCCGGCGGAGCAATATTTTTTTGCGTCACTTTGAACGGTTCCAGCACGTCCACGGACAGTTTCTGCGCGACGACCCGGTTTTTCACCACGTCTTCCCGGTAAGCCTTCAATGCGGTGTCCATCTTGCCCGCCGCGATATCGGATTTCAGATCGCCCGAATAGTTGTAGATCGTGACTTCGAGTTTTTTCTGGTCGACGACGCTTTTGTCGAAACCGGGAGGTATTTCGATGGCGGCCGGAATCTGTTTTTCGACGACCAGATCCTTCCAATTGGGCGCGGCGGGAACGATTTCAACTTTCGGCGTCGCCCGAAGGCTTCCGAGAACGCCGGGAGAATCGTCTCCGCCGATGACCATGATTTTTGGAGTCGCCTCTCTCGTTTTATCGACAATGGAGGAAACGAGCGCGCCGAATCCGACGCTCAAAAGCGGAAACAAAAAAAGCGGTATGACGACGCTGGCGATCACGGTGCGGCGGTCGCGGAGCGCTTCGCGAAGTTCCTTGCGGTAGACGATGCCGACATTTCGGAACGACATTTACTTGGCCTCCGGTTCGACGTACAAGGGCGCGACGACTTTGACGAAGATCTCTTCCAAATCCTGCTCGCCGTGCTTTTCGCGAAGCTCGGAGAGCGTTCCCTCGGTGAGCAACTTTCCCGATTGGATGATCCCGACGATATCGCAGAGTTTTTCGACTTCGCTCATGACGTGAGTGGAAAAAATCACCGTTTTGCCGCGGTCGCGGCATTCCTTGATGAAACCGATGATGGTACGGGCGGTCATGACGTCCAGGCCGGAAGTCGGCTCGTCAAAAATCATGACCGGCGGATCGTGGACCAAAGTGCGAGCGATGGAAGTCTTTTGCTTCATGCCGGTGGAGAGTTTGTCGCAACGGCGATCGCGAAACCCGTTCATGTCAAGCCGGTCGAAGATGGCGTCGAGACGCTTCTTGAGAGTTGCTTCATCGAGGCCATTCAAGCGGCCAAAGTATTCCACCATCTCTTGCGCGGTGAGGCGCGGATAGAGCGCGGTCGCGGTCGACAGAAAACCCACGGAGGAGCGGACTTTTTCCGGTTGTTCGATCACGTCATGGCCATAAACCACCGCCGTTCCATCGGTGGGCTCAAGAATAGTGGCGAGCATGCGGAGCGTGGTTGTTTTGCCGGCGCCGTTGGCGCCGAGGAGGCCGTAAATCTGGCCGGGCCGGGCGGTGAACGTGACGTTTTCGACGGCACGGACTTCGCCGCGCTTTTTATCCTGAAAGCGTTTGGACAGATTACGAGCTTCAATCAATGGCACACCCCACCCGGAGACCGGAATGCACGAGCCCAACCGTGCTGACTCTACTACGCCGAGCCGCACGGAAAGATTACAACATAACAAAAAAGGGCGGATGCGGAGCGCGGCGGGCCCGAGCAGGCCCGGAGTTGCATCTTTCGCCGGCTCGCCCGCATCTCTTTGAGTGTAAGCAAGATAGGCGAGGCTTTGTGTAGTGGAACGGGAAAGGCTCTTGTAGACTGATAAAGTTCGAATTTCCGCTGGACGGCGGCAGGCAAGCTTTGTAAAAAGTGGGGCAGTTTTTTGAAGAACGCCGGCGGCGTTTGCGAATGGCGTGTGCCGGAACGGCGCGAGGCGAAACCAGTCAGCGTATGGAACGCAAACTTCGAAATCGCATTCTCATTTTTCTGGCGCTTGCCGGGCTCGTGGCGTATTTGCTGGTGCGGCTGAGCGGACGGCAGCCCGTTGCGAAAATCATGGCCGTGAAGCCAATTCGCGAAAATCTTGTGGCGTCGGTTTCAAGCAACGGCAAAGTCGAACCCATTTCGCCGTTCGTCGTGCGGGCGCAGCTCGATACGTTCGTGGAGCGAATTTACGTTACGGAAGGCCAAGCGGTGAAGAAAGGCCAGCTTTTATTGGAGATGGACGTGAAGGATGCGGCGGCGCGGATGGCGCAGGCGCAATCGCGTTTGTTGCAAGCGCAAGACGATTTGCGCGCGGCGCTCGGCGGCGGCAGATCGGATGCGGCGGCGAAGGCTTCCGGCGATTTAGCAAAGGCGCTGGCGGAGCGCGATCGGGTGAAGCGCAACCACGATGCTTTGCAAAGATTGATCGCGCAACAGGCGGCGACCAAAGACGAGCTTGCAGCGAATGAACTGGAATTGACGAAGGCGCAAGCGGAGGTCGACCGACTGAGCGCGGCGAAGCAGGAGTTCGACCGCTCGGTAAAGCTGGACGCCGGAAAATATCAGCTGGCGGTGCAGCAGGCGCAAAACGAAGTTGCCGCGCTGAACGATAAAGTTCGCGACGGCCGGATTGTGGCGCCGGCCGATGGCACGCTTTATTCGCTGCCGGTAAAGCAAGGCGACTTTGTGAAGGTTGGAGATTTGTTGGCCGAGATGGCGGATTTGCATCAGGTGCGCGTGCGTGCGTTTGTGGACGAGCCGGAACTGGGCGGGCTGGAGCCGAATGAATCGGTGCGCATCACGTGGGATGCGCTGCCGAATCGAAGCTGGGATGGGAAGACGACGGCGATTCCGAAGCAAGTGGTGCCGCGAGGTTCGCGAAGCGTCGGCGAGCTCCTGTGTTCGGTGAACAACGAAAAGCTCGAGCTGCTGCCGAACATCAATGTGGAGGTTCGCATCAGCGCAAGAGAGCGGAACGGCGTGCTGACGGTGCCGCGGTCGGCGGTCGGATCGAGCGGCGGCATGCGGTATGTATTTGTGGTGAAAGATGGCGGCATCAACGTGGGAAAGAATACGCTGGAAAAACGGCCGATCGTGGTCGGGATCGCGGATGCGGCAAATTACGAGGTGATCGCCGGGTTGAGCGGGGGCGAATTGGTGGCGTTGCCCGGAGATTTTGATTTGCGAGACGGCATGCTGGTGAAAGTCACGAATCCGGATGCGTCGGATTCCTTGGGCCGGTCGAATGGGAATTAGACGCGCGTTTTTGCTGGGCATATCGTTCGCGGTTTCGATCGGCGCAACGGCCGCGGGAGGCTTGAATCGAAGCGAGGCCGTGGAAGCGGCTTTGCGCGCGTACATGGACGGGGAATATCCCAAAGCCGTTCAGATTTTGCAGGCCGCGAGCGCCTCGGAGCCGCAAAATTCCGAAATCTACCTGCTGCTGGCGAAATCGTATTACGAAATGCAGGAATACGAGCGCGCGAGCAACAGCGCGGAAAAGGCGGTCGCGATCGATCCGAAGAATTCGCTGAACCACGAGTGGCTTGGGCGAGCATCGGGCGAAAGAGCCGATCGAGCCGGATGGTTTGCCGCGATTTCGCTGGCGAAGAAAGCGCGGAAGGAATTCGCGACGGCCGTGGAACTGGACGAGCGCAATTTTTCCGCGATGCAAGCGCTGATTGAATTTGACTGCACCGCGCCGGGGCTTGTGGGCGGCGGTGAAGACAAGGCCGCCAAAGAGATAGAAAAAATCGCCGCGCTCGACGAGGCAGAAGGCCACTATGCGCGCGGGAATTGCCGGCGGCAGAAGAAAGATTTTGCGGCGGCGGACGCGGAATTTACCAAAGCGATTGAGAGCAATCCGGCGTCCGCGGATTTGGTTTATGACATCGGCGACTACGCCATGAAACGGGACGAAGCGGACAGGCTGGTCGTAGTTGCGGCGGCGGGCGAGAAGCTCAATCCGAGCGATCCACGCGGCGGATTTTATCGGGCGGTGGCGGCGATTTTGCGCGGCGAGCAATTGCCGGATGCGGAGAAATCCATTCGCGAGTACATTGCCAAAGTTCCGCGGCGCAATACTTATCCTTCGCCGGCGATGGGCCATTTTTGGCTCGGGCGATTGCACGAGCGGCAAAATGAATTCCAGCAGGCGGCGACGGAGTATGAGACGGCTTTGAAGCTGGACGCGAAGAACCGTTACGCGAATGAAGCGCTGAAACGCGTCAAGAAGCACTAACGATAAGACGATGCATTTGCACGAGACGTTTACGGTTGCAATCGATGCCCTCCGCGCGAATAAGCTGCGGGCGGCGCTGACGTCGCTCGGCGTCATTATTGGGAGCGCGTCGATCGTGCTGGTGGTGACGGTTGCATTGACCAGCAAGAAATTCGTCATTTCGCAGATTGAAAGCGTTGGCGCGAATCTGGTGTGGGTGGAAGTGGTGAAGACGCCCGACAAATCGCAGCCGATGAGCCATGAATTGACACTGCAGGACATGGAAGCGGCGCGATCGATTCCCGGCGTTGTGCAAGTTGCGGGGACGAGCGATCTGCTCATGTCGGTCGTCGCGGAGGGACGGGTGCGCCCGGTTACGTTGATTGGCGTGACGGACGGCTATCAGACCATCAAGCGGTTGGTCGTCGTTCGCGGGCGATACTTTGATGCGACGGACATGGCGAGCCGGGGAAAAGTGTGCCTGATAACGGCGAAGCTCGCGGAAAAGTTGTACGGCCATGAAAGTTCGGTGGGACAGCAATTGCGCATGGGAGAACTGACGTTCACCGTGATCGGCGTCTTCAAAGAGCGCGTCGAGACGTACGGGCTATCCGATATTCAAGACGAATCGGTCTTGATTCCGTTTGGCTTGATGAAGTCGTACACGGGCGCCGACGTGCTGCGGGTTCTGGACGCGCAGGCGGGAAGTTCGGAAGAAGTCGAGCGAGTGCAGAAACAGGTGGGCGCGCTGCTGCGCGGCAGGCATCCGCCGGAAGCCGAGTATAACGTGCAAACGCTGACGGCAATTCTGGTGGCGGCGCAAAACATTTCGCTGGCGCTGACGATCGTGCTGATCGTGATTGCGTTTATCGCGTTGCTGATCAGCGGGATCGGGATCATGAATATCATGCTGGTGACGGTGAAGGAGCGGACGCGCGAAATTGGGATTCGAAAAGCGATCGGCGCGCCGCGGCGCGACATTCTTTATCAATTTCTGGTGGAGGCGTTTTTGATCAGCGGCGGCGGCGCGGTGTTGGGGATTCTGATCGGGCTGGCGGTGCCGGTGGCGGCGCAATTTTTCTTGCCGGGAAACTTGCGTGTGCCGATTTCTCCGTTGAGCGTCGTGGTGGCGTTCGTCGTGTCGTGCTCGACGGGACTTTTTTTCGGCTACCTGCCGGCAAACAACGCGTCGAGCTTGCAGCCGATCGAATCTCTGCGTTACGAATAGTTTCCGGACAATTATTTTACGGAGCATGACAATGCGACGATTCCACCGAATTATGACGGCGATTCTGCTCACAGGACTTGCCGCGAGTGCAGCGCTTGGACAAGAAGCGCCGGCGCCGGTTTCGCTGACGCTGAGGCGCGCGCTCGAACTCGCGCTGCAAAACAGCAAGGACATCAAGATTGCGCGGATTCAGGCTTCAGTGGCGGATCGCGCCGCGATGATCGGCAAGGCGGATTTCCTGCCGAATTTATATGTTGGTTCGGGCGCCGGCTATACGTATGGCATTCCGGAAACACCGGGAGGACAAGCGCCTTCGATTTTCAACGTGACGTACACGGAGCAGGTGTTTAATTTGCCGCTGCGCGGCGCCGCGAAAGAACAGGAAGAGCAGGCGAAGGCGCAAAAAATTCTCTTGGAGGACGCGCGAAGCGCGGTGATTGCGGGCACGGCGACAGGGTATTTGGAACTTGCGAAGATCAGGCATTCGCTGGAACTTTTGCGAAAGGAAAACGAAAGCGCGGAAAGAATTCTCGGCGTAACGCAGGAACGAGCCGGCGAAGGATTTGAATTGCCAATGGAAGTGACGCGGGCGCAACTGACGAAAGCGCAGGTGGCGCAGAAAATTCTGCAGCTGGAATCTCGGCAAGACGAACTGGAAACTTATTTGCGCGATCAATTGGGGTTTGCGCCGGAGCAGCAGTTTGACCTGAACGCGGACGACCTGCCGGGCGCGGCCGAGCAGGAGGGCGCGAATTTGGTGGCCATGGCGATGGTAGATAATACGGACATTCGGCTGGCGCAATCGGACGTCCGCGCGAAAGAGTTCCGCTATCGCGGGGAAAAAGGCGGGCTCCTGCCGACGGTGGAACTGGTGAGCGTTTATAGCCTGCTGGCCAAGTTCAACAATTACGCGCAGTTTTTTCAGACCTTTCAGCGGAACAATTTGAACGCGGGAGTTCAGGTGCAGATGCCGATTTTCAGCGCGCGGACGAAGGCCGCCATCGGTTTGGCCGACGTGAATCTGCAAGTGGCAAAGGCCAATCTTGAGAACAAAAAGAATCAGGTGAGCGCGGACGTGAGAAAGAAGACGCGGCGCCTGCGCGAAATGGATGCCGCGAAAGAAGTCGCGCGGCTGCAACTGCAATTGGCGCAACAAAGTGTGAGCGCCTTGCAATCGCAATTCGAAGAGGGCAAAACGAATTTGCGCGACGTTGAGCGGGCCAGGCTCGAAGAAAACGACCGGTGGATGGCGTACCTCGACGCGACGTTCGAGCGGCAGCGGTCGCAAGTGGAGCTGCTGCGGACGGCAGGCCAGCTCGATAAGGTGATGGAATAACGGGACGCGCGAATAACGCCCATTCGAATGCTTGATACCAAGAGCCTCGGAATTCTGGCCGACGCGCTGGCGAAACTCAACGCGGGATTCCGCCATTTGCCGGACTTTGCATTCCGGCAAGCAAGCGATGAGCGTTTGCAAGACGTGCTGACAGCCACCGCCGAAAAATTGCAAGACAATTTTCCCTATTTCCATCCGCTCTATGCCGGGCAGATGCTGAAGCCGCCGCATCCGGTTGCGCGCCTGGCCTATGCGCTCTCGATGTTTGTGAATCCCAACAATCACGCGCTCGACGGCGGGCGAGCGACGTCCGCGATGGAAAAGGAAGCGGTCGCGGAAATCGCCGCGATGTTTGGATGGACCGAGTTTCTCGGACACCTGACCGGCGGCGGCACGATGGCGAATCTGGAAGCTTTGTGGGTCGCCGGGCAGATCCACCCGCGCAAAAAAATTCTTGCCAGCGAACAGGCGCACTACACTCACAAACGGATCAGTTCGGTGCTGCAATTGGAGTTTGAAGCCGTCGCCTGCGACGACCGCGGCCGAATGGACATGGAAGCTTTGGAGTCGCGGGTGAAGAAAGGCGACGTGGGTACGGTCGTGGCCACTCTGGGAACGACCGCGACCGGTTCGGTCGATCCGCTGCCGGAAATTCTGGCTTTGCGCGAGCGCTACGAATTTCGAGTTCACGTGGACGCCGCGTACGGCGGCTACTTCAAGCTCGTGTCAAACCTGGCTCCCCCTGCGAAGAATTCTTTTGCGAAAATTGCCGGCGGCGATTCGATCGTGATCGATCCGCACAAACACGGCCTGCAGCCGTACGGTTGCGGATGCGTGCTATTTCGCGACGCGGCGGTCGGCAAGCTGTACAAGCACGAATCGCCGTACACGTATTTCAGCTCCGCCGAATTGCACCTTGGCGAGATTAGTCTCGAATGTTCGCGGCCGGGCGCCGCCGCCGCGGCGCTTTGGGCAACGCAGAAGCTGTTGCCGCTTGCGCATGGCGGTGAGTTCGCAAAGGGCCTCGAAGCGGGGCGCGAAGCCGCCCTTCATATCTACGAACGGCTCAAGCACGAAGGCAAGTTTGTGCCGGCATTCGAACCGGAGCTCGACATCCTTGTTTTTCTCCCACGCGAGGCGACGAGCGCGAAGGCTTTCACCCATTCCCGCAAGATCTTTGACGCGGCTGCGAAGCACGATTTGCATCTGGCCGTCGCCGAACTTCCGAGCCGATTCTGGAAGGAAGCAGGCCTCGAAATCATAGCAAATTCGGAGACAGTGACCTGCCTGCGTTCCGTCTTGATGAAACCCGAGCACAGGGAATGGGCCGGCGAAATCGTGGAGAGGCTGAACAAGGCACACTCCGATACGCGATTTCATTTTTCGTAGCAAAAGCGCAGAAAAACCACGACGCCGGCGCCTGCCCGCGCAACGTTTCTGCGTTCGCAACACCCGCGAATTGGAGTTTGGCTCCGCTTGCAAGTCGGGTACACTAGAATAGTAGCGGAATAGCCGTACGAACGCCGGTTGAGCAGAAACCGGCAAAAAGCACAGCGCAAGCGATTTAGGGCGAAGAGTTTGCAGGAAACTGAGGATGAAGAATGCCTGATGTAATGAAGACGTTGTTATTGAATCCGCCGAGTTTTGAGAATTTCGACGGCGGAGCCAGTTCGCGATGGCCCGCGACGCGTGAGATTGAGTCGTATTGGTACCCCGTTTGGCTGACCTATCCGGCGGGAATGATTCCTGGCAGCCGCCTGCTCGATGCTTCGCCACACAAGGTGAACTGGCAGCAGACGATCGAGATCAGCAAAGCCTACGAGTTTCTCGTTCTTTACACTTCGACCGTGGGTTTCCACAGCGACATCAAGCTGATTCGCAAGATTAAAGAAGCAAACCCGGGAATGAAGATTGCCTTCGTCGGTCCGCACGGCCATATTCGTCCGGACGAGACGCTGATGACCAGCGAGGACATCGATTTCGTCGTGCGCGGCGAGTTCGACCATGCGGTTGTCGAATACGCTCACGGCAAGCCGCTCGAGCAGATCGCCGGCGCCAGCTACCGCAAAGACGGCAAAATCGTGCACAACACGATGCGGCCGCAATTGCACACGGAAGAACTGGATGCGCTGCCGTTTGCCTCGGACATTTACAAGCGCGACCTGCAGATCGAGCGCTACAACGTGCCGTTTTTGCTGCATCCGTTCGTCTCGTTTTACACGACGCGCGGCTGCCCGGCGATGTGCACCTTCTGCATGTGGCCGCAGACGATTTCCGGCCACGCGTGGCGCACGCGATCGGTGGATAACGTCGTCAGCGAAGTGAAGAAGACGCTGGAATACTTTCCGCAAATGAAGGAAATCTTCTTTGACGACGACACGTTCAACATTCGCAAGGATCGCGCGATCGAGCTGAGTCAAAAATTCAAGCCGCTGAAGTTTCAATGGTCCTGCACCGCGCGTTGCCACAGCAAATACGAAGAGCTGAAGGCAATGGCGGATGGCGGCGCGAGGCTGTTTATCGTCGGCTTTGAATCCGGCGATGCGCAGATTTTGAAGAACATCAAGAAGGGCGCGACCGTCGAGATGGCGCGCGAGTTCATGAAGAATTGCAAAAAGGTCGGCATCAAGGTCCACGGCGACTTCATCATCGGCCTGCCCGGGGAGACCAAGGAAACGATCGAAAAGACGATCGATTTTGCCAAGGAACTGGATTGCGAAACAATTCAAGTGTCGCTGGCTCACGCGATGCCCGGCACCGAGCTTCACGACCAGATGTCCAAGGAAGGTTTCTTGCGTGTCGAGGCGCTGGCCGACAACAGTGGCCATCAACTGCCGCACATCGAGTATCCGCACCTTTCGAAAACGGAAATGATGGGCGCGGTGAATCGTTTCTACGACGAATACTATTTCCGGCCGCGTGTTGCCTGGAGAATCGTTCGCGAAGCGCTGTGGGACAGCCATGAGCGCAAACGGCTCTACCATGAGGCGACGAGCTTTCTGAAGTTGCGTTCCGAACGCTGGAAGTGGGTCCGTCAGGGCGGCGACGCTCCAAAGCCCATGGTCAGCGTGCCGGGAACGACTTCTGCATCCGGCAACGATTAACACGAACGCAAACGATGGGACGCGAGAGCAGGCTGAGGATAAAGACGCTCGCCATGGTCTTGGCGATGGTTGTGTGCGCCAACGTCGGCGACTTGCTGCTGAAACGCGGCATGGCGACGATCGGCGCGGTGCAATTCACCGCCAGCGGCCTTGCGAATGCGTTAAGGCTTACCGCTACGAATCCAATTATTTGGCTGGCCATCTTTTTTCTGATGGGCTTTATGATCTGCTATATGACCGTGCTGAGCTGGGCGGACTATAGCTACGTGATGCCCGCCAGCGCGATCAGTTATGCAGGCGTGACGCTTCTGGCGGTGATCTTCCTGCACGAAAGCGTGTCGCCGCGGCGCTGGTGCGGCGTGGCGCTGATTTGTATCGGCGTGATGCTCGTGGGCCAAACAAAGCCGCGCACAACGGAAGCGGCCGCTCCGCAGAAAGCGGTCGCGTAATGGCCACGTTCGTACTTTTGGCGTTATTTGTGTGTACCACCACTGGCGGCGAAATCGCCATGACCTACGGCATGAAGGCCACGGGCGAACCGGAAAGACTTCGACCGAAGCAAGTGCTCAAATTTCTTGGCCGCGCGGTCTCTAACGGCTGGTTCTGGGTCGGCATTCCGCTGATGGCAAGTTCCTTTTACCTCTTGCTGATTCTGTTGTCCTGGCAGCCGATCAGCTTTGTGATTCCCGCCTCGGCATTGAGCAACGTGATTGGAACGCTCGGCGCAAAATATATCCTCAAAGAAGAGGTCGATGTGGCGCGGTGGGCTGGCGTCTTGCTCGTCTGCATCGGCGTCGCGCTTGTTTCGCTAGACAGCATTCCCGTTCGCTGATTCATGGCTACCTCACCCATTCAGGCGGGACGCGACGGCAAGCTTAGCCGCGCCACGGCCGCGATGCTCGTTCTGCTTCTCGGCGCGATCGTCTATATCGGCAACGCCGGATTTCCCGGGCTTCTGGACGACGCGGATGCTTCGCACGCGATGGTGTCGTGGGAGATGTTGCAGCGGCACGACGCCGTGATCCTGTACATGAACGGCATCCGCTACCTGGTAAAAGCGCCATTGCACTATTGGGCCGTGGCCGCCAGTTACGGAATCTTTGGCCGCAATGAATTTGCAACGCGCTTGCCGGTCGCGCTGGCGATGATTGGATTGGCCGCGCTCTCGAATGCGTTTGCGCGCCGCTATTTCGGCGTCCGCGCGGGATTGTACAGCGGCCTCGCCGTGCTGACGGGCGCCGGCTTTTTTCTATTTACCCGCATCATGATTCCAGAAGGAATCTACGCCCTTGAATTTACCGCGGTCTTTTATCTGTTCCTGCGCGGTTGGACCGGCTCGCTCGATCCGCGTCTGGCGTATTGGGGCGCTGCGGCGGCCACGGCGCTTGCCATGCTTACACGTGGCCTCGTCGGGGTGATTTTTCCGATTGGAATTTTAGGCTTGTTCGTCGTTGTAACGCGCGGATGGCGCCGGCTTGGCGAATTGCGTCTCGTTTCCAGTTCCTTCATTTTTCTTTTGATCGCCGCGCCGTGGCACATTCTTGCAAGCCTGCAAGCGAAGACGTTTTTGTGGTCCTACTTCATCAACGAACATTTCAAGCGCGCGGTCGGCACCCGCTATCCGCCGGATTATGAAGCCGTGCCCCTTTGGCTTTGGCTCGGCGCGCATCTGATTTGGCTTTTCCCGTGGAGCATGTTTCTTGCCGCAGCGGTGCGAGGCGTCGGAAAGCCTTCAACGTGGAAAAATCTTTCCGCCGAGCAGCAAGCTCGATTACTTTTGCTCTTGTGGGCCGGCTTTATCCTTTTGTTTTTCTCGCTGACCTTCGGTTCCCGAATGGAGTACTACAGCTTTGGCGGCTGGCCCGCGATGGCGATGTTGCTCGGTGCCGGCCTCGCGAAGGCGGAAGAGGATGGGAATCGCTGGCTTTCCCCGATCCAGGGTGCGCTCGCCCTTGTCGGTTGTGCGATCGCCGTCGTTCTGATCGCGCTGATTGTGAAGTCCGCGCACGTGCAGGTGGCGGGCGATATTTCGACCCTGCTCACGCAGCATGAAAACGATTTTTATCGCGTGTCAATGGCGCACATTTTGGATTTGACGCCGCAGGCGTTCGCTCTGTTGCGCCTGCCCGCCTCGCTCGCCGCAATTGCGCTTCTTGCTGGCTTGAGCGCCGCGTGGTGGCTCAGAAGAACGCAACGCCACATCTTTGCGACGCTCACAATGGCGGCGACGATGGCGCTTTTCTTTTTTGCCGCCAATATCGCGCTCGGTGTTTTCGGTCCTTATCTGTCCACAAAAACGCTCGTCGATAAAGTGAAAACGCAGATCGCGCCGGCCGACGCCGTCGCCATTTACGGGGAATTCGATGCGAGTTCCAGTGTGGCGTTTTACACCGGCCGGCGGCTCCTTATTTGGAACGGGCGTTACAACAATCTCGAAGCCGGTTCGCGCTATCCCGACACGCCGGCGATCTTTCTTGCCGATGAAGAATTTCTGCGCCGGTGGAACGCCCCGAACCGCGTTTTCCTCTTTGTTCCGCCGGAGAAGCGCCACGATGCAGACGGCCGGCTGGCCGGTGTAAGAGTTTGCACGATCGCCGAAAGTGGCGGAAAAGTTGCCTATTCGAACCGGCCTTCGCCGGGCGAACCAATGCAATGCTCGAAAGCGAAGGACTGATGGCAATGGCGCTGCACGCATTGCGCTGGGCTCTCTTGATCGCCGCGTTGGCTCCCTCCGCTTACTACCTCCTCGCCATCTATTGCACGTGGGACTATTTTCGTAAGGCGGATGGCGGCGCAGAGAGCCATTTCGATTTTTGCCCGCCCGTCAGCGTGCTCAAGCCCGTACGCGGCGTCGACCGCGATGCCTACGAAAATTTCGCGAGCTTCTGCCGCCAGAATTATCCACGGTACGAAATTCTTTTTGCCGTCGCCGACCAGGATGATCCCGTAATTCCGGTAATTCAAAAGATCCGAAATGATTTTCCGCAAGTTTCGGTGCGCCTGATTGTCGGCGTTGAGCAGCTTGGCGCGAACCGTAAATTAAACAATTTGGCCCGGCTTTCGCACGAAGCCGTCAACGAAATTCTTGTCATTAGCGACAGCGACGTGCGCGTGGATACAGAGTACGTGCGCCGTGTTGCGGCGCACTTCGCCGATCCGCAGGTCGGCGCTGTGACGGCGTTTTTTCGCTGCGTAACGCACGGCTCGCTTGGCGCGCAGCTCGAAGCGCTGGTGCTTTCGACGGAAACCGTGCCCAACGCGCTGGTGGCGCGCAAAATCGAAGGCAAGGTCCAGTTCGCATTCGGCTGGACGATGGCAACCACTAAAACCCACCTCAGCGCCATCGGCGGATTCGAAGGCATGGTGAATGTTCACTCCGACGATTTCGAGTTGGGCAATCGTATCGCCGCGAAGGGTCTTGCGATTGAACTTCTCAACGAACCGGTCGACATGATTTTTCCCAAAGAATCGTTCGCCGCCTATCTTCGCCACGAACTCCGGTGGGCCATCGGGCTGCGCAACGTTCGGCCCGCCGGCTATTGGGGTTTGCTGTTCACCTTTGGCCTGCCGTGGACGATCCTTGCGATTGCCATCGCGCCTTCGCTCCTTTTTGCCGCGGGTTACGCGGCCGGTTATCTCTCGCTCCGGTGTTTTCAAGTCTGGTTCACCGGCGCATGGGGATTGAAGGATCCCGTCACGCGAAAAAGTTGGTGGCTTGCGCCGCTGCGCGACGCGGTCAATTTCTGTACGTGGATTGCGGGATTTTTTACGAGTGAAATCGAATGGCGCGGCATCAAGTACAAGGTCAAGAAAGGGATGCTGGTTCGCGTGTGATTTTCTTCGGCGAAGATTGTCGCTCCTGCCGCGGCAAGCTATACTCCTCAAATCAAGAGGATCTGCGAGGTCGGGTGTGAACGATTCGAAGAGCGCGATCGCGGCGGAAAGCGCCCTGGCAAGCGCCAAGGATTACTTTGCTTCGCTCCAAACGGTGATTGCGCGGCTTGATTTATCGATCGTCGATCGAATGGCCGACGCGATTTGGAAAAACTACGAACAAGACCGAACGCTTTATATTTTCGGAAACGGAGGCAGCGCCGCGCTTGCTTCTCACCTTGCTTGCGATTTTGGAAAGGGAACGGTGGTGGCGAACCGCAAGCGCTTGCGCACCGTTTCCCTTGCGGACAATGTCGCGCTGATGACGGCGCTGGCCAACGACCTCGCCTATCAGGAAATTTTTGCGGAACAACTCGCGGGCCTCGCCGCGAAAGGTGACGCAGTTCTCGCCATTTCCGGCAGCGGCAATTCGCCCAATGTCGTCAGGGGATTGGAAGAGGCGCGACGGATCGGGCTGCACACCTTTGCGATCACGGGGTTTTCTGGCGGCCGCGTCAAGCCGCTCGCCGACCTGTGCCTCGTCGTGCCGTCGGACAACATGCAGCATATTGAAGACGTTCACCTTTTTGCCACGCACGCGATTTTCCGCGCCCTTCGTTATCGCATGATGTTGCCCCAGGCGACTTAGCGCGCAAGAAGTTGGCTCACGGGCAGGGCGTGTCTCGCTTCGCCACCAGCGCTTGCAATCCATTTCACACCGCAGCCGCGAGCGGCTAAACTTGGTTTTGCGCGGCATTGGCCGTTACTGGCTGCGCCGATATGTCCCTGCCCACTCATTCTTCGGAGCTTGTGCACGCCGCATCTCTGCTCTCGCGCTACGTCGTTTGGGTGATGTACTTCTGTTCGCTCGGCTTTTATGGCGCGGCGGCCTTGGCCGCGCTCCGCTTTTCGCGGCGCGCGCGAAAGGCGCCAGATCCTGAATACACGCCGCGTGTCAGTGTGCTCAAGCCGGTCCACGGAACCGACTTCGCTTCGGCCGAAAACTTCGCCAGTTTTTGTACGCAAAATTATCCCAGCTACGAAGTTTTATTCGCCGTGAACGATGAATCTGATCCGGCCATTCCTTTCGTCCGTGCGCTGATGTCCGCACACCCCGACCTGGGAATCCGGCTGTTCACCAGCGCTCCGTTCCACGGCGAAAATCGCAAAGTAAACAATCTTGCCCGCATGGCCAGAGAAGCCAGCCACGAAATACTCGTCATCACCGATGGCGACGTTCGCGTCGGCCCCGATTATCTTCGCAACGTCGTCGCTCCCTTTGCAGACGGCGCAACGGGCGCCGTAACCAGCCTCTACCGCGGCGTCGCCGAGCGAAACTTCTTCGGCGAGCTCGAAGCGCTCGGCGCGGCCACCGATTTCGCCGCGGGCGTTCTGGTGGCGGAACGCACCGAAGGACTCAATTTCGCGCTTGGCGCTTCGATCGTCACAACGAAATCCTGGCTTCAGCGGATCGGCGGTTTCGAACCAATCGCAAAGCTCCTGGCAGACGATTACGAACTCGGTCATCGCATCGCCAACTCCGGCGGAAAGGTCGTATTGTCCCGCGAAGTCGTCGCCACGATGTATCCCGCGCAAACCTTTCGCGCCTTTTGGGATCATCAGCTGCGCTGGGCGCGCACGGTTCGCCTTTGCCGGCCGATTTCTTACCTCGGGCTCATCTTCACGCACGGCCTTCCATGGGCTCTGCTCGCCGCGTTGCTTGCGCCCGCGCCCGCCACGGCTGCACTGTGCCTCGCCGCTTACCTTGTGCTGCGATTGGCGGTGGCTTTTATCGTTGGCGTGGGCGTGCTTCGAGACGATACCGTCCGCCGCCGCTGGTGGCTCATTCCCGTTCGCGACGCGATTCATTTCGTCGTCTGGCTTGCCAGCTTCGCATCCAATCGCGTGAAGTGGGGCGATGCGCAGTTCATCATGAAAAACGGCCAGATGATTCCCGTGCGAAATCCCTGATGGATTCCCGATCGATCTTTCGCCCGGTTTGGTTGACGGATTTTCCGTTCCCGTTTAACCTATTGAGGATGAATCGTGGCTGCCCCGATCATCGGGTCCCCGCCGCGATTCGTTTTTGTTGCCACGCCTCCATCGGCTGGGAGGTCGTCCAATTGGTAGGACACCAGACTCTGACTCTGGGTATCCTGGTTCGAGTCCAGGCCTCCCAGCCAAATTTTTCCCTCGGTTTTTGACGAATTGTAAAAAGCTACGTCCCACACAAAACCATTTTCAGCGGCAGCGAGTCTAAGTAGAATGGAATAGCCGGTTCAACTACAATCGAGCTGAACCCTCGCCCAGGCCCGCCTTTGCGGCAACTCTTCGCCTCCCCTCCCGCTGAAGATCCGCTGAAAAATGGAGAATTTGTTTCGTCATGTCTAGAAACACGCGTCTTTCCCCAAGAACTTCTCCGGCCCATCTCGGCTTCATACAAATCTGCGGCGACGATGGCGGAAAAATCCTCAACATCTCGGAGTCTGGACTGTCGTTTGAGTCCTTCGCGCCGCTGGGAGAGTTCCAAACTCTGCAATTCTGGTTCTCCTTGAATCTTCGCGACCGCATCGAAGCGATGGGCCAGGTCGTCTGGCTCGATCCGGGAACGAAAATTGGCGGTCTGCGTTTTGTAAATCCTTCAGATCGGCTCGTCGAGCACATTCGATGTTACGCAAAACAGGTGCGCTCACCCGGCATTTCAAGGAGGGGCGCGCTTTTTGCCGATATTCTTGCAAAACAAAAAATAGCGGACGCTCCGCGCATAACACCTCTTACACCACACGAGCTTAGAAGCCCGCAGCATTTTGATTCGACGGAACTGATCTCCTGGCAGCGGCACAGGGAAGTGTGTCGCAAACGATTTGTCCTCGGCCTGGTTGTGGGACTTTTTGTGGCTTCCACTGTCACGGTCGCAGCGTACCGGTTTTGGGTGCTGCGTTCGCCGGTTGCGGCGGCCGCGAAACTCTCGGAGCCTTCTTCGCTAATAGTGCCCAGTTCAGCAGACACGCACTTTTCCGCCCCGCCCGTTCCACAAACAGTTGCTCCCGCTCCCAGGCGATCGTCGGTCACGGCAGCTCGAATGCGTCCCACAAGCGTCGCAAGCGAATCCAATGCCGGCCAGGAGCTTGCGCCCTTCAACTCGCCACAGCGCGAGTCCGGCGCCGTGCCGGCAGTTCGGCGTGACGCCATTCCGCCGGCGCCGAATTTCCCAAAGAAAGCAGCCTCATCACAACAACTCTGGTCCGCCGTTCAAGTGGGGGATACAAATGCGGCGGTCGTGCTGGCAGACCGCTACCTGCGCGGCGATGGAGTGCCCGCGAACTGCCTGCAGGCGCGAGTGCTGCTGCTCGTTGCCTCCGAGAAAAAGAATGCGGACGCCATCAGGAAGCTGGGCGAACTGGACAAGGCCGGCTGTCCGGCCGACCCGAAGCAATAGCCATAGCGAAGAAAAGCACGCCGCCGGGCGCGCCGGAGTTCCCACTCCCCCAACATTGCAGATTTATAGTAAGGTATAGGTCGCTTGGGAGGGTGTTCCGTGAACCGTAAACGAGTGATCTTCTTTTCCTTTGTCACATTTGCCGCTACCGCATTGTTTCTGACCAAATCGCACGCAGGCGCCACCAATCCGGAGCAGGAAGTCCGTGACGCCGAGCAGCGCGCCAACGCCGCGTACGAAGCCAACGACCTGCCCAAATATTTTTCATTCTATGCGGACGATTTTTCGCAGTATCTGCCCGAAGGCCGCTCCGACCTCGCCGCCTACAAAAAAGAATGGACCGGCTACATCGGGGAAGGCAATCGAGTCGAAAAGGTCGCATTGAGCGACATGCACGTGCAAGTCGGTCCCAGCGGCGATAGCGCCGTCGCCAGCTACATCATTCACGTCCGCACCAAGCTCAAAGACGGAAAAATTACCGACGAAGACAACCAGGAATCCGACGTTCTCTTCAAACGAAGCGGACAGTGGAAGGTCGTCTTTCTTCACTACTCCGCCGCGCCGAAGCCTGAGTCGCACTAACCATTTCATCGTGAGGGCCACCGTATGAGTCAGAGTCGCGATCGCGAACTGGGAATGTTTCGCGAAATCACGCGCCGCGATTTTCTAAACGGCGTCGCCATCGGCGTGGGCGCCGCGACCGCGGAAACCATGCTGCCAAGCCTTGCCTGGGCTAGCGATGGCCTCGCCGCGCAAGACGCGCCCGGCTACAATCCACCCGCTCTGACCGGCCTCCGTGGCAGCCACGCCGGTTCGTTTGAAGACGCGCACAAACTGCGCGACGGCAATTTCTGGAAATCCGCGGGGAAGCCGGCGGACACCGGCGAATCGTACGATCTCGTCATCGTCGGCGGTGGCATCAGCGGCCTCGCCGCTGCTTATTTCTGGCGCGCGCAAAAGCCCGACGCTCGCATTCTCATCCTCGACAATCACGATGACTTTGGCGGTCACGCCAAACGCAACGAATTTCGCCCGGGTGGTCGATTGCTCCTTGCCAACGGCGGCACGTGGGCGATTGAATCGCCGTTTCCTTATAGCAAGGTCGCGCACGGTTTACTGGACGACCTCGGCATCGATCCCGCCGCACTCGCAAAAAAATGCAACGTCGCCGGCGTTTATAAAAACCTGGCCAACGGATTTTTTTTCGATAAAGAAACATTTGGGCGCGACAAGTTCGTGAAGGGAAAGGCCGGAGGCCTTTTCGCAAGTGACACATTCGGCGGCGACGTCAGCACCGCCGACGGGATTCCTCTTGCGCCGGAAGTCTTCCGCGACGTGCAACGACTTGAAACCTTCGATCGGGATTTCTTTCCGGGCCTCGCCTCCGAGCAAAAAAAAGACAAGCTCAGCCGCATGAGCTACAAAAAATTTTTGCTCGACGTCGTGAAAGTCGATCCTCGCGTCATTCCCATCTATCAGACGCGCACTCACTCGCTCTTCGGCGTTGGCATTGACGCCGTTGCCGCCCTCGATTGCTGGGCATTGCATATGCCGGGCTTCAACGGGTTGAAGCTGGAGCCGGGCCCGTATCGGCGAATGGGTTACACGCCGATGGGATACGCCACTCCTCGCGAAGGCTACGAATTTCATTTTCCCGATGGCAATGCCACGATCGCGCGATTGCTCGTTCGCCGCTTGCTGCCCAATTCCACGCCTGGCGCCACCGTCGAGGATATCGTCACGGCAAAGGTGGACTACACAGAGCTCGATAAAGCCGGCCAACCGGTGCGAATCCGCCTTAGCAGCATTGTCGTGGGCGCAAAACACGCCGGCGATGCGAAGTCGGCCAAGGAAGTGCAAATCGCCTACCTCCGCGACAACAAGCTCAGAACCGTCCGCGCCAAATCGGCCGTCCTCGCTTGCTGGAATATGATGATTCCGTATCTTTGTCCGGATTTGCCCGACGCGCAAAAAGAAGCGCTGCACTACGGCGTCAAAGTTCCTCTCGTGTATACGACGGTCGCCATCAAAAATTGGACGTCGTTTCAAAACCTCGGCGTTCAATCCGTTGCTTGTCCCGGAATGTACCACTACCAGATGAATTTGGATCTTCCCGTGGATATTGGAGATTACAAATCGCCAAAAACGCCCGACGAACCAATCCTGGTGCGCATGGAACGAACTCCGTGCTATCCCGGGCTTTCCGAGCGCGATCAGCACAAGATCGGTCGCGGCGATTTGCTGTCCACTTCCTTTGAGACATTCGAACGCAACATTCGCGATCAGCTCGGCCGCGTGCTCGGCGCCGGCGGCTTCGATCCCGCACGCGATATTGACGCCATCACCGTCAATCGCTGGCCGCACGGTTACGCGTACGAGTACAACTATCTTTTCGATCCGGAGTGGCCGGCCGGGCAGAGCCCATGCGAAATTGCCCGCAAACCGTTTGGCCGAATCGCGATTGCTAACTCCGATGCGGCGGCCGGGGCATACACCGACACCGCCATCGACCAAGCATTCCGCGCCGTTCGCGAATTATTTTAGTGTCCGCAAAATACAGTAGTTACCTGACGTTGCTCCGTGTAAAAACTTTCTCGCGTGCATGAATCTTTGCACCCTTTGGCTTTTATTCTTCAACCGCACACTCCGAATGGCCGTCCGCTAACTGCTTGATATCAGCAGAGCTACAGTCGGATCGAAATGCGCAACGATTTTGGCAAGCGGCGTGCTCCTTCTTGCCTATCCCAGCAAACAACCGAAGGAGGCAGTACCATGAAGAGTATTTCTCTTGTTCGTATCGGTGTGTTTGCCGCTTCTCTCGCCGCGCTGGCGGCGTCCGCGTTTCCCGCACCGATTCACTCGCAGGAACCGCAACAAACCATGGCCAAAGTCAATCAATCCGCATCCGGCAAAATTTCCGCCGTCTCCAATGACGGTTTTTCGCTGGACGTCAAAGCCGGCGATTCTTCGTCCACCTTGCAGTTCATCACGGACGGAAAAACAAAAGTAACCGGCAGCCTCAGCGTTGGCTCGACCGTCAGCGTTCAATACCGCACGGACGCCGATGGCCGCAACATTGCCACTTCCGTCGTCGTGCAAACCAACGGCTGATTCGCCAACAAGTGTAGTTGCAGTCCAATTCAACGGTGAACCCCTGACGGACCTCGAATTTCGAGGTCCGTTTTTTTTTGCTTCACCCTCGCCCCATTTCCATTCGCTCCGTCGCCGGCAAAACGAATTTCTCTTGCGCCTGCATCGAAATCTTGGCGAACGTCCGGCCCCTCGCCACGCCTCTTCAGGAAACTATCTTTTTCTCGGTTCTTGCCTGAAATTGCGCTTCCAGCCAGACTGGCAACGTCAGCCCTTTTTGAGGCCCATTTCATGCCCAGACTGCAAACCACCGAGGACCGCCGGCTCGAGGAAAATCGCACCAGGAAGGGCTATTGGAAGCGTTGGGGGCCTTACCTCTCCGAGCGTCAATGGGGCACCGTTCGCGAGGACTACAGCCCCGGCGGCACGGCGTGGGAAGCCTTTCCGCACGATCACGCTCGTTCACGCGCGTATCGCTGGGGCGAAGACGGCATCGCCGGCATCAGCGACCGCCATCAGATGATCTGTTTCGCGCTCGCGCTCTGGAATGGCCGCGATCCCATTCTCAAAGAACGCATCTTCGGCCTCACCGGCAACGAAGGCAATCACGGCGAAGACGTCAAAGAATATTATTTTTATCTGGACTCGACGCCGACGCACAGCTATTTGAAATATCTTTACAAATATCCGCAAGCCGAATTTCCCTATGGCTGGCTCGTGGAGGAAAACCGGCGCCGCGGACGTTCGCAGCCCGAATTCGAACTGCTCGACACCGGCGTCTTCCGCGAAAATCGCTACTTCGACGTTTTCGTCGAGTACGCCAAAGCCGACGACGAAGACATTTTCATCCGTATCACCGCGCACAATCGCGGGCCGGAGGCCGCGCCGCTCCATTTGCTTCCTACACTCTGGTTTCGCAATACGTGGTCCTGGGGCAAGGATCTTCGCCGTCCCATCGTCCGCAAAGCCACCGATGTTCCCGGCAGTGTTTGCGCCGAACTTCAGCATTGGCAGTACGGCAAGCGCTGGCTCCTGGCCGCCGGCCAACCGGAAATGATTTTCACCGAAAATGAAACGAACAACGCGCGTCTCTTCCATTTGAAAAATCGCACGCCGTACGTGAAGGACGCGTTTAATGAATACCTCATCGGCGGAAACAAGGACGCCGTAAATCCGGCCCAGTCCGGCACAAAAATGGCCGCTCATTATTCGCTGACGATCGACGCCGGCAAATCCGTCACCATCAAACTCCGCCTCACCGACGTCGAGCCGCTCGGCGGCATGGACCCCGACTCATCCATGGTCGGCATCATCACTTCTCCCGCTCATGCCGAACGCGAAGCCGGCGTGCCCGGCACCAACGATTTCGGCAAAGGTTTCGATTCTTTATTCGCGGCGCGCATCAAGGATGCCGATGAATTCTACTCTTCGCGCATCCCGGCCGAACTTTCCGCCGACGCAAGAAATGTCATGCGTCAGTCCTACGCAGGAATGCTCTGGTCGAAGCAGTTTTATCACTACGACGTGCAAACCTGGCTCGAAGGCGATCCCGCCGGCCCAACGCCGCCCGCCGAACGCAAAAAAGGCCGCAACAAGGATTGGACGCATCTCTACAACGACGACATCGTCTCCATGCCGGACAAGTGGGAATATCCCTGGTACGCCGCGTGGGACCTCGCGTTTCATTGCATCACCCTCGCACTCGTCGATCCCGATTTCGCCAAAGAACAGCTCATCCTTCTTCTTCGCGAATGGTACATGCATCCCAATGGCCAGCTGCCTGCCTACGAATGGGCATTCGGCGACGTGAATCCTCCCGTTCACGCTTGGGCCGCCTGGCGCGTTTACAAAATCGAACGCCGCGTTCGTGGCGTCGGCGATCGCGGCTTCCTCGAAAAAGTTTTTCACAAGCTGCTCTTGAATTTTACGTGGTGGGTCAATCGCAAAGATCCCGACGGCGCCAACATTTTTCAGGGCGGCTTTCTTGGCCTCGACAATATCGGAGTCTTCGATCGCTCCGCGCCTCTTCCCACCGGCGGCCATCTCGAACAATCCGACGGCACCAGTTGGATGGGCATGTATTGCCTCAATATGCTCGCCATCGCGCTCGAACTCGCGAAAGAAGATCCTGCCTACGAAGACGTCGCCAGCAAATTCTTCGAACACTTCGTGCACATCGCTCACGCCATGAACGATTTCGGCACCGACGGTGTCTCTCTTTGGGACGACGAAGATGGCTTCTACTACGACCTTCTGCACCTGCCGAACGGAGAAGAGCACTACCTGAAAGTGCGCTCAATGGTCGGCTTGATCCCGCTCTTCGCCGTCGAAACCCTCGAACCCGAAATCATCGACCGCCTGCCCGGCTTCAAGCGCCGCATGCAATGGTTCATCGACAACCATCCCGGCATGCCCGAGCACATTGAAATGACGCAGCGTTCCGCGCGCGGCGTGCGTCGCCTGCTTTCGCTCGTGAATCGCAAGCAGCTCACGCGCGTCCTCGGCCGCATGCTCGACGAAACGGAATTCTTCTCCGACTACGGCATCCGCGCCCTCTCGCGCTACCACAACGAACATCCGTACGAGGTCTACGTCAACGGCAGCGTAAATCGTGTGGACTATGAACCGGCGGAATCCACCACCGGACTCTTCGGCGGCAATTCCAATTGGCGCGGTCCGATCTGGTTCCCCGTCAATTACCTGCTCATCGAATCGCTGCAGAAATTCCATCACTACTACGGCGAAGATTTCAAAGTTCCATGCCCGGCCCGAACGGATAAGATCACCGATCTCTGGCAAGTCTCTTCCGAAATTTCAAAACGACTCGGCCGTATCTTCTTGCGTGGCAAAGATGGACGCCGGCCCGTCGCCGGCGGCATCGAGCAATTCCAGAACGATCCCCATTGGCGCGATCTCGTCCTCTTTCATGAATATTTTCATGGCGACAACGGCGCCGGTCTCGGCGCAAGCCATCAAACCGGCTGGACCGGCCTTGTCGCAAAACTCTTAGAGCAGAGCGGTGAGTGACCAAACAAATCTTGTAATTCGTGCAGCAACCGCCGCCGATGCGCCGTTTCTGTTTCCCCTGATGCGCGCTCTCGCCGAACAGGAGCCGAACCCCAATCCCGGCGCGTTTCGAGAATCTCTGGTCGGCAAAGCGTTTCATTTTTTGCTCGATCATCCGGAACGCGGCCGCGTCTGGGTTCTCGCCGTCGACCAAAGCCTTGTCGGCTATATCGTCCTGACGCTCGGCTTCAGCTTCGAATTTTTCGGCACGGATGCCTTCATCGATGAGCTGTATATCGTGCCCGAGTATCGTCGCCGCGGTTTCGGTCGCCGCGCCGTCGAATTTCTTGAAGCCGAAGCGAATAAAATCGGCGTCAACGCGGTACATCTGGAAGTGGACATCGGCAACGCCGCCGCTTCCGAACTCTATCGCCGCATGGGATTCGCGGATCACAACCGGTTTTTGATGACAAAATGGCTACAACTTCCTCAATAAAGCGCTTTCAGAAAACGTCGTCGAACAAGGAGAAAGCGGAAGCCGTGACAGCCGTTCCCCATCCCGTGGTGGTTTTCGGCCGCAACGTCTGCAACGATTTTGCCGCCGCCTCTTCCCGCGAATGGCTCGTGACAAACGCCATCGGCGGCTACGCTTCCGGCACCATCGCCGGCTGCGCCACGCGCCGTTACCACGGCCTTCTCCTCGCCGCGCTGCAACCGCCCGTCGGCCGCACCCAGCTTGTCGCCGCGCTCGACGAACTCATCGAATACGCTGGCGCCCGTTACGAACTCGCCACGCACAAATGGGCCAGCGGCGCCGTCGCCCCGCAGGGTTTCCAATATCTCGAAAGTTTCCGCCTCGATGGAACAATTCCAACCTGGCTCTACGCTTTCGGCGATGCCCGCGTCGAGAAAAAAATCTGGATGCGCCAGGGCGAAAACACAACGTACATTCGTTACACGCTGCTTAATGCTTCTTCACCAGTACAGTTTCAGGCAAAAGCCCTCGTCAACTATCGCGACGATCACGGCGTCACCCACGGCGGCGATTGGCGCATGCGCATTGAACCCGTCAATCATGGCGTTGGCGTCCTGGCCTACAATGGCGCAACTCCGTTCTATCTCCTCAGCGCAGACGCCTTGGCCGAGCCGCAACACACCTGGTATCTCGACTTTTTTTTCCAGGCTGAACGCGATCGCGGCCTCGAAGACCGCGAGGACCACCTCTTCGCCGCGCAATTCCGCGCCACCCTCGAACCCGGCAAGCCCATCACGCTGGTTTTCACCACCGATGGCGAAACTCTTCTTGACGGAAACTCCGCTCTCTCCGAACAACACGCCCACGACGCCGGCCTTTTGGAAGCTTTCGCGCACTCTCCCTTGGCTCACAAAACAACCTCGGACCCCGCGTGGCTCTCGCAACTCGTCCTCGCCGCCGATCAATTCGTCGTCAAGCGCGCCCTCCCTGGCGAACCCAACGGACACAGCGTCATCGCCGGTTATCACTGGTTCGGCGATTGGGGCCGCGACACGATGATCGCTCTCCCCGGTCTCACTCTCACCACCGGCCACTTCGAAATCGCGCGTCAGATTCTTCTCGCATTTTCTCAATTCGTCGACGCGGGCATGCTTCCCAACAATTTCCCCGACACGGGCGGCCGGCCCGAATACAACACCATCGACGCCTCGCTCTGGTATTTCGAAGCCATTCGCCAATACGTTGAAGCCACCCGGGATCTCGCCACGTTGCAAAAACTTTTTCCAATTCTTGCCGCAATGGTCGAAGCGCACGTCGCCGGCACGCGCTATAACATTCACGTCGATCCCGCCGACGGTCTCCTCTACGGCGGCGGCCCCGGCGTTCAACTCACCTGGATGGACGCCAAAATCGGCGATTGGGTCGTCACGCCGCGCACCGGCAAGCCCGTCGAAATCAATGCGCTTTGGATCAACGCGCTCGAATCGATGTCTCAATTCGCAAAATTACTGAATCTTCCCGGCCGGCGCTACGAAACATTAAGCGCCGCCGCAAAATCCAGCTTTCCAAAATTCTGGAATCCCAATCGCAACTGTTGTTACGACGTCATCGATTCGCCCGGCATCGGCAGCGACGCCTCGCTGCGGCCAAATCAAATTCTCGCGGTTTCTCTTCCGTCGAGCCCGCTCACCGCCGCCCAGCAAAGGTCCGTCGTCGATGTTTGCCTCGCCGAACTTCTCACTCCCTTCGGCTTACGCAGTCTCGGTCCGCAGGAGTCCGGCTACGTCGCCCACTATCGCGGTGCTCCCCGCGAACGCGACGCGGCCTATCACCAGGGCACCGTCTGGGGTTGGCTCACGGGTCCTTTCGCCCTTGCGCATTTCCGCGTTTATCAAGATAAAGCCGCGGCGCGCCGCTTTCTCGAACCGCAAGCCGAAGCCATCCATCTTTACGGCCTCGGTTCGCTCGCCGAAGTTTGCGACGCCGAAAAACCCTTCGCTCCCGCCGGTTGCATCGCCCAGGCCTGGACCGTCGCGGAAATGCTTCGCGTCTGGAATCTCCTGTCCTAACTTTTTTGTGAATATGTCGCGGAAGGGAATTGCCGGCCAATTCTCTATGCGTCTTTCTTCTCGTACAGCTCAATCAATACTTTTTCCTCTTCCGGCGTCGTCACCAGAAAAAAATTCACTCGCGTCCCATCCGCGCCGGCGCGTGTCTCCGGATAGATCGGCGCAATGCCAAATCGTTCTCGCAGAACCTTCGTCGCCCGATCGACGTCATTGCAAAGAAACTCCACCTGCTGTATCCCCGCCCCAAACTTTCCCAAATACCGCGCAATCGCGCCATTTCCCTCCGGTGCTTTCGACGTCAGCACGTCAAAAGAGAGCCCGGGAAAATGAAGCTCAAATTCCTCCGCATCCTGATCCGGCGGCACTTCGGCCAGCCGCGGCATTCCATTCGCCGCTCGAATTCGCTCGAACAGCGTCCTCGGAACCGCCACGCCAACCGTTATCTTCGGTTCCGCTCCAACCAACGAAACAAATTCCCCATCCTTCAGCCAGGCCTTCGCCGCCCTCCTCGCCAAAATGCTTCCGGCAATGTAAATCTCTTCCGCCGCCGCATCTCGCTCTTTGCCGTCGGGCGAAGCCAACCGCACGATCTGTTCTTTCAGGGCCATGTTTTTCAAAATTCAATTCTAACGTTTTACTTAATCGAGTTGTTTGGGCTTTGCAAGCAGAGAAGCGATCGTCGCCACCGTCAAAATTCCCATCACGATTCCCAGCGATCCAGCCACCGAAAGATGCACCCACCGCTCCGCCACCATCTTCGTGCCCACGAACACCAGCACCGCCGCCAGCCCGAATTTGATGTATGTCAGCCGGTCCAGCACACCCGCCAATAAAAAGTACAGCGTCCTTAGTCCCAGAATCGCAAACACATTCGACGTATACACGATAAATGGATCGCGCGTAATGCCGAACACCGCCGGAACGGAATCCACCGCAAACGTCACGTCCGTCACTTCAACCACCAGCAGCACCAGAAACAGCGGCGTTGCAAACAACTGCCCCCGCTCTCGCACAAAGAACCGCTCGCCCGAAAAGCCCTTCGTCATTCGCAGATGCGCCGCAAGGAACCGCACAAGCCAGTTTTTCTCCGGATGCGTTCCGGTCTTGCCCGAGAACATCATGTGCGCGCCGGCAAGAATCAAAAATCCACCGAACGCGTACAGGATCCACGCGAATCGCGCGATGAGTTCCGTACCGGTCCAAATCATCAATCCGCGCATGACGAGCGCGCCCAAAATGCCCCAGGCCAGCACGCGATGTTGATATTCCGGCGCAACGCCAAACGTCCGGAACAAAACCAGAAACACGAAAAGATTGTCCACGCTCAGCGATTTTTCGATCAAGTACCCGGTGGAAAATTCCAAGGCCGGCTGCGTACCGTAAAAATGATAAATCGCCAGCGCGAACAGCGCGGCAGATCCAATCCACACGCCGCTCCAGGCCACCGCTTCGCGCAGCCCAATCTTGTGCGGCCGCCGGTGAAACAAAAACAGGTCCAGCGCCACCGCAAGCAACACAAATAGATTGAATTCGATCCAGTGAATCGGTGAGTTCATCGCTCCGTCAGAGTGTACTGCGCCGTTTCCGTTGGCCGCCAGCGAACCCGGGCCTCGGCCGTCTCGCCGCTCTCCACTTTACGCCTCGCGCAGGCTTCTCTATTGATTCTTCAACGCGTCCGTGGAGTTCAGATTCGTCAATTCAATTGTCGTTGTTTGGCCCGCTTTGATCGTCACCGGCACATCCCAAATCAGCCGCGAGTCTCCCGCGCCGGCCTCCAGATCGAGCGTGCTCAACCAATAATTTCCCGCCGGAATTCTGGAAACTCGCGCCTTTCCTTCCAGATTCGTGTCCACTCGCGTCGCAAGATACTTTGTCTGCGCTTGCATCGGCGCTTGTTGCCGCACTTTTTTCTTATAGCCGTTCTGCGCCTCCGCCCACTTGCGCGATGGATTGATCCCGTCGAGCTCCAGTTCGATACCGGCCACCGTTTCCGGATGTGTCTGAATAAATTTCTTCAGCGCCGTCAAATACTCCTGGTGCTCCTTCTCATATCGTTCCGGGTGATCCTTCTTGTCGGCGTCGCGATATTTCGGTTTCGGAATTCCGCTCGTCACTCCGCCGCTGTTCGATCGCTGGTATCCCAGCAGAAACTCCGGCACTCCCAGAATATCTTCCGGCGTCAGCACTTTATCGAGCCCCGGCATCGTCAGGTCCAGCACGTCGTGCGCCTTCAGCCAGTCCTTCAATTCCGGCGAGAGTTTCAGCGCGGCGATAAATTTCTCGCGGTCCGGCGCGCCGTTTTTCTCTTCGATTTCGCGCTTTATTTCTTCAAAACTCCTCGTCAGCACGTAAAACGTAAAATCCCGCACCGGCTCCGGTTTCGCCGCCGTCGGGCTCACGTACGCCGTAAATTCCAGCGCGCCCGTTTCCGCCTGCTCCTGCGCTCGTGCCGTTGCCGCAATCGCGCACGCAGCCACCACACTCATCCAAATTCGGTTCGCTTTTCTCATGAATTTTATCGTAGCAGCACTGCCGGCCAATCTCGCTCGCCTATTCGCTCACAAATGCGTATCTGCCATCCTCGGCCGCTTCTTCCAATGTCGCGGGTGTCATCTCAAAACAACCGGTACGTCGCTTCCACCGTCACCCACTGCGGAATCGGCCGCCGGCTCCCGTCGCGCGCCGGTTCGAATCGCCACGTCCGCACTTTTTCCATCGCGCGTTCATCCAATCCAAATCCCAACCCTCTCACGATTTTCACTTGTCCCGCTCGTCCATCCGCCGTCACCAGCACGCGCAAGGTTACACTCCCTTGCAATTTCTCGTGCCGCGCCTCATCCGTATATTCCGGATCGGGGCAATACGCGCATTTCACCGTCGATGTTCCGGCCCCTGGCCGCCCGCTATACAGAGAATCTCCTGTTTCGTCGCCTTCCGTGGTTCCCATTGTGGTGCCTGCCCCTGGCCCGATGCCGTCCAACTTTCCCGGTCCGTTTGAATTGTTATGGTCCTTCATCGACGGCAATCCGATGTCCAGCACGCGCCGTGTCTCTTCGAGTCCGGTCACTGTCGGTTCAACCGGTAGAACATGTTCCCGGCCGTCTGGAACTCGCGGATGCAGCAAAACTGTCCGAGACCGTCGCGCCCAGTCGCCAACCGTCGGCGGCAATGTATCCATAAATCCGCCCACGCCGCGTCCGCCCACCGGCTTTTCCGCTTCCACTCTCGGTGGCGGTCCCGAATACACAAACGGCTCGTGTCCATCCTTGATTTGCGGCGGCTTCGTTGGACGATTCGCCACGTGTCCGCCCGCCCAAAGCAGCGCCAGAATCGCCACCGCGTGCACCACCAGCGAACCAGCCTGCCTCTGCCGCGCCCCCGGCGCCGGCCCTTGCTCCAACAAATCAAACGCGCCCGCGCCTCCATGCGCAAACGCCCGCGTCCCTCGCAACGCAAAAAACGCTCGCGCATTTTCCGTCACTCGTTCCCACCAACTCTCTTCTTTTTTATTTTGGAAAATCCCGCAGAGGCGCACCGAAAGGGAATTGCCCATGGCTGGCCCCCTCTGTCCGATTCAAATTCAACTCGACCGGCGTGCCCTCCGCCCCAAAAACAAAAGCGGCTCACGTTGTCATCTGTGAGCCGCTCCGTTCAATTTTGGTTGCTTGCAATTTCTTGCCGCGCCGCGGCCTGTGCTGCAAATTAGAACAACCGGAAACTCACCTCAATCGGCACCGATGTCCGTACCGGTTTTCCACCCGGTCCGCTCGCCGCCTTGCAGCGCCATTGCCGAACCGTTTCGATCGTCTTCTCGTCCAAGCCCAGTCCGGGGCTCTTCACAATCCGGATATTCGTCACGCGATCGTCCGTCTCGATGATCGCTTCCACCACCACGATGCCTTGGTACTTCGCCTTCCGCGCCTCTTCCGAGTACGGCGGATCCGGCTGGTAGTAGCACTTCGGCACGCCCACGCCATTCACGCCGGCGCGAAACGCTCCGCCGCCCGTACCGCCGCCTTCGCCCGGCCCCAGTCCTCCGCCGGTTCCGCTTCCAATTCCCGTCCCGTTTCCGTGTCCCAGCGAATCGGAATTTCCATTCGCCAGCGGATCGCCAAACGTCGGCAAATTCGGGCTCGCCACTTTCAAATCCGGCGGCCCCAGCAGCGATGGGTCCATCGCCAGTTTCGGATCGGGATTCGTCGGCCGTACCTGCGGCGGCGTAAACTGCGTCATCTTGAATTTCGGCAGCTTGCCTTTGTTCACCGGCGTCAGCGTGTGATCGTTCGCTCCGCCTCCGCCGCCCGCCTTGTTGTTTCCCGCGGGCAATTTCGAAATGTAATCGGAAAGATCGATCGACGTCACATTCGACTTTTCAACCGCCTTCGTCGAACTAGTAAAATTCCAGAGGAACGGCACCAGCATCAGCGCAATCACGCCCGCGTGCACGCCGATCGAAATCGTTTGCGTCCAGCCGAAGTTTTCATCCTTCGTCCAGATCTCTTTCACCTTCACCGGCCGCACTTCAAACGGCAGCGGCGCTTGCTTCACCGGGAAGAACAGCTCTTTCAAGCGGTCGCCAAATCCGCCAAAACTCGTTCCCCAGCGGTCCGCAAGTTGCCCTTTCGTCGATCCCTTCGGCACCGGCTTCGAGTTGAAAAATTCCGCAAAATTATTCCAGAAGCCTCCGCCATATTGCGTCGGCATCAACGGCGAACGGTAGTCGCCGCGAATCTTCACCGGTCTTTCAAAGAGGAATTGTTTTACGTTTGACCAGAAATCGTCCGGCATCAGAATTTGCGGACGCCCGAATTTCGGCACGGCTTGCGCCGGCACGGCCACTGCCGCTTCTGGACTCGCCTTCTTCGGAATCGCGTCGTCCGGTACGAGCTTGAAATTTGATCCCGTCACCTGTTTCACCTTCTAGTTAGACGCACAAACTCCCATTGGGTATCTCTCCGTTACGATTCCGAGGGCCCGGGATTGGTTGCACATGCCCGGGCGGCGGGTTCGTACTGAATTTCCTCGGTCGTGACACATTAAAGCCGGAAATTCAGACCATCCACCTGCCGAAACACGCTCGTAACGGCTGACACCGCTCCAGCCCTTATTGTAACATACGTAGTTACACCGCTTTCCGATGTTTCCCGCCATTCACTTCGGGAAAACAAACGTAAAAAGGGGATTCGCTCTCGCTCCAATATGCCCGAACCACTTGAACTCAAAAAGACCCTCAATCTCCCCAAAACTGACTTTCCCATGAAAGCCAGTCTGCCGCAGAACGAGCCAAAACAGCTCGCCGCCTGGCAAGACTCGAATCTTTACGAATCTATTCTCGCCGCGCGCCGCGGCAAGCCTCTTTTCGTTCTTCACGATGGCCCTCCCTATCCCACCGGCACCATTCACCTCGGCACCGGCCTGAACAAAATCCTCAAAGACCTCATCGTCAAAACAAAATCCATGGCCGGCCATTACGCCCCGTACGTCCCCGGCTGGGATTGCCACGGCCTTCCCATCGAAACGCAGGTCGAAAAAGAACTCGGCGGCAAAGGCAAAGTTCCTCCCGCCGAATTTCGCCGCCTCTGCCGCGAATTTGCCACGCGTTACGTCGAGCAGCACAAGCGCGATTTCAAGCGTCTCGGCGTCTTCGGCCGCTGGAACGATCCCTACCTCACCATGAGCCACGAGTACGAGGCCACCATCGCCAACGCCTTCCTCGACTTCATCGAAAAAGGCTACGTCTACCGCGGCCGCAAGCCCGTCTATTGGTGCATCTACGATTCCACCGCGCTCGCCGAAGCCGAAGTCGAATACGAAGATCACTCCAGCCCAAGCATCTGGGTAAAATTCTCGCTCGTTGGCGGCGCCACCGGCGAAGCCGCAAAGCTTGGTACCGACATCTCCGCCGTCATCTGGACCACCACTCCCTGGACCATTCCGCACAATCGCGCGCTCGCCTTCCATCCCGATTTCGAATACGCCGTCGTCGAAACCGAAAAAGGCAAGCTTTTACTTGCCGCCGACAGAGTCGCCGCGCTCCAAGCCGAGTGCGACATCAAGGAAGCTCGCGTCCTCGTCAAATGCAAAGGCCACCATTTCGAGCACGCAAAATTTCAGCATCCCTTTTTGCCGTTTCAAGTTCCCGGCGTCCTCGCCGCTTACGTCACGCTCGATCAAGGCACCGGCATCGTCCACACCGCTCCCGGTCACGGCGTCGACGACTTCAACACCGGCCAAAAATACAATCTCGAAACCGCTGCCCCGCTCGACGGCCGCGGCGTTTACACCGAAGGCCTCCCCGAATACAAAGGCAAAGACGTTTTCACCGCCAATCCCATCATCGTCAAACTTCTTGCCGATCACGCCGCGCTTCTCGGCCACCATCCGTACAAGCACACCTATCCGCACTGCTGGCGCTGCCACAATCCCGTCATCTTCCGCGCCACCGAGCAGTGGTTCATCAAAATGGATGCAATCGGAAACGGAGAATCGAAAACTTTCCGCGAAAAGGCGCTCGAACAAATCCACGGCGTGAAATGGATTCCTTCGTGGGGCGAAGACCGCATGTACGAAATGATCGAGCATCGCCCCGATTGGTGCGTCTCGCGCCAGCGCTTCTGGGGCACGCCCATCATCGTTTTTTATTGCGAAGTTTGCGGCCAGCGCCTCGAAAATTTCAAAGCCCTTCGCAACGTCATCGAATGGTTCAAGAAAGAAGGCGCCGACGCCTGGTACAAACATTCCGCCGAAGAGCTTCTTCCGCCGGGCACAAAATGTTCCTGCGGCCAATCAAAATGGCGCAAAGAAAACGACATTCTCGACGTCTGGTTCGATTCCGGCTCCTCGCACCTTGCCGTTCTCGCTCCGAAAAATGGTTTGGTCGAGCCGGGGCAAGACTGGCGTCCCGCCGATGTCTATCTCGAAGGTCCCGACCAATACCGCGGCTGGTTTCACAGCTCGCTCCTCATCGCCGTCGGCGTGAAAGACAAGGCCCCGTACAAAGGCATCGTCACTCACGGCTGGACCCTCGATGAACAGGGCCGCCCGATGTCCAAATCGCTCGGCAACGTCGTCCTGCCCAGCGAGATCTGCGAAAAATGGGGCGCCGATCTTCTCCGCCTCTGGGTCGCCAGTGTCGAATACCAAGCCGACGTAAAAATGTCCGATCGCGTCATGACGCAGCTCAGCGAAGCCTATCGCAAAATCCGCAACACCTTCCGCTTCGCTCTCGGCAACCTCAACGACTTCGATCCATCAAAAAATTCCGTCGCCAACGATCAGCTCGAAGAAATGGATCGCTGGATGCTCGAGCGCACCGCCGACCTCGTCAAAAAATGTCGCGAATGGTACGCCAACTACGAATTTCACCGCGTCTACCACGCCATCCACGATTATTGCACCGTCGACCTCAGCGCTTTTTACTACGACGTCCTCAAAGACCGCCTTTACACCAAAGCGCCCAATAATCCCGCGCGCCGCTCCGCCCAAACCGCCATCCATAAAATCTCCAGCGCGCTCATTCGTCTCGCCGCTCCCATCCTCGTCTTCACCGCCGAAGAAATCTGGCGCTTCTTGCCCAAATCCACCACCGAACCCAATTCCGTCCACATCGCGCTCTTCCCCGAAGAAGCCGAACTTCGCACCGGCATCGCTCCGTCCCTCGTCAACACGTGGGAACTTCTCGCCAAAGTCCGCGCCGAAGTCTTAAAAGCCCTCGAAACCGCGCGCAACGAAAAGAAAATCAATTCCGGCCTCGAAGCCAAAGTCCTTCTCGGCGCCGATCTCGAACTCAAAGCAAAACTCAAAGCCCAACTCGCTCACTTGCCCGGCCTCTTCATCGTCTCGCAAGCGGATTTTCTTACCGCCGGCGCCGGCGATTTCAAATCCGAAGCCGTTCCATCTCTTTCCGTCTCCATACAAAAAGCCGATGGCGCCAAATGCGACCGCTGCTGGAACTACTCCACCCACGTCGGCGAAAACTCCCGTTACCCCACCGTCTGCGAACGCTGCACCGCCGCCCTCGCCGAAATCGAATCCGCTCGCGAAACTTCCGGCGCCCTCCCCGCATGATCGCAGAATCCTATTCCGTTCGTAGGGGCACGATATATCGTGCCCGTGCTTGGCACGTTCACGGCGTTTTGATCTCTTTCTTTTCTGGAATTGTGAACCTTTGCAACCAACAAAAAACCGTGTCATCCCGACCGGAGCGAGGGATCGTGGCTAGATCCCTAAGCCAACTCGTTCACTGGAATGTCCACAACACGATCGCTTTAGGTTCCCACACATGACCTTCCCCGCCCGCCTCCGTTGGCTCGCTCTCACCCTCTTCGTCGTCGTCGCCGACCGCCTCACCAAAGCCCTCATCGAATCGCGCACCGCCGAAGGCTGGCGCCAAGAACTCATCCACAATTTCATCTACCTCGTTCACTCCAAAAACCCCGGCATCGCCTTCAGCATTTTCGCAAACTCCCAATCCCCTTGGCTTCGCACCGGCCTCATTGTCCTTTCGCTCGTCTTCATCGCCGCTCTCGCCTGGCTCCTCGTCTCCAGCAAGCAAGTCACCTGGCGCACCCTCGCCGGTCTCTCGCTCCTCATCGGCGGCGCCGCCGGCAATCTTACTGACCGCATCCTTCACGGCGCCGTCACCGATTTTTTTGAGGTCTGGTTCGGCACCTATCAATATCCCTCGTTCAACGTCGCCGATTCCGCCATCACCATCGGTGCCATTCTCGTCCTTCTTGATGTATTATTTCCTGGGAAGCACGCCGCAAATTCCCAGTAAAATATCGATTCGCCATCGGAGACCTGACATTGAATAGCAGGCAATTTCGCACGTTTACTCGTCGTGATTTTCTCGGCACATCCATCGGTGCCGCCGCCGGTTTCTCCCTCTATCCTTCCGGCCATCGCCTCTTCCGCGAACTCGCCGCCCGCGAAACTCCCTTCACACCCTTTCAATTTCCAAAAAACTTTCTCTGGGGCTCCGCCACCGCCTCGTACCAGATCGAAGGCGGCTGGAACGAAGACGGCAAAGGTGAATCCATCTGGGATCGCTTCTCTCACACTCCCAGCAAAGTAAAAGGCGCCGCCACCGGCGATGTCGCCTGCGATTCGTATCATCGTTACAAAGAAGACGTCGCGCTAATGAAGCAGCTCAATCTGCAAAGCTGCCGCTTCTCCGTCTCCTGGCCCCGCATTCAAGCCGGCGGTTCCGGCCCCGCCAATCAAAAAGGTCTCGACTATTACAAGCGCGTCACCGACGCCCTCCTCGAAGCAAAAATCCGTCCCATCTGCACGCTCTATCACTGGGATCTTCCGCAAGCCCTCGAAGACGCCGGCGGCTGGCCCAATCGCGATCTCGCCGCTCGCTTCGTCGATTATTCTCAACTCGTCGTCAAGGCCCTCGGCGATCGCATCCAGGATTGGTGCATCTTCAATGAGCCCTGGGTCTTCACCTTCCTCGGTTACGCTTGGGGCATTCACGCCCCCGCTCGTTCCAATATGGCCGAGTGTTTGCGCGCCACTCACGTCGTCAACATCGCCCAAGGCCAGGCCTTCAAAGCCATCAAAGCGATCAATCCCAAACTCCAGGTCGGCACCGCTTTCAGCATGGCCAATTGCGAACCCGCCACCTCCAGCGACGCCGATAAATCCGCCGCCGAACGCGCCCACGCCCTCGGCAACATCTGGTTCATCGATCCCGCCATCAAAGGCTCGTATCCCAAAGCCTTCCTCGGCGAAAATCCATACGACACCATGGGCGTCAAATCCGGCGATATGGAACTTTGCAAAGCCCCGCTCGATTTTCTCGGCATCAATTACTATCGCCGCCAAATCGTCGCCGCCGCTCCCGCCGGAGGTGACGGCACCGGAGTCCATAACTGGGACGGCCACGACGGCCCACTCACCGATTTCGCCTGGGAAGTCTGGCCCGACAGCTTCGGCGATCTCGTCCTTCGCATCAGCAACGACTACAAAATTCCCATCGAGATCACCGAAAACGGTTGCTCTTATCTCGATTCGCCCGACGAGCACGGCCGCATTCCCGACAATCGCCGCATCGATTTCATGCGCGGCTATCTCAGCGCCCTCGGCCGCGCCATCGCTCAAGGTGCCAACGTCCGCGCCTATCATCACTGGAGCTTGCTCGACAATTTCGAATGGGCCGAAGGGTACGCGCAGCGTTTTGGAATGGTCTACGTCGACTTCCGCTCGCAAAAGCGCACCGTCAAAGACTCCGGCAAGTGGTACGCCGAACTCGCCAAATCCGGCAAACTCACCTGACCATTTGTAACGTCGGCTTCCCGCCGGCAATAACTCGAAGAAATCTCATAAATAATTATCTTGGGAGGTCGTGTCTTTAGCCTCCACGTAGCGGCGCGGAAAATGCGGCCTTCAGCACATGAAGAAAGAACTTACGCATCCCTTCGCGATTTATAAGATGGATGCTCGGTTGCTCACCGCGAACGATATTCGTACTGCGCGGCAATCAACGCAATACGGTGTCATTCCGAACCCGGCGCTTTTTGCCGGGTTCGGAATCTGCTTTCTCTTTTCCGATCCGCAATCCCTTTGTGCGCCGGCTCCGCCGCGGTTAAACTAAATACTCGCGCCAGCATGAATCCCCTTCAAGCCATCTCGCTCGCCCTCGGCGCCGGTTTCTCTTCCGGCCTCAATCTTTACGCCACCGTCGCCACTCTCGGCCTCCTCGAACGCTTCCACGTCGTTCATCTTCCCGAAAAACTTCACGTCCTCTCGCATCCCATTGTCCTCGGCTTCGCCGTCGCTCTTTACATCCTCGAATTTCTTGCCGACAAAGTTCCTTACCTCGACACCGTCTGGGATTTTCTCCACACCTTCATTCGCCCGCCCGCCGCCGCCGTGCTCGCCTTCTCCGTCTCCGTCAATCTCGCCTCCGAATGGCGTTGGCTCGCCGCCCTCCTCGCCGGCGGCATCGCGCTCACTTCGCACGGAACAAAAGCCAGCACGCGCGCCGCCGTCAACACCATTCCCGAGCCTTTTTCCAATTGGGCGCTCAGCATCGGCGAAGACCTTCTTGCCGTCTGGCTCACCTGGTTCACGACCGCTCATCCCATCCTCGCGATCGTTCTCGTCGCTCTTCTCTCAATCCTCTGCTTCTACCTTCTCTTCAAACTCTTCCACTTCCTCCGCACCGCTCTCCAAACCTTGTAAAGGTTTTGTAGGGGCCGCTTTCCGAAGCGGCCCTCTTCGATTTCAACGTATCGCAGATCTATCCGTACAGTGGCTGGATCGAAGCCGCGTCTACTCCACAAACTCTATCGCCCACATTTCTCCGGAAAGCCGTTGTAGCGGCCGCCTTCTGAGGCGGGCGCTTTTTGCAACATTCGCTCGCCCACAATCCATCCGCAGCCGAAATGTAGGGCCGGCTTTCCGAAGCCGGCCCTCTTCGATTTCAACGTATCGCAGATCTCGACGGTCCATAACTGGATCGAAGCCGAGTCCACTCCACAAACTCTATCGCCCACATTTCTCCGGAAAGCCGTTGTAGCGGCCGCCTTCTGATGCGGGCGCTTTTTGCAACATTCACTCGCCCACAATCCATCCGCAGCGCGCCAAACCCATGTACCTGTCATTCCGACCGAACTGGCCCCGCCGTTTCCGTCGCGCGGTGTTTGCGCGCGGGGCCACGGAGCGGAGGAACCTTGGCATGATCGCGCGCAATTCAGTGCGCTATGAATAAAACCCGCCGAATCACTACTTCGTATACTTATCCACCCACTCCAAAAACGTCTTGTACCAAAACTGGCTGTTCACCGGCTTCAGCACCCAATGCCCCTCATCCGGAAAAATCACCAGCTTTGACGGCACTCCTTGCCTCTGCAGCGCGCTAAAAAATTCCAGCGATTGCGTGTACGGCACTCGATAATCCCGCTCGCCGCCAATCACCAGCGTCGGCGTCTTGTATTTCGAAAGCGCCGTCGCATACGTCATCGGCGCCCACTTCTTGTAATT
>Ga0070730_10000497_pt1 | contig 45686 bp, 43 predicted proteins | sample Coa_R1_3_FD_66447 | JGI IMG/M metagenome (GOLD analysis project Ga0070730, IMG submission 66447) | Surface soil microbial communities from Centralia Pennsylvania, which are recovering from an underground coalmine fire - Coalmine... | ecosystem: Environmental > Terrestrial > Soil > Unclassified ...
ACCGGATTCACCATGGTTTCAATCCTGGCTGCCATCTCCTCGGCGGGGATACGGTTGGGGGTCTGAAACCAGCGGCGCGCGGCTCCAAAGACGGCCCAGGCTGCGGTGGTCGCCAGCAGTGCCGCATCGGCACCGGGTGCCATCTCATGGTGGGCCAGGCCTTCCCTGAACATACCCTCTACGACCGGGATGATGGAGCTCTCAAGCGGTATCTGAGCCAGCCGATTGGGACAGCCTGTGGTCTCAGCAAGATAGTCGCAGACGCCCAGTGCAATGGCGCGCAGTGCTCCACTGCAGTCGGTAAAGGTGATGGCGCGGCGCTCTATCAGATCGCGGAATCGGGATTCTGTCATGGCCTGCAGCAGCGCGTTCTTGTCCGGATAGTGCAGGTAAAAGGTGGCCCGGTTTAGCGTCGCGTCATCGGCTATCTCCTGGACGGAGATGTCTTCGAACTCCTTCTTTTTCAACAACTTTTCCAGTGAATCCATGAGCATGCGGCGGCTGCGCAGAATGCGCGGATCCGTCGTTCCGGTCTCGGGTTGGAGAAGGTGGGCCATCCCTTACCGTTAAGATACCTCTCTTAAGATACTCTCTTGCAGGTTAAACGACACTTGTTTATTTTTTGAATCGACATATGTTGATTATTCATCAACTGTCGTGTAGGAGGAATTCTCAAATGTCGACGCTGCTACATATCGATTCCAGCCCCCTCTACGGCCGGTCAATCTCTCGCGAGCTGACCGCTGCATTCGTCACGGAATGGAAGGCTTCGCACCCAAATGGAAAAGTCGTAGACCGAGATCTCAACGCAACAGCAATGCCGCCAGTCAATGCGGAATGGGTCGGCGCCGCCTACACCCCGGAACAGGCCCGCACTCCGCTGCAGAAGGAATTGCTTTCGCTCTCCGACTCGCTGCTTGCCGAATTGGAGCAGGCCGATGAGTACGTCATCGGAGTGCCGATGCATAACTTTGGTGTGCCCTCCGTGCTCAAGCTATGGATCGACCAGATTGCGCGTGTCGGCAGAACCTTTTCCTACGGGGAGGGAGGACCAAAGGGCCTGATTACCGGCAAGAAGGCAACCTTCATCATCGCAACCGGCGGGATCTACGATGCCCAGACGCAAATGGCCTCGTTCAATTTTGTGGAGCCGTATCTTCGGTCCGTATTTGGCTTTCTTGGCGTGACGAACGCGACCTTCCTCACCGCAGGGGGCACCAGCGTGCTGAACCAGGGGCATGACCGGAACGCGTTTCTTGCACCGCACCTTCACGCTGTGCAGACGCACGCGCAGACCTCCCAGGGAGATCACGCATGACGTCGGCTCCCTGAAAAGCGGCGGAAGTTTATTGCAACTCGGAGGCGGTCTTAATGGCCCCCTTCTCAGGATTACTGAACGTGATAAATGGCCATAAAGCCATAAGGAAGAATGGAGCTATTCATGCAAAAACATAAACTACTGGATCCAATCCGTCTTGGAGATCTCGAATTAAGAAATCGAGTCGTTATGGCGCCCATGACAAGAGCGCGGGCTGAAGCTTCCAGCCACCTCGCCACGGATCTGATGGCAGAGTATTACCGCCAACGCGCAGGCGCTGGCCTCATTATCACCGAAGGCACCTGGCCGAACGATGAGTCTGTGGGGTTCGTCAATGTTCCTGGGATGTTTACCAGGCAGCAATCTGATTCCTGGAAAAAGGTCACGAATAGCGTCCATGAGCATGGCGGAAAAATATTTTCGCAGCTGGGCCACTGCGGGCCCAATGCGCATCCAGACCTTATTGGCGGGAAGCTTCCCGTTTCAGCCTCTGCAATTAACGTCAGGTCAATGGCTTTCACCCCATCTGGCATCAAAGAGACGGTTACTCCAAAGGAGATGAGCAAAGAAGACATCGAAAGGACTCAAGCCGACTTCACAAAGGCCGCTCAATTTGCAAAGGAAGCAGGCTTTGATGGTCTGGAAATTCATTCTTCACAGACCTACCTGTTCCCTGCATTTATGAGTTCTGAATTCAATCACCGCACAGACGAGTATGGCGGATCAAAAGAAAATCGAGCCCGTCTACTTCTTGAAACCATCGACAATGTGATCAAGGTATGGGGACCAAACCGGGTTTCTGTCAAACTGCAACCCTATGTGAAGATGGGTGGCTTTGCGCCGAATGCTGATACTGAGCCAGCTTTCCTCTATGTCGTTGAGCAATTGAATCAGCGACAGCTCGCATTTCTGCACCTCCTGGGTGATCAGAAGTCGGCTGATTTACCCGACCAGATGAAGCGCCCGTGGATTCAAGCTAAGAAGTTCTATAAGGGACGAATCCTTGCCGGAGGTGGTTTCACTCAAGAGTCAGGAGAAAAGGCGATCAATGATGATGAGGCCGACATGATCGCTTATGGAGAACCATTCATTGCAAATCCTGACCTGGTGGAGCGCTTCAAAACGAACTGGCCACTTACCCCATCAATTCGAGAGTTCCACTATGCAGGTGGAGCAAAGGGGTACATTGACTACGAAATCGCAACGGCAAGCTCGTCTTCACAAAGGAGGTAGTTCATGGGCCAACCTGTCGGAAACGGACAAATCGGTTCTCGAACGGTCGTGATCACCGGGGGCAACACCGGTCTGGGTTTCGCTTGCGCGAACGCGATCCTGAAGTCACCCAATGGGGCCCCCTGGCACGTTATCCTTGCCTGTCGAGATGAAGGCCGTGCTCAAGCCGCTGTCGATCAATTGACCAGCGGTGCAGGCGGGTCGGGCCAGGTTGAGGCTATGCCGCTCGACCTGGCATCCCTCGCGTCGGTCCGCGCCTTTGCAGCCGAACTTTCCAGGAGACTGAGCGCAGAAATAATTCCACCCTTGCACGCGGTGGTGTGCAACGCCGGAGTGAATCCCTTAAATACGAAGACAATGACGGTCGACGGATTCGAGTCGACTTTCGGGATCAACCACCTGGGACACTTTCTACTCGTCAACGAACTGCTGCCCGCGTTGCAGTCACCGGCCCGTGTCGTTGTTGTCGCAAGTGGAGTCCACGATCCGGCGCAGAAGGCAGGGGTGCCAGTACCAGCCTGGAACAACCCTGTTGCTTTGGCCCACGGCGAGCTCGGCCCCGCCGCAGCCGCTGACAAAGCATTCGCTTCTGGTCAGCGTCGTTATAGCACGTCGAAACTAGCCAACGTCTATTTCACGTACGCCCTTGCACGCCGTCTACCTGCCGGCATCACAGCTAACGCCTTCGACCCCGGCCTGATGCCTGGTACCGGACTGATGCGCGAAGCTCCGGCCCCGTTTCGATTCGTCTTAAGACACATTCCGATAGCACTTCTCCGTCGGCTGTTTTCGCCCAACGTCCACACCGCGCAGGAATCCGGCGAAGCTCTCGCCAGCCTTGTGACCGACCCCGAACTGAATACAACCACAGGTCGATATTTCGAGGGACGGCGCCAAGTCCGCTCGTCCGATGAGTCATACAACGACGAACGTGCGGCAGAACTATGGAACGCCAGCGTAACCCTGACTGCGGCGAACCAGTCCACGAAGCAAAAAGAGACGCAGCCATGAAAATGAGAACACTCGGTCGAAATGGTCCTCGTGTTTCCGGAATTGGCCCTGGCTGTATGCGGATGTGGAATCTTGCGGGCCAGAAAGCAAGCACTGATGAGGAAGACAAGTGAGACACCTGTCGGCGAAACAGGAAGGGAGAAGATATGAGCGAAATCTCGATTTCGACGCCGCATCACCAGCTGAAAGGCTACCTGGCTACGCCACGAGGCAAGGGGCCGTGGCCCGGCGTTGTCGTGCTTCATGACATCTTTGGTATGACGGACGTGACACGCGGTCATGCCGACTGGCTTGCCAGGGAAGGGTATCTTGCGGTGGCGCCGGACCTGTTTTCCTGGGGTGGTCGCATTCGTTGCATTCGCTCCCTAATGGCGGACCTGACGGCACAAAAAGGGCCGTCCTTTGGTGATGTGGATGCCATACGGCAGTGGCTGGTAGACCGCCAGGACTGTACCGGCAAGGCGGGGGTCATCGGCTTCTGTGCCGGTGGAGGGTTTGCGATCCTTCTGGCCGTCGGCCACGGTTTTTCGGCAGCAGCCCCGAACTACGGCCATATCCCGGACGACACCGCTGTGTTCTTGAATGGCGCTTGTCCGATGGTCGCGAGCTTCGGCGGCAGCGATTGGATGGTACCAAAAGGTACAGCGGCACGGCTGGAAAATGCCCTCGAACAGCGAAAGATCGAGCATGATGTCAAAGAATATCCGGGCGTGGGGCATGCGTTCCTCGATGATTACAAAGGCCCAATGGGGGCACTCTGTGTCGTCCTAAGGGCAACTTACAAGGACAAGGAAGCGGCTGACGCACGAAACCGCATCCGGGCGTTCTTCGCGCGCCATCTCGCCTAGCACAACACCCCCATAGACCCATTGCTGGCCGAGTTTCTTCTGGATTGGAAAAGAAAAACCGAGTTGATCGAGAAGAGGATTGGATTTTGGCTCTCCATTTTTGCCTCTCCATTTATGGCGGGCAAGAGCCCATATTTTTCCACAGCGATTCGCCGGAAAATCCACGCTGCGGGGGAAAGGGCCGGGTTGGCCCATCTGTTAAAAGGCGAGCCGGCCAGGGAAGCCAACAGCAAAGTGGCGAGGATGGTCTTGAAATCGAGCGCCGCTGAATAAGGGTCTTATTGGACCCAGGGAAAACCCAAAATATTGAAAACAAAAAGAAATTTGGGGTGGGTAGTGGGGGTCGAAACTACTCACAAACGTAAATTCAACGACTTACAGGGCCACGGATGGCACAGAAGTACACGTAAAGCACTGTAAGACCGCCAAACGGATTGCAAACGGATTGCAGTTTTACAGCATTAAACACGCTTAAACAGGTCGGGCAAACTCGTCTTCAGCCCCTTGGAAATCCTCTCAATATTCACCAGTGACACATTCCTGATTCCCCGTTCAACTCCGCTGTAGTAAGTCCGATGCAGCCCACACCTCTCCGCAGCTTCTTCCTGATTGATCTCCTGCTCCTGCCGCACACGGCGAATCGCACGGCCAAAACGGATACGGATATCGAGCGGCATCAAATGCAATCTTGAAGCCGTGCAGCCGATGCGTACACATCCGATGAGTCACATTTTTATTGACTGTCAAAGGTATCGCAGTTCAATATGTGTGCATCATGAACACACAACAGCGAATGGCTGCGATGAAAACTTTCTTCGTCGGCATCTGCTTTTTGCTACTTGCTACGGCCTTTGGACAGGCGGTTCCACCGCCGCCGTGCGGAGAAAAAGGCATACCTGACAATGTGCCCTGTGTCGATGTAAAGACTGGAAAGATACTAAACACAAAAACCCCGCCATATTTACCTCACCGAGACCCGCCGCCTCTTCCCGCGCCAGCCCCGCCTTTAGTTATTCCGGAGCACCTAAACACATCAAGTGCCAAGCCTCCAGCGACGAACGCGCAGCCAGTGATTAGGCCAACGTACCAGGGTGAACCAACAACGCCGACTCCACCACCACCTTCTCTTCCGTCACAGCCTGACACCACACCAGCAAATACTTCACATTGCGAGGGTACTTTGAACTGCTTCTTCCAGGGATACGAACGCGGTCAGGCGAAGCAGGTCGAGAGACGAAGGGAAGCCGAGCAAGAAAGGCAGACTATGGAACTCGCGGCGGACGCGAGGAGGCAGCAAGAGGGCGCGAGAAGGCAACAAACTGCTGCGGCTGAACAAGCCTACACACTGATGGAAGAGTTACGCCAAAGCGTGTCGGGTGTGCTCGCATCGAATGACAGCGAGCAGAAGATAATTGATGACGCCAAATCCTCGTGGTGGAAGATGCAGAAGATGTATTGCAATCGCACCCCCTCGGGCCACTATATCGATCTTGAAGGAAAAGACAAGTCTTGCAAAACAGAGTAATGGATACACACCCCTGTCAGGAGTAGCCCACCATGAACGTAACCCAAGCTCTTGAGACTCTGGGGCTTAAACGAAGCGCGACCCCGGACGACATCAAGCAGGCGTACCGGGACTTAGCGAAAGTGTGGCATCCTGACCGCTTTCCAAACGAGCCGCGACTGAAGCAATTGGGAGAAGAAACACTCAAGAAAGTCAACGAAGCATATCAGACGCTTCAAAGTTACGACATACAGAGCGAGCCTGACAATTCATCTCAATACTCTCGGCCTGAAACTGTACCGTCAACATATCCAACGCCTCCTCAAACCACAGCATCGGCAAAGCGTAACGCCGGGGCAGAAAATGTCGGCGTGTGGATAGTTTGGATTGGCCTTGGCATTGGCATTTTCTCAATCATTATGGATAAGGCAACCACAAATAAGAATAGCTTTGAGTATTTTGTTGACCATCCCACAGAACGACACGAGGTGGCCCCTCAGCCAGCCGAGCCAGACAAAATAGAACAAGTCCAAAGCACTCCGCCCGCTCTGTCAACCATTTATCTCTGCACCATAGAATCCTATCGGCAACAGATGCTTGAGGATGAAATAGACGAGGTTGAACAACGTCACGGGGACGAATTCGACAAGGACGCGGCCAGAAAGCGGATTGGAGCAATACCAGACTCCACTATTGACGCGCAACGGCAATCGGCATTGGCCTTTACGAGGAAAGTTGCCCGCGATGCCGGAAAAGGTGAAGTCTGCCCCGGCCAATAACTTCGGGGACAGCGCGACGGTGAATATTGACAGACGATGCAAGGGGAAACAAACCTTGCAACATGCCGGAGTGACGAATGAGTAAAGCCTGCGGTGGAATTTATCCGATCAAGGGAACAATCAAAACGCGCCCTCCAGCAGCCAAGCGTATATGTTGCGTTTGTGGCAAAGACAATGCGAGCCACTTCTGTCAGGAGACTGAGGTCTACCTCCATGCAGTATGCGCGATTGCGTTCCTTCAAACTGAGGACGGTAAAATAGTCATTAAACACGGCCACCATATACACATTCATTTTCAGGATGAATAGCTCGGGTGTTTACCAAGGCACAACGATCTGACCTCCTCATTATTTACCCCCGCCAAGGCATCTAGCGTTCGCTCTGTGAGGCGTTTGGCGTTTCGGGCTGCCCTTCCCCGCCTTCGGCATCTCCGCAGGCCACCAAGGGGGAAAGGAAGTATTGCCAAGTGACTGTAAAGGGGCGACCTGAACCGCAAAGGGGACAGGCCCCCGGCCAGCCAATCAAAAACATAAAGTAGTGCTCAGCCAGATAATTTTAAAAAACCGCTGGCCAGTTCACTTTCCGGACTGGGGCGGAAGCCGTTAAAAGTGTTCCGTTATGGTTCCCTATAGACAGTCTTTCTGTCAAAATCATCTGGTTTTGAGAGTGCGAACCGCCTTCTCTAAGTCGTGCGTTTTCAGCGGTGAAACGCTGCGCATTCAGAGGGGATTATGAGAAAAACTGGCCAGCCAGGAAGTAAAAGAAATTCGGTATGTTTTTTGAAGGACACTGCCAGGTAATCCCACTCACAGGCATCAGCAGGGCTAATTAGAAATCAACAGTTCTGAATTGTTTGGTCAATGGGATGAACCGCTAGCGGTATTGTTTACTCCACTATAGAAGAATACATATAGATAACTCTATATAGATAACTTGTGCAGCAGTCTTGCAGCACGGGATTACACAAATGTGCAGCATGGCCGCGCCACACTCCTGCAACACCTCCATGCAGCAGGGTTGCAGCGCGGTGCTGGTAGTTGGTGGCTCTTACTGAGGTATCTGTTCGGAAACCAGAAGCTTAGAAAACTGTGGGATTACAGACCGCCATTGTCTGCCTTCTGGCAATTTTGCCTCCAGAAACTCTTCAAATCTGGATGTAATGGTTTCGTCTGGTAATCCAGATTTACGGAGTGCGGCAAGCTGATACGGAAACACCTTCAATCTGCCGCCACTTTTAGCGTATAGAGCTTGGCCCAGCTTGTCGCCGGACTCCTCTGACCAATGAAACTCTAGTTTTTCCGCACATGCGCCTGGATGCGCATCTGCCCAGTGTTTATGCTCCCAAACCTCATACACTCCGGGCTCAAAATATCGCTTAGAGATGGTGACCAAGAAACCAGACTCAGCTAAGTCCTTAAGTCCTCTCTCGATTGTCGCTCTGCTACGGTCAAAATATGCAGCCATGTTTGCTGCTGAACAGAAAAATCGGCCTTGTTGTTTAGAAATGTGCAAAGCGAAGGGATAAATCAGGGCTGCACTGGGACTCATGCGTGCAAGATGCCATTCGGCGGTGCAATGATATGCGACTAACTCTTTTTGATCTAACAATTACTTCTTTCTACTTTTGGAATGTGGGCAAGAATTCAGCCCATCAACGAACAGGAATCTCCTGGAAGCCCATTTTGGGGCCGTTCAGAAAATTTACTTAGTATACCGCTTTGTTAAGTTTCTGTCAAGCTGCCTTTCTCCCATTTCAGGGCTTGACAAAAACCTAACGAAGCGCTATAATAAGTAAATGGTGAAGTCGAAACTCAAGACCGCTGCACAGTTGCTTGGGTCGAAAGGCGGTAAAGCCAGAGCCAGTAATCTGTCAGAAAAAGAGTTGTCTGAGTGGGGCAGGAGCGCTGGGGCTGAAGGCGGCAAGAATCGCGCTGTGAAATACAGCAAAGAGCAGCTAAGCAAGTGGGCAAAAAAAGGCGGCAGGCCGAAGGGCAGCAAAAACAAGCCTAAGAAAGGCAAGGTCACCAAATGATTAAGGCCGCTATTTACGCAAGGGTTTCAACGTCAGATCAAAATTGTGACTTACAGTTGCGCGATTTAAAGGCAATGGCATTACAGCGTGGGCTGGAGATTACCCGCGAGTACGTGGATAACGGCCAGAGCGGGGCAAAGCGGTCACGGCCACAATTAGATGAAATGCTCAAAGACGCCAAGCGGGGCAAGTTCCGCGTGTTGCTGGTGTGGCGTTTGGATCGTCTGGGACGGTCACTCGCGCACCTTGTCCAGTTGCTCGAAGATTTCCGCATTGCCAATGTGGAGTTAGTGAGTTATTCGGAAGGGCTGGATTTTAGCAGCACAACGGGCAAGCTCATGTATCAAATCATCGGGGCATTTGCTGAATTTGAACGTGAGGCAATCAGGGAGCGAGTGAGGGCCGGAGTCCAAACCGCTAAAGCTAAAGGCAAGATTTTAGGCAGACCGAAAAACCGTGCAACCGGGCCGATGATTCAAGACCTTCTTTCCTCTGGCCGTAATCCGGCAGAAATCGGCCAGCAGCTTGGAATATCTCAGGCAACTTTGTACCGCAGAATAAAAGCCGTCACCGTCACGGCTTAAGCAGTTCACTTTCCGGACGGACAGGGGGACGAGAACCTCTGGGGCGTGTAGTAAGAGCGCCATTTCATTTGGAGCTTGTATGTGCAACAAACCGCAATACCCGCAACAGCGCAATTTACAGAACAACCCCCTTCAGTAACCGCGTGGCTGACCGCCGAAGAAGCGGCCAATTATCTCAGAGTAAAATCCCGTACCCTTTTGCTGTGGGCCAGACAGGGGAAGGTCAAGGGGTACACCCTTTCTGGTTCGTCTCGCCACGTTTGGAGATTCCGTCAGGCAGACCTTGATGCTACACTGACCGCGCCATCCGTGCGCCCGGAAGGGATTCAATGAAAAGGGCAGCACGATTCAAAACAGGAAGCACAGTATTCGATAAGAGACGCAAGACTTGGAATTACCTTTGGTGGCAGGATGGGAAGCGACGTTCAAGGCTCATCGGCACTCTTCAGGAATTTTCAACGAAGGGGGCTGCACAGACAGCGGCGCAATCTTTCCGGCCATCAGAACCACAACCGACAACAACATCCGTACCAACAGTGCGAGAACTCGTAACTCAATATCGGGAAGAAAAGATGCCTCCGCGTTTAAGTACGAGACGGTCTTACGATCAATGGTTAGAGAACCACATTCTCCCCAAGTGGGGTGACTGTGCGCTCACGGATGTTCAAGCACGACCTGTTGAACTGTGGCTGGATTCGGTGACTCTTTCTCCAAAGAGCAAGAGCCATATTCGCGGACTGCTTCATGTTCTTTGGGATTTCGCCATGTGGTGCGGATATCTGCCGACTCAGCGGAATCCAGTAGAACTGGTAACGATCAAAGGGGCAAGCAAGCGTGTTCACAAACCCCGCAGCCTTACCGTGGAAGAGTTCCAGCAATTTGCGCGACAGCTTGGCGAGCCGTACAAGACAATTGCGTTGCTCTGTGTCTGCTTCGGACTTCGTATCTCAGAATGTCTGGCGCTGAAATGGAGTGACGTTGATTGGCTAAACGGTAGGCTGCAAGTCGAACGGGGTATTGTATGCCAGAACGTAGATGGCGTTAAGACGATCAATTCAGAACGTGCGATGAGCATTGATGCTGAACTGCTGGCAGTGCTCAAAGCATGGAAGCAAGGGACTCAGTTTTCTGCTCAAGATGATTGGGTTTTTGCTTCTCCAGCCAAGATTGGCCGTCTGCCGTTTTCATACACTGGAGTTCTTCACGCATTCCAGAAGGCAGCGGAACAGGCAGGAATTGGCACTCTGGGGACTCACAGCATGAGGCACTCTTACCGTTCTTGGCTTGATGCTGTGGGAACAACAGTCGCCGTTCAGCAGAAGCTTATGAGACACGCTGATGTGCGAACGACGATGAACACATACGGCGATGTGGTCACAAATGAGATGGCGGAGGCGGCATCAAAGGTCGTTCGACTTGCGATTCCCCCAGGCTGAACGGCCTTAACGGATCGCGAGCGGATTGCAAAAGCGTGTAACTGATTGAAAATTTGGGGTGGGTAGTGGGGGTCGAACCCACGACATCCAGAGCCACAGTCTGGCGTTCTGCCACTGAACTATACCCACCACATTCGGCGTGAGATTCTATTTTACACGATTTATTAGTTCATTGAGCATGAACCTGGGCCGCGCGGGTCACCGCATGAGCCGCAGGATCCAGCGGCGGGCGACGATCCGCCTGAACGCTCGCTGCCCACGGCAAATTTTGAGAGCTGCTGGTTCAGCTTACGGCTCTCGCATTTCGGGCATTGCGGACGCTGGCTGCCCAGAACAATGGTTTCAAAGTGATGGTCGCACTCACGGCAAACATATTCAAAAATCGGCATAAGCCCGCTCGGTTAAAATTTATGTCTGACGAATTATAAAATGGCCCCGAAATCCGATCCACTCACTTTTGAACCTTTCGTGCCACGCAGATTTTTGCGCAATCGGCATGTGCAGACTCTGGCGGGAAACTTTCTGCCCCGGGAGAACCGTCTGCCCGAGCCGGAAGAGCGGCTGTTTCAGGTTGAAGAGGGCATACAGGTACTTTGCCATTGCCACTGGCAGCCCGAGCGCACACGCCATGCCACCGTAGTCGTGGTGCACGGGCTAGAGGGGTCGAGCCAGTCGCAATATGTTATTGGAACCGGATCCAAGGCCTGGGATGCGGGCATGAACGTAGTCCGCATGAACATGCGGACATGCGGCGGCACCGAACAACTGGCGCACACGCTCTACCATTCCGGTCTCTCAAGCGACGTGGGCGCGGTGGTTTGCACGCTGATCGAGCAGGACTCGCTGCCCGCTATTGGTCTGGCCGGCTATTCCATGGGCGGAAACCTGGTGCTAAAACTTGCCGGAGAGTGGGGAGCCAGCGCTCCGGCCGCTATCAAGGCCGTGGTGGGGATTTCGCCCGCAGCGGACCTTGGGCCTTCCGCCGATGCCATGCACCTGGCCGCAAACCGCATGTACGAATGGAAATTTCTGCTCAGCCTGATGCGCCGCTATCGCCGCAAACAGAATTTGCTGCCGGACGTGTATCAGAAAGTCGAGCGCTGGCCGCGCACCATTCGTGAATTCGACGAGATCATCACCGCACGCTACAGCGGGTTCGCCGGAGCGCAGGATTATTACGATCGCGCCGCAGCCGCACGCGTCGTCGACAAAATCGCGGTGCCCACCCTGGTGCTGCACGCGGAAGATGATCCGTTCATTCGTCTGCTGCCCGAAACACGCATGAAAATGCGGACCAACCCTCACGTGACTCTGCTTGAAACCGCGCACGGCGGGCACTGCGCATTTCTGGCTCACGCCAATGGCTATGATGGACGCTGGGCCGAGCGGCAGATCATCCGCTTTTTTCAGCATCAGGGGATGGCCTGAATGCAGGCCGACTATTCCGTCGAGCTGGGCGCCGATGATCCCGCGCTCGAACTGCCCTGGCAGTCCGAGGATGGTTCGCTGCGCTATTTTGATCTCCGCAGCCAGCCTGAACTGGTGCTCAATATCACTGAAGCACAAAATAACCCCGATCTAACTGCATTTCTCACGCGCATGAATGCTGCTGACTTTCCCCTGCAAACGGCCAAATGCGACACATGGTTCAGCCAGGACATTACTCCCGAAGAAGAAATTTTTGGCGCGCACGGCAAATTTGCCGGCTATATCGATTTGATTTTTGTTGCCGGCAGTTCACGGATCTCGTTCGAACACCATGAATGGCTGTGCCGGACGGTATGCGAGCTGCTGCGGCGCGTCCCGGAGATGAGCGGCAGCGTGGAGTTTGTGATACGCCGCTGTTATTACCATCAAAAGGAAGCCATGCAGGCAGGCGAAGAGCACACCAGCGGGTTCTGCGTTACAGCCTGCGTGACAGGGTTTGAGGATTCAGAAGACGAAGCGCGCAAGCACTGGACAATTGCTCTCACCCTGCTGCAAAACGCACTCATACAGGCGTGCCACGGCATCGGCAGCGGAAAAGGACCTTAACTTCCTTCGATCAGATTTCTCAGCAGCCGCTTCCCTTCCGGCCAGTCGCCCAAACCAGCTGAGATGTGGCCGGCAGCACCGATATCTTCAAACCGGCTACCCCACTGATGCGCAAATTCCCGCCCTCGCTCCATCGAAAGGTAAGGATCGTCGCTGCTGGCCACCACAATGGAAGGAAACGGTAATCTGCCACGGGGTACGGGAGCAAAATTTTTGATTTCTTCGGCGAGCCCCGGGCGCTCCGCATCGGCTGGCGCGGCCAGCAATGCGCCCTTGATTTTTGTGAGCAGCTCCGGCGGTGCTCCCTTTGCCCAGTGGGCCAGAGCGATGCATCCCAGGCTATGCGCAGCAAAAACGATGGGCTCCTGGGCCCTCGCAACCTCCGTGGAAATTCCCTCGATCCAGTCGGCGAGCCGGGGCGTGTTCCATTCTTTTTGCTGTACACGGCGGAACGCAGGTTCCGCCTGCTCCCATATGGTCTGCCAGTGCTGGGGGCCGGAATTTTGCCAGCCGGGCAGCACCAGCACGCTTGCCGCCGGTTCGGTCCGGGGCGCGGCAAAGCGATTGGCATATTCAAATGCCTCCCGCAGAGCAGGCGAGCGGAGATTTTCACGAATGTGGGCCAGGCGCTGCTCCAGCGCGCTCAAAGCACGCTCAAGATTAACCGTGTTGGTCAGAGCAACGTCGCGCCACATGGAATATGGACTGGCGGCGGTGCGCGTGGTCTCAAAAAGTCCCCGGCTGCCAAGGTTGTGCAGTTCCGGATCTCCGCCGAACTCATCCAGCAATACGCCCGCCATTGCGGTTGAAACCATCTGCGGCAAATGGCTGATCCAGCCGCAAATACGGTCATGACGTTCGGCGCTCACCACTACAATGCGCAATCCCGCCTGCTGCAGCAGATCCAGAAAGTCCTTGTTCTTTCCCTGCTCCAGGTCCTGCGGCACCCGGGGGACAACGAACCAGGCTTTATTGCGAAGCATGGCTGCTTCCGCATGTTCGATTCCGCTGTGCTCTTTGCCCGCCATGGGATGGCCGGCAAGAAAACGCCGTGACACCTGATCTCCGAATACCGAGTACGCACGATCCAGAATCTCCCGTTTCGTGCTGCCCACATCGGTAATCAGGGCGTCCGGAGCCGCAATGGGCCCAATGCGCTCGATCAGGTCAATAATGGCGCCGACCGGCGTGGCCAAAAGAATCAGATCGCTTCCCTGCACGGAAGCAGCGGGATCCTCGATGGCGTCATCAATTACGCCCATCGCCAGCGCCCGATCCAGAACGGCGCGCCGGTCACAGCCAATGATGCGCCCGGAAAAACCTGCTTCCCTTGCCGCCAGGGCAAACGAGCCGCCAATCAACCCGGTACCGATAATTGTGATTTGCTTAAAAGACATTGCCCGATCAAAGAGTGTCAGTGGGAGCACGGTGTAAATACCGTACTCCCATGATTTTTTAGGACAGGGTGAATCGCAGGCGTCAATATGACGCCAACAGCACACTGCTCATCACGGCTGCTACGCCATCTTCTTCCCGACAGCCGGAGCAATCAGGCGGAGTTCGCCCATGAGTTTGTCAAACTGCTCCGGATAAAGAGACTGCGCTCCATCGGAAAACGCCTTGTCAGGGCAGTTGTGGACCTCGATCAGCAGCCCATCAGCACCCGCGGCGACCGCGGCGCGCCCCATGGGCGGCACTTTGTCGCGGCGCCCCGTTCCGTGCGAAGGATCACCCAAAATAGGAAGATGCGAAAGCTTCTTCACGATGGGGATGGCGGAGATATCCATGGTGTTCCGGGTGTACGTTTCGAAGGTGCGTATGCCTCGTTCACAAAGCATCACCTCGTAATTACCGCCCGCCATCAGATATTCAGCGGAGAGCAGAAGCTCCTCAATGGTGGCTGCGATACCGCGCTTGAGCAAAACCGGCTTGCGAATCTTGCCCATTTCGCGCAGCAGATTGAAGTTCTGCATGTTACGCGCGCCCAGCTGGAAGACATCGACGTACGGCAGCATAAGCTGGATTTGTGAAATCTCCATGACCTCGCTGATGACCATCAGGCCAAATTTGTCCGCCGCTTCCCGCATCAGCTTGAGGCCATCTTCACCCATTCCCTGAAATGAATAGGGTGAGGAGCGCGGTTTAAAGGCGCCGCCGCGCAGAAACTTTGCCCCGGCGCGCGAAACCGATTCCGCGATCGAGAATATCTGCTCGCGTGTCTCGACCGAGCAGGGCCCGGCCATGACGACAACTTCGTCGCCGCCAACGGTCACGCCGTTGGGAAATTTGATGATGGTGCCCTCGGGACGAAACCCGCGGGCCGCCAGCTTGTACTGCGAGGTGATACGGTGCACCTCACCCACTCCGGGCAGTATCTGAATCTCGGTGATATCGAATTCTGGCCGTATTCCGACCGCCCCCAAAACAGTCTGGCGCGCTCCCGTGGACCGGTGAACTTCAAAACCCAGATTAATCAGCCGTTCCATAACGTGCTGAATTTGTTCTTCAGTGGCATATTCCTGCATCGCTACAATCATGTTAGTTTTTCACTTCCGTATCGGATTTCACGCCGCCTGCGGCGGCTGTCTCAATTTTCTGAATATTGCGCATTACATCAAGAATTCGTTCATAGACGCGCTGCAGCTCTTTGTCCGGCAGCGGGCCATGGTTGACCTTGCACACATTCTCAAAAATAATCTTTTCCCTGTCCGGCTCATAAACCGGAAGGGCGGAATTGCGCTTTAACTTGCCGATCTCGAGGGCGCAAACCGCGCGCTCGTTCAGCAACTCCACCAGCCGGCCATCCAGTACATCTATTTTTTTTCGCCAGTCCGTGATGTCCATTCTGCTTGCTTTCTTCCCTGCCCGGGCGGATTTGTGTATTCAGTGTATGGCCTCAGCCACGGTTCCATTTTTCAGCGAGCTGATCATCTCCGCCACTGCCTGCGGCTCACGGCCGGGATTCTGTTCAATGGTCTGCACAATTGCGCTGCCCACTACGGCGGCATCGGCAAATTCCGCAACCTGAGAAAACTGTCCGGCACTGGAAACGCCGAACCCAACGGCGACGGGCAATTTGGTGTATTTGCGAATACGGCGCACCAGATCGCTGGCATCGGACGCCAGTTGCTTTTGCGTGCCCGTTACTCCGGTGCGCGAAACCGCATAAACAAAACCGCTCGAAGCCTGGGCGATCATTTTCAGGCGCTGATCGGTGCTGGTGGGAGCGGCCAGAAAAATTGTAGCAAGCTTGTGTTCCGCCATCCTGCGGCGATATTCGTCCGCTTCTTCCACCGTGAGATCGGTAATCAAAGCGCCATCCACACCGGCATCCGCGGCCTCTTTGCAAAAACGCTCCAGACCAAACCGGAGAATGGGATTCAGATAGGAAAAAATCACCAGACCTGCGTTTGACTCTCTCCGTATTTCCCGCGCCAGATGCAGAACATCGGCCAGCGAAGTACGGTTAAGCAGCGCGCGTTCGCTGGCACGCTGAATCACAGGTCCATCGGCTACCGGATCGCTGAAGGGAACACCCAGTTCGATTACGTCAGCGCCTGCTGAAATCGCGGCAAGAACCACAGCGCGCGTAGTCGCGATGCTGGGATCGCCACAAGTCACGTAAGCAACGAGGCCAGGCTTGCGATGAAAAGCCAGGCGGCTCATCGGGTGCACCCTTGCGTTAATTTTATGAACTTCATTCATCATGCTTTCGCTGTTTTCCGGAGCAACTTACCAAACCAGAGCCTTCGCCCGTCGAACCCCGATCACCCTATTTTCAGGTTCTCCCGGAGAATTCCTATGTCCTTGTCCCCGCGTCCCGAGATGTTCACGATCACTACCTCTGACTTCTTCATACGCGGCGCGCGCTTAATGCATTCAGCAACGGCGTGCGAGGATTCCAGCGCGGGAATAATTCCTTCGAGACGCGAAAGCATGGTCAGTGCATCCAGCGTCTCCTGATCGGAAGCTGCCGTGTACTCCGCGCGTTTTGAATCGAAGAGCTGCGCATGTTCCGGCCCCAGCATGGGGTAGTCCAGTCCAGCGGAGATCGAATGGGTCAGCGCTACCTGGCCATGACTATCCTGCAGTACATATGAGTAAGAGCCCTGCAGCACACCTGGCAACCCGCCGCGAGAGCGTGCAGCGTGTTCGCCCAGCTCATCACCCCGGCCGCCGGCCTCAACCCCAATCAGCTTCACGCGCTTGTCGCCGAGAAACTGATAAAAGACGCCAATGGCATTCGATCCGCCGCCAACACAGGCAATGATCGCCGCGGGCAGCTTCCCTTCCGCTTTAAGAATCTGAGCGCGCGCCTCTCTGCCAATCACGGAATGAAAGTCGCGCACCATGGTGGGATAAGGGTGTGCTCCCAAAACGCTTCCCAGCAAATAATGCGTGGTGCGGACGTTGGTGACCCAGTCACGCATGGCCTCGTTGATCGCATCTTTCAGCGTTTTCGATCCGGAGTCCACGCCGCACACTTCAGCGCCCAGGAGTCTCATACGGAAGACATTCAGTTCCTGACGGCGCATGTCCTCTGTTCCCATGTAGATGACACATTGCATGCCGAAAAGAGCACACACCGTGGCAGTGGCAACGCCATGCTGGCCCGCGCCGGTCTCCGCAATGATGCGGTGTTTGCCCATGCGCCGCGCCAGAAGCGCCTGCCCCAGGCAATTGTTGATTTTGTGCGCTCCGGTGTGCAGCAGGTCTTCGCGCTTGAGATAGATTTTGGCGCCACCCAGCTCCTTGGTCAGGCGTTTGGCAAAGAACAAAGGCGTGGGTCGTCCGGCATATTCCTGGAGCAGTTGGTTGAATTCCGCACGGAACTTTTTGTCCCGCCGGACTTTTGCATACTCCTTCTCCAGCTCTTCCAGAGCCGCCATGAGCGTCTCCGGAACGTAGCGACCGCCGTACGGGCCAAACCGTCCGTCCACGGAACGCATCTTTCCTGCTGCACTTGCCGTCATGCCTGGTCCGCCTTCCGCACCGCGGTAATAAACGCCTTCAGTTTTTCGTGGTCTTTTTGCCCTGGCTCTTTTTCCACCCCGGTCACCGCGTCCACGCCATACGGTGAAAATGTGCTGATTGCCTGGGCCACGTTACCGGTATTGAGACCGCCCGCAATAATGAACCGCGAGTTAAGGCCGCTGAGCCGGGGCCGGACACTCTCCCAGTCAAAGGCCTTGCCGCTTCCGGAGCCGGAATCGAGCAAAATGGAATCAGCGCATCCGTGGCTTCCGCAAAACTCATCGAGCTGGTGACTGAAATTGTTGCTGATCTGGATCGTCTTGATCACTTCGACTTCGTCGCGCAGCGTAAAAATAAGCTCCGGAGTTTCATCTCCGTGCAACTGGACCGCGGTGAGCCCAGCCTGCTGCACGGTCCTCAGGATTTTCGGCCCGGACTCATTCACAAACACGCCCACGCGCTCCACCGTCTCCGGCAATTGCTCGGTAATTTTTTGCGCCTGCTCCGGAGTCACGCGGCGTTTACTCGGAGCAAAAATAAAGCCCAGCGCGTCAGCGCCTGCTTCCACGGCGGCCAGCGCGTCTTCAAGAGAAGTGGTTCCGCAAATTTTGATCCATGTCCGCATAAGTTTCAGGAGTTTACGTCCGTAAAAATTACTGGACCGTGCCGCGCCAGTTGGCGGCAGAGGACGTATAAGGAGGACAGGGGCCAGCATCCTGCAAAAGCTGCTGCAGTTTCTGTCCTGGATCTTCAGCCCGCATGAGCACTTCGCCCATCAAAAATGCCTGATACCCGGAAGCGTACAGTTCGCGTATCTCCGTGCCGCTGTCAATGCCGCTTTCGGCCACCCGCAGAACATTATTGGGGATTCTCGGGGCCAGCTCGAAGGAGGTATCGAGGTTCACTTTAAAAGTTTTCAGATCGCGATTATTCACGCCAATAATGTCCGCGCCGCCATCCAGAGCCCGTTTCAGCTCCATCTCGTCGTGGACTTCGCACAGGACGTCCAGCTCCAGTTCGCGAGCACGCGCAAGCAGCCGGGAAAAATTCTCGTCGTTGAGCGCCGCAAGAATCAGCAGCACCGCGTCCGCCTGATAAGCTCTGGCCTCCAGCAACTGGAATTCGTCCACAATAAAATCCTTGCGCAGACAGGGCAGGTTCGTGGCCAGCGAAGCGGACATGAGATTATCGAGCGATCCCTCGAAAAACTTTTCTTCCGTCAGCACCGAAAGTGCGGAAGCGCCTCCACGGGACAACTGATCGGCCAGGGTTGTCACGGAAAATGCTTTGCGGATCAGGCCTTTGGACGGCGATGCTTTTTTCAGCTCTCCGATGACCGCGGGACCGAGCTGCGACATTGCGGCCAGGCGCTTGCGAAACCCGCGCACCGAATGGCTTGCCGCCATCTCATGGAGCAGGCGTATGTCGGCCTTCTGCTTCGCGTTCGCGACACGCTGGTGCGTGACCTCGAGAATGTCGTCCAAAACGAGCATAAGAAACAGAGCTTAAGTATATTTGATTTTCCCCTCAAAAAAAGACAGGAAAAGAATTAATTCACCGAACAACATCCATGCCTGGACCGCGATTCAGCAGGGTGTCAGATCGATTGCGGCACGCCGCGTGGCTTCACATTCTTGCGGATAAAAGCCACAATGTCATCCATCGGGGTGCCAGGGTTGAAGATCCCGGCAACACCAGCTTTTTTCAGAGCCTCAAAATCCTGTTCCGGAATAATGCCGCCCACCAGCAGGATTACATCGTCCATCTTGTTCTGGCGAAGCAGGTCCGTGACGCGAGGAACAATGGCATTGTGAGCGCCCGAGAGAATGGAAAGCCCGATTACATCCACGTCTTCCTGAAGAGAGGAATTCACAATCATTTCCGGCGTCTGGCGCAGGCCGGTGTAAATAACCTCCATACCGGCATCGCGCAGCGCGCGGGCTATGACTTTGGCGCCACGATCATGGCCATCCAGGCCGGGCTTGGCCACAAGCACACGGATTTTACGCTCATTCATCATGGGACAGAAGATTCTACCAGAACTGAAGACCTGGCATGGCGTCAAGGCTTACCACGCGCGGCAAAAATCTCTATGGCCTGGTTTTCTTCCGCTCTTTTGTACGGCTTGCGGATTTCTTACTCGGGTTAGGCGCGCTTTCTTCCAGTGTGGCCGTATCCAGACTGCGCCACAGATACCATGACGCCACGCTGCACCAGGGATGCCAGCTTTGCGCAATTTTCTCAACCTGTTTTGGTGATGGCAGCGTTCGCTTGCGGTACGCGCGCTTGATGGCCGACCTCACGCCCAGGTCGCCCACCGGCAGCACATTCGGACGGCGCAGAGCAAACATCAGAAACATGTGGGCCGTCCAGACGCCAATTCCTTTGATATCGGTCAGCACTGCGATCACTTCTTCGTCCGCCATTTTTGGCAGACGGTCAAAATCGAGTTTGCCTTCCATCGCATGGTCGGCCAAATCGCGAATGTAGCCGATTTTTTGCTGCGAGAGCCCGCAACGGCGCATCTCGCCCACCGTAAGATTGCGAATGGCTTCCGGCGTGACCGCGCCTCCGGCTGCTGCCTCAAACCGTTCATAAATAGTGCGGGCCGCTTTGCCGCTCAACTGCTGAAACACAATGGCGCGGGCCAGAGCTTCAAAAGTTGGCTCGCGATAGGCCATGCGAAACGGTCCCACGCGGGCAATAATGGAAGCAAGCACTGGATCACAGCCTTGCAGGTGAGTCAGGGCCTTTTTCATGGAAACTGATTCTAATCGAATCCCGGCATCGCGAGCTTTTCCTGCCATGGCCCGCTCAGGCCTGTTCACCATGGTCTGGCGTCGCATCGGCGACGGCATGGCCCGAGACGGACTTGTTCGGACGCTGGCGCAGATGGCCGAAGCGATCTTCCGAATCGTCGTGGAGTTGACTCCGGAGCGCCGGAAAGCTCGCTACGGCGACCTGGACTTTGACCTCGACCATTCCGTGGACACCACGCGGGCCAACGTGAGCCTTCGCACACAGCTTGCCGCCACGCTCGCCGGACATCCCTATTTTGCTACCGAGCCGTGGCTGTTTGCGCAGATCATGCAGGCCCTGCCCGCGGATTTACAGGAATTCACCTTCGTCGATTTGGGCTCCGGCAAGGGCCGCGTGCTGCTGATGGCTTCCGCTTATCCCTTCCGCAGGATCGTGGGAGTTGAGTTTCTGCCCAGTCTGCATCAATCGGCTTTGCGGAATATTGCGCAATATAGAAATGAAGAGCAGCAGTGCCGGCAGATTGAATCCCATTGCATGGATGCCCGCGATTTCCCGTTCCCCGACGGGCCGCTGGTGGTTTACATGTTCAACTCTTTTCCGGAAGCGGTCTTCGCCGCCATTTTGGAGAATCTGCGCCGTTCCATTTCGGAAAAGCCGCGCCCGCTGTACGTTGCCTACCGGTATCTGGAGTTCGAACACCTGCTGGCCCAGTGCGAATGGCTCAAAAAAACTGCCGGTACAGAGCACTGGGCCATGTATGAGACCAGGTGATCAACCGAGTGAAGCGGCAGCTTAAGCCCCAGCCTGAACTGCCTTTTTGGTCACCTCAAGCCGCTCATCGGCGCGCATGTCAGCAAGATGTTGCGCCAGAGCCACCATCGTGAGCGTGGGATTCCACGATCCGCTGGCTGGCCAGAGCGATCCGCCAGTAACGGAAACGTTTTCCACGCCGCGTGGCCGATAGTCGAGTCCCACCACCGAATCCTTGTCTTCGCCAATCCACATGGTGGATCCCTCATGCACCAGTCCGGGGACGCGAATTTGCTCTACCGACGGCCGTTGATGCCGCCATTCACCCGCATTCCCGACGCCTGGATGCCAGTATTCCACGTGCTCCGGCCCTTTGGGTGAAAGGACTTTTTCCAGTGACTGGTACGTACCTTCATCCATGGTGTTCCATACCGACGCATCGTAATCGTCCTCCGTAGCCTGCAGAGTCACATTGGTAAGCGGATCCTGCTCTCCGTTCAGGCGCAGCCAGCTGTCTTTGTTCCTGTGATTCATTTCCCCAAGCACGGCGCAAACGAAAACAATATAGTCCTCAGAGGTAATGAGCTGTTCCATGGAAGCGGTGGCAACTACATCCGGCATATGGCGAGCGGCAAGCTGGGCATTTTTCACAGGATTACGGTCGGAAAGCGCGGTCATCTGGATGTGGTACTGACCGCCGGTCTTTTTGTCCACGCCGGCCAGATAAATCGCGGCCAGTTCGAGTTCACCGATGCGCGCGTTGAAATCATAGTCCTTGCGCGGAATGCGGGCCACGATGGCGCTGATGAAGTGCGCGGTAAATCGTCCGCCGGCATTCTTTACCTGAGGGAAAGAATTCAGCACGAGGGTGGTGGCGGGGATGGTCCCCATGGCCAGCACCACTTCGGCTTCGCCTACGCTGACGACGCCACGCGATGTATTCAGAGCAGTGGCTTTTCCATTCTGCGAAACAATGCTCTCGACTCGGCACTCAGTGGCAATCTTCAGGTCCGCGCCCTTGCCCATCTGGGCCAGCCTGCTCTGCTTATCGGCCAGTTCCAGCAACGGCCCCGGCACTGCATACTTCTGGAAATCCAGCTCAAGATTAGCGGCGCCCACCGCCAAAGGAGCAGGAATAACCCGCGTGGCGGATGGGATTTTGTTAAGGCCTTCCTTTAACAAGTCAAATAACTTTTCCTGAATAACACCATAGATAGGCCGGTGTCCCCGGGGCGAGGGCGAGTCGCGCTCCTGATCAATCTCGTTTGCCGGAATGACGTGAAGCAGTTTTTCCGCTTCAGGATAATAACGATGCGCGGATGCAATGACCGGTTCAGGCCAGCCATCCATTTCCTTCGGGGTTGGGCGCGGACACCATGCGCTCCACATGATCGAACGGCCGCCGAAGAAGGGCACCATGCCGTGCTGCCACTTGATGTACCGGCCATTGTGGGTTTCGAGCGAAAGAGTCCACGGAAAGGTCTCGCTCAAGCCACCCAGCGTTTGCTGATAGGGCAGCGGCAGGTTCTGAAAGTGTTCGGGAAGGAAAAATGGGCCTCGCTCCAGAATCAGGATTCTGGACTGCGGATGTTTTTCCAGCACCCGCTGGGCAAACGCATATCCGCAGAATCCGGAACCGATGATGATGTAATCGAACTGCTGCTCTTCGCGCAGTTGCTTCCATTCAGTACTGGAAACAAAGAAGACGTGGTTCATCACGTCCTGCCCGGTTGGGTTCTGCGGTCCAGGAGTGGGAAAACCGTAATTGAAATTGGCAGATGACGCGGCGCTCATGAACTTTACCTCGCATGGTTCAAAATGGAACAGCTATCGCCGTTCGACTGAGTTGTAACGGATGATCGGTGGCTGGAATGCTACCACAAAATTGAAAGGCAAAATGTTATTTCGATCAGGAAATATCGGGTTTTTTGCCCGCACGAATACGATTAAATTTTTATTTTTGATTTGAGATTTTTAAAGTATTGATTTGTTCACGCGAAACCCGAGTGGAACCACTTTTGCCATGGCTAATGATAGCGGCCAGGCAGACCAGTTGAACTCAGCTAAATACTTGTATCTTCGGCGTCTGCATGAACCGAGTGACACCGCCCTGCGACTTATTGTCGAAGAGCCGTCCTAAACCACTCAGGCGTGGCTAATGGTGAGTTGGACCATTTGCAGGAGTTAGCCCGCACAAATAGCAGTGCGATTGAATCTGCCGATGGTTGCAGAACATTTGAACTGCACTGGCGCTGTTATGTGGCATATCTGGCAACCGACGAGTGTGCAGGGTCATGCGGTAATTATGACGATGAAATCTACACCGGCACACTTCTGCGTCATTATTCAAAATCACACTTTCTTGATTATCCTGCTCTTAACACAGGCGGCCATACACATACACGCCCGCTTCAGCATTACAAGCTAATTTGCCTCAACCATCTTATTAACGTGGCATCCGAGCATTCGCCTGAAATTCAGATCATTCGCGGTGAAGCACAAACGGGTGATTTGATTCATTAACTGTCAATTTTCTAAACCGCTCCCCGCGACGAAAGCGTCTTCCCGTATTTGGCGAGTTCCAGTTTGGCGATTGCCTCGGTGTGTACTTCGTCGGGGCCATCGGCCAAACGCAGCGTGCGGACACTGGCCCATGCGCCGGCAAGGAAGGTATCCTGGCTCACGCCGGCTCCTCCGTGCGCCTGGATGGCGCGGTCGAGAACACGCAGCGTCACATTGGGCGCGATTACTTTGATCATTGCGATTTCCGCGCGAGCTTCTTTGTTGCCGCTTGTGTCCATCATGTACGCGGCTTTCAGCGTGAGCAGGCGCGCTTGTTCAATCTCCATGCGGGAATGCGCGATATCGGCGCGCAGAGTGCCCTGTTCGGCCAGCGGCTTGCCAAAAGCCACGCGGCTTTGCACGCGTTTGCACATCAGTTCCAGAGCGCGCTCGGCCAGGCCGATACACCTCATGCAGTGGTGAATGCGCCCAGGGCCAAGCCGCCCCTGCGCAATTTCAAATCCGCGGCCTTCCCCCAGCAGCATGTTCGAGACGGGAACGCGAACATTGGTATACGTCACCTCGCCATGTCCGTGAGGCGCATGGTCGTAACCGAAAACCGTGAGCATGCGCTCGATTTTTACGCCGGCAGCATCCATGGGCACCAGAATCATGGATTGCTGTTTGTGCTTTGGCGCGGAGGGATCGGTCTTGCCCATGAAGATGGCGATTTTGCAGCGGGGATCCCCCGCGCCGGAAGACCACCACTTTCTGCCGTTGATGACGTAATGGCCGCCGTCGCGAACGATGCTGGACTCAATATTGGTTGCGTCCGATGAGGCCACGGCTGGTTCGGTCATGGCAAAACAGGAGCGAATCTCACCGGCCAGCAGCGGCTTGAGCCATTGCTCCTTTTGCTCCGGTGTGCCGTAACGGGCCAGAACCTCCATGTTGCCGGTATCGGGCGCCGAGCAGTTGAAGACCTCCGGAGCCATCGTGCTGCGTCCCATGATCTCGCACAGCGGAGCATACTCAAGATTCGTAAGCCCGGCCCCGCCTTCGTCATGAGGAAGAAAGAGGTTCCACAGTCCGGCGGCGCGAGCTTTGGGCTTGAGTTCTTCAATGATGCGCGTGGGCTTCCAGCGGTCGCGCTCGATTTCATCATGAAAGCGCTGTTCGCTGGGATAGATATGCTCGTCCATGAAGGCCGTGAGGCGCTTCTGGAGATCCTGAGCTTTGGGCGAAAATTCAAATGCCATAGAAGACCTCGGCTTTCCTGTAAAATCCACTTCTGCTCTACTTTGGGGACTTCAGTGAATCAGAACCGTCCCACCAGAGTAGCCCCGCCATCCACCACAATCGTTTGCCCGGTCATGTAAGAACCGCCGCCACCAGCCAGCAGTACGGCGACTTCGGCTACCTCGGCGGGTTGTCCCAGATGCCGGACGGGTTGTTTGCTGACGATGTTGTCCCTGAGCTTTTCGTCTTTCCAGTAGTACTCGCTCAGCACGGTCTGGATCAGCCCGGGTGCAATGGCATTCACCCGCACTCCCTGGGGGCCAAGCTCGAGCGCGTAAGACTGCGTCATCATGATCATGGCCGCCTTGGTCATGCTGTAGAGCAGTCCGTGGAACTGCGGGCGCAGCCCGGAAATCGAGGCGATATTAATGATAGAGCCGGAGCCGCGCTGGCACATTCCCGGAGCCACGGCATTAATCAGCCGGAAGGTGCTCTTCAGGTTGACCTCAACCATCTTGTCGAACTCGCCATCTTTCATTTCAATGGCAGGGCCCTGCGCGACGTTGGTGGCGGCGTTGTTGACCAGAATATCGATGCGGCCAAACTCACGCGTGGTGAAATCGAGGAGTTGCTGAATCTGTTCCGGCTTGCCGACATGACACGCCAGTGGTTTCACGGACGGGCCGATTTCGCGGGCCACCGGATCAAGGGTTTCCTGTTTTCGTCCGCAGATGACAACCTTTGCGCCCTCACGAACGAAAGCTTCTGCAATGGCCCGGCCGATTCCCCGGCTGGCCCCGGTAACGATGGCTACTTTATCTTTAAGCAGACTCATGTGTGTCTCACCTTAAATTGAATTGCGGGATTATACAGAGGATGAAATTTGCGCTCCATCTTGGTAGAGTTGGGCGTTGTCAATAAATTTTGAGGTGCATGAATCATGGGCCGTTCACTCTCACAAACCACTCTTGCTGGCCTGTGCCTGCTGGTCTTCTGCACGGTCAATGCCTGGTCCCAGCAACCCGCGCCCGCTCCTGCCACGCCACCTGCCGCCGCCGCACACTTTGACCGGCTGGCCGCGGCGAAGAGCATCTTTATCAAAAATGCCGGTGGCGACGAGATTGCATTCAACGTAATCACTCGCGGGTTTGAGAGCTGGGGCCGGTACATTCTGGTGGATTCCGCCGAAAAGGCCGACATTGTGATGGAAGTCTTCGGTCCGGTTGATGAAAAAAAGAAGGACGATGATTCCAGCAAGAACTCGGTGCACGCAGGAAGCCGGCAGTCCGAACCATCCACTTCGCAGCCTCCTTCCGAGATCATCAAAGCCGTGGTCTATGACAAAAACCACCGGCCCATGTGGTTTGGGACGGAAGAGCCAAAATTCGCCGTACGCCAGAAGGCAACGCAGGCCAATCTGGTGCAGGCGGCAGAGCGGCTCTTCGCCCGTTTTCATGACCGGGTCGAGCCTCCGGCCAAACCGTAAATCGCAGGCCAGTATATACCCTGAATGAGCATTCATTCATCCGCCTTCCTGTGCTAGACTGCGTGGTCGCCACCGTGCCGCAATTACACCACGCTGTGGTTGCAGGCCGTTCATGATTTCGGCGACAGCACTTCTCTAAGGAGCCGTCCCCATGGACCTGAACCTAACCACTGACGAATTGAAATTCCGCGACGAGCTGCGCGCCTGGCTCAAAGCCAATGCGCCCAAAGACTGGGATGAATTTCGTGAAGAGTCGATGGAAAAGCGGTTCGAATATCTCCGCCGCTGGCAGCGCAAACTTTTTGAGGGCGGATGGGCAGGCATCTCCTGGCCCAAAGCTTACGGCGGGCGCGGCGCCAGCCTGATGGAGCAGGTCATCTTCTGGCAGGAGATGGCCCGGGCTGACGCTCCTCCCATGGCCAACGTGCTGGGCCTGGGGCTGATTGGCCCTACCATCATTGCTTTTGGCACTGAGGCGCAAAAGAAGCGCTTTCTCCCCAAAATTCTGAGCGCGGAAGAGATTTGGTGCCAGGGCTTTTCCGAACCGGACGCCGGCTCCGATCTCGCCAACCTGCGCTGCGAAGGGCGGCTGGATGGCGATCACTACGTCGTCAACGGACAAAAAGTCTGGAACAGCTACGGCTGGGCGGCGGACTGGTGCGAACTCGTGGTGCGTACCGATCCCTCCGTGGCCAAACACAAGGGCATCACCATGCTGCTGGTGGACATGAAATCCAAAGGCGTGGAAGTCCGTCCGCTGCGACAGATGACCGGCGAGACCGAGTTCAACGAAATATTCTTCCATGATGTGCGTGTTCCGGTGGAGAACGTGGTGGGCAAGGTCAATGAAGGCTGGTCCGCGGCCATCGGCACGCTCATGCACGAGCGCGGCACCTTCGGCGCGGGACTGCAGATCATCTATCAGCGCAACATGAACCGGCTGATCGAACTTTCACACAGGATGCAGCGCAATGGCCGTCCGGCGGCGGAAGACCCGGTGGTCCGGCAGAAGCTGGCGCAGTGCTATGCGGAAATCGAGATCATGCGCATGAACCAGATGCGCGCATTCAGCCGCATCAATGCCACGGGCGTACCCGGTCCCGAAGGCTCGATCCAGAAAATTTTCTGGAGTGAGCTGAACCAGCGCTTCCAGCAGGTAGCGCAGGAAGTGCTCGGACCTTACGGGCAACTGGAATCGGGCGACGATCACGCCATCGATAAAGGCGCATGGTCCTATGGATATCTGCGCACTCGCGGCAACACCATTGAGGCCGGTACGTCAGAAGTTCAGCGCAACATCATTGGACATTTTGTGCTGGGCCTGCCCAAAAGTTACTGAGCAGTAGATTGAATCGGAAAAATAGACCAACAGCCAACAGCTAAAAGCCAAAGGCTAAGAGCTAAATGCTTAAGCACTGGAATACTGGAGCTAAACCATGCAATTCGGACTAAGCGAAAGCCAGCAGATTCTCAAGGACAACGCGCGGAAATTTTTTGCGAATGAGTGCCCCATCACTGAAGTCCGCCGGTTGATGGAAACGGATACGGCATACGATGCCACTCTGTGGCGCAAAATGGCGGAGCAGGGATTTACCGGCATTATTTTCCCCGAAGAATACGGCGGGCTGGGCCTCGGAGTGGTGGAACTGGCGCTGCTCATGGAAGAAGCCGGCTTCGCTCTGCTGCCTGGGCCGTTCTTTTCGACGGTCGCCATGGCCGGTTCGCTGATCGAATCTTGCGGCACGGACGAGCAAAAGAAAAAATATCTCGCTCCCATCTGCAATGGCGAGGCTCGCTCCACCGTGGCTCTGCTGGAAGCCAGCGCCAGCTGGGACCCTGCAGAAGCGCAGATCACTGAAACCAGCGGCAAGCTGACCGGGACCAAGCTGTTCGTTCCCGACGCGGCCGGGGCTGATTCAATCCTCGTGGTCGCGCGTGACGGCATTTTCGTCGCCGAAGCCAGGGCCCCCGGCATCACCATCCAACCAATGTCCAGCATGGATCTGACGCGCAAGTTGTATTCGGTGCAATTCAGCAACACTCCGGCGGAAAAGCTGGGCAATGCTTCCGCGCTGCCTCAGGCCCGCCAGATCGCAACAGTGGCCCTGGTGGCGGAAATGGTGGGAGGTATGCAGCGCACGCTGGACATTACCGTGCAGTACGCAAAGACCCGCAAGCAGTTTGGCAATCCCATCGGCATGTTTCAGGCAGTGCAGCACCAGTGCGCGGACATGTATCTGGAGACAGAGAGTTCGCGTTCGGCGGCCTATTATGCGGCCTGGGCATTGCAGGAAAAATCTTCCGACGCCGCCTCGGCGGTTTCGATTGCCAAAATTTATTCGAGTGACGCCTGCCGCACGGTGGGCAATCGCGGCATACAGATTCACGGCGGCATGGGCTTTACCTGGGAAAACGATTTACATTTGTATTATCGGCGCGCCAAGGCCTCGGAAACCATGTTCGGAGATGCGAGCTATCATCGCGAACGGCTCGCCCGCCTGGTGATTGATGCAGGCACGGCGGTATCGCAAAGCGCAAAGAGCGCGTGAAGTTGAGAGTTTAGCGTTTTAACCACAAAGGGCACGAAGGGACACAAAGGTTTGATTGTCATGGATATTCCTTCGTGTTACTTCGTGTCCTTTGTGGTTCAACAAATTTTTTAATTGGCAGAGTCAAAGGACAATCATCCATGAGCGATCTTGTTCAACTGAGCAAAGATAATGACATTGCAATCATCACCATCAATAATCCACCGGTAAACGCACTGAGTCCCGGAGTGCCGGAAGGAATCGGCGCGGCCATCGAGCAGATTGATAAAGACAGCAGCGTGAAGGCCGCTGTAGTGATCGGCGGCGGGCGCACGTTTATTGCCGGGGCGGACATTCGCGAGTTCGGCAAGATGACCTCCGGAGAGAACAAGCGCGGCGTGGGGCTGCTGCCTTTGCTGCTGCGCATTGAAGACTGCACCAAGCCGGTGGTAATGGCCATCCACGGCACTGCTTTTGGCGGTGGCCTGGAAGTGGCAATGGCCGGGCATTACCGCGTGGCCGTTCCCGGCGCGCAGGTTGGTCAGCCGGAAGTAAAGCTGGGCCTGATTCCTGGCGCGGCTGGAACGCAGCGTCTGCCCCGGCTGGCGGGCGTAGCCAAAGCGCTCGAGATGTGTACCGATGGCAATCCGGTCAAAGCTGCCGAAGCTCTCAAACTCGGAATTGTTGACCGCCTGATTGAAGGCGACCTGCTGGCTGGCGCGGTGGCATTTGCACGCGAGATTTCGGGCAAGCCTGCTCTCAAAACGCGGGAACGCAATGCAAAGCTGGGCACGCCGGAAGAGAATGCCCCCATTTTTGCCGCGGCCCGCGACACTGCGCGCAAAAAGCAGCGCGGTCTGATCGCGCCGATTGCCGCGATTGACGCCATTGAAGCCGCCACCAAACAGCCGTTCGAACAGGGCTGCGAGACGGAGAGGAAGCTGTTTACCGAATGCCTGTTCTCCGATCAGTCAAAGGCTCTGATTCATGTTTTCTTCGGTGAGCGCGAAGTGGCCAAAATTCCCGACGTCCCGAAAGAAACCCCGGTCATTCCCGTGAACAGCGCAGCCGTGGTGGGCGCCGGGACCATGGGAGGCGGCATCGCCATGGTGTTTGCCAATGCCGGAATTCCGGTTCTGCTCAAGGAAGCCGATCAGGCGGCGCTGGATCGCGGTCTGGCCACCATCCAGAAGAACTATGCCAACTCAGTAAAGCGCGGACGCTTTACCCAGCAATACATGGATGAACGCCTCAAGCTGATCACGCCCACGCTGAGCTATGACGACTTTGCCAATGTGGACATGGTGGTGGAAGCCGTGTTCGAAGGCATGGCGCTCAAGAAGCAGGTCTATGGTGATCTGGACCGGGTGTGCAAACCGGGTGCGATTCTGGCCAGCAATACCTCCACGCTGAACATTGATGAGATTGCATCCGCCACCTCGCGGCCGCAGGCTGTCATCGGCACGCATTTCTTTAGTCCGGCCAACGTGATGCGCCTTCTGGAGATCGTCCGTGGCAAAGCGACCGGCAAAGACGTGATTGCCACCTGCATGGCGCTTTCCAAAAAGCTGGGAAAAACGGGCGTTCTGGTAGGCAATTGCCGCGGCTTTGTGGGCAACCGCATGTTCGGGCCGTACCGCCGTGAAGCGCAGTTTTTGGTGGAAGAAGGCGCCAGCATTGAAGCCGTGGACAAGGCGCTCTATGACTATGGCATGGCCATGGGACCGCTGGCTACTGGCGATCTCGCCGGGCTGGACGTGGGCTGGCGCATTCGCAAAGAGTATCGTCACCTCGAAAAGCCAGGTGTACGGCAGCCGATTGCCGAAGACAGCCTGTGCGAACTCGGGCGTTATGGACAAAAAACCAGCGCTGGCTGGTATAAGTATGATGCCGAGCGCCGTGCCATTCCCGATCCCGAGGTCACGCAACTGGTACGCAAGTGGGCCGCTGAGGGTGGCATCCAGCAGCGTGAAATCTCCACGCAGGAAATTGTCGACCGCTGCATCTACGCGCTGGTCAATGAGGGAGCACGCATTCTGGAAGAGGGCTACGCCCTGCGCGCCGTGGACATCGACATCATCTATCTCACCGGCTATGGCTTCCCTGCCTATCGCGGCGGACCAATGTGGTATGCCGATACCGTGGGCCTCAAAAAGGTCTATGAGCGAGTCTGTGAATTTCACCGGCAGCACGGCGAGTTGTGGGAGCCCGCACCCCTGCTGAAACAACTGGCGGAAGAAGGCAAAGGCTTTGCCGATTTCGACAAGAAGCAGAGTGCAGCCGCATGAGAGAAGCCGTTATCGTAGCCAGCTCGCGGACAGCCCTCGCCAAATCCTTTCGCGGATCATTCAACATCACGCGTCCGGATGAACTCGCCGCGCATTGCATTCAGGATGTGCTGCGCAAAACTCCGCAACTCGATCCCAAAGAGATCGAAGACGTGGTCCTGGGCTGCGGCCAGCCGCATGGCCCCCAGGGCCACAATATCGCGCGTATCTCGGCCATGCTGGCCGGTCTGCCCACTTCGGTTGCCGGGACCACCATCAACCGCTTTTGCTCTTCCGGATTGAACTCCATTGCCATGGCGGCGCACCAGATCATCCATGAAGGAGCCGATGCGGTGATGGGCGGCGGCGTGGAAAGCATCAGTATGGCGCAGCGCGACAGCAGCCCCAACCCGGTGTTGCAGGAAAAAATGCCGGGGCTGTACATGGTGATGGGCGATACAGCTGAAGTCGTGGCCAAGCGCTACAAAATCAGCCGCCAGGCGCAGGACGAATATTCGCTTTTAAGTCAGCAGCGAACAGCGCGGGCGCAACAGGAGGGATTTTTTCAGGGTGAGATCGCGCCCATGCGCACCATGAAAGCCCTGCTCGATAAAAAAACCGGCGAGACCATCGGCAAAGAAGAAGTAAACGCAGATAAAGACGAGTGTAACCGTCCGGATACCACGCTCGAAGGCCTGCTGGCGCTGAAGCCGCATTTTGATCAGACCAGCGGCCAGGGAAGCGTGACCGCCGGCAATTCGTCTCAGCTCTCGGATGGCGCTTCGATCACGCTGCTGATGTCCCGCGAGCGCGCTGATCAGCTGGGCATTCCTTACAAACTCATTTTTCGCGGCTTCCAGATTGCCGGATGCGATCCGGATGAAATGGGCATCGGTCCGGTCTTCGCCGTTCCTAAGCTGCTGAAGCGGACAGGTCTAAAGATGGATGATATTGACGTGTGGGAGCTGAATGAAGCCTTTGCCGTGCAGGTGATTTACTGCCGTGACCGGCTGGGCATTGATCCGGAGAAACTCAACGTCAACGGTGGCTCCATCGCGATTGGTCATCCCTTTGGCATGACTGGTTCGCGCATGGTTGGCACCCTGGCCAATGAAATGGCGCGGCGCAAAGCTCGTTACGGCGTGGTGACCATGTGCGTAGGTGGCGGACAGGGAGCAGCCGGCCTCTTCGAACGCGCGAATTAACCCGGATTTACTCAACACATGTGGCACAGGCACTCTTGCCTGTGCCTTCTTTTTAGAAGAATCCTTTTGCACTGCATGAGATGGGTTCGCACCTTGCAGGACACAACTCTCCTGTTTTTGAGAAAATGCCAGCGGCAGACTCATGGACAGTCCTTCAACCAACATACCCGGAAAATCCATACTCGATATTCTTTTTGGCCGTCCGCTGGCGAACTTTGAAGACCGCGGGGAAAGTGTCGGCGTCTCCAAAGGGATTCCCATCTTTGGCCTGGATGCGCTCAGTTCCGCCGCATACGGTCCCGAAGCAGCGCTGACCATTCTGATTCCTCTCGGACTGGCCGGCATCGCATACATTGTTCCCATCAGCGTCAGCATCATTGTGCTGCTGACAATCGTTTATATCTCGTATCGCCAGACGATTGAGGCTTATCCGCAGGGCGGCGGGTCGTACACCGTGGCCACCGAGAATCTTGGGGTTTATGCGGGCCTGCTGGCCGCGGCCGCGCTGATGATCGACTACATTCTGTGCGTTGCCGTGGGAATTTCGGCAGGCGTGGGCGCGCTGGTTTCCGCTGTTCCCGGTCTGCAGCCGCATACGCTTCTGCTGTGTCTGCTGATTCTGCTGCTGCTCACTTTGATCAATTTGCGCGGCGTGCGCGAGGCGGGAGCGGTGTTCATGGCGCCCACTTATTTGTTCGTGGGCTGCATGCTGGTGGTTATTTTTCTCGGCGTTTATAAGTCCATCCTCCATCATGGGCACCCTGTTTCCGCAGTGGCGCTGCCTCCCTCTCCACCGGCGATTGCCGCGCTGAGCATCTGGCTGCTGCTTAAAGCATTTGCCAGCGGCTGCACCGCCATGACAGGCGTAGAAGCAGTCAGCAATGGCGTGGGGGCTTTTAGCGAGCCGCGCAGCAAAACCGCGCAGAAGACGCTGACCGTCATTATTCTTTTGCTGATCGTTATGCTCGCCGGCATCGCCGGGCTGATACACGCCTTTGGCATTACCGCTACTCCTCCGGGAGAGCCCGGATACCAGAGCACGCTCTCGCTGCTCACGCTCGCCGTCTCGGGACGCAACTGGTTTTATTACGTAACCATCGGCTCCATACTGGCGGTTTTGGCGCTCTCCGCGAATACCGCCTTTGCCGATTTTCCCCGGCTTTGCAAAGCCATTGCCGCGCGGCGCTATTTGCCCTCGCCTTTCACGGAAAAAGGGCGGCGCCTGGTTTACTCATGGGGCGTGTGGGTGCTGTTCTCTCTGGCCGGTTTGTTGCTGATTATCTTTCGCGGCGTGACCGACCGGCTGATTCCGCTGTTCGCCGTTGGCGCTTTTCTGGCCTTTACGCTCTCGCAGGCGGGCATGGTGGTCCACTGGAAGAAGCATCCCGGCCCCCATGCCCGGACCCACATGTTCATCAACGGATTCGGAGCCATTGCCACCGGCATTACCGTGTGCGTGGTGCTGGCGGCCAAGTTCCTGGAAGGCGCATGGATTGTCGTATTGCTCATGCCTGCTCTCATCGCGGTGATGCTTGGGGTGAAGCGGCACTATCGTCGGGTTACGCGAGAAATCGCCCGTCATGCTCCGCTGCGGCTGGAAGCACTCAAGCCGCCTATCGTGGTAGTGCCGGTGGAAGCCTGGAACCGGGTAACCGAGAAGGCGCTGCGTTATGCCCTGTCACTCTCCAAAGACATTCGGGCCGTGCACATCGACTGTGGCGAGGAAACCATCGACCTGCGCCAGAACTGGGATCGTTTCGTAGTGCAGCCCATTCTTCAGGCCGGATTGCAGCCGCCCGAACTCGTGATACTCGAGTCGCCTTACCGCTTCATCGTCACGCCGATTCTCAATCATGTGCTGCAGCTCGAAAAGAACAATCCCGGGCAGATCATCTCCATCATTATTCCCGAACTGGTCGAGAACCGCTGGTATTACTATCTGCTGCATAACCAGCGTGCAACCGCTCTCAAGGGACTGCTCTATTTCAAGGGCGACCGGCGCATCGTGGTGGCCAATGTTCCGTGGTATCTCGACAATGAGGACCGCGAACCCTGCTGACAACAGCTGCATATCTTCATCTGATTCCGTGAAGGAGACCATGCGACATCACTCCCAGAGCAGCGCCCGCCACCAGCAGCCACAAGGAATTAATGCGGAAGCGCAACAGGACAATGAGAGAACCGGCAGCAAGAATCGCGGTGGGGATATCCGTGATGGAAGCCCTCCCTAACTGCCATGTAACGGCAGCCATCAGCGCGAGCGAGGCCGCATTCACGCCGTCAAGGAATGTGGACGCAATTTTGGATTTACGGATTCGCGGCACCAGAGGCCCGCTGGCCGCCACCAGCAAAAACGCGGGCAGAAAAATACCAATCGTGGCTGCCACCGCTCCCCGGAATCCGCCGAGTATGTATCCAATAAAGGTGGCTGTGGTGAAAACGGGGCCAGGCGTCACCTGTCCAATGGCGATGGCGTCCACCAGTTGCGAATCCGTGAGCCATGCGCGATGGACCACCAGATCAGCCCGCAAAAAGGCAAGCAGCACGTAACCACCGCCAAACACAACCGCCCCGGCTTTGAGAAAAACCAGAAATAATGGGCCGAGGGTGAATGGAGCCGGAACGGTTGCGCTGCCCGCCGTAATCACACGTGCGACCGTCTGCGGCGAGTACGCAAACGGCGCCATACACGACGACGGAACACTTTCCCGACCGCGAATTCCCTCTTTCAGAATCACCGTCATCACACCGGCCACTCCCAGCAGCAGCAGCGGATGCACTCCATAAAAAGCCATTGCCACGGCGCCGAGTGCCACCGCAAACAGAAGCGGCGTTTTGATGGCAGTGCGACCCAGATTCCAGAGCGCCTGCACAACTACCGCGATGACCACCGGCTTCACTCCGTAAAGCACCCATGAAATCGCCGGCAGCCGGCCAAAATGCACGTAAGCCCATGCCAGCCCGGCCACCATCAGAGCCGCCGGCAGAATGAAACAGACTCCCGCTATCAGAAGTCCGGCCCAACCGTTGCACAGGTAGCCGATGTGAATCGCCAGCTCGCTGGTGGAGGGTCCAGGAATCAGATTGCTGGCGCCCAGCAGATCGAGAAATTTTTCCCGCGAGAGCCATCCCCGCCGCCCGACGAGCTCCTGCTCCATCATGGCCACATGGGCTGCCGGACCGCCGAAAGCCGTAGCCCCCAGGCGCAGAAAAAAAGCCGCCAGCTCGCGAAGAGATACTGAATGGTTGCGGACAGAGTCTCTGTTTTTCAAAAAACTCATCCCTGGAGTTTTTTTCCGCAAGAAAGAGCTGCAAGTGCGGCATCTCCGGAGTTTGGAGATTTATGCATTTCCTGGGGCATAGTTTCTCCGTAAAATAACCGAATTCGTACTTTTCGAATCACGGAGTATAGCGCAAAAATAAGCAAATAATCGCAAAGGTGACCAGGTACCAGGTTGCCCGAGACTAATGGGTGCTGCAAGCCTAATGTCTTACCGCCCGGCGGAAGTCGTTTCCGGAAGCCGTTCAGAATTTTCTTCCGAAGACGCAGCTCCTCCTTCATGATACTCAGCATCAATGTTCACCAGCCACGGATCATAATTTCCCAATCCCAGTTGCCGGCGAGCCGCCAGCAGGCCTGTGGCCATGGCATGGTCCTGATTGTTGTATTTGAACATGCCGGAGCGGCCGATGGGCAGCAGATTTTCAAACTGGTCCAGCCAGCTCTTGATAACATCCACGTGCTCCTGATATCCAATTTCTATTACCGGATAAGCACGTTTGCTGCGCGCTACAAAGCCTGAGACCACATCGGATGGCTTTGCCAGGTTCATCTTTCCCAGTTCCTGGACCGCAAACTCAACCAGCGCCTCGTCGCTCCGGCTCCACAGATCGTCGTCGCGGAAGCAGAAGTATTCAATCGTCACCGGGTTGGCATTTTCAGTATCCGCCATCCAGGGAGAAAAATTCCTGTAATTGGCAATGCGGGCCATGCGGACTTTGGCGGAATGAATATATATCCAGTTATCGGGAAATGGTCTTTGCAAAAGCTTCAGATGAACGCCAAGATGGTCACGATAACGCAGGCTGCGGCAAGCCGCCAGCACGTTGTCTGGCGCGGCAGGAAACATGCTCTCGACAATTTGCGTGAGCGGAGCGCTGGAAAGAAAACTTCCGGCTTCGAACACCTCCTCGTTGCCGCGTTCGTCCTGCACCACCGCTTCTCGCACGCGAAATCCCTCTCTGCGTAAACGCAGGACTTTGCGCCCCGTCAGCACCTGGCTGCCTCTGGACTCCACGATCGCCGCCATCTTTTCGTACAACTGGCCGGCGCCAAGGCGCGGATACATAAACTCATCCACCAGTGTCTTCGCTTTCCCCGCACTGCCTTTGGACAGCGCATTCATGATCGCCACGATCAGGCTGAGCCCTTTGATCCTTTGGCCAGCCCAGTCGGCGCCAATCTGCGTGCATGGAATTCCCCACACTTTTTCCGTGTAGGTTTTGAAAAAAGTCCGAAAAAGCTTTTCTCCAAACTGGTCGGAGACCCATTCTTCAAAGTTGGCTGGTGGCCGGGGATTCAGCCGGCGGCGAAGCCGCGTGGAGGCGTAACTTCCCAGTATCCCGAAGGATGATCCGATGCCCACGCCAAAAAGCGCATTCAGTGGCGTGAGAGGATAATTAAAGTACTTGTTATTGTAGAAAATTCTGGTCAGCCGGGAGACATGCAGCAAGTCATTATCAACTACGTCCTTAAAAAGCTGGTTGACCTCCTGGTTGCGGGTAAAAAAGCGATGGGGGCCAATATCAAACCGGCAGCCGTCGTTGATCAGTGTTCGGGAAAGGCCGCCAACCGTATCGAGCCGTTCCAGAACTGCCACCTGCGCACCATGCCTGGTCATTTCGTGGGCTGCTGCAAGACCGGATGGCCCGGCGCCGACAATTACTGTATCCAGTGGCAAATCATTCCTCCAATAGTGCTGAGCCTTGTCCGCAAACCCTTTAGTTTAACGTATCAGAGTGCAGAGGAGTTGAATCATCACATATAATTTCTTTCGTCTTGAAAAAACGATACGAACCTTTCCTGGTCATTGCATTGGTTGCTGCAAGCGGGGGAATTTTTCTAAGCGGAATTCACTGGGGACTTCCATCCCGTAATACCGATCCATTTCTGTTTGGCGGCCATCCTGTATGGACAGGACAGGAGATTCTGGCACTGAGCGGACAGTCCCCGGCAAATTCGGATCGTGCCACGGATGTCTCGACCCATCCTCTGACCGATGTTTATCACACCGTCATTGTCAATCAAACAGACGAAGAACGGGCGCGCATCGTACGCCGTTATCGCCTCATGTCACACCATCCGGACGAATTTATTACCTTTGCATCTTTGGCACAGATGAATCCGTCGCACCGGAAATTTGACCCGCAAATGTACAAATATGGGGGCCTCTGGATTTATCCGGTTGGAGCCATGCTCAAACTTGCGGGCATAGCAGGCATTATTCAGTTAAAGCCGGACATGGCGTGGTATCTCGATCATCCGGAATACTTTGGTTCCTTTTACGTTATTGCTCGTTTCTATTCCGCATTGTGGGGAATTTTGGGAACCATAGTCGTTTTCCTGCTGGTGCGGCGCCTTTCCGGCAGCAATACGGCTGCATCCGCGGGAGCGCTCTGCTTTGCGCTCGAGCCTGTCGTGGTGAACTCCGCGCACGAAGCCAAGCCGCATTTGGCCGGTGCTGTTCTGATGCTGATCGCTGTTATGGCTGCGGCGCGGTACGCGGAACTAGGGACGTGGCGTCGCTGGTGGACGGCGGTAATCGCCGCTGGCCTGGCCGTGGGCATGGTAGTTTCTTCTCTGCCGGTCCTGCTTGTACTGATAGTTGCGGAATACATCCGCTATAAACGGTTCCCTGACGTCCAACTCACCAGCTCTCTGGTCCGTGCATCAGCCGTTCTGATAGCGACTGGTCTGATTTACTGCATTACCAATCCATACGTGCCGGTCAATTTACTCTTTCATCCTGCCATCGTTCATTCAAGCTTCTCGGCCACCGCCAGTTTTTTTCACGCAGGGCTGGCAGGCATCCCCAATGCCGTATTGCTGATTGGATTTGGTGCGTCCTTTATTCTGGCATGTACCGGAATCGCCGGCCTGTGTGCCTTTGCGCTGCAGGCGCTCAGGAAAAGGAACACAACCGGTTCTGGTTCCGCTCAGAGCTCGATACTTTTCCTGCTGCTGTCTCTGTTGGCGCTGGCAATCGGCTTTCAATTCACACTCCTTGCCGGCGGGCAGCCCGCCGACTATGCTCGCTTCGCCCTGTTTTTCGATATCTGCCTCGCCATCATGGCTGTGGTTTCAGTACAAAAGCTGGTCCGTCACGCCGCTGGCAGGGTAGTTTGTTTCACAATTCTGATTCTTACCACCGGCTGGATGGGTGCATTGTACGTGCGCGGTTTTGTTCGTGACTGCGGCCCCAGGACAACACGTATTCTGGCTGCTCCGAAAATTCAGGCAATGCTTGCGACCGAAAACCGGACCATGGCAACGGCTCCCCAGATGGAACCCGCTTCCTGGTCGCTGCCCCCGGCGGATCTCTGGCGCTGGACCATCATGGTGCCGCCACGAGGCGATGCCCAGGAAATATCGACCGGCGCAAGAGTCATTGTGCGGCCCATGGATCTGCCGGCCGGCACTCATAGCCCTGTTATCAAAGCGCTCTATTCAACCCCAATTAGCTGGGCTTCAAAAATATTCGAGGTTGAAACCCGGCCGTAGCTTGAGACCTTTCTTGTGGAGATCCCTCAGAATCCGGACTGCTCTTAAGCAAGGATTTGGCCCAACTGCGGATATGCTTGTGGGAAAATAAAATGATGGCCTCTGCAATCGAACGAAGTATTGGATCATTCAAACAACGCGTTAAATCACGCACGGCGCGGCCATTCTGGCTTCGATACGCGACACTGGCCCCGTACCGCATTTTGTGTGCCGGAGCGTCCGCTCTCACCGGGCTGACCAGATCGGGAGCACGCCACGCCAGCGGCAGTGTGGAAAATTCGGTGGCTTATATTGCTTCCGTCTTCAGCATGTACAAAGCGGCTTCGGGCGTGAAGCAGTTTCATGGAAAGGTCGCAGAGATCGGCCCCGGCGACAGCTGCGGAATTGGCCTTATGTTTCTGGCGGATGGCTGTGAACAGGTTGACCTGGTCGACCGCTTTTTCTCGGCGCGTGACGAACAGCATCAGCAAAGGATTAACCGCAGTCTGGCTGAAAAGCTTCCTCAACTGGCGGCCCTTTGCCCGGACGGCAGTTACATGGAAGCATCCTTCAGACATCTGGCCCGGCATTACGGCGAATCGGCGGCGGCGGAGACGTTTTTCACGAACAACCGGGATTATGACTACATCGTGTCCTGTGCGGTGCTGGAACATGTCTATGATCCGCTCGGCGCCATGACGTCGGCAGCTTCAGCGCTGAAACCAGGCGGCATGATGCTTCACCAGATTGACTGCCGCGATCATGGCCAGTTCTCGGAATCATTTCACGAACTCAAGTTTCTGGAACTCCCCGAACGGCTCTATTCCCCGCTAAAATGGCGTGGTGGCCCCAACCGCGTAAGGCTGAGCGCATACTGCGATGTCCTCGTAAAGATGGGCCTGGATTTTGAGGTTTACGTGAACTCAATGGCTGGCATTAGTGAAGAGATTTCAGGCTGCCTGCGGTTGCAGGACATACCTGAAACCATCATTCAAACTTCACGCCGTTATGTGGAAAGTGTGCGCCATCGGCTGACCCTGCCGTTTCGTGCCATGTCCGATGAAGATCTCATGATCACGCGTTTCCTGGTGGTGGCCCGGAAACCCGCTGCCCTGGGAAGCGGACAATAATCAGCAGCCTCAACGCAGGTTTCACTCAGCTTCCGAGATTAGTCCGGTAAATTTCCTCATAGCGGCTCGCGACCGAAGCCAGTGAAAATTCCGCTTCGATTCGCTTCCTCGCCGCCTGGCCGAGCTGTTTGCGGCGAACACTGCCTGCGGACACAAGCTGGCTCAAAGCATCGGCAAAAGCTTCCGGCTGACGTGGTGGCACCGCCATTCCGGTATCCGAGACCAGATAGGCGCTGTCGCCGACATCCGTAACCACACAGGGAACACCACAGGCCATGGCTTCTCCAACTGCATTGGAAAATCCTTCACCCCAGGCGGATGCGGAGCATGCAATGTCCAGGGCGGCCGTTATTCGGGGCATGTCTTTTCGTTCACCCAGCAGCAGTACTCGGTCTTTGAAGTCGTATTCGCGCAGCAGATCCCGGAATACCGGCTCGTTCGAAGTGATTCTCATTCCGGACAGCAGAAAACGTACTTCCGGATGAGATTGCAGGACCAAACTGGCAGCCTTCAGAAATCCTGCATGGTCTTTCATCGGATGATAACGGGCAATCAACCCCACCAGAAGCGCATCTTCTGGTAATCCCAGCTCTGCCCGCACCTGACGGCGCGCATCCGCATCCGGACGAAACTGAAGATAGTCAAATCCCGTGGGAATCACGATTCGCCTCTTGCCGCAATAACCAAAATCCTCGTGCTGCTGCGCGCCGACACGCGTGTTATAGATAATGGCCGCGGGCTGGCGCGAAACGGGAATTCCCAGACGAATCAGCGCTGCGGTCGGCCGCCGCTCCGAAGAAATGTCATAAAGCGACTGCTGAATGTTCCAGAACACCGGAGCATGCCCGGGCGCCGCGACCGCGGCCAAACTCGCCGCCAGATTGCCGTGGTACATCCAGCCGACAATCAAATGAGGGTTGATCCGGTGCACCAGCGGAATCATGGAAAGCAGCCGTAAGGGATTTCGCGAATCGCGAAATCCCATTGTATGCACGGGAATACCGAGTTCGGAGATACGCGGACCAATGGTGGCGGCGCTGCCCAGCGAAACCACAGCCTGCTCCCACTTCCCGTTCGTGGCTGAAAGTAGTTTCAGCAGCATCATCTCGCAGCCGCCTGCATACAGGTCGGTGATGACATGTAAAATGCGCTTCATACCGTAAACGCCAATGCGTGTTTTGGGCGTGTCCTCACAGGAAGAGCTCTGGCTGGGGTTCAATCATGTTTATGCAATACACGGAATACCCACTCTCTGCGCCCTCTCAGGTATGATACCAAGGAAACTTTTGGAATCACCGCGCGCTCCTATTGCCGTGCGGGAATGGAACCGTAGCCAGGCAATGCAACAATAGGCTGCATTGGTCGCAAGTTAGTTCCTGGCGCCAGCAGCACTGCCTCGATTGATTGAAACGGCCGGAACCGACTCCGGCGGACGCCGCAGGAACGTAGTTCCAAAAATATAGAAGTACCAGCGCAGATAAGCTGGCAGCCATCGCAGCACTCGAAAGCGGCTTTGACCGTGCACACGCTCCTGCCATTGCGCAGGCACCTCCGCCATGGGCCATCGCAGACGGTGACATTTCGCCAGCAATTCAATGCTGTAGGTAAATCCCCGAGTCGATTCAATTTGTATACGATCCAGCAGGCGGCGCGAAAACATTCGAAAGCCGTTGCTGGGGTCCCTTGCCGGCATGCCGGCAAAATAATGCAGGGTAAATGCCGCGCTGCGCACCAAAAAAGCCTTCATCCAGGGACATCCCACCATGCTGCCGCCAGCAATGAACCGGCTGGCGCAGACAATGTCGTTCCCCTGCAATGCCTTATTGAGCATTGCATCCACTATACCGGCGTTGTAGTCGTCATCGGCGGGATACACCAGAACACAGTCTGCCGTGCTGTATTGAAAGCCAGTCATGATTGCCTGGTGCGCGCCGCGTCCGGTGTTCCGGATGAACTCGATCCCGGAGAAGCCGCCGTGGCTCCGGATGGCGCTGAGTGTATTGTCTTCTTCGAAGTCATAACAGATCAGCACTCGATAACAGCCGTTTACGTGGTCTGCCAGCGCCTGCAGCGTCCGTAAGATATTCGAGCCTTCGTTATAAACCGGAATGATGATATCGAGATACTTGTCTTTAGAGGACATTCTCTCCGCCCCTGAAGAACCCCCATACATCGAAAACCGGCTTACCGCGAAGATCCAGCCCCAGATACGCGGTGTGGGGCGTAGCGAGAACAAGCACGTCGCTGTTTTCTATCACTTCATCCAGAGGGTGCAGATCAGGATCGCATTGCACCAGTGGGTCGGTCGTCATCACCCGGCGCGCATGCATGGTAAGGGCACGCTTGAGTTTATAACTGAGAGAGGCCCGTATATCATCCACATCCGGTTTAAAAGCCATGCCCAGCACACCCACCGTGCATTGTGAGAGATCGTGCAGGCGGCGCAACTCATCTACAACGTAGAGGACCAGCCCTTCATTCACCAGCATGGCCGCATGGCCAAGCGCAAACTGATTGCGGGCAAAGGCGGCAAGCTGCATGGTGTCTTTAAACAGGCATGGCCCCGCGGAAAATCCGGCCCCGGGAATTCTGGCGGCGCGAGGGTAATTGCGCTTCATGGCCTCCAGAATGGCGTTGTAATCGGCTCCTGCGGAGCGTGCGATCATATAAAACTGATTGCTGGCGGCAAATTCAATATAACGGTAGGTATTGCAGAAAATTTTGGCGAATTCCGCCTCAATGGGCTTCACCCGCACAATATCCGGGGCGATCAGGCCAAACAGCGTCGCGGCGGCAGCTTCGGCCTCGGGCGTGCACCCGCTTACAATCTGGGGCATACTGCCCAGTTCCTGAATGCCGTAACCCTGCACGACCCGCTCCGGGCAGAAAGCCACCTGGATGTTGCGGCCCTGCCGCTGTATATGTCCGGCTACCCAGTCGGTCGTACCTGGATAAACAGTCGAACGCAGCACCAGCAGCTGCCCGTCCGCCATGTGAGGCAGTACGGCGTCCACGCATTCCCTGACCACTTTCAGAGAAGGATTCAGAAACTCATCGACTGGCGTGCCAATGGTCAAAATGACGGCGCCAGACGAAGGAATATCGGAATTGCGGGTGGTAAAGACGAGCAGGTCTCTTACGAGACTTTCGTGCAGCAGCTTTTCAGCACCTGCCTCTGTGAATGGAACAATCCCCGCCTGCAACTGCTCCAGGGTTTTCTCATTCAGATCGTTGATCATAACGCGCAGGCCTTTGGCGGCAAATGACAACGCCAGAGGAATGCCAACATGGCCGGCCCCGCCCACGACAGTAACATCAACTGCCGTTTTTTTTAGGGACCTTTGCGCTGCTTCTCCAATGATTGAAGACTGTGCCATACTTTGAGCTCCGGAATCACAAAGCTTAAAATCCTCCACACATCTGGAAATTACGTTCTAATTTCCGCAACCCTGCCAAATACCAGGGCACCCGCGACAATCGGTTTCATTGTCGAATCTTTAGATAATATGAGGCTCCGTCAGAGGCACAATAAATTTGCCTTTATACCCGCGCTGGCGCAGTTTGGGGGCCAGTTCGTCCGCAATATGCCATGAAAATATAATGGCGTACTCTGGCTGGTCCTCAAAAAGCCGGCTTTCTTCAATCACTGGTATCAATGTTCCGGGCATGTACTTGCCGATCTTGAGCGAGCCATTGATTTCCACTACATAGTCCACAAGGGCATCATCCAGACCGATATAGGTAATCAGCGTGCTGGCCCGGGAAGGAGAGCTTATACCGCATACCCGGGCTCCCTTGCCTTTGATTTCCGACAGCATGGCCAGCAGCCGCAGTTTGGAGAGCATCACTTCATCCCGGAAACGCTCCAAACGCGCAGGCATCTCTTCTTTCCGCGGCTCACTGTTGATGATTTGCTGCACTGTCTCGCGTACCGGATAATCTCCCTTGCGCGCGGCATACACTCGAATGGATCCGCCGTGCGTTGGAATAGGGCGGGCATGGAAAACTTCCAGCCCATGCATCTCCAGCAAATAACTCAGACTGCGCAGAGAGTAATAACGAAGATGCTCGTGGTACACGGTGTCATACTGCAGCCGGTCCAGCAGGCCAATCAGGTAATGTGATTCCGAAATAAAAACGCCTTTCGGAGCGAGCAGTTTCAGTATGCCCTCAACGATCGAGTGGACATCTTCAATATGGGCAAAACAGTTGGCGGCGGTAATTACCCGTGCGGGGCCGTACTTGCGTCGCACTTCCTGCGCAACCTCGGGGCGAAAATAATGCTGAACCGTCTGAATACCCCGCTGTACCGCAAGTTTGCCCGTATCCGTCGGCTCAATTCCCAAAACGTTATGGCCGTGGTCCCTGAAGTTTGAGAGCAATGTGCCGTCGTTGGAGCCAATGTCCACAATCAGGTCTTCCGGTTTAAGCACCAGCAAATCGCAGGATTCACGATGCAGCTCGGCAAAATTGTCGCGCAGAATGCGGGTGGTGCCGCTGGTATAGGGATATCCTGGCGGAAAAAGCACCTGCGGATCCACGGACAAACCAAGCTGTACCAGTTCGCATTGGGGACAGTAAAGAAGATTGGTTGGATAAGAGGGCTGTTCCTCGGGTATCTGGCCAATCGTCCGCATCTGATTCACGGGAGGCATATATCCCAAAAACAACACCGACTTTAGTTCAGGATTGTCACATATCTGGCAGGAGCTTACGACAACGCTTGATCCGGTACCCACTGCCTGCGGACTTACAGCAATAGTCATTCACCAATCCCCGCGTCACCATTTTTAAAGAAATAATGGTCAAAATCATACCACGGCCATCCTGTCGTGCTTTCGGTACCATTCACAAATTAGAGGCAGGCCATCCTGCAGGGAAAACCGCGGAGAATATCCCAGCGCAGCCAGCTTGCCGATATCGGGACAGCGCCGCAGTGTGCTTCCTTCTGTTAGCTGCCCTGGCTGTACCTGAATGGTACGGCCAAAGCAGGCCGCAATTTTGCGAGCCAGATCCGCCACCGTGACTTCTTCCTTCGTGCCAATGTGATAAATCCCCAGGTGTTCGCCGCGCTCCTGTACCAGCATCACTCCATCCACCAGATCGTCGATGTAGCAGAAACTGCGCGTTTCATTTCCCGTGCCCTGAATCGGGAATGGAATTACACCCTGGGAATGCTCGCGCGCCAGTTTGTCCAGACGAACGACAAATTGGGGAATCACGTGCTCCCAGCCCATATCAGGCCCATATACATTGTGCGGACGGTAGATCAACACCCGTTCAAAATACTTCCGGCCAAAATTGAT
>Ga0070730_10000498_pt1 | contig 45665 bp, 52 predicted proteins | sample Coa_R1_3_FD_66447 | JGI IMG/M metagenome (GOLD analysis project Ga0070730, IMG submission 66447) | Surface soil microbial communities from Centralia Pennsylvania, which are recovering from an underground coalmine fire - Coalmine... | ecosystem: Environmental > Terrestrial > Soil > Unclassified ...
CGGCCTCGTCGCGCTGCGGCTGGTCGCCGCCGCCCTCGTAGCGCAGGCATTCACCGGCAAACCAGTCGGCGTGGCTGCTGCCGCTGGCGAAGGGCCAGCGCCCGCTCACGACGCAGCCGCCGTCTGCGGGCACGGCGCGGCCGATCGGCCGCGCCGTGCCGGCGATGATGCCGCCGGCGCCGACCATGGCCATGGCCGCCTCCCGCTGCGCGAAGCCGGCGAGTGCCGCGTTCTGCGCGGCGATCATCACGCACCAGCCGGCGGAGCCGTCGGCCGCGGCGACCTCTTCGATCGCCTGCATCAGCGGCAAGGGTTCGGCCTCGAGGCCGTGCAAATCGCGGGGAACAGTCAGGTGAAAGAGGCCCGCCTGGCGCATCGCATCGACGGCCTCGGGCGGCAATCGCCGTTCGCGCTCGGTCTGGTCCGCCAGCGTGCGCAGCAGCGGCGCCAGGGCGCGCGCGGCGTCAAGCGGCGACGCTTGGACGCTATCGGACGGTTGGGTGGTGGTGGTCATCAGCGGCTCCCAGCCAAAGATCGGGAGGCGCAGGCAAGAGGGGGGCTGAAGCGGCCCCCTCTTCCCTCTGCTCTCTTCCCTGTTCCCTGTCAGCCCCAGCGCGGCTCCTGGCCGAGCGTGCTGAGCAAGGACTTGCCGACCACCTCGTGCGCCAGCGCCGAGTTCGCCGGGTGGATCGTGGCCAGCGTCACGTCGCGCAACAGCCGTTCGATCTCCTGCCCCCGGAAGATGGCGCCGCCGCCCACCACGTCGAGCGCCAGCTTCGCCACCTGGCGGGCGCCTTCCGTGACGCGGCACTTCATCGCCACCAGCTTCAGCGGCCACAGGCCGCCGTGATCCACGCCGTTCGACCAGTCATCGGCGACGCGCTCCAGGTGCGCCGCCATCGCCTCGATCTCCATTCCGATCTCGCCGACGATGTACTCGATCATCGGGTTGTAGGCCATGGACTTTCCGCCCAGCGCGATCGAGGTCTTCCTGGTGGCGCTGGCCACGGCCAGGTCGCGCAGCCGCTCGGCAATGCCGAGGTAGACGCTGGAGATCGTCGGCTCGGCGGCGCCAAACAGACACAACACGAACAGATTGGCGCCGGCAAAGCCGACCGGCGTGACGCTGCCGATATAGCGGTCGGGCACGAAGGCGCCCTCGAGAACGGTATCGTCGGAGCGCGAGGCGCGCATGCCGAGCGTGTCCCAGGTCTCGACGACGCGGAAGCCCGACGTGGCTCGCGGCAAGAAGGCGTGCACGATCTTCGGGCCAGTCGGGTCGTCGTTGTCCTGCGCATGCAGGCCGAGGCGCGTCCAGACCGGTGACAGCGAGCCGAAGTTCTTGTGGCCGTAGAAGCGATAGCCGCCGTCGACGCGCTCGGCGCGGGTGGTGGAGGCCATGCCGACCAGGTCGTTTCCGGACTCGGAGTGGCCGGCGGCGAAGACCTCACCCTGGCCTGCTTCCTCGAGCATCCAGCTCGTCGAGGGATCGCCCATCGCCCGCATCGAGGCGGCGAGCACCGTCCAGTAGAGGTGCATGTTCACGGCGAGCGCGGTGGCGGGGGCGTAGTAGGCGAGGCGGCGCTGCTCGCGGCAGACCTCAGCGAGGCTCATGCCGAGGCCGCCGAACTCTTTGGGCACCGCCATCTTGAGATAGCCGGCCTCTTTCAGCGCCTCGAAGTCCTCCGTGAAGAAGCGGTTCTCCTTGTCGTAGCCGGCGGCGCGGCTCGCGCAGCCGTCGAGCAACTCCTGGCTCAGCGGGGAGGCCGGGGCTTCAGCCGTGGTCACGGTCGTCTCCTTCTTGTGCGGCGTCGTCCGCGTGGCGCCTTTACACTACGCCAGACAACGTTATACGCTCTTATTAGATGAGCGAACCGTTGCTGTCAAGAAGATCAACGCGCCGCAGACCGCTTTTGCATGTGAGCTTGCAAACACTGAGAATGAAGGCATGTCGGATCGTGATGCAGCCCTGGAGTCCGGCACCCTCGTCGATCAGATCAACCGCGAGGTGCATGCGATCGCGGCGCGGCTGGGCTGCGAGAACACGACCGACCTCTTCTTTCTCAGTTTCCTGCGGCGAATGGCTCGCTTCGGCTACTTCACGCTCGGCCCCATCACCATCGACGTGCGCCTGATCGAGGATCTGGTGGAGCGCAACGCCGTTCCCGGACCGGTTGCCGCCGCCTCGGAGGATTTCGTCCGCTTCTCGCGCCTGCTGATGCAGGAGGTGCGGCGCAGCGAGCGCACGCAGATCGACGAGTTGCACCTGCTGCTCGCGCTGATGCGCTGGGGCGAAGGGCTGCCGGGGCGGGTGTTCGGCGAGCTGGGTGTGACGCCGGAACAGATCGAGCGCTACCTGCAGCAACCCCACGGCGCCGCCGGCTCGCTGGAACAGCTCATGACCCCGGAAGAGGTCGCTGACTACTTGCAGGTCCACGTGCAGACGGTGCGCGCCTGGATCCGCGCCGGCACGCTGCCGGCCCGCCGCGTCGCCGGTCTGCGGGCGCTGCGCGTGCGCGCGGGCGATGTCGAACGGATGCTCAAACCGCTCGGCCCCCCCGGCTGAGGCGCCGCTTCGCTGTCTCCCAGCACCCCTCGTGCGGACCGCTGTGCCGCGCGAGATGTATCCACTCGTGCTATCATTTTGTTTGCATCGAGTCGGATCGGTTGCCGCGGCGGGAGGCAGTGTGATGGCGCTGTATCGCATCGAGCGAGATCTGGGCGACGTCAGCGCGGAGGAGATCGACGCCGCCGCCTTCCGCGCGGTCGCCTGTGCGCCGCTCTTTACCGGTCTCACCTGGCGGCGCTCGTACTACGATGCGGCCGCCAGGCACATGACCTGCTACTACGAAGCTGCCAGCACCGGGGATTTGCGCAAGCACGCCGAGATGGCGCGCATCCCCTGCGACTCGGTGAACGAGGTCACCGAATACCTGCCGGAGCGCTACCGGTAGCGCTTGTCCTGCATTTTGACTCGCCGTACCGGTGAGTCTCAGGCGCACAGAACGACGCCGGCGCCACGCTGCCTTCCGTGTCCCCATGCCCGGACGCGATCCCACAGACGGCAGAGGACGCATCGACGACGGGGCAACGCGCCCCGCAGGGTGGTGCGCGCCGCCGGTGGCTATCTTCCACCGGCCGGAGGCGGTAGCCTGACCATGCCGCCGCGGCGGCGGACGCGATCGAACGAGCTGGAGACGCGGCGCATGGCGGCAGTGACGGGTGTGTACGAGATCGAGGTGGTGCGGCGCGAGTGGATCGGGCGCTCGACGCCGGTGACCGCCGGCCGCTACCCGGTCGAGCACGACCCGATCCGCCGCCACTGCCAGATGGTCGAGGACCGCAATCCGCTCTTCCTCGATCCGGAGTTCGCCGCGACGACGCGCTTCGGCGGCGTCATCTCTCCGCCCACGCTGACGGATTACTTCGCCGGCCGCGGCGCCTGGCCGCCCTCCACGGAAGGAGCGGCGTTCATCCGCCAGGTGCCGACCCGCGGCGACCGGCTGATCAACATGAACCAAACGCTGGAGTTCCTGCGCCCGGCAAGGGTGGGCGAGCGGCTCGCAAGCCAAATGGTGATCGTGGACGTCTATGAGAAGCCGATCCGGCTTGACCCGCAGGCCGTCTGGATCGTGTTCGAGACCCGCGTCACCAACGCGGCCGGCGAGCTCGTCTCCGTGACGCGCAACACGCTGCTCACCCACCGCAGCCCCGATGCCGTCGCCGCCGACGCCTGACTCAGGACGAGGAAGACGCCATGACCACCGCCGCCGCGCCCGCCCAGCGCTACTGGGAGGATGTCTCCGCAGGGGACGATCTGCCCGGCTTCGACCTTGATCTGAGCGAGACGAAGATCGTGGAGCAGGTCTCGGGCTCGCAGGATTTCTACGCCGTGCATCACGACCGGCCCTTCGCCCGCGCCGGCGGCCACGAGGATATCTTCGTCAACACCGGCTTCACGCGCGCGGCGCTGGCCCGCCTGCTCACCGACTTCGCCGGCATCGACGGCTGGGTGTGCTGCCTCAGCTACCAGATGCGGCGCATGAACCGCCCCGGCGACACGATGCGGCTGCGCGGCCGTGTCACGCGCAAGTACACGGCCGAAGACGGCTCGCGCCGCGTCGATCTCGACCTCTGGGCGGAGAACGACCGCGAAGGCGTGACGACGCCCGCCACCGCCACCGTGATGCTGCCAGCGCGCGGCTGACCCGCCGCCGGCCTCACGCCATCCGGCAGCACAGCGGCGCGGCGGGCGTGGGGGGCGATGCAGCGGCCAATCCCTCGGCAAGATTCTCCATCCGCCATCCTCCCAGGTCGAAGGCAGAACCGCTGCGCCCCATGACCGTTGCGGACGCGCGCCCTGTACCGCAATGCGTTACACTTTGCCTGTATGTTGACGGTTCGCAGACTGGTGTGGGATGGCTGGAATGTCGCGCACATCGCTCGGCAGGCGGTCACTCCCGACGAAGTTGAAGAAGTCTGCCACGGTGACCCCGAGATGTTGAGCGGGCACTCGGGACGTATCCTCTCCGTCGGGCCAACGGCCGGCGGCCGCGTGCTCACGGTCGTCCTGGCTCCGCAGGGCCGCGGCGTCTACTACCCAGTTACCGCTCGGCCCGCGAGCCGTAAGGAGCGCGTCTATCACGCCGTGCAGAAAGGCGATGGCACACCATGACCAAGCGTGACCGATCAACTCCCGAGCGCATCCCCGCCTTCGCTTCGCGCGAAGAAGAGGCGGCCTTCTGGGATACGCATGACGTGACCGACTACCTGGACGAGCTCAGGCCAGTCAAGGTTCATTTTGCCCGGAACCTTTCCGAAGGCATCACCATCCGTCTCGACGCCGAGACGCTCGCGACTCTGCGCGAGCAGGCGCACAAGAAAGGGATCGGTCCCACGACGCTCGTCCGCATGTGGATTCTCGAGCGGCTGGAGTCCAGCCGGCAGGGCACGTGATCTCGCCACCATCTCAGGTCCGCAGCCACCAGCACCGTTCACCGCCGGACGCTGGTTGGTTGCCCGGCGGCGCGGCCGGCGTGCCGGGCGTGAAGCATCTGGTGTGGCCGAATCGCCGCGCCGCGCTGGCTGCCGAGAGTGGGAGCGCGCCGCCTTACTCCGGGCGGGCCAGCGCGTAGATCGCGATCGTGCCGATCAGCGACATCTGGCGCTCGGCCGGCGCGACTCTGCGCCAGCCGTTCGTCGCGAGCAGCGCTTCCAGCGTGATCTCGCCCTGTGGGTCGCCGTCCGGCGCTGCTGCATCCGGCGCCGCCGGGTGCTCGGCCGGCAGCGCGCCGTGTGCGTGCAGAGAGCTGCCGTGGCGCTGCAACCCCAACGTCAGCCGCCGAACCAGGCGCATCAGGCGGTTGTGCGGCCGTGCCAGGTCCCCGATCACCAGCCGGCCGCCCGGGCGCAGCACGCGCCGCACCTCCGCCAGCGTGCGCTGCCGCTGGTCCGGCGTCAGGTGGTGGAACATGAGCGTGGAAACCACGGAGTCAAACGAGCCGTCCGCGTAGGGCAGCGCGTAGGCCATGCCCTCGTCGAACTGCACCGCAATGCCGGCCCGCCGCGCCTTGCGCCGGGCGATGCCCAGGATCGTCGGGTCGCCGTCCACGCCGATCACCGTCGCGTCCGGCTGGCGGCGATGCGCCATCAGCACCAGCGTGCCCGTGCCGCAGCCCAGGTCCAGCAGCCTCTGCCCGGGCGCAAGCTGAGCCAGGTCGATCACGCGGTTCTTGAGCCGGCGCTCGCGCATGCCCAGCCGGGCCATCAGGTCGTAGTACCGTGTTAGGCGGTCCGAGCCGGCCGCCTTGAGGTAGGGCTCGTGTGTACTCGTCATCGTCTTCCTCATGCAAGAGCGAGATGCAAGAGCGAGCTTCGCCCGCTGGCCGGGCGGCCCCGCGACGGGCGATACTGAACAGGTCGTTCGGTATTTACGCTACGCGGCGAGCGCCACGCCGGCAAGACACAGGCCGCTGCCGCCGTTCCGTAGCGAACGGTGCACGGCGAGCGTTCGGAAACGGGGAGGCCCGGCGGTGGCTGGCGAACGTCGCGACCGGCGCGTGTTGCGCAGCCGCCGGCTGCTGCAGGATGCGCTGGTGGCGCTGGTTCAGGAGCGGGGCTATGCGGCGGTGACCGTGCAGGCGGTGCTGGACCGTGCCGATGTGGGCCGCGCGACCTTCTACGCCCACTTCGCCGGCAAGGAGGCGCTGCTGCTCAGCATCTTCGAGGAGCTGCGGCAGCCGCTTGAGCGCGAGCTGGCCGGCATCACGCCGGAGACGGTGGCGCGCTTCGGCACAGGGGTCGGCTTGCTGCAGCCGCTGTTCGCGCACGCCGCCCAGCACCGGCGGCTGTACCGGGTGTTGCTGGGCTCGCGGGACGGAGCCGCGCTGCTGCGGCTGCTGCGCGAGATGCTCGCCACGCCGCTGCGGGCACACCTGGAGAGCGCGATCGCCCGGCACCGCGGCCGGCCGGCGGTTGAGGTCGAGCTCGTGGTGACGGCGTTTGTCAGTGCTGTGCTGGGCGTGCTGGTTTGGTGGCTGGAGGCGGACCTGCCGGGCACGCCGGCGGAGCTGGACCGGGCGATCGAGCGGCTGCTCGCGCCCGGCATCCAGCGCGCCCTCGACCTGTCCGCCGATGGAGCGCCGCGGCGCCACGCCGACGCCCCCGGCTGAGCGCCGCGAGCCGCCGCGAGCCGCCGCGCTCAGCGCACCCGCACGCGGACGCGCTGCGCCATGTTGTTGCCCATGCCCCGCGCGGTCCACGCCTGCTCCACCGGCTGCACGGCGCCGGTGGCGTCCGTGGCCCGGCAGAGCAGCTCGTAGACGCCGGGCGTGGCGGCGTCCCAGGTAAAGTGCCACGCCTGCCAGGCGTGCGGGTGCTCCGCGGAGCGCAGCCCCGCCGGCGCCCAGGAAGCGCCGCCGTCGGTGCTCACCTCCACCCGCGTAATCGGCGAACGTCCCGACCACGCCTGGCCGCTGAGCTGGACCGGCCCGCGCTCCACGATGCGCATGCGGGTCAGGAAGTCCGGGATGCCGGGCGGCGCCAGCAGCGAGCGCACGCGCATCAGGGCGACCGCCTCACCAACTTCCGCGCGCGATTGGCTGTAGCGGTAGGCCACGGCGTTCTGGTAGCCGGCAAACGGTTCGTTCAGCGCCGTGATCGCCCGCAGCCACTTGACGTGGGCCATCCCATACCAGCCGGGGATGATCAGGCGCACGGGCGCGCCGTGCTGCGGCTCCAGCGGTTGGCCGTTCATCGCCCAGGCCAGCAGCGCGTCGTCGTGCTGTGCTTCCGCCAGCGGCAGGCTGCGCTGGTAGTCCTGCTCGACACCGCCCTCGATGCCGCGGTCCAGCCCGGTGAACAGCACATCCACCACGTCCGGGCCGAGTCCGGCTTCGTCCAGCAGCGGCCGCAGCGGCGTGCCGGTCCATTCCGCCGTGCCGATGGCGCCGTAGAACCAGGGCTGGCTGAGCGGCCGGGGCGAGAGCAGGGCGCGGCCGTCGCCGGCGCATTCCAGCGTCACGCGCAGCGTGCGTGCGGGGCGGCGCTGCAGCGCCGCCAGCGAGAGACTGAGCGGCCTCTGCACGGCGCCGTCCAGTGTCAGTTGCCAGGCGTCCGGATCGACCAGGGGGATGTCGTAGTGCACGAGCGTGTAGTGGAGGCCGGTAGGGGTCACCGGGTAGCGCAACCCCTCCAGGGGCATGGCGTGGTTGCGCAGGGCCAGCTCAAGCTCCTCCGCATAGATCCGCGGGTCTGGCTCCAGCCCGCTGCCGTCTCCCACGGCCGGCAGGCCCAGGTCGGTGGTCGTCAAGGCGCATACTCCTGAACAGCAGTACTCCGCTCAGATTATACGCTGCGCGCTCCGGGCCACCGCGGGGGAGATGAGTCGCGGCTGGACCGCGGCGGTCGCCAACCGCCGCCCTCTATTCCCTACTCCCTATTCCCTGTTCCCTAGTACGCTATGCCCCGAACAGGGGAGGGAACGCGATGGCGGCGAGCAGGCAGACCAGGCTTTCCACGGGCACGGCGCTGGCCGAGCAGACGGCCGAGACGGCCGAGGCGTTCGTCGAGGCGCTGATCGCGCACGGCGTCGAGTGCCTCTTTCTCAACCCCGGCACCGACACCTTTCCCGTGCAGGAGGCGCTGGCGAAGTGCGCCGCGCTGGGCAAGCCCGCGCCGCGCACCGTGCTCTGCCTGTTCGAAGTCGTGGCGCTGGCGGCGGCGCACGGCTACTACGCCGCCACGGGACGGCCGCAGGCGGTGATGGTCCACGTCGATGTCGGCACGCAGAACCTGGGCGGCACGCTGCACGACGCGCAGCGCGGCCACGCGGCCGTGCTGATCTGCGCCGGCCGCGCCCCCTACACGACGGATCCGGCGCTGCGCGGCCACCGCGATGGCTACATCCACTGGCTTCAAGAACAGATGGACCAGCACGGCATCGTGCGCAACTACGTGAAGTGGGACTACGAGCTGCGCCGCTCCGAGCAGATCGGTGAAGTCGTCTCCCGCGCCCTACAGATCGCCGCCAGCGACCCGCCCGGCCCGGTTTATCTGACGCTGCCGCGCGAGAACCTGATGCAGACGATGCCCGAGGGCGGCGCCCCGGCGGCCGGCGGCGGCAGACCGGAAACCGCGCCGCCCGTGCGCCTGGGCGCCGGCGACCCCGACGCCCTGCGCGACGTGGCCCGGCGGCTGGTGCAGAGTGAACGGCCGCTGGTGATCGCCGGGCAGAGCGGCCGCACGGAGGCGGGCTTCCGCGGCCTCGTGCGGCTGGCGGAGCTGCTGGCGCTGCCGGTGGTCGAGAACAGGGCCCGCGTCAACTTCCCCTCCGACCATCCGCTGCACCAGGGCTACGACGTCTCGCGGCGGCTGGAGCAGGCCGACCTGGTGCTGGTGCTCGACCAGGACGTGCCCTACATTCCCACGCGCACCGCGCCGGCGCCCGACGCCGCCGTGATCCAGATCGATATCGACCCAATAAAAGAGCGCATCCCGCTCTGGAGCTTCCCGCTCACCAAGGCGATCCGCGCCGACAGCGCCCGCGCCCTCGAGCTACTGGCCGAGTACGCCGAGCCGCTCGTTGACGAAGCGGCCAGGCGCCGCATCGCCGCCCGCCGCGCCGACTGCGAGGCGCACCACCGCGAGCAGCACGCGGAATGGCAGGCGGCGGCGCGGCGGGCCGAGCACGCGGCGCCGATCGCGCCCGCCTGGCTGGCGCACTGCCTGGGCGAGCTTTCACGCGAGACGCCCGACGCCCTCTTCGTCGACGAGACGGTGACCAACAGCGGCGTGCTCTGGCAGCAAACGGCGGCGAACGAACCGGGGCGCTGGTTCGGCAGCGGCGGCTCTGGCCTCGGCTGGGGGCTGGGCGCGGCGCTGGGCGTGCGCCTGGCCAACCCCGAGAAGCCGGTGATCGCGATGGTGGGCGACGGTTCGTTCGTCTTCGGCGAGCCGCTGGCGGCCTTCTGGGCGGCGCAGCAGCAGCGGGCGCCGTTCCTGGCCGTGATCTTCAACAACGCCTGCTACAACGCCACGAAGCGGCCGCTGGTCGCCGCCTATCCCGAGGGTTACTCCGTGGCGCGGGACGAGTTCATCGGCATCGACCTGGCGCCGGCGCCGCGCTACGACCTGCTGGCGCCGGCGGTCGGCGCCCACGGCGAGCGCGTGGAAGAGCCGGCCGAAGTCCTGCCGGCGCTGCGCCGCGGCCTGGAGCGCGTGCGCGCCGGGCAGGCGGCGATCGTGGACGTCCAGCTCGCGCGGCCGTAAGCGCGGGCGCGGCGCGCCGGCATTCCGACGCCATGGAGGGCGCAAGCCATGCTGCGCAGCGAGACGCGCATTCTCACCACGCACGCCGGCAGCCTGCCGCGCCCGCCGGAGCTGGTCGAGCTGTTCGTGCGCCAGAGCCACGGCGAGACGGTCGATCCGGCCGCGCTGGAAGCGGCGGTGCGCTCGGCGACGCGGCGCGTGGTGGCAAGGCAGCTTGAGGCGGGCATCGACATCGGCAACGACGGCGAGCAGGCGCGCGAGAGCTTCTTCACCTACGTGCGCCGGCGCATGAGCGGCTTCGGCGGCGAGGCCGAGCGCCCGCCGTTCAAGGACATGCAGGCCTACCCGAGCTACCGCGAGCGCTTCCTCGCCGGCGCCGCCTCGCGCCAGCGGGTCAGCCTGGTCCGTCCGCCGAAGGCGATCGGCGCCGTGGCCTACAGCGATCGCGGGCCGCTGGAGCGCGAGTGCGCCGGCTTTGCCGAGGCGCTGGCGGAACAGCCGGCGCCGTTTGCCGAGGCGTTCATGACGGTGCCCTCGCCCGGCATCATCGCGGCGGCGATGGTGAACGAGCACTATCCCTCGCTGGAGGCCTATCTCGACGCCGTGGCCGAGGCGCTGGCGGTCGAGTACGGCCGCATCGTGGCGCAGGGTTGGCTCTTGCAGATCGACGCGCCGGACCTGGCGATGGAGCGCCACGTCTACTTCGCCGAGCGGCCGCTGGCCGACTTCCTCGCCTTTGTCGAGCGTGTGATCGCCGCGATCAACCGCGCGACGGCCGGCCTGCCGCGCGATCGCATGCGGCTGCACGTCTGCTGGGGCAACTACGGCGGCCCGCACACCTTCGACGTGCCGCTGGCCGAGATCCTGTCGCTGCTCTACCGCGCCAACGCCGGCGCCCTCTTGCTCTCGATGGCGAACCCGCGCCATGCGCACGAGTACCGCTGCTTCGCGCGGCAGCCGCTGCCCGACGGCATGCTGCTGATCGCCGGCGCGATCGACACCACCACCAACTACGTCGAGCATCCCGAGGTCGTGGCCGAGCGCATCGAGCGCGCGGCGCAGGCGGTGGGCGATCCGCGCCGCGTGCTGGCCGGCACGGACTGCGGCTTTGACACGGCCGCCGGCGCGCAGATGGTGGCCGACGACCTGGTCTGGGAGAAGCTGCGCGCGCTGCGCGCCGGCGCCGACCTGGCCTCGCGGCGCCTGTTCGGCTGAGCGTGAAGCGGGCTGGGCTGCGTATCATACGGCCAGAAGCAACGGTGGTGATTCGGGGAGCGACGGTCATGGCGGACATACGGGTTTACAGCACGGACGCGATCGAGGTGCACTGGGATGCGAGCCGCTGTATCCACTCGGCCCGCTGCATCGCCGGGGCGCCGCGGGTGTTCGATCCGCGCCGCCGGCCCTGGATCGTGCTGGAGGGCGCGGAGGCCGATCACGTGGCCGACGTGATCCAGCGCTGCCCCAGCGGCGCCCTGCACTTCCGCCGGCTGGACGGCGGCGCCCAGGAGCAGCCGAACGAGCCGCCCGTCGCCCTGCCCGTGCCGAACGGCCCGCTCTACCTGCGCGGCGACATCCGCCTGGAAACGATCGACGGCACGCTGATCGCCGAGGACACGCGCATGGCGCTCTGCCGCTGCGGCGGCTCCGCCAACAAGCCCTTCTGCGACAACACGCACTTGCGCATAGGGTTCAAGGGGTAGGGCGCAGGGCGTAGGGAACAGGGAACAGGGAATAGGGAATAGAGGGTCGCGACGCTCACCCTATTTCCTGTTTCCTCTGTTCTCTTTCCTCGCACAGGGCATTGCGGTTGCTCGCGCTGGCGCCCGACGCCGACGCTATGCGCCCGGCGTCGCTCCTGCAACGAAGCGGCTGAGGAAGTCGTGCATCGCCTCCGCGCCGAAGATGCGCGGGTCATCGGCCGTCCACGCGCTCGGGAAGAGCAGGAACGGCCGCGTTTGCAGGCCGCCGGCGCCGCCGTGGCAGCCGATCAACTCCTCGAAGGCGGCTACCTGGCCGCTCTCCGCGTCAAGGCTGCTGTTGATGACGATGTCGCCGGCGTTCGTGAAGGTTGAGAGGCGGCGCAGACTGTCCGCCGTGCTTGGCTCGAAGCCGGCGAGCGGGTCCGTGCCCGTGATCGTGCCGTCGTCGAGCCGCCGCACGCCGTGCTTGCCGAGCACCAGGGCGCCGCGCGTCTGCGAGAGCACGAGCAGGAAGCCGATGTCCTCGTGCTGGATCAGGCCCTCGATCAGGCCGGGGTAGGCGGCCTCGATCGCCTCCAGGCTGAGCCGCCCGGGCTTGTCGCTGAAGTAGAGCAGCGCCAGGTTGCCGGAGGCGCAGACGATCGTTTTGCCGTGCGCCTCGGCCTCGCGCATTTCGGCGTCCGGGCCGAGGTCCACCATCCCGTCCTCGCCGCCCAGCATGCGGCGGGTGCCCCTGCCCGCCAGCCCCGGCGCCGAGGCGGCCTGGTTGAGCAGGGCGCTCAGCATCGCGTAGCCTTCGCCGGTGCCGCCGGCCATCAGCGCCGAATCTTCGCCTGCAATCAGGCGGTCCACCAGTTCGGCCAGCGTGTAGCCGTGCCGCTGGCGGAAGGTGGCGCCCGTGCTCTGACCATGGTCGGAGAGCAGGACGAACTGGTAGCGCCGAGGCGCCCGCCGGGCCGCGACCGCGAGTGAGCGGAAGACGCGGTCCAGCTTGCGCAGTTCGCCCAGCGCGTCCTCGCTGCTCGGGCCGGAGTGATGCGCGACCTCGTCGTAGCCGAGGAAGTCGCTGTAGCTCACCAGCCGGCCGCTGAACATGTCGTCGACGATCAGATACTCGGCGATGTTGCGCAGCAAGATCGCGCTGGAGGCGCGCAGCAGCGGATAGATGCCGCCGCGGTGCATGTGTGGCTCGACGTGCTTGCGCCGCTGCCGCCACGCCTGCCAGTACTCCAGCACGACCTCCCCGATCATGCCCGCGAACGTGCGGTAGAGGTTGTAGGGATTGATCAGGTAGCCGAGGAAGTCCCGCGGGCTGATTTTCAGGTTGCCCTCGGCGTCGACCAGGCCGGCCTGCGTCATCACCAGGCGCTCGGCCTCGCCGGAGAAGATGTTGCTGTTGCTGGCGCCGTTCTGCCGCAGCAGGCCGTGGCCGGTGGCCTGGCGCTTGTCGATCCAGACGGCGTCCTTCGGATGGTTTGCCACGACGAGCCGCTTCAGATCTTTCTCGTACCAGCGGAAGGCGGGGATGTTGGCGTTGTTGCCGTGCAGAATGCCCGCCTGGCTGCCGGGCGTCATCGAGGGCACGCCGCAGTCCCAGCGCACGAGGCGATGACTGCCCGCCTCCAGCCAACCCTTGAGCGTGGGCAGACGGCCCGCCGCCAGCTCCTGCCGCAGGATCGGCTCGGCCAGGCCGTCGATCTGGATGATGACCGTGCCGGTCTGGCGCAGATCCCCCCGCGGCGCCCGCAGGCGATCGATGCGGCGGATCACGTTGCGGTAGTACGAGTCGTCGTCGTTGATGCTGAGCATCGCCGTGAACAGCGAGTTGAGCAGTGTCAGGCCGAAGGAGAAGAGCAGCGCCGTGACGACGTTGTCGATATGAAACCCGGGCACGAACGCCGCCGCGAGGTAGACGATCAGCACGTTCAGCGCCAGCGTGATCAGCGCGAAGAGCAGCAGGCCGAGGTTGGCGGCGAGGAGCAGGATCAGCGGCCGCACCGAGGCGTTCAGCAAACCGACCGCCAACACCAGCGCCACGCCGCTCTGCCAGCGGTCCACGCGAATGCCCGGCAGCAGCCAGCGCAGGACCAGGAAGGCGACCGCCTCGATCGCCCAGGTCGCCAGGGCACGGAGCAGCAGCTTGATCACGGCGACGGGTCCGCGGGCATGAACAGCGTCTCGCCCGGCTGCAGGACGCGCACGTCTACGTCGGGGGCGCGGCGCCGCGCGTAGGCGGCGAAGCGCAGCGGCGGCCGCGTCAGGAAGTGGTGGCGCCAGCGGCCAAGACCGAGGGGAAACAGGGCGCCCCAGTGGATCGGCACGGCGATCCGCGGCCGGATCAGGGCGAGCGCCTCGGCCGCGCTGCGCGGGTCGAGATGGCCAGCGCCCAGCGTCGGACCCCAGCCCCAGACCGGCAGCAGCGCCACGTCGATCGGGCCGAGGTCAAGCATCTCGGGAAAGAGATCGGTGTCGCCGGCGAAGTAGACGCGACGGCTGCCTGCGACGACGAAGCCGTTGCACTGCGCCGTCGGCCCGAACGGCGGGCGCCAGCCGTGATGCCGGGCCGGCGTGGCGGTCACCTCGACCTCACCGACGCGTGTGACTTCCCCTGCCTCCAGCTCCTGCGTGTGCGGGAATCCACGCCGCCGCAGCAGCCGCCCGGCGCCCGGCGGCACGATCACGGGCACGTCTCTGCCGATCCGCTTGAGGCTGGGGAAGTCGAGGTGATCCTGGTGGATGTGCGAGATCAGCACGGCGTCCGGCGTGTGCCGCAGCGTTGGCGCCTCGAGGGCGTGATGCCGCAGGTGCACCACCCGCCGGCGCAGCAGGGGATCGGTCAGCAGGGTCACGCCGTCGAGGCTCACCGCCAGCGTGGCGTGGCCGAGAAACCGCACCCGCAGCCCGCTGCCTCCCGGTGTGGCGTGGGCCTCCAATCCTCAGTCCCTCTACGAGGAAATAGAAGGGAGGGGTGCGGGCTGCCCGTTCCTCTATTCCCTGTCCCCCATTCCCTGCGTCAAAGGTACTGGATCAGCTCGATGCGCACGTCGACGGGCGCCTTGATGAAGGCGATGCGCATCTTCGGCCCGGCCTGCACCGGGCCGTCCAGCAGCTCGGCGCCGAGTCCCTTCAGCCGCTCGATGTCCGCTTCCAGGTTCGTGGAATCGAAGCCGAAGTGCTCCAGGCCGTGGTGCGGCGTCGCATCGCCGGGGCCGAGCGCCTGGCTGGTGAGCGGACCGGAGATGTTGACGGCCATGCCGCCGTCCTCGCTCTGGCAGCGGATGAAGCGATCGCCGAAGGGAGCGGGGCGCACGGAATCGTCCGCGATCGTGAAGTTAAAGGCACGCACGTACCATTCGGCCGTGGTGCGCGGGTCAGACGACTTCAGATGGATATGATTGATGCGGTACGGCATACGTCCTCCTGCCGGCGGCTGCGCCAGCCCAGCATAGGCCGCGTGGCCGCAAGCCGCTATCCTGAGCGTCGCGCGAACCGGAGTGCGGCCGGCGTCGTGGGGGAAGTCCGGCTGCGCCTGCCAGGCTTTGCCGCACAGCCGATGGGGAAGGAGCAGCAGCCGTGGCGGAGCAGTTGCGTATCGACCCGGCCGACGCGGCGGCGCGCGTCCAGGCGGGCGAGGCGATGATCCTCGACGTGGTGGCGCCGCTGGCCTGGGAGCAGCTCGATCGGGCCGTTCGCGGAGCCGTCCGCATCTCGCCGGACGAACTCGGGGAGCGCTGGCGCGAGCTGCCACGCGACCGCGCGATCATCGCCTACTGCACCTGACCAAGCGAGCACACCAGCGCCAGTGTGGCGCAATTCTTGCGCGAGCAGGGCTACCGGGCGTACGCGTTGCGCGGCGGCTTCGACGCCTGGATCCAGGCCGGTCTGCCCACCGAGCCGAAGGCGGTGGAGTCGGGCCGCCCGCTGCCCGATCTCTGCCCGGATTGTGGCGCCCCGATGAGCAGCCACGTCGGACGGCAGCGCGGCGCCGGCGGGCGGTAAGCGCCTCTGCAGCGGCGCGTGTCGCGGTGAGCGAGCGCCGCTGCCTGCAATCGCCTTCGCCGCGGCGCGCTGCTGCGCATGCCTGACAAGACCGAGCGGCGCGAGCCGGCTCGCGCCGCTGGAACTCATCGCTGGCCGCGGTGTTTCAGCGCCAGAGCCGCTTCGTCGCCAGCGCGGCGCCCTCGGCCAGCGTCTGCAGCTTGGCCCAGGCGAGCTGCGGGTGGATACGGCCGCCCAGGCCGCAGTCGGTGCCGGCGATCACGTTCTCGCGCCCGGCCAGCTTCGCAAACCGCTCGATCCGATCGGCCACGAGCTCGGGGTGCTCGATCACGTTGGTCGCGTGGCTGACCACGCCCGGCATCAGGATCTTGCCCGCCGGCGGTGTGATCTCCTCCCACACCTTCCACTCGTGCTCGTGGCGCACGTTGCCCGCCTCGAACGAGTAGGCGCCCACGTCGATCGCCAGCATCACAGTGACGATGTCGCGCATGGGAATATCGGTCGTGTGCGGGCCGTGCCAGCTGCCCCAGCAAAGATGAAAGCGCAGCCGGTCCTGCGGCAGCCCTTTGAGCGCGTGGTTCAGCGCCTCCACGCGCACCATGCTGAACTTCTGGTAGTCCTCCACGCTCGGCGCCGGCGTGATCATGTCCCAGTTCTCGGCGATGCCCGGGTCGTCCAGTTGCAGGACCAGGCCGGCATCGACGATCGCCCGGTACTCCTCGCGCATGGCGTCGGCGCAGGCGTAGACAAACTCCTCTTCGCTGGCGTAGTAGGTGTTGCCGATGCGCGAGGCGCTGCCCGGCGCGATCGAGGCCATGAAACCCTCTTGCACGCCGGCCGCCGCCAGCGCGGCCTTGAAGTTGGCGATGTCGGTCTTGATCGCTTCTTGACCGGTGTAGGTCAGCGGCCCCGTGCAGACGGGCAGCATCATGCGGCGGCCGCTGCGGGCGCGGGCCGAGACGCCGGAGTCGGGGTCGGCGTAGGCCTCGGCGAAGGCCGTCCAGTCGCGCCGCCTGGCAAACGTGGTGAGGCGCACGTTGCCTGCCTTCGGCGGGTTCTGCGGCACCTCGGTCGAGTCCACCGTCAGGCTGAGGCCGCCGAGCCGCTGGAACGAGTAGCTCCACCAGGCGCCGTAGTCGATCTTCTGGCTCATCGCCTTGCCGTATTCGCCGTCGCCCGGCACGTCGATGCCGATCTGGGCCTGTCGGCGAACGACCTCCGCGGTCGCCTGCTTCACCTCGGCGGCGTAGGCCGCGGGATCGACCGCCTCGCCCTCCTGGCGCCGGCGGTTGAGCTCGACCAGCTCGTTGGGGCGCGGCAGGCTGCCGGCCTGGCTGGTGAGAATGTGCGTGTCGCTGTGCCTCATCGCGCTGTCCCTGCTGCTCGTGATCTGCGCTAGCCCCCGGCCCGGCGTCTCAGCCCGGCTGCTGCTTGCGCCAGGCCTCGTACTCGGCCTGCCGCGACGGCTGCAGCGGGAAGACCTCTTCGACGGAGACGCCCTCCAGCACCTTCATGCGCGAGAAGGCGTCGCGCATGTCCGTCTCGAAGCCCTTCTCCGCCACGTCGGCCGCCAGCGCCTGCGGCACCACGATCACACCCGACGGGTCGCCGACGAGCACGTCGCCGGGCATCACCAGCACGCCGGCGCACTGCACCGGCACGTTCAGGTCCATCGCCACGTGGCGCTCGGGAAAGGAGCCGGCGTTCATGCCGCGGGCGAAGACGGGCAGCTCGACCTCCTGCATCGCCGCCAGGTCGCGGATGGCGCCGTCGGTGACCAGCGCCACGCCGCCGTTGCTGATGATCGTCGCGGCGTAGATGTCGCCCAGCACGCCGGCTCCGAGGTCGCCGCGGGCATCGATCACCACCACTTCGTTCTTGCCCACGCGCTTGAACGTCTCGCGGTGCAGCGAGCCGCGCCCCTGCATCGCCTTGGCGACATCGGCGCGGGTGGGCAGCGTGCGCAGGGTGAAGGCCGTGCCGGCGAAGTTCTGGTGCGCGTTGCGCGGCATCACCTCGCGCATGTAGGTGTTGCGCACGCCGTGCTGGGCCAGCATGCCGGCGATCGTGGTGACCGCGACCTGCTTCAGCTTCGCCAGCACGGCCTCCGGCACGGCGACGGGTTCCAGCGCCATGTCGGCATGTACGGGTGCGTTTCTCGTGCTCGTGGTCATGGTCCGCCCTCCTTATAGTCACGATATAGTCACGATACTCACGATAGCCACGCCCGCGCTCTGCGTCGTACGCGTTTCGGATTCCCGGATGTTCAAAGATAGCTTCCGAGGAAGGAATCAGCGGGCGTGCCTCACGATACTCGCCGGCGCCCGCCTCGGCAACCTGCCGAAGGCGGCGCAGCAGGGCAGTCCGCCGCGCGGCTGCGCCTGCAGCGAGGCAGTTGCGGGCGGCCTCGCAGCGGGCTACAACACTGACGACCGGCGCGGCCGCATCGGGAAGCCCGCGGCCGCCGGCAGACGGAGACGAACGCCCATGGCCGAGATCGAGCTCTTCGAGGCGATCAACAGCCTGCGCCAGATCACCCGTTACACCGCCGAGCCGGTGCCGCGGGAGGCGATCGAGCGGATCATCGAGGCGGCGACCAGGGCGCCCAGCGGCGGCAACCGTCAGCCGTGGGAGTTCATTGCGATCCTGGACCGCGGGCTGATCGAGAAGGTCGGCCGGCTCTACCGCGAGGCGTGGATGGAGGCGCTGGGTGCAACGCCTGCCCCGGATGAATCGCCCGTCTACCGGGCGGCGCGCTACCTGGCCGAGCACATGGCCGAGGTACCGGCGTTGATCCTCGTCTGCGCCGACCACACGCAGGGTTCGGCGCCGTACACGCCCGGAGAGCCGCTGGTGCGCGGGCGCTACGCCTCGTCGATCTGGCTGGCGGTGCAGAATCTCTTCCTCGCCGCGCGAGCGCTGGGGCTGGGGACGCGCCTGACGACGGCGCACCTGCGGCGCGAGGCCGAGATCAAGGCGCTGCTCGCGATTCCCGAGCACGTCGAGACGATGGCGCTCATCCCCGTGGGCTATCCGCGCGGCCGCTTCGGGCCGCCGCTGCGCCGCCCGGCGCGCGAGGTGACCTCGTACAACCGCTACGGCAACCGGGCGTGAGGGCGGCCTTCGCCGCCGCGGCCCTGCCGCTCGCAGCGGCCGGAGGATGAACCTGCGCAGGAGTTCGCAATGAGCATCGAAGAGCAGGTGCAACTGCTGGCCGACCGCGCGGCGATCAGCGACGTGCTGCACCGCTACGCCACCGGCCTGGACATGCGCGACTTCGCCCTCTTGCGCTCGATCTTCACCGACGAGATCGAGATGGACTATTCGTCCATCGGCATGAAGCCGGGGCGTATGATGGCCGACGACTGGGTGGAGAGCGCCCGCGTGCTCTTCGCCGGCTTCGACGCGACGCAGCACCTCAGCGCCAATCACGTGCACGTGATCCGCGGCGACGAGGCGACCTGCACCTCCTACATGCGCGCCGAGCATTTCGTGCTCAACTCCGAGGGCGAGAACTACTACACGATGGGCGGCTGCTACACGAACCGGCTGATCCGCACGCCCGACGGCTGGAAGCTGTGTGGCGTCACGCTGACCGTGACCTGGAACCGCGGCAATCGGCACGTGCTGCGCCTGGCCGCCCGGCGCGGCCGCGAGCGGCTGGGGCTGGCGTAGCGCTGCACTCAGAGCGCGGCGGCCGGCTCGACCACGCTGCGCGCCAGCTCGGCCAGCGAGGCGAGGAGGTCGTCGCCCGTGCGGCCGCGCGCGGCGAGGATCAGCTGGTTCACGCCGGCGCGGCCATACGCCTCGATCGTGGCGGCATCGACGCCGCGCGTGTTCGGCGCAATGCTGACGACGATCTCGCCGAGGCGGCGCCCGCGCTGCTCCAGCAACCCGCCGAGCACCTGCAGCCGCTCGGCCGTCTGCGCGGGATTGAGGCCGTAACCGAACCAGCCATGGCCGATCTCGGCCACGCGGCGCAGCGCGGCATCGCTCTCGCCGCCGAAGTGGATCGGCGGGTGCGGCTGTTGCACGGGCTTCGGGTACTGGCGGCTCGGCGGCAGCCGGTAGTACTCGCCCTCGTAGGACGAGACGGGGTCACACCACAGCCGCCGCATCACTTCAAGATAGGCGCGGGTGCGCTGCGCCCGCTTCGGCCAGGGCACGCCCAGCGCGGCGAACTCCTCTTGCTGCCAGCCGATGCCCACGCCGAAGTCGACGCGGCCGCCGGAGAGATAGTCGAGCGTGGCGACCTCTTTCGCCGTATAGACCGGGTTGCGCTGCGGCACGAGGCAGATGCCCGTGCCCAGGCGGATGCGCGTGGTGGCGCCGGCGATGAAGGAGAGCAGGTTGAACGGCTCGGGCACGGCGGCATCGCTGGCGTTGCGCATGCGTCCGTTCTCGGTGTAGGGATAGTGCGCGGCGTACTCGTCGAAGAGCAGCACATGCTCCGGCGCCCAGATGGAGTGAAAGCCGAGCCGCTCGGCCGTGCGCGCGGCCTCGCTGATGAACGCGGGCGTGGCGTAAGGCCCGAGCGGCACGAAGACGCCGATCTGCATGGCGAAGCCTCCGACTCTGCAGGAGCTGATTGGAGAGAGTGAGACGGCCGGCTCACGCGATCATCACGTTCTCCTGCACGATCACGCTGAAGCGGGTACTGAGGTCGAACAGGTTCTTTTCGTCCTCCAGCACCACCTGGAACTGCGGCGAGCGGCCGGAGGCGCGCATCGCCTCCTCGGATGCGAACCAGACCTCGGCGAAGCCGTCATAGGGCAGCTCGCGGCCGCCGCCCGAGAGGTCGGGCGCAAGGTTGATCACGTAGCGCTTGATCCCCGGCACCTGCGTCGCCATCGCGGCGTGCGGGCCGAGCCAGTAGCGGCCGAACTCCTCGCGCGACATGCCGGGCCGGCGCTTGGCGCCGAAGATCATCTTGTACATCGCTGCTGTCCTCCGCGATCGATCCGCCGCATTGTACATGGAGCGGTTCGCCCTGCGGGTGAGTGACGAACGGCGTCAGCCTGAGAGGGCGCCGGCGAAGGCGGTGATCGCCGCGGCAACGTCGGGCGAGAACGGCAGCGCCACGGCGAGCGAGGGCCGCCCGCCGGGCGGCGCCTCGCGCAGCTCATGGTCCACGTCCGGGAACTCGTCGTCCAGCACGCCGGCGTTGCCCGCCGCCTGGAAGCCGGCGAGCAGATGCTGGATGTCGCCGTCGTCCACGTTCAGATCGAGGGCGCCGTGCAGCAGCAGCACCGGCAGGGCCGGCGGCAGCGCCGCCGCGATCAGCGCCGGATCGTAGCCGTCCTCGGTCTGGAGGAAGGGGCCGGCGCCCGGCGGAAACAGCGAGGCGCGCAGTTGCGCCTCGTCGGCGAAGGCGTCCGGCGGCACGGTGCCGTCCTGGCGGATGCTGGCGATGGTGCGGTCCAGGTCGGCGATCAGGGCGTCGTGCCTCGCCTGGGAGATCGCGCCGGAGGCCAGCGCCGCATCCGCCTGCGCGACGATCTGCCGCCGCAGCACGTCCAGGATGCGCCGGCCAAGCGGCGCCGCCAGCAGCAGGGCGGCCGGCGGCGTCTGCGCCTGCCGCTGCTGCGCGACGAGCAGGGCGAAGAGCGCCCCTTCGCTGTGGCCGGCGGGCAGCAGGCGCGAAGCGTCGATCTCGGGCCGCGCCGCGAGCGTGTCCCAGGCCGCCAGCGCCTCCGCCACGAAGCCGTCGAAGCCGAAGTCCGTGGGCGCGTGCCCGGCGGTGCCGGTCTTGCCCGCGCCGAACTTGTCGTAGCGCAGCGAAGCGACGCCGGCGCCGGCGAGCGCCCTGGCGATGCCGGCGAGTGTGTTGACCTGTACGGAGAGCAGCGGGCTGTTGCCGTTGCGGTCGGTGGGGCCGCTGCCGGCGATCAGCAGCGCCGCCGGCGCGTTGGTCACGCCGGCCGGCAGCAGCAGCGTGCCGTACAGCGTGTCGCCGTTGCTCTGGAACTGCACTTCCTGCTCGTCCGGCGCCAGCGCGTAGTCGAGCTGCAGGAGCCGCAGGCTGGCGATGCGCCCCTGATCGTCGAGCGCGACGCGCACCCGCACCGTGCCGCCGGCGAACTGCACGAGAAAGCTGCCGTCGTCCTGCGCCTGCACGGCCCGAAATGCGCCGAACAGCCCGTGCAGCCCGCCGAACTGCTGCTGGATCTGCGCCGGGCTTGCCGATTGCAGCACCGCGGGGCTGAACCAGCTCGGGTCGATCGGCGCGGCGCCGAACAGCCGCTCCAGCGCCTGCTGCGGCGTGAGCGCCTGCGCCTCAGCGGCTGTCACCGCCTGCATGCCTCCCAGCGCCGCGGCCGCCGCCAGCGTCGCCGCCGTTGCCAGAAGCCGCCGCCGTGAAACGCCCGCCGCCATCGTCCATCCTCGCCAGCGTCTCCTGCCACGATAGTACCGCGGCAGCGGCGGAGAAGCGCACACATGCGCACGGGGCGCCCGTGCGGACGCCCCGTGCTTTGCCGGCAGACGGCGGGGCGGCGCTCAGGTTCCGCGCCACGCCTTCATCAAATGCGTGTAGGGGAACCAGGCCGTGGGCCGGTAGTTCTGGACGTCGGGCGCCCAGAAGTAGGTGCGCGTGTCCGTGCTCCAGAAGATCTGGTACTGCTGCGCGGCCATGATGTCCTCGATCTGCGCCAGCGTCTTCTTGCGCTCGTTCAGGTCGAACTGGCCGCGCTGCTTATCGATCAGCGCGTTGAGCTGCTGGTCGTTGATGTAGCTCAGGTTGATGCGGGCGCGCCCGCCGCTGCCCCAGTAGTAGGCGTCGGTCACGAAGTCCAGCCAGTACGGGATCGCGCGGGGGCTGTGGCCCACGCCCTCGAAGTTGCCCTGGTACGTCGTGCTGATGTACTGCGAGTAGGGCTGCTGGATGTCCTGCACCGAGACGCCGAGGTCCTTTTTCCACTGCGCCTGTGTCAGCGACGAAGTATCGACGTACGCCTGCGTGTACACCGAGGCGTCGGCGTGGCTCCACTGGAAGGAGAGGTTGGAGACGCCGGCCGCGGTCATGAGTTGCTTCGCCGCCTGCGGGTCGTGATTCCAGTATTTGGCCGAGTCGCCCAGCTCCTTCACCGGCCGGGTGATACCGCTGAGGGCGACGTACATCGCCTGGTCCTCGACGCCCTCGCCCTTGGTGATCGCGTCGCGGATCGCCTTGCGGTCGATCGCCATCGAGAGCGCCTGCCGCACGCGCACGTCGCTGAAGGGAGCCTTATCCGTGCGCAGGTAGACGTAGCCCGCGGGGCCGTTGGTGAAGTCGTGCTTCGCGTCGGGCCGCTGCTTCAGCAGCTGGTCGCGATCGTCCGGCAGGAACAGCCAGGTCGCGTCCACCGACTTCGAGGAGAAGTCGGCCACGCGCTTGGCGGTGTCGGTGGTGATGAAGCACTTGACGTCGTCCAGGTACGGATAGGGCTTGTCGTAGTAGTCGGGGTTCTTCTTGTAGCTGAGGCTGACGCCGGTCTGGTACTCGCTGTGGATGAAGGGACCGCTGCCCACCATCTTGGTCGCGGCGGCGTCGGTCTCGGCGTGCTCCTTGGGCGAGATGTAGCTGGCGAGATTACCGCCGGCGATCGCCACGAAGTCGGCGTAGGGGAACTTGAGCTTGAAGGTGATCGTCTGCTTGTCCGGCGTTTGCATCGAGTCCAGGAACAGCCAGAGCGACTTGTGCACGGACTTATCGAAGTTCTTGTAACGGTCGATCGCGTACTGCACGTCCTCGGAGGTGAGATCGCGGCCGTTGGTTGGCGCCACGTTTTGCCACTTGATCCCCGGCTTCAGCTTCACCGTGATCGTGGTCGGATCGGTGACTTCGGGCAGCGCCTGCGCCAGGTCCGGCTCCATCGAAGGGTCGGCGGGTTCGACGTCGGGCGTGCCGGCGCGGAAACGGAACAGCTTGCTGTAGGTCATGCTGTTCATGCCGGAGCAGAGGTAGCTGGTTTGCGTGTACGGATCCAGCGATGGCGGCGGACTGGGGATATGGAAGGAGAGCGAGCCGCCCGGCTTCGGCTGCTTCGCGCTTGCCGCGGTTGCGCTCTGGGCGCCCGTCGCCGCCGCGGCGCTGGCGGCCGGCTGGGATGCGGCGGCGGCCGCCTTCGTCGCCGCGCTGTTGGTGGTTGCTTTGCTGGAGCTGTTGTTCCCTCCTCCGCAGGCGACGAGGAACGCCGTCCCGCCGCCGAAGACGAGCACACGCCGGCGCGAGACGCGCCGTGCCGCAGCGTGCCTGGACCAGTAGTTGCGCTCCTCCATCAGGTAATGCCTCCCTCTCCATGCCTGGCCGACGCCGCGCGGGCCGCACTTGCCGTGAGCGCGCCGGCCAGGAATGCCGGTCCACCTGCTGAGCAGGATTGCCCGCGACTGTAGCACCGACGGACAAAAAGTCAACGCCTGCTGATTCGTATCCACAGGATTGCCGCGATGGTTGCGATCTGAAACGCGCTCGCACCGGGTAAAGCGTCGCGGAATCGGCGCGGCGGGAGCAGGCACGGCCCTCGCGGGACCGGCTATGCTGACCGGGCCGGTCATTCGGCGATCTTGCGACGGAGCAGGCAGCCATGTTCGACGGCTTTCAGCGGCGCCGCATCGAGGCCAACGGCGTCACGATCAACCTGGTCACGGCCGGCAGCGGGCCGCCGTTGCTGCTGCTGCACGGCTATCCGCAGACGCACGCCATGTGGCACCGCGTCGCTCCGGGGCTGGCAGAAGACTTCACCGTCGTCGTGCCCGACCTGCGCGGCTACGGCGCCAGCGAGAAGCCGCCGGGCGGCGGTGACCATGCCGTCTACACCAAACGCACGATGGCGCTCGACCAGGTGGAGGTGATGCGGGCGCTGGGCTTTCCCCGGTTCCGCGTGGCCGGGCACGACCGCGGCGCCCGCGTGGCCTACCGCATGGCGCTCGACCACCCGGCGGTGGTGGAGAAGCTCGCCGTGCTCGACATCGTTCCGACCTACACGATGTTCGCCGGCGTAACCAAGGCGTTCGCCATGGGCACCTATCACTGGTTTTTCCTGGCGCAGCCGTTCGATCTTCCCGAGCACCTGATCGGCGGCGACCCGGAGTATTTCATCCGCAACACGCTCTCGCGCTGGAGCGGCAACCTCGACGCCTTCGCACCGGAGGCGCTGCACGAATACATCGACGCCTTCCGCGGCCCGGCCTGCATCCACGCCACCTGCGAGGATTACCGCGCCGGCGCCACGCTCGACACGGAGTACGACGCGGCCGACCTGGGCAAGCGTAAGATCGTCTGCCCGCTGCTGGCGCTGTGGGGCAACAAGGGTGGGCGCTGGAGCGATCGGGACGTGCTCGCGGTCTGGCGCGACTGGGCCGACGACGTGCAGGGCCGGCCGATCGCCAGCGGCCACTTCCTGGCGGAAGAGGCGCCCGACGAGACGTACTCTGCCCTGCGCGAGTTCCTGCGGGCCTGACACCACGCCGGCATGCGGCCGGACCAACTCGCTGTGCCAGCGCTTCGAGCCGAATCAGTCCGGCGCCGTCTGCGCCCGCGACGAGCGTTGTCCCTCGCTCTCCCGGTTGGCGCGGCCGCCGAAGGGCGCCCAGCGTCCGCCCTCTCCGGGCGCAAACAGCGGCCGGTCCTGCTCGTATTCGAGCCCCCAGCGCAAGGCCTCGGCGGCTTTTGCCACCTCGCGGCCGATGTAGGCCGCGTGCGAGATCTCCGAGATCAGCCCTTCACGCACCAGCGTGTGACAGATCGCCTCCGCGTCGCTGCCCACCACGGCCGATTGGTAGCGCCGGTCGGCGCGGTAGTGATCGACAACGATCTCTCCCGTCTCGCGCCGGATGCCGACGAGGAACAGCCCCGCGGGATCGAGCGTAAGCTCGCCCATGCGGTTCGGTGTGGCGGCCAGCGCCTCCGGGAACGGGTGGCGCAGGCCGGCTCCCCAGGGGCCGGGACCGCGGGCCTGCAGTTGGCGCGCCGTGGCCAGGATCCTCTCCACGCTCGTCTCGCCGATCAGCGGCACCAGCTCGACCTGCTGCTGGAAGGCCAGGAGCTCTTCAGCGGTGAGGTTGTGAAGATACGGCTGATAGCCGCTGACGTCCGCGATGCGGTGGTCGGCGTCAAACCCCTTGTCGTGGAGCGCCGCGATGCCGCGCGAGATCTGCGTCGAGGTGTCGTCGCCGCAGAGCAGCAGGAAGCGGATGGCCGGGTTGGCGATGATGTTCCAGACCAGCTTTTCCAGGCCCAGGTTCAGCGTATACAGGCGGCCGACGATCGCGATCTCGTCCCGCGCTCCGATCGCGTCCACCAGGTCCGAGGAGGCGAGCGTGCAGACGGCGACACTGCGGCCGGGGTTGCCGACGATGTACCGCCCGCCGATCACCGGCCAGCGAAGCGGCGTGCTCACGGATGCAGGCTCGTGCGCTGCCATTTCACATCCCTTTTTCGATTCGCCGCCCGCGTCACCCGTGGCAGAGCAACGGGCGATCGAGCGGGCCGCCCGCCGTGCACCGGCCATGACGAGCGCACCATAACTAATCAACATCAACCAGTCAATATCGACTAGAATGACACGAGAATTGAGGAGTGTGCGGGCGCGGTGACCGATGACGACGAGCTGTTGCTGCTGGGGGCGCTCTCCGATGCGGCGATGCACGGGTACGAGCTGAACGCGCGCCTGCAGCGCTGGCAGGCGTATCTGCCCGGCGCGCCCCGGCCTTCGACGGCCTACGCGCGGCTGGAGCAACTGGCGCGCCAGGGGCTGGTACAGACGCACGCGGAGCGGCCCGGGCGCTACGGGGAGCGGCGGGTGTACGGGCTGACCGAGGCCGGCCGCGCGCTCCTGCGGGGGCTGCTGCGCGCGGCGCTGCCGGACCCTGCCCGCCCCGTCGAACGGCCGGCGCTCTTCCTGCGGGCGCTGCCACCGGACGAATGGCGGGCGCTTCTGCGTGAACGGCTCAGCAAGCTGGATGGTCCGCGCACGGAGCTGCAGGCCCTCGTCGACTCGCACAGTCCCCTGATCCCGGTGCACTGGCTTTCGCGCCTGCGCCTCGGCCAGATCGAGACGGAGCGGCGCTGGATTGAAACGCTGCTCACCGAGGCCACGATCGCGCCGGGCGACGGCGCGTAATCGCGCTGAGCCGCCCGCGGGCTGCCAGAATGCCACGCCCGGCGTCTCATGGACCCGCGCCGGATTTACTGCGGATCGCGGCGCGTGATGCCGGGAATGCGGTCGAAGTCGCGGTCGAAGCTGACCACCGCCGCGGTGCCGGTGCGCTCCATGTGCGCGGCGATCAGCGCATCTTCAAAATCAACGTTGTGCGCTTCGTAGAGTTCGAGGGCGCGGAGATATGTGCCCTTATGCGCGATGCTCACTCCGGGAAACGCCAATACCCCGGCGAGAAAGGTGCGAATTGCGGGCCGAGGAAGATGATAGCGCCGCGGAGAACTGAGGACGTACACGACCTCCGCGATCGTGGCTTCGGTAAGCTCGGCGACCTCCTCGCCGAGCTCCAGCCGGCGCAAATACCGTTGACAGCGGGTGGCTCGAGCCAGATCGTCTTGCGTGATCGTGCGGACCAGGATGTTCGCGTCAAGGTACGGATCCGTCACTCTTCGTCATCCAGCGAGGCGAGTTGGCGCGCGAACCGCTCGGCTCGCTCATCGCGAACCTCGGCCTCGATCTCTTTCCAGGTTCGCGGCGGATTCAACGCCGGCGCGTACATGAAGTACTTGTCGAGCACGGACTCGTACTTCTCGATATGGACGCCGTGCTCATCGCGCGTGAAGCGAACCCGATCCTTCGGGCCGAGGCCGAGCGCCTTGCGGATCTCGATCGGGATCGTCACCTGGCCCTTGGGGCTGACCCGGCTGGTCATCGTGCGCATGGTGCCGCCCGCCTTCCCTTCCCCAACCAAGAGGGTACAACCACGATCCTCCTGGTTGTACTGAGAGTAGCAGGTTTTACCCGAAGACGCTCTTCGGCAGCAGGGCGCTGACCACCCAGTTCGGCGCGTCCACCACCTCGCTCACGCGCAGATCCACGGCCACGGAGCAGAGCATGTACGCCTGCTCGCGCGTGAAGCCGTGCCGCTCCACCAGGTAGGCGATCATGTGGCGCGTGGCCTGCCGCGCCGCCTCCAGCAGGTCGGGCGAGTGGCCCGTCGTCGCGTAGTAGCCGGCGGTGATGGCGCGCGGCGAAAGCGGGCCGGCCGTCTCGTACTGCAGCTCGGCCGGCGCGGCGCCTTTGCGCAGGCTGAAGCGCAGCGTGGCCGTCATTTCGCACTCGATCGCCGTCACGCAGACCTCGCCATCGCCCTGCGCCGCGTGGCCGTCGCCGCAGGAAAAAAGCGCGCCGGGCACGAGCACCGGCAGCCAGAGTTTCGTACCGGAGGTGAGCTGCTTGACGTCGACGTTGCCGGCGTTGCGCCGCGGCGGCATCGTGCTGAAGCTGCCCGGCTCGGCCAGCGCCACGCCCATCACGCCCAGGAACGGCTCCTTGGGGATGTGGACGCCCCGCACGAACGGGGCCGGGTCCTGCGTCAGATCCCAGTGAAAGAGCGCCGGCTCCAGAAAATCCTCCGGCAGCAGGCCGACGCCGGGCGCGATGATCGTGTAGCCCCAGGGGCCGGTCTCCAGCGCCAGCACCTCGATCTCCAGCGCGTCGCCGGGCTCGGCGCCGCGCACGAAGACCGGACCGCTGAGCGGATGCCCGGGCGCCCGCGGCCGCGACAGCGCCTCGGCCAGCGTCACCGGCGGCTTGTTGCGGCCGTCGGAGGAGTCGCGCGTCTGGAAGACGACCGTGTCGCCGGGGTCGATCGCCAGCAGCGGCGGTAGGCTGTTATCCCAGGCGTGGTGAACGCGCTCGGCGGAGAGGTGGTGCGTGCGGCTCATCGCCAACTTCCTGCCGGCACGGCAGGCGTGCCGCGCCACGGTCTCGCTGCAGCCGGAAAAACCAGGGAATGGGGAGCGCGTCCGCAGCGTAGCACGCCGCGCACGCGAGCAGCGCGCCGAGATGGATACGACACGCGGGCGATTATGGATGGATCGTGTTGCTAGCCGTCGAGCAGCCGTTCGACCTCACCGAGCGCCGAGAGCCACGCTCCGCCGTAGCTAACCGGCGGACCGTCGCGGGCGATCAGCACCGCGCCGAGACCGGCGGCGCGGGCGCCATCCACGTACTCCGGCTCGTCATCCACGAACAGCAGTTGCCGCGGCGGCAACCCGATCTCTCGCGCGGCAAGCTCGAAGATCGCGGCGTCGGGCTTGAGGCAGCCGGCGCAGGCCGAGATCACGAACGAATCGAAGCAGTCACGCAGGCCGAGCCGGCGGTACTTGCCCTCAAGCGAGGGCCAGGCGTTCGAGATCAGCCCCAGCCGCAGGCCGCGGGCGCGCACGGCCTCGATCGCGGTGCGGGCATCGGGAAAGGGCTCGAACTCGCACTCGGCGATGTGCGCCCCGGCCAGCGCGGCAAGCAGCGCCGGCGCTGGCTTCGCCAGGCTCAGCCCGCGGATCACGATGCGGTAGTACTCGCGGAACTGCGCCCGCTCCTCGTCTTCGCTGCTGAGGCGGTGGTTGGCGTCCAGGTAGGCCATGCCGGACCGGTGCGCCTCGGCGTAGCGCTCCCATGGCAGATCGCCAAGGCCGTGCGCCTCGACGATGCGGCGCACGTGCGGGTACGGCCACCAGCCCGCGGTCAGCGGCCGCATCAGCGTGCCGCCGGAGTCAAAGATCACGCCCGCAATCGCCTGCTGCACTGCTTCCGCCCTACGCATCGGAGCCAGGGTGCAACCCGCCGGACAGGATGGCAAGGAACCGCGCGGGCCGCACGATCGCCACGTCAGCGTAGCGCCCCAACGCCAACACCGCCGTGTCGCCCGTCACGATGTAGTCGGCCCGGCCGGTAATGGCCGCTTCGAGCAGGGCATGATCGGCCGGATCGGGCAGCACTCCACTGATGTGCGTCGTTGGCACGACCTCGATCGCCACGGCGCGGTAGCCGCCGATGAAGGCGGCAAGCGCCTGTGGTGTCCAACCGAGGCGGCGGATGATGCGCGGGCGCGCCAGCACGCTGGCGAGTTCCCCGTGAGATCTGGAGAGGTGATCGGGGCAAAGGCGCCGTGGCGTGCCGCGCGCAGCACGTCTCCGGGCGGACTCTCCCGCTTCAGAACGCCGCTGACAACGCTGTTCGTATCGAGCACCGCTCTCACGTGCCGGCCGCGCCCCCGGCAGCGTGCCGGTTTCCGCGAACCTCGGCGATCGCTGCCTGGACGTCGGCTTCGATTTCAGCGAGCGACGCGGCATACTGGCGCTCCTGCGCCTCCTCGACCAGCTTCCAAAAGCGCTCGCGCTCATGCCTCAGCGCGTCGTACCGCTCCGCGGGGATCAGGACGGCCATCGGTTTGCCGGCGCGCTCGATCACAATCTCATCATCGCGATAGAACACCCCTTCCAGCAGCTCGCCCAGCCGCTGGCGCGCCTCGACCGCCGATACCCTGCGCTGCATCGCCAACCTCCGCATGGCCTCTCGACCATATCGATCAGTATGATCATAGCAGGCGCCGCGTGGCGGCGTGCAGCCGTAACGGGCACAGCCGCGCGATCGCCGGCCCCGCCTCGGCTTGACAGGCGCGGACGGCGCATTCTAGACTTCGAGAAACTGGATTAGATCAGTCAAGAAAGTCAACAATGACGGGCGGGGCGCGGGCGGTGAGCCAGATCTCCCTCGAAGCGGCGACGGCGGACGAGCTGCGCGTGCTGCGCGAGGTGCTGGCCGCGATCCGCGCCGTGCAGCACGGCACCGTTTCGCTGATCCTCCAGGACCGCCGCGTGGTGCAGATCGACCGCACGGAGAAACGCCGCCTCGTGAGCTGACGGGTACGGCAAACTGACGACCGGCTGACCGGACAACCGGAGGCCCGCCTCAAGCGAGGCGGGCCTTTCGCTGCGCCGCCGGCCGGCGCCGCCAGAGCAGGATGCATGGAACTCGGCCTGATCTTCGTCGGCTTTCTCGTGGGCGGCCTGATCGGCGCCTCGGGCATGGGCGGCGGCTCGCTGCTGGCGCCGTTGCTGATCGGCGTCGTCGGCGTCGGGCCGCTGCAGGCCGTCAGCACCGACTTCGTCTTCTCCGCCGCGACCAAGGCGCTGGGCGGCTGGCGCCACTGGCGGCTGGGCGGCGTCGAGTGGCCGCTGGTGCTGCGCTTGCTCTGCGCCAGCGGACCGGGCGTGGTGGCCGGCGTGGCGCTGCTGCACTGGCTCGGACGCGGCAACCGGGCGCTGACGGACGGCTTCGTGATGCACACACTCGGCGTGGCGCTGATCTGCGCCGCCGCGGCCACGGTCTGGCAGGCGCTGCGGCCCGCGCAGCGTCCCGTACTGGCTGCCGGCGGCGAGCCGCGCTGGGCGCTGCTGCTGCCCGCCGGCTTCGTGCTGGGGTTGCTGGTCGGCGTGACTTCGGTCGGCAGCGGCAGCCTCTTCCTGGTGCTGCTCACGGCCTCCTCGCCGCTGCCGCTGCGCCGCGCCGTGGGCACGGACGTGGCGCACGCGGCCCTGCTCACCGGCATCGGCGCCGTCGCGCATCTTTCGGCCGGCGCCGTCGATCTGCGCCTCTCGCTCAACCTGATCGCCGGTTCGCTGCCGGGCGTGTGGCTGGGCAGCAGCCTGCCGGCGCGGCTGCCGCGGCGGGCGCTCTCCGGCGTCGTCGCCTCGGTGCTTGCCGTCAGCGGCCTGCGCTTTCTGTAGCCACCCCTGGAGAAACTGCCATGACCATCACCGCAACCGCCCGTCCCGACGAAGCGCAGCTTGCCGCCCTCAATGCCCGCTTCGCCGGCGCCGAGCCGCAGGAGCTGATCGCCTGGGCGGCCGCGCAGTATCCCGGCAAGCTGGCGATCTCCTGCTCCTTCGGCGGGCCGAGCGGCATGGCGTTGCTCGACCTCGCCCTGCAGGTCGACCGTGCCATGCCCGTGATCTACGTGGACACCGACTACCTCTTCCCCGAGACCTACGCCACGGTGCGGGCCGTCGAATCCCGCTATGGCATCACGCCGCTCGCGTTTCGTTCGACGCTGACGCCGCGGACGCAGGAGCTGCTGCACGGCCCGGCGCTCTGGGAACGCGATCCCGATGCCTGCTGCGCCATGCGCAAAGTGGCGCCGATGCGCGAGGCGCTCGCGCATTTCTCGGCCTACCTCACCGGGCTGCGCCGCGACCAGGCCAGCACCCGCCGCGAGACGCCGCTTGTGCAGTGGGATGCGCAGTTCGGCGTGTTGAAGCTCAACCCGCTCGCCGCTTGGAGCGAGGCCGCGGTCTGGGCCCACATCGCCATGCACAACCTGCCCTACAACTCGCTGCACGACCGCGGCTACCCCAGCATCGGCTGCACCAACTGCACCCGCGCCGTGCAGCCGGGCGAGGACGCCCGCGCCGGCCGCTGGAGCGGCAGCGACAAGATCGAATGCGGCCTGCACGTAGGGAATAGTGGTTAGGGAAGAGGGAACAGGGAATAGACGGGTGGCTCTCCGCTCCTTCAAAACAACCCATACCTCACTTCCCCCCTCTCCAGACACTGGAGAGGGGGCCAGGGGGTGAGGCGACAAGGAGGCAACAAGGAGGCGACATGGCGACGGCAATCCCCGGTTTCACCCTCTGGCTCACCGGGCTTTCGGGCGCGGGCAAATCGACGCTGGCCGAGTACCTGGCGCCGCGGCTGCGCGAGCGCGGTGTGCCCGTCGAGGTGCTCGACGGCGACGAAGTCCGCACCAACCTGAGCAAGGGCCTCGGTTTCTCCCGCGAGGACCGCGACACCAACATCCGTCGCATCGGCTACGTGGCGAAGCTGCTCTCGCGTAACGGCGTCGGCGTGATCAGCGCCGCGATCTCGCCCTACCGCGAGGTGCGCGACGAGGTGCGCGGCACGATCCCCAACTTTGTCGAGGTCTTCGTGCGCTGCCCGCTGGACGAGCTGGTGCGGCGCGATGTGAAGGGCCTGTACGCGAGGGCGCTGCGCGGTGAGATCGCCAACTTCACCGGCGTCACCGACCCCTACGAGGAGCCGCTCGCCGCCGAGGTCGTCGTGGACTCCTCGCTCGAAACCGTCGAGCAGAGCGCGGCGCGGATCCTGGAGACGCTCGAAGCGCTGGGCTATGTCGAGCGCGCGGAGGTGGCGGCATGACGGCGCTCGTAGAACTCCCGGCGTCCGCGAGCCCCTTGCAGGTGCGGCGGGCGACGCCGGCGCAGGCCGCGGCCCTGCGCGAGCGGCTGCCCGGCCTGCCGCGGCTGGCGATCGACGCGCGGCGGCTGAACGACATCGAGCTTTTGGCGATCGGCGGCTTCAGCCCGCTGCGCGGCTTCATGGGCGAGGCCGACTACCGCGCCGTGGTGCGCACCCTGCACCTGGCGGACGGCGCCCCGTTCCCGATGCCGGTGGTGTTGCCGGTGAGTGAGGACGAGGTCACGCGGCTGCCGGCGCGGGGCGAGGTTGCCCTGACCTTCGGCGGCGAGATCGTGGCCGTGCTCGACCTGACCGAGCGCTTCCGCTACGACGCGCGGGAGGAGGCGCGGCTGGTCTACCGCACGGAAGAAGCGGCGCATCCCGGCGTCGCCGCCGTCTACGCGCAGGGGCCGTGGCTGCTGGGCGGAGAGCTGACGGTGCTGGAGCTGCCCGCGCAGCCGTTCGCCGAGTTCCGCCTCACGCCGGAGCAGAGCCGCGCCGAGTTCGCGGCGCGCGGCTGGCAAACGGTCGTCGGCTTCCAGACGCGCAACCCCGTGCACCGCGCCCACGAATACATCCAGAAGTGCGCCCTGGAGATCGTGGACGGCCTCTTCCTGCATCCGCTGGTGGGTGAGACGAAGGGCGACGATGTGCCCGCCGCCGTGCGCATGCAGTGCTACCAGGCGCTGCTGCAGCACTACTATCCGCGTGAGCGCGTGCTGCTGGCGGTGAACCCGGCGGCGATGCGCTACGCCGGCCCGCGCGAGGCGGTGCTGCACGCCGTGGTGCGGCGCAACTACGGCTGCACGCACTTCATCGTCGGGCGCGACCACGCCGGCGTGGGCAATTACTACGGCACGTACGACGCGCAGCGCATCTTCCGCGAGGAGTTTCGGCCGGGCGAGCTGGGTATCGCGACCCTGAACTTCGAGCACACCTTCTACTGCCACGCCTGCGCCGGCATGGCCAGCGCCAAGACCTGCCCGCACGCTGCCGAGGCGCACGTCACCCTCTCCGGCACACGCGTGCGGCAACTGCTCGCCGCGGGCGAGGCGCCGCCGCCGGAGTTCAGCCGGCCCGAAGTCGCACGGATCCTGATCGCGGCCTACCGCGCGCCGGCGGCGGCGGAGGCCGCCTCGTGAGCACCAGGCCCGCGATCCGCTGCGCCCCGGCCCGGCCGCACGGCAGAGCGCGCCGTTCAACGCCGCTGCGTGACCGCCTGCACCGCCTCTGGCAGTTCATCCGCAGCAACGAGCTGCGCGGCCTGGACGACGTGCCGTTCTGAGCGAACCGGCCGCTTTGCGCCGTCGAAGACGAGGCTGCCAACGCCGGAGATTGCGGCCGCGCGCTCAGCCGTCGACCGCGCGCAGGCAGGTGTCGAGCAGGGCGTTGAAGGCGGCGGGCCGCTCGAAGTAGGTCGAATGGCCGGCCTTCGGCACTTTTTCCAGCCTCGCGTTCGGCAGCAGCGCGGCGAACGCCGCGACGGCCGCCGTTGGCATCACGGCGTCTTCCTCGCCGCTGATGCAGAGCACCGGTAAGCGCAATGTGGCCAGTTGAGCCGGCGTCGTGGTGCGCGCCGCGATTAGCCGCGCCCGCAACGCCATTTTGTCGAGGCCCACGGTTTCGGCGTCGATCGCGCGGTAGAGGAAGTGCAGCGCCGGCTGCTCCCCTGCCATACGCTCGCCCGCCGCGGGGTGAATGCCGCGCTCGAACAGGGCGCGCTCCGGCTCGGCGGTCGCATGCGCGGCGAAGATGCGCTGCAGCTCCGGACTGGTGGCCGTGCCGGTGCTGCCGGCCATCACCAGCGCCTTGACGCGGCCAGGCTCGCGCAACACGTAGTCGAGGCAGCTCCAGCCGCCCATGGACTGTGCCACCAGCCGCACGTCGGCGAGCCGCAGGTGCTCGATCAAGGCGGCGAGGTCGCTCACGAACGCTTCGGGGCCGGGTTCGCCGCCGGGCCGTGTGCGCGAGAGAGCGAAGCCGCGGTGCGCGAAGGTGATGCAGGTGTAGCGATCCTGGAACGCGGGAACCTGCTGCCACCAGGAGAGCTGGCTGCCGCCCAGGCCATGCGCGAAGAGCAGCGCCGGGCCGGCTCCGTGCGTCTCGTAGTAACGGTCGCAGCCCTCAAGCGGCAGGAAGGGCATGGCGGCTACCCTCCGACGATGTTCTCGCTGTTGTCCGCGTGGTACGCAGCGCGGGCAGGGGCGCTACACCAACACGGGAAAGCCGTGGCCGCTGGCGCGCACCAGATCTTCGATCTCCCGCGGCAGGCCGCGTAGGTTGATGCCTCGGCTTGCGTTGACGAACTCGACGCTGACGATGGCGCCGTTCACATCGAGATCGACGTTGCGCCATACATCACCGCCGTCCACGGTCTTTTCTATGGCGGCATCTCCAAGTTCGATGAACAGGATGTCGATGTCTTTGAGATACTCGACGCGCGGAAACTGGCTCATCGCTCGTCTCTCCAGGCGACCGTTCGCACTAAAGGCGGGTTGCTCTCATTCTGCACGTATACTTTCAACTCACGCCCGGCGATGGTTCCAACGAACACGGTTGCGCCAAAAGGGTCGTTTGGCAGCGGCTCGGCTGGATAGCTGGTATGGAAGCTGGCCAGCACCTCTTCAACATCGGCTTCGTTCACACGCCGCGACCGCATGCGGCGACGTGCATGGGGAAGGTACGTGACATTCACAGTGTAACACGCTCCGGTGCGGCGGAGTTCGGAACGCCCGCTCAGCATGAGGCGCTGCGTCCATCTGGACAACGGCGCACGGCCGGCGCGTTTCTGCTACTGTGCAAACAGGCGCTTGCCTCGCGGATCCGGCCGCGCGGCGGGTGCCCGGATGGTCGAATCCGCAGGACCACGCAGGAGGGTTCGCCGTGAAGTTCGGTATCTTCTACGAGATCTCGGTGCCGCGGCCGTGGGAGAATGGCGCCGAGAAGACCGTCTACGACCGCTGCCTGGAGCAGGTGCGCCTGGCCGACGAGCTGGGCTTCGACCAGGTCTGGGCGGTCGAGCACCACTTTCTCGAAGAGTACAGCCACTGCTCCGCGCCGGAGATCTTCCTCACCGCCTGCGCCATGTCCACGAAGAAGATCCGCGTGGGCCACGGCATCGCCGTCTGCGTGCCGCAGTTCAACCATCCCGTGCGCCTGGCCGAGCGCGCCGCTGTGCTCGATATCGTCTCGAACGGCCGGCTGGAGTTCGGCACCGGCCGCTCGGCGACGTGGACCGAGCTTGGCGGCTTTCAGGCCAGCCCCGATGAGACCAAGAAGACCTGGGACGAGTTCACGCGCACGATTCCGAAGATGTGGACGCAGGAGCGGTTCGGTTATCAAGGCCGCGCCTTCTCCATGCCCGAGCGCGCCGTGCTGCCCAAGCCCGTGCAGAAGCCGCACCCGCCGATGTGGGTGGCCGTCACCAGTCCCGGCACCGAGCTGGACGCCGCCGACCGCGGCATGGGCAGCCTGGGTCTCACCTTCGGCGGCTTCGCGGAGCAGGAGCACAAGGTCAACGAGTACCGCCGCCGCATCGCCGTCTGCGAGCCGGTCGGCGAGTTCGTCAACAACCAGGTGAACACGGTCAACTTCCTCTTCTGTCACGAAGACCTGGAAGAGGGCGTGAAAACCGGTCGGCGCCTCTCCGGCACCTTCCAGTACATGGCGGCACAGCTTCTGGCCGCGCGCGAGGCGTATCCGGCGGCGTCCTATCCCTCGCTCGGCCTGTTGCCCTCGCTGCGCCAGGAAGCGTCCGGCCCCGGCGACCCCAGCGGCGCGCCGGAGGGCCTGGCGATCGGCAACCCCGACCGCATCGCCGACCAGATCAGGAAATGGGAGTCGGTCGGCGTGGACCGCATCAACTTCCTGCTCAACTGCCTGGAGACGGTGCCTCAAGACCAGGTGCTGGCCAGCATGCGCCTCTTCGCCAGCGAAGTGATGCCGCAGTTCGACCCGGACTGCCCGGCGGCGCAGGCGAAGCGCGGCCAGGGCGCCGCGGCGGGGGTGCGCTGATGCCGCTCTCCGGCGTGCGCGACGTTTCCCCGTTGCTCGCCCAGGCGCCCGAGCTGGCGGACCTGAAAACGCAGCCCGCCGAGCTGCGCGGCGCCGAGATCCTGCACGTCATGTACGAGATCGCCAGCGGCGAGATGCTCGCGATCCTGCCGCAGGCGCTGCACCCGACGATCCCGCCGACGATGACCTTCTGGGTGTGGCACTGCCCGGAGAGCGAGGCGGGGCCGTTCACGCTGGCGCAGGTGCGCATCGGCAGCCGCGCGGGCGTGCGCCCGCGCGGCTGGCCAACGGCGGCTTACTGCGACTCGGCGCGGGCCGGCGAGTGGCTGAGCAGGCGCTGGGGCTTTCCCTGCCGGCAGGGCGACGTCAGGCTGCGGCATCTGCACGACCGTGTGCTGGCGACTGTGCAGGCCGGCGGCAGCGAGATCCTGCGCGTGGAGCTGGTGGACCCGCAGCCGATCTCCGGCGCCGACGTGCAGTACACGGCGAGCATGCACCTGGCGCGCGTGCCGCTGGCGGACGGCGTCAAGCCGCGCCTCGTGCAGGTGGACCCGGAGTTCACCTTTCACAAGGCGGAGCGCGGCCGCCCGCACCTGCACGGCTTCGACCGCGCAGCCTGGCGCGCCGAGGGCGTGGACCCGGTTTACGCCGTCTCCGCGACGTACGCCGTGGCCGACGTGACACTGCCGCGCATCCGCTACATCATGAACCCCGATCTGCCCGCGATGCAGGGCACGGAGACCGTGGGCTAAACGGCTCGCTCAGGGCAGGCGCAGCGTTTCGCGCATCAGCGCGGCAAAGCCCGGCGCCTGCCCTGCCAGGTTCTCGATCACGCGGTCTGGCGTGGTCGGAGGCCGGACCAGTGCAGCGGCTTGCCGACGAATGATCGCGGCCAACGCTATGCGTTGTGTTTCACACAAGGCCAGCAGGAACTCGTCCGGCGATTGCGCCTGGATCTCGTGAGGTGCGAGCGCCTGCGTGGGGAAGTCTCGCAGGTTGCTGGTGACGATGCTGCCAGCGGCTGACGCAACGGCCGCGGCCAGCACATGCCGATCCTTCGGCTGGTTCGTCATCGTGGGCAGCAGGCGGCGAATGCGCTGGGCTGGCACGATCGCATCGGGAAACTCGGCGCGAATGCGTTCGATGAGCGAACGTGCCCGCGGCGCCGACGTGAAGCTGCCGGCGAGCGTGCGCTCGACCTCATTCAGGATCTGGTCGCTCCAATGCGCCCGGTACAGTTCGGCCTGAAACGCACGCAGCAGCGTGTCTCGCAGGGCGGCGGGAACAAGGACGCAGGCATCGAGGACGGCGACCAGCGGCGGGAACGTCACGAATGCGCTGGAGCCACGCTGGCGTCATATAACCCGTATTCGTCGCTAAGCGCCGTGAGTTCGTCAAGGGCGCGCTCGCGACGGGCAGCCCACGCCCGCTTGTAGGTCAGCAGGTCGTCGAGGCGGATGCGCCGATGGCTGCCGACGCGGTGAGAAGGCAGATCGCCTCGATCGAGCAGTCGAACCAGGTAGGGTCTGGAGACACCGAGTAACGCGGCGGTCTGACTTGTGGTCAACGACTTGCCGCTGGCGACGACCGCTACCGCGTTGCCCTGGGCGAGCTGGTGTGCCGTTTCGCGGAGCAGGCGCAGCAGTGCAGGCGGCACCGGCACTGGATCGCCGTCGGGGCCTGTTAGCGACAGAGAGTGCACGGCTGCACCCGCCATTAGCCGATCAAGTCGCTCCATCGCAAAACGTTCATCTTCGTCGGCGGCGATCAGTGCCGTGTCTAGGATGGTTGCATGCATGCTCGCACCTCCGCTGCCGCAGACACACCGATCCGCTCAGCGTAACTGTTCTAAGTGTAACTCATGGCATGGTCGACGTGGCGCTGCTGCGCGTCCGCTACCTGATGCACGCCGACCTGCCGGCGATGCAGGGCACGGAGACGGTGGGATAGACGGCTCCCAATCCGGAAAACCGCGCGCTGCACAATGCGCAGATCGCTTCTTGCCTGTCGCTCTCGGCAGTGGGGTTCGCATTCACGAAGAGCGTTCGTCAGTCAGGAACACCAGACGCTCGAAGGCCGGACCGGTGGTCCGCCGCTGGTGATGGTAGTCCGTCCCCGCTGAGCCGCGGCGGAGGCTGCTGTCGGCGTCGTTCGCCGGCCGGGAGCATCCCCCGGTGCTGACCGTGGCCGAGTACACTGTCGGTGGCAAAGGGTGCCGCATGGACGGGGAGCGCTCGACCGAGGCGCGGTTGCGATGCGCCGACCTGCTGGCGGCGCTCTCGCTGGTCACCGACCTCGGGATGGGCAACCCACCCGAGGCGGCGATGCGCGGCTGCCTGCTCGCTACGGCCCTGGCTCGTCGCGTCGGACTCGACGAGCGCACAGCCGCCGACGTCTACTACACGACCCTGCTCAGGTACGTCGGCTGCACCGCACCCGCCCACGAGCAGGCGTTCCTGGCCGGCGGGGACGACATCAGCCTGCGGTCTGGCGGCGCCCGGCTGGATTGGGGCGAGCCACGCGAGGCGCTCAGCTTCGTCTTCTCCCATGCTGGCCGCGGCCAGCCGCCGCTCAGGCGCGCCCGGCAGCTCGCCATCGCCCTGGCCCACCCGGCAGCTCAACGGCAGGTCAAGACTGCCGACTGCGAGGTGGCGAGCACGATGGCTCGCCGATTGGGCCTCTCCGCCGCTGTCCAGCGCGGCCTGCACGAGGTGTTCGAGCGCTGGGACGGCCGGGGCGCGCCGCAGGGTCTGCGCGGGGAGGCGATCGCGCTGCCGGCCCGCTTCGCGCAGGTCGCCACGCACGCGGTGTTGCTCGAACGTCTGGGAGGCCGAGATGCGACCCTCGCCGCGCTCCGCCGACGAGCGGGCGGCCAGCTCGACCCTGCGCTGACGGCCGCCTTCGTCCGCCACGGCCCCGAACTGCTGGAGGAGATCGCGGCCGGCGACGTCTGGCAAGCGGTATTGGCGGCCGAGCCCTCACCCCAGGACACGATCCCCCACGACGGCTTGGACGAGGTGGCCAGGGCGTTCGGCGATGTCGTCGACCTGAAGACCCCCTATACGCCCGGACACGCGGCCGGCGTGGCTGAACTTGCAGAAGGCGCGGCGCGCGGACTCAAGCTGGGCGCGGCCGAGGCCGTGGTGCTCCGGCGCGCCGCCCTGCTCCACGACCTCGGCCGCGCCGGCGTCCCAAACAGCGCCTGGGAGCGCCGCGGACCGTTAACCACCGCCGATTGGGAGCGGGTGCGGCTGCATGCGTACCACAGCGAGCGCATCCTGGCCCGCTCGCCATTGCTCGCACCGCTGGCCTCCATCGCCGGCATGCACCACGAACGGCAAGATGGTTCGGGTTATCACCGCCAGGCTCGCTCGGCCGCGATCCCCCTGGCCGCCCGCATCCTCGCCGCGGCCGACGTTTTTCAGGCGCTTACTCAGGACCGGCCCCACCGTCCGGCCCTGCCGGCCGAAACCGCCGCCGCTCGCTTGATCGCCGAAGCGCGGGCAGGCCGCCTGGACGGAGACGCGGTCGACGTGGTCCTCTCCGCGGCCGGGCACCGTTCGCTGAGACCGCGCCGCGCCCGGCCCCACGGTCTGACCGACCGCGAGGTCGAGGTGCTGCGGCTGGTGGCGCGCGGCTGCTCAACCCGCGCGATCGCCCAGCAGCTCGTGATCTCGCCGAAGACGGCCGACCACCACGTGCAGAACGTGTACGCCAAGATCGGCGTCTCAACGCGCGCCTCGGCCACGATGTTCGCGCTCGAGCATGACCTGCTCCGCGCCTGATCTCAGCCCGGACTCTGCCTCGCTCAGCCAACAAATGGGGTGAACTCCCGATGCCCCAGCGGCGATCGGGCACGATGCTGCCCTCGTCCTCCTTGTGCGCACGGCGGGCAGGCGGGGACGTGGATCCGAGTGCACCCGCGACGATCGGGACGAGCTTGCGCACAGACCCCGCACGCCTGGCGGCTGGAAAGGAAACCTTCATGATGAATCCACGGTTCGCGCTCGCCCTGAGGAGCGGGCGCCCGCTGGGTCTCACCGTGCGCTCTGTGGTGCTCGGCGCGGCGCTGGCTCTGCTGCTGCCGGCCTGCGGGGGCGCGACTCCCGCTGCCCGCACCGCGCCCTCTCCCAGCCCCAACGTGCGGCGAGCACTCGTGCTCGGCGGCGGCGGACCGACCGGTCGTGCCTTCGAGCTTGGTCTGCTGAAGGGGCTGCGTGATGCGGGCATCGATCTGACCCAGGCGGATCTCGTCGTCGGGACATCGGCCGGCGCCGTGCTCGGCTCGCAGATCCGCGCCGGCGAGTCGGTAGACACATTGTATGCTGCGCTGCTGGCGGACCCGAACAGCCCAAGCGTGGCACACGGTGACCCAGGCTATGACCCGGCGTATTTTCAACAGACGGTCCAACTAATCAATGGAGCGCCCGAGGTGACGCCGGCCCTGCGCATCGAGGTCGGCAAACGAGCGCTGGCAGCCGCGAAGGCGCTGTCAGAAGATACGCAGCTCCGCTTCATCGAGACTGACCTTGGGGGGCTCGTCCACGAATGGCCGGGCCAGCCCCTCAAGGTTGCAGCAGGCGATGTCGCGGACGGCACGATGCGGTTCTTCGACAGCACCCAGGGCGTGCCGATTGAGCAGGCCCTAGCCGCGAGCACGGCGGCCCCGGGGCGAGTGGCGCCGATCGCGATCGGCGACCGGCGCTACATGGACGGATTCGTCGGCGGGCCTTGCCCCGGAGGATGTTGGCCCAACCTGGATGGTGCCGCCGGCTACGGGCTGATCGTGGCAGTGACGCTGGGCAGCGGGCCGCAGCTGACACAGCAGATCGAGCTGCTGCGTTCCAGGGGGAGCCGGGTAGTTATCATCTCACCGGATGCCGAATCGGCAGCGGCAAGGGGCACCGACCCATTCGACCTCAGCCGCCTGGCACCAACGGCGGCCGCCGGCCTGCGGCAGGCGGGCACCGTGGCCACGGAGGTTCGCAGCATCTGGAACGAGCGCTTGCCGGCCCGTCGCTGACGACGGACGGTGCGCCATCAGGAGGCGCAGGGGTGGCCAGGTGGAAGATTCCGGAGCCGCTTCCCTTCGACTGGACGATGCGCGACACCGCGAGCGCGCGGATCGGCGTGCGCGAGCTGGACGACGGCAGGCTGGAGCAGACGATTGAGCATGCGCCGCTTCCGGGCGTGAAGCCGGAGATGTTGCTCTGGATGCTCGAACATATGGGACGCGAGATCGAGTGGCACGGGCAACGCTGCATCGTCTACCGCTGCTGGCATCCCCTGGACCATATCCGCTTCGAGGTGCTGGGGCCGTTTGGGCCGGGTTGCCGGTTTCACATCGTGGAGGCCTTCCAGGCGAGGCCGGAGTATCTGCAAGATCTCGTCTTCGACGTGCCGAAGCTCGATCGGAGCGGCTTTCGCCTGGAGCTTCGCCGGCTCGGCGCGCTCGTCGTGAGCATGGATGAGGATTGGGAGGAGCGGCCCGAAGGGATGGGCTACCGCGTCCGCCAGATCGTGGGCGCGTCTGCGCCCGTTCTGCGGCCGCTCAGCCGCTGGGTGCGCCGCCGGCGCGCGGCGATGCTGGCGGCGTGGCGGCTGCACAACATCCAGGAGGTCGGCAACCTCCCGCATGTGCTTCCCGAACTGTATGCCAGGTACGCGTCGTGACCAGCCCCGGCAGCGACGTCGCCATGCCGGAATAGCGGTATAAATGGAGCTGCTCATTGAACCGGCGCGGGCCGCGGCGGTCGATGTCGCGAGAGTCCGTGACCTGCCAGGTGGGTCGTGGCCGGCTGACGCCGCGCGGCGGGGCCATGCCACACCGGTTGCGCGAACAGCATGCGCGTGCCGATGGCGCCGGCTCGCCGGTCTTGAAACCATACCTTGGACATGGTTTCAAAACCGGCCTGCGGACCCGTTCCTGAGCGTTCCACGGCATCTGGCCGCCGGTTTAGAGACCATCTGTTAGCCGTGGATCGCGTAGAGCGTGCCGCTGGCCGAGCCGACCAGCAGCGTGCCGTCGGCCGTGAGCGCCGGATAGCTGTCCACCGTACCGCCGGTGTCGACGTCGAACAGCTTCGTGCCGGCGAAGCTGTAGCCGAGCACGTGGCCGCCCTTCGTCCCGAAATAGGCGTTGCGGTCGCGATCCACGGCCGCGGCCGTCCAAACTTCATCGCCGCCCTGGTAGCGCGCCACCAGGCTGCCGTCTGCCGCGTGCACCACGTTCATGAAGCCGTTGTGGTCGCCGAAGTAGGCGAGGCCGTCGGCCGTCACGACCGGCGAGGAGTAGGAGAGGCTGTTGCGTGGGTAGCGCCAGCGCACGCGGCCGTCGCGTCCCAGACCGTACTCGAACGCGTCGTTCGTGCCGAAGACGGCGACGCCCTCGCGGCTGACCGCGGGCGACACCTCCGTGCCGCTGTGGATGTCGAAGTGCCAGAGGATCGTGGCGTGGCGGCCGTCGTCACGCAGCGCCACGATGCGGTTGCCGATCGTCGTGTAGATCGTGCCGTCGTCGCCCAGCGCCGGGCTGCCGAAGCTCGTGTCGTGCGTGCCCAGGCTGCTGACCCAGCGCTCGCGCAGGCCATCGGCCAAGAGATCGAAGGCATGCAGGCGGCCGTTCATCTCCATGATGTAGAGGCGGCCGCCCGCGCCGACGAGCGGCGAGAGCACGAAGCTCTCGAAGCGTCGCTGCCAGCGCAGCCTGCCGGCGGCGTCGAGCGCGAAGAGCGTGTCGTGCGGCCCCGGCCAGAGTACCGAGCCGTCGCTCAGCACGGCCGGCGCGGTGGAGAGGTCGCTGCCGTAGCTGCCGCCGCCGTCAAAGCTCCAGCGGTCGGCGCCGCTCCGCGGGTCGAGCGCGTGCAGCACGCCGCCGTTGCTCGCCGCGTAGATCGTGCCGTCCGGGCCGACGACGGCGCCCGGTGTCACCGCACCCTCCAGCTTGCGCGTCCAGCGCACGTCGCCGTGGCGCGGGCCGGCCACGCTCGCCGCGGCGCCGTGGCGCGCATCGCCTTCGAACGCCGGCCAAACAGAGCCGGCGAGTGCGGCCCCGCCCGCGCTGGGAGCCGCGCCGCCTCCCGCTTGCGCCGCGGACTTTCCGTGAGCTCCGGAACTGCACGCCGCGGCCAGCAGGCCGAGCGCTGCCAGGACTGTGCCGGCCGTATGGACGCTCGGCCCGCCGCCCCGGCCCGATCTCACTGCCGCTGCCGATGCACGCGTGTCCATCACCCCTCCACCACCACGCCGCGCCACCCACTGGCATGCCGAGTGCGGCGATCGTAGCGTGGCAGGCAGGCGGATCGGGTTTCGGCGCTCACGGGCGGCTGGCCCGATCTGTACGGCCGCTCACACGTGCGCAGGCCGATCCGCCGCACACCGCCCATGCGGTGTAGACTCGGTGACAACACCGCGGCAATGAGCACCTAATACCCCGGCGCCGGAGGGCCGCATGTCCTGGATTCGTGAGGTCGAGCTGCCGCCGGACGATCCCTGGGCGCAGGCCAACATCATGCGCTGCATGAGCATCGACCCGCCGATGCTGCGCGCCGTGGCCCAGCTCAGCCGCACCGTGACCTTCGGCGGCAGTACGCTGACGCGCGTGCAGGAAGAGCTGATCGCCACCACCGTTTCGACCTGCAACCGCTGCCGCTACTGAACGATCTCGCACGGGGCGTTGCTCCGTCATGAAGCCGGCGACGACGCGCTCGCCAACCACGCCATCCACAACGAGGACGACCCGGCGCTCGGCCCACGCGAGCGCGCCATGGCCGCCTACGCCCGCAAGCTCACGCGCGAGCCCTGGAGCATGACCGCGGCCGATCTGGACGGCCTGCGCGGGACCGGCCTCTCCGAGGAGCAGGTGCTGGACGTGGTCGCGGTCGCCTGTCTGTTCAACTTCATGACGCGCCTGGCCGACGGCCTCGGCGTGGACATCGAAGAGCGCAAGGCGGCCGCCGTGCGCCCCTGGCTGGAGCAGCGAACCGGCGCGGGCTGGGATTTTCTGCGCCTGCCGCCGGCGACGGCCCGGCGCTCCGCCGCGGACTGAGGCGATGGAGGAGCCGTCCGAAGCGATCCAGACGGTCGCCTTGCCCCGCTGCGGGCAGTGCGGGCGCGTGCTGCGGCCGGGATTCCGCCTGCGCGGCGGCGACCTGCGCTGCGGCCAGCACGTGATCCAGCATCCGGCGGTCTGGAAGCGATCGCTGGCCACGGCCGCGATCGTCGGCACCGTGCTCACGGCGATCAACCAGGGCAACTTCATCCTCGGCCACGGCTTTTCCCAGCAGATCCTGCTGAAGATGGGGCTGACCTACTGCGTGCCGTTCTGCGTTTCCACCTCCGGCGCGCTGGGCGCGGCACGCATCCGGCCCGAGACGCCCGGCGGCTGAAGCGTGTTGCGACGGGCGGCGTGGCGCATTCGCACGGGGTTGCCGGGCGGTTGCCGTTCTGCGAAGAAATTGAAGGTCGTTCGGTGCTGGCGTTACGCACAAAGCGGACTATACTCTTCGCACCGAGGGCGCGAAAACGGTTTCGCGCCCTCGGCCGGATGCGATGAGCGGGCGCCATTCCGCGGTGGCCGCTCGTCTGGATCAGCCGGTGAAGCCTTGCCGCGCCGCTGCGGCTATGCGGCGCGCCGTCCGGTCTTCGGCGGCAGGATGAGAGGAGGCGCATTCCAACCGATTCGCTGTCTAGCTTATCAAGGTGGTTGGCCGAGACGCCGCGCGGGCAGCAAGCCCTGACGGGCGCGGCGCCGTTCGGGAAGCGTGGTGGCCACGAACGAGGAGGAGGCACCATGAGCGACCTCTGGACGGATACCTATTGGCAGCGAGTAAGGGAGGGACGGGTCAGCCGCCGGCGCGCGCTGGGCGCGGGCGGCGCGGGCATGACGGCCCTCTTCCTCGCCGCCTGCGGCAGCAGCAACAACAACAAGGCGGCGAAGACGACGACCAACAGCGCCGCCCCCGCCGCCTCAGCGGCAGCGGCGGCCAGTGCGGCACCGGCC
>Ga0070730_10000500_pt1 | contig 45616 bp, 41 predicted proteins | sample Coa_R1_3_FD_66447 | JGI IMG/M metagenome (GOLD analysis project Ga0070730, IMG submission 66447) | Surface soil microbial communities from Centralia Pennsylvania, which are recovering from an underground coalmine fire - Coalmine... | ecosystem: Environmental > Terrestrial > Soil > Unclassified ...
CCCGACATCTTCGCCGAAGTCGATCGCCCGGTGGACGTCACGCTCCAGGCGCTCGATCGCGACGGCAAGCCGTATACCCTGGAGATCTCCGGCTACAAGGCCCGGGCCGTTCAGCACGAAGTCGACCACCTCGACGGCGTGCTGTTCCTCGATCATCTCACCGCCGTCAAGCGCGCGTCGCTGATGTCCAAATGGCGCCGCGCCCGGAAGGGCCAGACCGGCTACGTGAAGGAAGTCGTTCCGGAGCCGGCGGGCGAGCTCTAGTGCGGGTCGTGTTCTTCGGCACGCCGGAGTTCGCGGTGCCATCGCTCCTCGCCCTGGTAGGTGAAGGATTCGACGTCGCAGCCGTGGTCACACAACCCGACAAGCCGCAGGGACGTTCCCGCTCGACCCTGGTATCCTCCCCGGTCAAGACCGCAGCCGTCGCCGAGAGTCTGCCCGTCCTGCAACCTGAGCGGCCGAAAGATCTCGCGTTCATCGCGGAGCTGAAGAGGCTCCAGCCCGACGTGGGCGTGGTCGTCGCCTACGGGCACATCCTGACCCCCGAGGTGCTGGCCGTCCCCCGCCTCGGCATGGTCAACGTGCATCCATCGCTCCTGCCCGAGCTCCGCGGCGCCGCCCCCATCGAGTGGGCCATCCTGAACGGCCTCACGAAAACAGGCGTGACCATCATGCAGATGGAGGCCGGACTCGACTCCGGACCCATTCTCCACCAGATCCCCCACTCCCTCCGGGACGATGTCACGGGGGGAGAGCTCTCGGAACATCTCGCGGAAATTGGCGCGCAGGCGCTCATCGAGACGCTCGCGATGATGGCCAGTGACGGGCCGAAGCCGGTTCCCCAGCATCATGATCGCGCGACCTACGCGCCCAAGCTCACGCGCGAGACCGGCCACATCGTATGGGATCGCGACGCGTCCACCCTCCGTCGTGTGGTCCAGGCTCTCGATCCGAAACCCGGTGCCTGGACCACCCTCGACGGCCTCGAAGTGAAACTCTTCGGCGCGGCGCCGGCCGCCGGCCGGGGCGCCCCCGGCGAGGTACTTCGTGCCGGGCGCGAGCTCGTCGTCGCGACAGGCTCGGGAGCGCTTGCGATCGCCGAGGTGCAACCGTCCGGCAAGCCGCGCATGAGCGCGCTCGACTGGATTCGAGGCCGGGGCGTGCGGGCCGGCCAGCGAATGGTGTGATCGCGCCTCGCCGGTCCGGGCTCCCGCGACTGCACGCGGTTACCGACGAACGGATCGCCAACCTCCCCGATCTCGCCGACCGGTCCAGGCGCCTCGCCGCCGCCGCCCCTGTCGCCGCCCATGCCCGCGGCCACGCACTCACCGGCCGCGAGCATCTCGCACTCGCACGCACCCTCGGCTCCTCCTTCACCGGCCGGCTCTTCGTGAACGACCGTCTCGACGTGGCGTTGGCGGCCGATGCCGTCGGGGTTCAGCTGTCCGCCACCGGCCTGAGCCCCGAGGAAGCGCGCCGCTTCCGACCGGCCTGGTGGATCGGCGTGTCCGTCCACACCCCGGAAGAGGCCCTGGCCGCGCAAGCCGGAGGGGCCGACTATCTTTTGGTAGGACCGGTCTTTGCGACCCCGACGCATCCGGAGGCCTCACCGCTGGGCGTGGAAGGACTGGCCCGGTTCACCAAGTTCGGACTCCCCGTGGTCGCGATCGGTGGGGTAAGCCGGGCCAACGCGCGGGAAGTCGTGTCGGCGGGCGCGTATGGGGTAGCAATGATCCGGGCCCTGTGGGACGCGCCGGACCCGGCCCGCGCGGCGCAGGAGATAATGAAGGAGATGGCGTGGAAATCGTCGTGAATGGAGCGCCCCGCACGGTCTCGGCGGGTGCGACGCTCCTGGAGCTCTTGAACAGCTGGTCGCTGGATCCGCGGGCTGTGGTCGTGGAACACAACCGCAAGATCGTACGGCGCCCCTCACTGGGAGACGTGCGCGTGGAGCCCGGCGACAAGATCGAGCTGGTGCAGTTCGTAGGAGGTGGCTGATGGACATTCCCTTCGTCGTGGGCGGTCAGACCTTCCGCTCCCGCCTGATGATCGGTACCGGCAAGTACCGGGACAACGAGACCATGGTCCGCGCCATCGAAGCGACGGGGGCGGACGTCGTCACCGTCGCGGTCCGGCGCGTGGATCTCGATCGCACGGCCGGCGGCAGCATCCTGAAGTATCTGGATCCCAAGCGGTTCTTCCTGCTCGCCAACACCGCGGGCTGCTACACCGCCGACGAGGCAGTGCGGTACGCGCGCCTCGCCCGCGAGGCAGGCTTCAATGACTTCGTGAAGCTCGAAGTGATCGGCGACCAGGAAACCCTGCTCCCGGACGTCGCCGGTCTGCTCGAGGCCGCCCGCACCCTGGTGGCCGAAGGGTTCAAGGTCCTGGCGTACACGAATGAGGACCTGATTACGGCGTTGCGGCTCGAAGAAGCGGGTTGCGCGGCCGTCATGCCCCTCGCCTCCCCCATCGGCTCGGGGCTCGGGCTCCTCAATCCGGCGAGCGTGCGGACCATCAAGCGCCGCCTGAAGGTGCCGGTGATCGTGGACGCGGGCGTGGGGACCGCTTCCGATGCGTGCGTCACCATGGAACAGGGCGTCGACGGCATCCTGATGAACACGGCCGTCGCGGCGGCGAGGGATCCGGTGCAGATGGGTCACGCCATGCGTCTCGCCGTGGAAGCGGGGCGGGCCGCGTATCTGGCGGGCCGGATGCCGAAGCGCGAAGTGGCCGTGCCGTCCTCCCCCACCGAGGGAATGCTGGATTAACGACGCGACCGCGGCGCGCCGGGCGGCGCTCGCGATTCTCCGCGCCGTCGGTCGTGGTGTGCCGTTCGACCAGGCCCGCGATCGGGCGGTCGCAACACTCGATCCCCGGGACCGCCGACTCGCCCACGAGCTCGCCGCCGGCGTGCTGCGGCGGCGCGCCGAGCTGGACCGGACCCTCGACCTCTCCCGCGCGGACCCCAGACTCCATGACGTCCTGCGCCTCGGGGCCTATCAGCTCCGTTGGCTGGACCGGGTACCCGCGCACGCCGCCGTTTCCACCAGCGTGGAGCTGGCGCGCGAGGCCGCGGGCGAGTCGGCGAGCGGCTACGTCAATCAGGCGCTGCGCCGCCTCGGCGAGCGGCCCGCGGCTCCTTCCGAGCCGGGGCCCACGCACCCCGAGTGGCTGCAACGCCGGTGGGTCGAGCGCTACGGGGCTCAGGGAGCGGCGGATCTGGCCGACTGGAACGACGCGCGCCCGCCGCTCACGCTGCAAGCCGCGCGGTGGGACCAAGCCAGGCTCGCCTCAGGTCTGATGGAAGCGGGCCTGATCGTGGAACCCGCGCCGTGGGATGCGGGTCTGCGAGTCGGCAAACGCGGGGCGGACGAAACCCTTTCCCCGCACGAGTTCCCGGGATTCGACGAGGGCGCGTTCATCGTTCAAGACGCCTCGGCCCAGCTGGTCTGCCGGTATGCGGCGATTCCCGCTGGTGCGCGCTGCTACGATGGGTGCGCCGCGCCGGGGGGCAAGGCGGTCACGCTGGAGCGGCGCGGCGCCCGCGTCGTGGCCGGCGACGCCCGGCGGGAGCGGTTGGCGCGACTGCGCGAGAACCTTACGCGGGCCGGAGTGGCGATTCAGGTGCTTTGCGCCGATCTTCTTTCCGCGCCCTTCCCGAATGGCAGCTGGGACGCAGTGGTGGTGGATGCGCCCTGCACCGCCACCGGCACCATGGCCCGACACCCGGACGCGCGTTGGCGCCTTACACCCGACGCCATCGCACGCGCCGCCACCCGGCAACGGGAGTTGCTCCGCGCGGCGGCGCCGCTGGTCCGGCACGGCGGTACGCTGGTGTATGCGACGTGTTCGCTGGAACCCGAGGAGAATGAGGCCATCGTGGAGGAATTCCTGACGCACGAGCGGACCTTCGGCCGTGCGCCGGTGACCGATGCGGTCCCCGGCGGGCGCGCCCTGCTCACGCCCGCGGGAGACCTCCAGACTCTTCCCCACCGCGACCGGATGGACGGCGCATTCGCGGCCCGGCTGGAGCGCGTGCGCTGATGCGTTTCCGCCGGCACCTGCCTCCGCTCTCGTCGGGGACGGAAAAACTGAGCGTCCCCGAGCTGCCCACCGATCGACGCCGCAGCATGCTGCGATGGGCGGGGTTCTGCCTGGGGGCCGCGGTCGCCGGGTATCTGCTCGCCGCGCTCGTGCTCTTTCCGGCGCCCCTCGTCACGTCGCGGCATCCCGTGCCCCGGGTGCTCGCCATGACCAAGTCAGAGGCAATTACCGCCCTGCAAAAGGCCGACTTGCAACCCAGGGACTCGGGGGTCGAGCCCCATCCCTCCGCCCCCGCCGGCACGGTGATCTGGCAAGACCCGCCGCCTGGCGTGGACGTGCCGAAGGGCACCCGGGTGGGCATCGTCACCAGCAGCGGCCCGTCCAAGGTGGCAGTCCCGGACGTCACGGGTTACGATGCCGCCATGGCTCAACAGATCCTCGCGGCCGCCGGTCTGACCGTGGGCCGCACCGACTCGGTACAGGCCCCGAACGTGGCTCCCGGCCTGGTGGTGATCACCCGCCCGCCGGCCAACAGCGTCGCGAATCCCGGTACCGGAATCGCGCTCGTCATCAACCGCGGGGCCCCTACCATCTCCGTGCCCGATGTGGTGGGCATGTCCCTCTCCGACGCGCGCGACCAGATCGAGGGTGCGGGTCTGGCCGTCGGCGCCGTGACGCGCCGGCGCGTATCCGGCGCGAGTCCCGGCACGGTGATCGGGCAGCAACCCGCGGCGGCGTCCCTCGCGGCACCGGGACTCGTGGTGGACCTCATCGTGGCACGGGCTCAGCCATGAGCCGCGGCGTACGCATCGCCCCGAGCATCCTCTCCGCCGACCTGACCAGGCTCGCCGAGCAGGTGGATCACGTGGCGAAGGCGGGGGCCGACTGGCTGCACGTGGACGTCATGGACGGCCGCTTCGTACCCAACCTCACCTTCGGTGCGAACATGGTCGCCGCACTCAAGAAGGTGTCGAGCCTGCCGGTGGACGTACACTTGATGGTGATCGAGCCCGAGCACTACATCGCGCCGATGGCGGACGCCGGGGCCGCGAACCTCACGTTTCATCCGGAGGCCACCATTCACGTCCAGCGCCAGCTCGCCGCCATCAGACAGCGTGGCATGAACGCCGGGCTCGCGCTGAACCCCGGCACCCCGCTGGGCCGCGCCGAAGAAGTGCTGGATGACGTCGATCTCCTGCTGATCATGACGGTGAATCCGGGCTTCGGCGGACAACACTACCTTCCGTCGTCCGACCGGAAGATTCAGCGGGCCAGCGCGATGCTGACGTCCCATGGACGGGATGTGTTTCTCGAAGTGGACGGGGGCATCGGTCCCGACACGATAGCCGCCGCCCATGCGGCCGGAGCCGATACGTTCGTCGCGGGCCAGGCGGTGTTTGGGGCCAAAGACCCGGGAGCCCAGGTGAAGGAGCTCCGGCGACGCTGCGGAGTGGTGACATGACGAAAAAGCGCTTGGGGATGTTGGGTGCGGCCGTGGCGGCCGCCGTCCTCGTGGTGGCCCTGGTGATCAAGATTCTGCCCCAGATCGAGCTGGTGGGGGTCGGCTCCAAAGCACCGGATTTTCACGCCATCGACCTGGCCACCGGAGCTCCCCGGACGCTGGCCAACTATCGCGGTCACGTGCTGCTCCTGAACATCTGGGCGACGTGGTGTGAGCCCTGCCGCGTCGAAATGCCGGCGATTGAGCGGCTCCATCACTTGGTGACCGATACGGCGTTCAAGATCGTTTCCGTCAGCATCGACAAGGAAGATTCGAGCGGCGTCACGGCCTTCGCGCGGTCGTACGGTCTCACCTTCCCGGTTTTGCAGAATCAAAGCGGGGACATTCAGGACCTCTATCAAACCACCGGAGTTCCGGAGAGCTTTGTGATCGACCGGAACGCCGTGATCATGAAGAAGGTCATCGGTGCCGCCGAGTGGGATGCGCCGGTCAATGTGGATCTGATCCACTCCCTGATCAATGCGCATTAACCTGACGCAGCTCTTTACCCGGAATTGGGCCCTCAAGCTGGCCGCGCTCTTTCTCGCGATCCTCTTGTACGTCGCGGTCGCCGCTCAGCAGCCCATCAATCAGACGTTCACGCTGAATCTCAAGGTCCGGGTGCCCCCCGGCCGCGCGCTGCGCAGCGCCCCACCCCCCGTGGTCGTGGTCGTCGAGGGCCGCGGCGGGGAGCTGCTCAAGCTGCGGAGCTTCGACAAGAACATCGCCGTGTCCGTTCCCGACACGCTGGCGGGCGGCACCTGGCACCTCGCACTCCGCCCTTCGGACATCGGTATTCCGAAGAACGCCGACGTGCAGGTCACCGACATCACGCCGCGCGACATCACCGTGATGCTCGACTCCGTGGCCCGGAAGGACGTGCGGATCGTCGCGCGTGTCACCGTGTCCGCGGACTCGGGCGGCGTGCTCCAGGGCGGCCTCGCGATCACTCCCAACCAGGCGCACCTGGTGGGGCCCGATCAGCTGCTCGCGACCATCGAGTCGGTCACCACCGTTCCCACCGAGCTCTCGGGCCTTTCGGGAACGTTCGCACGCGCCGTTCCGCTCGACACGTCCAATCTGGGTGTCGTCCGCGTGGCGCCGCGGGAGGTGCAGGTTTCGGGCGAGGTGGCGGTGCCGGCACACCGCGTCTTCGGCGGCATTGCCGTCGAAACCGGCGCGGGGGTTCCGACCGGATTTGTCTTCACCCCCGATCGCGTCTCCGTGGAAGTGGCCGGCGCGCCGCAGCGGCTCGCCAATCTCACACGGGACTCCGTGAAGGTCATCGCGCGGTTCAGCGGCGCGGCCACGGCGGGTGCGGCCGCTCACCTCACCGTGCTGACGCCGCCCGGAGTCGCGGGGCACGCCGTTCCTGATTCCGCGCAGCTGAAGGTCGCGCCCAGACACAAATGAGCGACGTCATCCTCGGCATCGAGACCTCGTGCGACGAGACCTCCGCCGCCGTGCTGGTTCGGAACGGCTCGGCGCCTCCGGAGCTCGCGAGCCTGGTGATTCTCTCACAAGACATCCACCAGGTGTTTGGCGGCGTCGTGCCTGAGCTCGCCAGCCGCGCGCATCTCGCGGCGTTGCCGGCGGTGGTCGAGCGGGCCCTCGATCAGGCGGGCGTGGCATTCGGAGCGGTCGACGCCGTGGCGGTCACGTCGGGCCCGGGCCTGGTCGGTGCGCTGCTCGTCGGCGTCGTGTACGCCAAGTCCCTCGCCTATGCGGGGAATCGCGCGTTGATCGGCGTGAACCATCTGGAGGGGCACCTGTTCGCACCCGCCGTCGAAGATGCGGAGCTCGCGCCCCCCTTCGTCGCTCTGCTCGTGTCGGGCGGCCACACCATGCTCCTCGACGTGCCCGAGTGGGGACGCTACCGGCTCATGGGAGCGACGCGGGACGACGCGGCCGGCGAGGCGTTCGACAAGGTTGCCATCCTGATGGGTCTGGGGTATCCCGGTGGCCCGGTGATCGAGCGCCTGGCGAAGGAAGGTGACCCTACGCGGTTCACCTTCCCGCGGCCCATGAAGGACGACGGGTTCGAGTTCTCCTTCTCCGGACTCAAGACCGCGGTCCTGCACGCCGTGAAAGCGAGTGACGACCTGGAACGGGACCGTCCGCACCTGGCGCGCGGGTTTCAGGACGCGGTACTGGACGTGCTCGTCACCAAGCTCGACCGTGCCGTCGCCGCAACCGGATATCGAACCGCCGTACTCGGCGGCGGCGTGGCCTGCAGCAAGGCGCTGGCGGCCCGGGCCGCGGAGCGGCTCAAGGGCAAGGCGCGCGTGTCCGTCGCGAGCCCCCGTCTGAACACCGACAACGCCGGCATGATCGCCCGCGCGGGCTGGTGGCATCTGGAGCGCGGCGAGCGGAGCGACTTCACGCTCGACGCCCGCGCCGATCTGCCCATCCCTGGGTTGGAGCTCTTCCGATCCTCCATCCCGAACCCCCAATTCCCGGGATCTCGATGACCGTCTACCCCTTCGTCCTGCATATCGGATTTCTCACGGTCACCGGCTACGGCCTGATGATGATGGCCGCCTTCCTCGCCGCCGGATACGCGATTCAGCTCGAGCTCAGGCGGCGCGGTCTCGACGAGGAATACGCCGCCAGTATCGTCTGGTGGGCGGTGATCGGCGGACTGGTGGGCGCCAAGCTCTGGTACGTGGCGCTGACGCACGACATGGGCGTGCTCTTCAAGCGTGGCGGGTTCGTGTGGTACGGGGGCCTGATCGGCGGGTCGGGCGGCGTGCTGCTCGCGGGCTGGCTCCGCAAGGTCCCGTGGCGCTTCACCGCTGATCTCGTGGGTGGTCCCCTCGCGCTCGGTTATGCGCTCGGCCGCGTCGGGTGCTTCCTGGTGAATGACGACTACGGCATCCCGACGTCACTCCCCTGGGGCATGAAGTTCCCGCAGGGCCTTCCTCCGACCACCATCGGGGAGCTCAAGCTGCTGCACGTGAGCTTCCCCGTGGGCGTCAGGGATACGGACGTGGTCGCGGTGCATCCGACCGAGATCTACGAGACCGCGATCATGCTGTTCGTGTTCTGGTGGCTCTGGAAGCGGCGGAACCATTCGCACGGCATGGGCTGGCTTTTCGGGTGTTACCTGATCCTGTCCGGGGCGGAGCGGTTCCTGATCGAATTCCTGCGCGCGAAGGATGACCGGCTGCTGGGACCTTTCACGCTGGCCCAGGCGACGGCGCTGATCATCGTGGCGGTCGGATTCTATCTGACGAAGAAGTGGCAGGTTCCGGACGGGACGGGCGACGACATCCCCCATCTGCTGGCTCGGAAGCCGGAACCTCCCCAGCAGGCGCCCGTCGCGACTTAAGCCGGGCGCGGGCTCCGGGCCAGGGCCCACACCACCGCGACGAGGGCCAGGACCAGCAAGATCCCCTGTGCCCACAGGGACTGGGCCGTGGGATAGATCCCCAGAGCGGGGAGACGCGGACCCCACTCGACGGGCCGCATGCCCACCACGCCGGCATTCTGCAGCTCCGCGATTCCCTTGCCCGCAAAGACGAAGGCCATGTAGTAGAGCAGCCCCCCCGTCACCGCGAAGAATGGCCGGAGGGGAAGCCGCATGCCGAAGAGATTGATCGCGAGATAGATCAGGACGAGCCCGACGCACCCTACGGCAAGCCCGGCCACGACCGCCACGACACCGCCCGTGTTGCCGCTGGTCAGGAGCGCCTTGTAGAACAGGATGGTCTCAAATCCCTCGCGATACACCGCGAGAAACGCCACCCCGGCCAGCGCCCACCGCGATCCCGAGGACAGCGCGCTCTTTACCTTGTCGCGGACGAACGCATTCCACTTGTCCGCTTCGACCTTTGAGAGCAGCCAATAGCTGACGTAGAAGAGCACCACGGTCGCGAGCAACATCGTCCAGCCTTCGAGGGCCTCCCGCTGGTTCGACGTCACTTCGAACAGCAGCTCGACGCCGGCAAAGGTCGCGAGCGACGCCAGCACCGCGAGCCAAGCCCCCCACGCCACATCCCGCCGGCGCTCCACCGCCCCCGCCTTGGCCAGGAAGGCCATCAGCGCCCCGATGATGAGGATCGCCTCGAATCCTTCCCGGAGTGTGATCCCGAGGGACTCCAGAAACAGATTCGTCCGCGAGTCCCGGTCCGCCACCTCCCGCTCGGCCCGCTCGAGTCCGGCGAGGATCTGCTCGTGGATCCCGGCGAGCTCGCCCGCTGACGCACCCGCGGCGGCCCGGTTGCGGAGATTCGCGAACTCGTCCTCGAGCCGCCCCGCCAGAGGCGCGTTCCGCGCGCGCACGTCGGTCTCCACCTGCTCGAACGCGAGGTACGCGTCGAAGGCCTGGTCGGCCGACCGGTTCGCGACCGCCGTATCGAGCCGGGAGCGGACCGCCGCGAACGCGGCGGCCATCTTCGAATCGGGCTGGAGCGTGGAGACGTAGGCGGCCACAGCCCAGCGGTCGGCGTCCGTGAGGTCGTCTTCGAAGCGCGGCATCGCGGTACCCGGGACACCGATGGATACCTTGCGGTAGACATCGAGCGGGGTGACGGTCCGCATCTCGGCCGGGTCGGCGAGATTGGCGGGCGGCGGATTCAACCCCCGACCTCCGGGACCGTCACCCCGGCCCGCGAGCCCATGGCACGACGCGCACGCTTGCGCGAATACCACTTTGCCCCGGGCGACGGACGGCGGGACCGCCGGGTACTGGTTGAGCGTATTCCCGAAGGCCCGGGTGATCCGCATCACGAGCGCGTCCGCCCATTGGGAGACCGAATCGGGGGGCGGCGCCGAAGGTCGGTCCAGGGATGCACGGAGGTTGGCGACCAGGAGTCCCACCGGCTCCCGAAGCGAATCCGGGAGCGTGGCTACGTTCTTCTCCGCCTGGTCCAGAAACAACCGTGACTCGGCCACTTCCTCGGGTGCGGTGATCTTGCCACCGGCCGCGGGCACGCCGTTGCGGTACTCCTTTGCGGCGAGCGAAATCGCGGAGACCATCCGGCGCGCGGCCAGGACCCGCGACGAGTCCTTCCCCTGCGCCGGGAGCGAGCCAGCGAGGGCCAGGACAAACACCGGAATCGTGAGATGGGGATAGATGAGAATGATTCTCAGCTAGGGTGAGACGAATACTAGAGCGATTCTGTCGGCAATGCAACGACGATGGCGACCGCGACCGCCGCCTGGTGCGTGTGTGACAGCGACAACATCACCTGCGCCGCCCTCAGCTCCTTCGCCCGCTGCGCGGCGAGACCGTGCAGCGTCACCTGCGGACGTCCATCCTGCTCGCGTACGACTTCGATTTCCCGCCAGCCGATGCCACGCGCCGCGTCACTCCCCTGCAGCGCTTTGTAGACCGCCTCTTTCGCCGCCAACCGCACGGCCACGTGCTCCGCGGGATCGGGACGACTGCGGCAATACTCCGCCTCCGCCGGCGTGAGCAGCCGGTCGAAGACGTGCGATCCCTTTTCCGCCAGCATCCGCCGCGCGCGGTCCACTTCCACCAGGTCGACGCCGATGCCGAGTGCGTTGAGCATCAGAAGTGCAGCAATTGTGCGAGCCAGACCGGCGCGTCGACATAGCCACCGAGAATGAGCCCCAGCCAGAGCAAGGCGCCCGCGCCGATCGCCCCGGTCACCAGCACCGGCCAGAGCGAGGGACGCCACTGCGCCAGCGCGGTCAGCTCCGGATCCCAGCGTTTCCGCTCGGTGCGAATCGCGTCCTCGAGCGCGAGCCATGCGGCTTCGAGCCGTCGAGCCGCCGTCTGCAGGGCATCCTGCCAGGCGTGGTGGGTCTCGTCATCGACACCGCCCGCCGTCTCTTCGCCTCGCACCTTGCTGCTGACCCGCGCCAGATCGTCGAGTGCCTTGACGAACTCGGCGCCCCCCGCTGACAGGCGTGCCGTCAGCGAGCGGCGTTCCGCGCTCGTGAGCTTCCGAAGCCGGCGTTTCCGTCGCGGCATGCGAACCGCCTTGCCGATGCGCTCGATCTGATCATCGAGGGCATCGGCGACGCGGTCGGCAGTGCGGCGGACGGCGTGCTCCCACGCGGCCAGCCAGTCCGTCCGGCCCAGAGCATCGAGGACGCGGTCCTGCGGAGCAGCCTCGGCGGTCAGCCGGCGGGCCTCCCCCCCCAGCTCGATTACCCGGGTCGCCAGCTCATCGGCGATATCGTCCAGGGGGATCCACAGCGGCTCCGTACGGCGCGGCACGATCAGCCGGCCGAGCGCCGGGGCCAGTTCGGGAACTCGGACGGTCACGTGGCCAGCCTCGCCTGGCGGCCGGTCCGCTTCTCGTAGCGGCTCACGAATTGGGGGAGCGACTCGGGAAGGAACTCCCCGCGTGCGAGTCCGGTGGCGGCGATTGCCTTCTCGATGGCCTCCGGATCGCCTTCCACTTCGACGAGGATGTCCATTTCCGGATACCGTTCGACGCGCAGCGTTGCCTGTCCCAGGCGGTAGACCGTGATCAGTCGCTCGATCCGCATGCTCTCCGTGTACCCCAGCCGGTCGAGCAACGTCAGCGCAGTCCACGGATCCGAGACCCCGAGCTCGATCTCCGGCCGGTGCCGGTACTCACCCTTCGTTTCCACGGGCCCCTTCCAACACAACTCCCCACGCGTCTCGCCATTCTGCGGCCGGTAAATCCGCAAGCGGAGCACCTCATCTTTTTCGGCGAGCTTCTCCTTGCGGTCGAACCGGTGGTCGGTCATTTCTCCCGCGAACTCCACCGTGGCCCCCGCGCGGCCCAGCGCGGCTTCGAACGATTTGAGGTCGGGCACCCGGGCCTTCACTTCGATTTCGTCGTTCACACTCACAACCCCAGCCCTTCGAGCACCCGCCCGGTGTCGGACAAGTCGGCGAGCACCAGCTCGGCGCCGGTGGCCTCGAGATCGGCCACGCGGTACGAGCCGGTCGCCACGGCGAGGGCCCGCGCACCAACCGGTCGTCCGCACGCGACATCCGCCGGCGTGTCACCGATGATCCAGGTATCGGCCCCCCGCACCGGACGGCCCAGACGTTCGGAGGCCCGGGCAAGGGCCACCGGAGGAAGGTCGGGACGATGATGGCCGTCGAGTCCAAAGGCCCCCACGGCGAACCGGCCGAAGCCGATTCCCGCCGCCTCGAGCTTCAGCTCTGCTCCACCGACCACGTTCCCCGTCAAAAGACCCACCATGACGTCCCCGGACTCCTCCATCGGCACCAGCGCCTCGAGCAGCGCCGGAACGCCCGGCATCGCGCGGGTCACATAGCCCGGGCGCTTCAGCTCCTCACGGAGGTTGGCGACGTACCGGGTACAGATGTCCTCGATCACCGCCTGGTCGTTGGGGGACTTGTGCCCTCCCTGCTCCAGCAGCTCCCGGACGATCTGCGGGTCGGTCTTGCCGTCGAGCCGGTACCCGGGGAGGACACCCGGTGTCCCGGCGTGATCGGTCAGCGCGCGATGAATGGCTCGCCGCCCCGCACCATCGGTGCTGAGGAGAGTGCCGTCGATGTCGAAGAGGAGCAATTTCACGCTGGGAAGTTAGACGGTTAAACGGCTAGACGGTTAGACGGTCAGTCAGGCCGGCGAACGGCCGCCAACTGCATGTTCCCGGCGCTGAGCGCATCCCGCAGTTCTTCTGACGCGACCCCGCCGCGCGACAGCGAGGCATGCACGATCCGCCCCGCGCCGGCCCAGAGTGCGACGTGCGAGACTCTCCGATTGACCGTGAAGAACACCAGATCTCCGGACTGGTAGGTCGAGCCGTCGTCGGAGAGCGTGACCTCCCGCCCCTGCCCGATCTGTTGCGCGGCGTCCCGCAGCAACGATGCGCCCCGCGCAGCCCAGATGGTCTGCACGAGTCCGGAGCAATCGATGCCCCAGTCACTCCGGCCGCCCCACAGGTACGGCGCACCACCGTACCAGCGCAACGCAAGCTCCGGCGCGGCGATGAGCCTCGCTTGCGCGCGGAACTCGACGTCGCTGCGCACTTCGCCGCCCACCGGATCACCGATCTCTCCGTCGGCCATCTCCACGCCACCGCGCGAGCGGATCGCCAGGCGCGCGCCGGTCGGCAACTGCCGGCGGCGGCCGCCTCCGCACAGGATCGTCGCCGCAATCACCCGCGCGGTCGCCCGCCCCACCCAGTCCTCGGCCCAATCCCGCGAACCCAGCCGGCAGTACCCATCGTGCATCCACGCGACATACCGGTCCGGGGCGCGGACGCGGATCCACCTCCCGCGGCGCTCCAGCACGTCGAACTGCTCGCCGTGCAGGAGCTCGCTCGCGCGTTCCGCCGTCTGGTCGGGAGCGGCCAAGAGGGGAGCCACTGCCGCGGTCACGACACCCGCCACGTGCGCCGGATCGATGTTGGGAAGCAACTGAAGGTCCGACGCGAGGCCTGCCTGGGCGGCGAGCCGCCGCAGGGCCGCAAGCGCCTCAGGATGGGTGGTCGCACCACGGAGTGCTCCCGACTCCACCGCAACGTCGAACACGCCCAACCGATGGTCCGGCACCAGACGGCGCCGGAGATCATCGACGTCACGCTGCCAGCGTTCCGGACTCATGCCGGCGTGTGATCCGCGAGCCCCGGAACGTCTGCGGTACCGCGGGCCATTCGGACCGCACGTTCGAGTGCCGTCGCCATCACGTCCGCCACCAGAGATTCCACCTGGAGGGGAGACCTGGCCTGGACTTCCGCGGTACTCAGCGCGAAGCAGATGTCTCCGTCGAACAGCGTGCCATAGGGCGTAATCCGGCGAGCCAGGGCGTCACACCCCGCACGTCCCAGTTCCTCCAGCCCTATGCGGTCGATTTCCACATTGGTCGCGACGACCGCCAGGGTCGTGTTGGACACCGCCTGCGCCATCCGTCCGAAGAGGGTGCCACCCTCGGCCAGGTATGCCTGACCGTCCCGCGGTTTCCCGTCAGCCCCGCGCGCGCCGGCGAGGATGCGCCCGTCAGGCCCACGCACGTCGCCGAGGGCGTTCACGACGACCAACGCGGACACGACCACGTCCCCCACCTGCACCGCCCAGGTACCCAGACCGCCCTTCATCGCGTGCTCGAGGCCCGTGACCTTCCCGACGGTGGCTCCCGCGCCTGCTCCAACCGATCCCTCGGCGACCGTCGTTCCCGCGGCCTCGCACGCCGCGAAGGCATCATCGGCCCTGGGCCACCGGGCCGCACCGTCGGCCGGGAGATCGAAGATCACGGCCGCCGGAACGATCGGGACCACCTGCGTCGGGGACACCGGAAGCCCTCGCCCCTGCTCCCGCAACCACCGCATCACGCCGTCGGCTGCCCCCAGACCGTAGGCCGAGCCACCGGTCAGGAGTACGGCGTCGATGTGCGGGACCAGGTGCCGGGGCGCCAGGGCGTCGAACTCGCGGGTGCCCGTCGCGCGTCCCCGGATGGCGGCCGCGGCCCGCATCCCCCCCTTGGGGGAGAGGATGACCGTGCACCCGGTTCCCCCGGAAGGATGGGTCCAATGGCCCACCGCGATCCCGGAAACCGCCGTCAAGGCTGGAACAAATGGGGATTTCATTTGCGTCCGAAGATAGCGCCGAATAGCTTCGTGGCCACATGACCGCCACCACGACTCCAACCAGCGTCCTCGTCGTCGACGACGAGGACTCCATCCGGCAGGCCCTGGAGCGCTTCGTGAGCCGGCTCGGGTACCGCGCCGTGATGGCCCGGGACGGCATCACCGCTCTCGAACGGGTGGCGCAGAACCATTTCGACCTCATGCTCTGCGACGTCCGCATGCCGGGCGTGAGCGGCGTGGAGCTCGTGCCCCGCGTGCTCGAGCGTGATCCCGACGTCGCGATCCTGATGCTCACCGCGGTCGACGAGCCCCGCACCGCCGTCGAGTGCCTGAAACTCGGCGCCTACGACTACCTCATCAAACCGGTGGATCTGGACGAGCTGGAGCTGGCGATGCGGACGGCTCTTCGCCGGCGGCAGCTGGAGATGGAGCGGCGGGAGCTGGAGCGGTGGCTGGCCAGCGAAGTGCAAGTCCGTACCAAGGAGCTCGAAGACCGGACGGCGGCGCTGGAAGAGGTGTCCTTTGGCGCTCTGGCCGCGGCCCGCGACTGGCCGGGGGCCGCGGCCGCGATCAGGACCCTCGCGAAAGAGCTGGGGATGACGGAAGACGAGGTGCGGAAGGAAATCCGGGTGCGCGGACTCTAGTTCGCCGCGCCGGCCTTTTCCTGGCAGGCCTTGCATCGCGTCACGCCCCGGAAGGTGCAGATCAGGCAGATGAAGGTCCCGCAGTCCTGACACGGATACCCCTCGGACGCCCGCTCTTCGTTCCCGCACGCGCGGCAGCGCATCCCGTCGTGCTCTTTGAGTTTCTCTTTCTCCGCCATCGCAACCTCAGAGATCCAGTGAGTACGCCTTAATCTTGTTGATCAACGTCGCGCGCGAAATGCCGAGCTCTTTGGCGGCCCGCGTGCGGTTGCCGCCGTGATGCCGCAACGCCCGTTCGATCTGCGCCTTTTCGACGTCCGCCAGACTCTGCGGCTGATGCCGCGATCCCGCCGTGGGCCGCCGGAGCTCCGCGGGCAGATGCTCGAGCGCGATCTGCGGCTGCCCCCGCGCCAGAATCATCGCCCGCTCCAGAACGTTGCGCATCTCCCGGACGTTCCCGGGCCAGGGCGCCGAGAGGAGCCGGTCGAGCGCTTCGGTCGAGCATTCCGGGGGAGAGCCGGGAAGTTGCCGTTGCAGGTCCCCCATGATCTTGGTCAACAGGGCGATCCGGTCTTCCCTCGAGCGGTCCCGGACGGCGGGCAGCCGGAGCGGCATCACGGAGAGCCGGTAGTAGAGATCCTCACGGAAACGCCCGGCGTTCACATCGCTGACCAGATCCCGGTTGGTCGCCGCGATCAGCCGGACATCCACCGTCAGCTCCCGCGTGCCTCCGAGCCGCCGGAACGACTTGGTCTCGAGCACCTTCAATAGCTTCGGCTGCAGCTCGGCCGCGAGATCACCGATCTCGTCCAGAAACAACGTCCCGCCATCCGCCAGCTCGAAGAGTCCCTGCTTCTTTTCCTTCGCGTCAGTGAACGCGCCGCGCTCGTGACCGAAGAGCTCCGAGTCCAGGAACGTGGCCGACAGCCCGGCGCAGTTCACTTCGATGAACGGACCGGCCGATCGCGGGCTCAGGCGATGTACCAGGCGCGCGGCCCAGCCCTTCCCCGTCCCGCTCTCTCCCGTGAGGAGCGCCGTCGTGCGCTCGCTGGAGGCCAGGAGTTTCACCTGCCGGGCCAGCTCCTGCATGGTCGAAGAAACGCCGAGCCCGTCGATGCCGTCCCCGGGGACGCCGGCGGCGAGCCGTTCGTTCTGGCGGCGCAGGCGGACCTTCTCCGAAATTCGCGCAACCGCGGCGGCCAGGTGCGGCATGTCCACCGGCTTGGTCAGGAAGTTCTCCGCACCCAGCTGCATCGCCTGCACGGCCGTCTGGATATCGCCGTGTCCCGTCAGGAGCACGACGGCGGCGTTCTTGGCCCGCAGCTGCTCGAGCGCCGTCAGGCCGTCGGCGTCGGGCAGATGCAGGTCGAGGACGACGACATCGGGCCGCATGCGATCGAAGGTGTCCAGCCCCTCCTTCACCGTCCCCTCGCGATAGACCTCGGCGCCCAGCCGCTCGAAGTACGCGCCGATGGAGCGAAGGACCCCTTCGTCATCGTCGATGAGCAGAATGCTATCGGCCATTCGAGCTCCTTTTCCCCATGCCTCCGGGGACGGTGGCTGGATCCACGAGAATGGTCAGCGCACCCGGCACGACTTCAACGTCGAAGGGCGTCTCCCCCGCCAGCTCGCCGTCGAGCTGAACAGGACGCGGCGCACCCTCCGGAACCTCGACCTTGATGGAGCGGCCCCGGGCACTCCAGATCCGTCCCGAGGCGTCGGTCGCGCCGCGGGTGCGGAGGAACGTCAGGAAGGACACGATGCTGTCGAACGCCCCGTCAGCGCGCAGGGCGATCACGTCGAATACACCGTCATTGGGCCAGACCGCGGGCGACACCTTCACGAGCCGCGGGACCAGCTCCCGGCAGTTGGCGACCAGCACCATCGCCGCATCGACAATGTGCACCTGCCCGTCCACCGTCACGCGGTGCCGCGCCGTCTTGACCGCCGGGAGCGTGGCGATGGCCTTGTAGAAATAGGCCCCGATCTTCCAGCGCCGTTTGAACATGGTGTCCGTCGCGGCCATGATCTGCGCGTCATAGCCGGCGCCCGCGCAGACCGAGAAGAAATGCTCCCCGTCGGCGCGAGTCACCCGCCCCAGATCCATGGCGTACGGAGCGCCCTTCAGAATCGTCCGGGCGGCCCGTACCGGATCGGTCGGCAGCCGGAGGTTCCGCGCGAGGATGTTGCCGGTGCCGCCGGCGACGAGCCCCAGCGGGATCCCGCTCCCCACCAGGCCGGCGGCGACCTGCATGGCCGTCCCGTCACCACCCACCGACAGCAAGGCGTCGAACCCGCCCTGCCTCTCGGCGGCCGCTTCGGTGGCAAAACGCCGCGCATCGCCGGGCGCCGCCGTCGCCAGTACTTCGACGCGCCACCCCGCGCTCCGGAGGGTGTCTCTCACTGAGAGCACAGCGCGGGCGTCGGTCCGCGCCGCGGCCGGATTGGTGATGAGCAGGACGCGGGGCACTAGTAGCGCCGCTCCCAGAACAGATCGAGGCCGATCTGACGCGTGGCCCCGAGGCCGGCCAACCCGTTCAGGAACGTCTGATTGCAGGTGGTGACGGGCTCGAAACTCGCTTCGGTCCGCCACTCCGGACTGATCCGGAATTGGAGACTCGCGCCGAGCGTGCTGCTCAAGTCGAACGAGCTGCTGTTGCCGTTGTTGCTCCCGCAGTATCCCGCGTTCAGCACCAGGAAGGTCTTCCGCCCGATCTGCCATCCCGCCGCCAGCTGTGCGCCGGAGAGTCCGGCTCCAGTCCCACTCTCAGGATGAAGTTCGAAGTAGTCGATGGGAATGCCGAGATCGGAAACGACGCTCTGCTCCAGCTGACCCGACACCAGGCTGGCGACCGCGGATGTCACCATCGCGCTGCGGCTGGGGCCCGCCCCCTGATCGCCTCCGATCGGGGCCGACGGCTGGCCGAACAGCAGATACGAGATGATCTCGGTTTGCGACATGTTGGGCTGGTCGGCCGACAGCGTCAGCTTCGGCACGAGCAACGAACCCCCGATGTTCGCGATCACCGTGATGTTCTCGGGTCCCGCGCTCAGTCCCGCCGCGGTGTTGGTATGCACCACGTGCGTCGCGCGGATGTTCAGTCCGGCGTCGAGATCGGGGGTCCCGAAGAACGTCACCGTCCCTTGCGTCACCGTGAAGTCCTTGGTGACGGGCTTCAGGGTCAGCCGGTAGGTGCCCCGAGGCGTCTGCAGCGTGCCGCTGATCAGGTAGTTCTTCAGCCGTTTATTCATGTCCACGGCGCCGGCGAGCTGGATGTTCGCCTCGTTCGACCGGAGCCACACATCGTTGCCCATCGTCAGGTGCAGTCCATCGACCCGCAGGCTGTCCAGGAATACGCTCTGGAACGCGGGACCCAGCCGCTCCCGCTTGATCAGGCCGGCCAGGGACGTGTCGATCAGGGACGCGATCCATGGATCGGGGGAATCCAGGTTGATCACGCGCTTGTTCACGAGATCGGCGAAGTAGAGCACGCCGCTCGTCACCGTGCCCCGCCCCCGCACCGTCGCGCCGAAGACGGGGCCCGTCAGGTCCAGCTCTCCGGTCGCCGTGACCGCCAGGGAGTTTCTGATGTCCAGCGCCTTGAACCGGTCCGCTGAGATGTGCAGGGCGAGCACCGGCTTCGACAACTGATCGAGGCGGACCACGCCCGTGACGGTGGCGGTGCCCCGGTCACTGCGAGCCGTGAGGGATTCCACCCCGATCGTGTCCCCCGAAAGACGGAACCGGCCCCGCAGCTGCTCGTAGCGGGCCCCGATGGACGGGATGGTCGCCGCCGCCGAGTCGATCGCGACGGTGCCGTCGAGGCGGAGCGAGTCCCACGTGCCCCTGATGCCGGCGTCCGCCGAGAGGTAACCGGAGACTCGCTTCAGGGTCGGGGTAACGGCTTCCAGGACGGAGAGGTCGACAGAATCGGCCACCGCCCGTACGGCGAGGGTGTCGGCAAGCTGACGGTGCTCCACCCGCTCGAGTGCCAGGTTGAGCGGGAGGTGGGCCGTCAGGTTGAGCACCCGCTGGCCCGACCGCCAGACGTGCATGGTGCCGTCGAGTCGCTGGTCCTGGTACCCGATGGTCCCATCGACGTAGGGCGTGCTGAAGTCCCCGAACGACGCGCCGGACATGGCGAATGATCCCGTATACGTCGGCTGCGACCGGGTGCCGGCGATGCCGAGCGTCGCGGTCACGGTCCCACCGACACCGGCCGTGTCTCGCTCCAGCAAGGCGTAGATCCCGGCGATGGGAACCCCGACCACCTGCAGGTTGGCCTGGCCCGGACCGTTCTGACGCAAGTCGGCCTGACCGGACACCTTGCCCTGACTGCCCTTCTGTGAGAGCGAGATCTGACCGACCCGAATCGCCGTGTCGTTGACCGTCACGTCCACCGGCGCGTCCAGGGTCCAGGCACCTCCGGGAGCCGTCACCCCCAGGGAGTCGATGCCCACCGCGGTCGTACCCTGGCCGCGGCGGAGCCATCCGCCCCCCGCCACCGAAGCGAGATCTCCAAGTCCGGTCTCGAGGTTCCAGGTCATCGAGTCGACAGTTCCTCTGGCAGCGGCGCGGCTCCCCGCGAGCCGTTCGCCCAGTCCGCGCGCCGAATCGAACGCCACGTCGGCCGTGAAGCGCGGCACGGCGCCCGGCAGGAGCTGGAAGTGGGTCAGCGCTCCGGAGAAGTACAGCCCGCGGGCGCGCAGGCGGTCGAATGAGCCCCGCACCGTCACGGTCAGCGAATCGAGGGCCCCGTCCAGCGTCAGGCTCGCGCGCGCATCGCCGACGAGGGGAGCAACCGTTCCGTCCGGCGCGCGGGCGCGGCCGGTGACCCACGTGAGCAGGGAGTCGAGACCGTCTACCGAATCCGCTTCGATGTCGAGAATCAATGAGCCACCGGCCGGCCGGTGCCATCCGATGTCCCCGAGCCCGGTTACGCGGACACCCGGTTGGTGCAGGAGCAAGGAATCGAGATAGATGTGATTGTCGGCCAACCGGACCCCGACGTACCCCCCGTCGAGCGCCGCCCCGGCGACCATCGAAGGATCGAACGTGGCCTGGAAAGAGCCGGTCGGGGCGCGGCCGCTGTCCGCTTCGACACTGCCACTGGCATGTCCGGCCAGGCGAGCCGGTGGCGCCCCGGCGATCCAGGTCTGGGGATCGATGTCGGTCCACGATACCTGGGCTTCACGCGTGCCGAAGTGACCGGGTTGACCCAGGTCGAGGGTGCCGTCCGCCTTCACGTGGCCGTCGGCCGACAGCCCGGAGAGATCGAGGTGCGTCGAAAGCGCCCCGGCCGTGCCCGTTGCCCGGATGGTGCCCGCCACCGCGCCTCGCACCGCCAGGCCCGGGAAGCTCGACTGGAGGCCGTCGAACGACAGCGTGTCAGCCGTGAGGTCGGCGGTGACGCCCAACGTGTCGCTGCGCGAATCGAACGCGAGCGAGCCGTGCGCAACGGTCGCCGGCGCGGACCCGTCATGCTGCCGGAGGGCGCCCGCGAAATGGACGTTGCGGATACGTCCGCTGAGCGTGCCCGTGGCGTCGAGGGTGCCTCTGAGCGGCAAGCCTGGAATCACACGGCGGGCCGTAGCCAAATCGATGTCCGCCGACTGGACGTTGAATGGCGAGAACCGCAGTCCGAGCGGCGCCCCGGCACCCACGGTTCCGCTTCCCTTGATCCGGGATACCGGCCAGCCCGGAACCAGTGAGTCGCGGAAGGTCCAATCGGCGTCCAGCGCCATTGCGTCGATGTCCCCGTTCACCGTGGTGTGTCCGTCGAGGCGGCCGAGAAATGGGAGCGAATCGATGAAGGGCTTGGCGAAGGACAGATCGAAATTCTGAGCCGTGAGGTCCCCCGCATTGAGCGCGGCGAGGCCGACGCCGGTCCGAGAGAGGGCCGTCACGTGGCCCGTGAGCCGGCCGCCATGATAGGTCAGGTCGAGGGGGTCGAGACGGACTTCGAGGAGGTCGGGACCATGCGAGCGGACTTGCGCGTCGCCGTGATAGACGGCGCCGGGCGGGAATCCCGGGACGATGAACCTGATATCGGCCAGCGTCGCGCTGTCGGCCCGGACGCTCAGGTCGTACAGGACCGGCCCGTGCGGCCAGCGGAACATCCCCCTCAGGTTCGCCTTGGTGCCGGGGAGGCCGACCAGCGGGAAGTTCGCGTCGAGCGAGTCGCCCGCGATAATCGCGCGGCCCGCGAGGTGCCGTACGGTGACCCGCGGGTCGGTCACCACGGTCGAGAGCGAATCGACGTCGATGCGGATGCCGCGCTCCGTGGGGGACGGAGATGAAATCCGCAGGGCGCGCACCGACGCATTCACCTTCTCGAAGCGCCGCACCCGCCGCCGCCCGTCGGCCCCCGCGTTCTCGATCTCGGCGTTCGAATCGGCGGGCGAAGGACGCGCCTGCAACCGAAGCAACACGGTGCCGTCTTCGATCCGGACGTTCCGCAGCAGCACCAGCGCCGCGGGCCCGCGGCTCTTGCCGGAGTCCTGGTGCTCCCCGAGATGCAGCAGCTCTTCGATGTTGAGGCGCCCGTTCTTGTGCTGCAGCAGGTTCACATAGGGGTGTTCCAGCGTGACGTCCCGCAACACCACGCGTCCCGCCAGAAGGTCGAGCAGCCGGTACGAGAGACCGACTTGGGGCAGCTCCGCCACGAGCGTCGAATCCGGGTCGTACAGGCGGACCTCGGTCAATTGAAGATCCGTGAGCAGGGTCCCGTGCACCCCGCCGATCTCGATCCGGCCCCCGACCGCACTGGCCGCGGTGGCGCGCGCCACCGCGCCGAGGAGCGCCCGGCCCGCAGACGTGTTCACCAGCGCGGAGAGGGTGCCCAGGAAACAGGCCAGGAGCCCGGCGATGATCCAGAGCAGGACCGCGAGCGAGCGCCGCACTAGAAGGCCTGCCCCACAGCGAACTGGAAGTACAGGCGCTGCCAGAATGAGGAGGGAACAGGGGGCTGATACTTGGCGTCCCGCACCGACAGCACGCGCGTATTCTTGTCGATGTAGTACAAGACGCCCGTTTCAGTCCCCTGATTCCTGTACGCCGCGTCCAGACGAACGGGACCCAAGGGCGTCGAAAACCGGAGCCCCACACCGGGCGTGACTCGGAGCCCGGAGACCGGGTTCAAGGAGTCGCCTCGCTCCCATACCTGCCCTACGTCGACGAAGAGCGCGAACCGCATCCGGTCCGGAAGAATGGGGGTCGCGAACCGAAGTTCGGCGTTCATCACGACGACGGCGTTGCCGCCGAGGGGCGCGGTCACGAGGTTGTTGTTGTTCCAGACGGTGTCCCTCCCCTGCAGGTGATAGCCCTTCGCCGTGCTGTCGGTGATGAAGTAGCCGGTGGGACCGAGCTCGTTCCGTCCATACCCGCGGACCGAGTTCGGACCGCCGGCGTAAAAGCGCTGTTCGAGCGGGACGAACCTGGTGCTCTGTCCCGCGAGCGGAGAGGTCCCGCCCAGGATCAGCCCGCCCCGCATTCGCCACGCGAACACCCCGGTGCGCCCCAGGGGGAAGTACTGGGAGTACTCGAGTTCTCCCCGGTTGAAATCATAGAAAGGATCCGCGCCAACGAACCGGGAGGAGTGGCTGAACGAGAGGGTGAGCCGGCTTCCATTCGTCGGGTCGAGCACTGAGTTGACCTGGTCGCGCACGGCGCTGGCGGTGACAGCGGCAAAGCGGCGGGTGTTCACCAACTGCGCCTGGTCCGACGCGTCGCAGGCCCGGAAGAGCGCGCAGAGCAGGCCGGTGCTGGCGAGGGTTCGGCCGACCGAGACGCCGTACCCCAACGAAAACGGCACGTCCCGGTGCGCGTTAAAGACGACCCCGACATTTGCGCCCACATCCTGGCGCGTGTAGACCTTGTATTCCGATCGCCGCTCGCCGAGCACCGTCAATGACGCCGTGTGCCGGGGCGACAGAAATGAGGGCTGCGACAGGGTGGCCGACAGCGAATAGTTCAGGGTGTCGGAATTCGTCGAATCGCTCTTCAGATAACTGCACACGTTCTTCTGAAACCCGGCGTTCGTGGGGTATCCCACGCCGATCTTCGACACACTCCCGGTGAGATCGAGGGACCGGCCCCCGCCAAAGAAGTCGAGCGCCGACCAACCGGCCTGCGCACGGAAGCAGTCCACCGACCCGTACCCGACGCCGCCCCGAATGGCGTGCCGCGGCCCTTCGGCCACCTGGACGGCGATGTTCACGATGCTGTCGCCGGGTTCGAGCGAATCGGCGGGGCCGACCGTCACCGAGTTGAAGAGGCCGAGGCTGTAGAGATTCCGCTGGCTCTCGTACAGCTGGTCCTGCCGGTACATGTCCGTGGTGCGAAACGGCAGGGCGTGGAGGACGGTGCTGGTGTCCACCCGCCGGAGGCCGCGGACTTGAACGTTGCCGATGTGCGCGAAGGCGCCCGGCTCGACGTCGAGCTCCACCGTGGCGGTCAGAGAATCGGCGTTGGAATCGAAGTTCCGGAGTACTTCCGCGGCCGGGTGTCCCATGTTCTGGAGCCGCGCGGCGATGGTGTCGGCCGACGCCTGGAACAGGAAGCGATTGAATGGCGCACCCACCTTGAGCGGCAGATCCTTCCGGAGGGCCGTCGTGTCCAGAATGCCCTCGGTGCCGCTGATGGTCAGCCGGGTCACTCGCACCGGAGGACCCTCGGTGATGCGGAAGTCGATCCAGGCCGCGTCGGGCGTGCGTTTCACCACCGTGTCGATCTGCACCCGCATGTATCCGCTTTGGCGGTACAAGAGCAGCAGGCGAACGACGTCCCGCCGGAATTCGATCTCGTCGAGGTATCGCTTCTCCCCCAACCCGAGCCAGCGCACCCACCAGGCCCGGGCCAGCCAGGCGGATGGCGTCGTGGCGATGGCCGAGCTGAGGGTGTAGCTATCGATCGACTTGTTGCCTTCGAAGGACAGCCCACGGACGACCCGCTGGTCGTTCTGAGCAGCGAGAGGAATGAGAGGGGCCGCGAGGGTCACTGCGGCGAACAGAGCCATCGTACCTGGGCGCAATTGACGTGACTGTATAAGTCCTGTATGTTGGGCAGCTTCCGTCGCACTGTCAACCTTTTCGACACCACTCCATGCGCATTCAGACCCTCCTGTTCGCCATCTCGTTCCCTGTTTCGATCCTCGGCTCCCAAACTCCGGCCCCGCGCACCAAGCCGCTCCGGGGGTCGCTCGAGCGTCGGATCAACACGCTCCTCGACGAACCTCCGTTCAACCGGGCGCAATGGGGTGTGTACGTCATCGACGACCAGGGGAAGGTCCGGTACCAGCGGGACGGCGACCGGTATCGGGTGCCCGCGAGCAACACCAAGCTCGTCGTGACGTCGACGGCGACGGTGCTCCTCCCTCCCGACTACCGGGTCCGCACCAGCCTCTACACCAATGGCACGCTCACGGGCGGCGTTCTGTCCGGCGACCTCGTGCTGTACGGCCGCGGAGACCCGACGTTTTCCGAGCGCTGCTTCGGCATCGACACCCTCGCCCCCGGCGCCTGCGACTCGGCCTTCACCGCGATGAACGCGATCGCGGAATCGCTCTGGGCAAAAGGCGTGCGACGGATCAACGGCAAGTTGGTGGGAGACGGATCGTACTTCGAGCCGACCCTGACGGCGCCCGGGTGGAACGCGTGGGACTTGAACTGGTGGTACGCGGCACCGGTGTCGGGGCTCGGATTCCACGACAACAGCGTGGATTTTCACATCGCGCCGGGGGCGGCAGTCGACGCCCCGCCGACCGTTACGTGGTCACCTGACGTGGGATTGATCACGTTCGAGAATCGCGCCCGCACCGTGCCGGCGGACTCGGGATCGTCCATTGGAGACGAGTTCTACCGGACGCCGGGGACCCTGAACATCTGGGCGAACGGCACCGTGGCGTTGGACCGGAAGCCCTGGATCGAAAGCTTCGCCCTGCCCGACCCGAATCTCTATGCCGCCCGGGCCCTGGAGTTCGCCCTGGAGCGGCGCGGAATCTCCGTGCTGGGCGGGGCGGTCAGTACGACGGATTCGATGGAGTACAGGAGTGTCCGGGCGAACCCGGCACTCGTGGACTATCTGGGTCGCCCCCTCCCCGACATCATCTTCCCCATCCTCAATACCAGTCAGAACTGGTTTGCCGAGATGCTCTTGAAGATCGTGGGGCACGAGTTCCGGGGCGTGGGATCGTGGGATGCCGGGCTCGACGTGGAGCGGCGTTTCCTGATCGATTCAGTGGGCATCGACTCGACGGCGTTTTCGATCGAGGACGGTTCGGGACTTTCGGCCGGGAACTTGATCACCCCGCACGCGTTCGTGCAGCTCCTGGCCTACATGCACCGGCATCCCAAGCGCGCTCCGTTCATCGCCGGCCTTCCCCACGCCGCTCGTCCCGGCTCGCTCCTGCGGCGCTTCGTCGGCACCCCGATGGACAGCCTGGTCGTGGCCAAGACCGGCAGCATCGATCGGGTCAATTCGCTTTCGGGATACATCGAAAAACGGGACGGGAAAACCTGGACCTTCAGCATTCAAGCCAACACGCACAACGTTTCAGAGCGACTGATTCTGGCTCAAATAGACTCGGTGGTAGTGGAGATTGGGAAGACCAAGTAACCAGAAAAACGTCGAGGAGAGGCGTCAAGGAAGATCGTCAAGGAGAGGCGTAGACGCCTTCCCTCGACGTTTATCCTCGACGTTTTTCCTCGACGATTTTGTAGTTAGTCGTCCTTCTGCCCGAATATCGCCATGTTCGAGCTGTGGCCCGGCTCGAACTTCGCCGAGGGATTGATGAAGTGGACGGCGTGGTTGACGGCAATCGAGGCCTCCGCGACTCCGGTCGCGATGAGCTTCAGCTTGCCGGGATAGGTGGCCATGTCGCCGGCGGCGTAGATGCCGGGAACGTTGGTGGACATCGTCTGGGTCACCTTGATCTCGTGCTTCTCGATCTCCAGGCCCCACTCGGCAATCGCCCCCAGCGATGACACGAATCCCAGCTGGGGCAGGACGCAGTCCATCGGCAGTGTCTCTTCCGTCTTGGTCTGGTTGTTGTGGATGACCACCGCCTCGATCTGCCCGCCCCCCTGAATGGCCTTCAGCTCCCAGAACGTGCGCAGCTCGACCTGCTTCGACGCGTGCATCTGCTGCACCTGATCGACGGTCGCCTGATGGGCCCGGAACCCGTCCCGGCGATGAATCATCAGGATCGACCTGGCGATGGGTTGCAGGTTCACGGTCCAGTCGAACGCCGAGTCGCCCCCGCCCACGATCAGCACACGCTTGCCCTGGAAGACCTTGGGGTCGAGTACCCGGTCATGAAGGCCCTTCCCGAGCCACTGATCCGCGTCCTTGAGAGGAAGCTTGCGGGGCGTGAACGCGCCGATCCCACCGGCGATGATCACGGTGCGCGAAGGAAACTGGTCCTGGTCCGTCGTAATGATGAAGAGAGGCCGGCCGTCATCCTCTTTCTTCAGGCCGACGACCTTCTGCCCCAGATGCACCGGAGCCCGGAACTGCGCCGCCTGCTCGGCCAGGCCCTTGACCAGGTCCTTGGCGAGGATCTTCGGGAAGCCCGCGACGTCGAAGATGTATTTCTCAGGATAGAGCGCGGCCAGCTGGCCACCCACCTGGTCCAGGTTGTCGATGATCCGGCAGCTGGCACCGCGCATCCCGGCGTAGAACGCGCCGAAGAGCCCGGTGGGTCCGGCACCGATGATCGTGATGTCCACGATGTCTTGCATGGGCCCAACGGTAACGGGAGAGTCGTCAAGCGAGCAAGACGGCCGTCACGCCGCTTCTCGCGCGGGGCCTGTGGACTCAATAGGTTCCACCCCGTGAAGATCTACACGAAGACCGGAGACGCGGGCGATACGGGCCTGTTCGGAGGGGGTCGAGTGCCCAAGGACCACCCGCGCGTCGCGGCCTATGGTGAGGTCGACTCGCTGAACGCCGCCGTCGGATTCGCCGCGTCCCTGGAGCCGGCCACCTGGGAAGGCGCGCTTCTGGAAGGGATTCAGCGGGATCTCTTTACCACGGGCGCCATCCTGGCGACCCCCGATCCCACGAAGCCGAAAACCCCGCCGGCCCCGATCACGGCTGAACGGATCACCGCCCTGGAACAGGCGATCGACCGGCTGGAGCATGGGCTCCCCCCCCTCGATCGTTTCATTCTTCCCGGCGGCGGACCCAAGGGAGCGGCGTTCCACGTCGCCCGGACGACGTGCCGCCGGGCCGAGCGCGCGGTGGTTACCCTCGCCCGGAGCGAGACGATTCCGAAGGAAGTCCTCATCTACCTGAATCGCCTTTCCGACCTCCTCTTCGTCCTGGCTCGTTCAGCCAATCAGGCCGCGGGACACCCCGAGCTCCAGTGGTAACAGTCCGTGTCGCACTCTCCGCCGAGAGCGGAGGGGAACGCAGCGCGTCTTACGACGTGCTGGTGGGCCGGGGCCTGCTGAAAGACCTCACTACCCTGTTGTCGCGACATGCACCCGCATCCCGCTACGTCGTCATCACGGACGACCAGATCGAGCGCACGTTTGCGCGCAAAGCCGCAAACGATCTCAGCGCCCCACTGCTCAGTTTCCCCGCCGGGGAGGGCCGGAAAACCAGGGAAACCTGGGCCGATCTCACCGACCGGCTCCTGGCTCATCATGTGGGCCGGGACGCCTGCATTGTCGCGGTGGGTGGCGGCGTGGTGGGCGATGTCTCGGGCTTCGTCGCGGCGACGTACCTGCGCGGCATCCCATTCGTTCAGGTGCCGACGACCCTCCTGGCGATGATCGACGCATCGATCGGCGGGAAAACCGGGGTCAACACGGCGGCGGGAAAGAATCTGATCGGCGCCTTTCATCAGCCGAAGCTGGTCCTCGCCGACCTCGACACCCTCGATTCGTTGCCGGCGGCGCAGTACGCCGCGGGGTTGGCGGAAGCGGTGAAGCACGGCGTGATCGCCGACGCGGATTATTTCGCATTTCTCGAGCGGGACAGTGATGCCGTGACGGCGCGGAAGGATGCCGCGCTCGAACGTCTCGTCGCTCGCTCCGTGGAGATCAAAGCCGGCATCGTGGCCGCCGACGAGCGGGAAGCCGGGATCCGCGCCGCGTTGAATTTCGGACATACCGTGGGTCACGCGGTCGAAGCGGCGAGTGGTTACTCGCTGCTACACGGTGAAGCGGTTGCCATCGGGATGGCCTACGAATCGCGACTCGCGGAAGCACTCGGCATCGCGGAGTCGGGAACGGCTGAACGGCTCGCCCGCGTGCTCGTGACCTATCGCTTGCCCGTCACCCGGCCCGCTGCCGCATCAGTAGATCAGTTGATTTCGAAAATGCGGAACGACAAGAAGTCGCGATCAGGAGATCTGCGTTTTTCGCTGCCGCGTTCGATCGGCGCAATGCACGGCGGTGTTGCGAGCGGGTGGACGGTGGCGGCCCAGGAGAGCGTGATCCGCGACCTCCTGGCGGTCAAACAGTAATCACATATCTCTCAACCACTTCCCACACGCTTTCCACCTCTCCACACAGCCGCTTCCGGCGCATTCAAATGATTTCTCCACAGCACTTGTTGATAGTGGACAAACCTCGCAGTGAACCGTAGAAGCAACAACTTGTAGTGTGGAAAACTGCGGGAATTTGCACCATTCTGGGTCAAGTCCTATATTGGCCAGCGTTTCCAGAAGGCTCTGGACGAGTGTTTGGTGCACCGTCCTCCTCAAAAACGTCACAGCCGAAGATGGGAGTGCCGTGCATGGCCCGGTCGTCCACAGGCAAGGCAAAGGCGTTCTTCCGCTCTACTCCGTCTGGCGCCTTCGACCAGTATCTGCAGGACATCCAGAAGCTCCCGTTGATCAAAGACCCCGAAGAAGAGCGCCGGCTGGCCCGACGCGTACAAAAGGGCGATGAGCGTGCCGCCGAACGGCTGGTCACGGCCAACCTCCGGTTCGTCATCTCCTACGTGAAGAAGTACCAGGGACACGGACTCGATCTCTCCGAGCTCGTGGCGATCGGCAATGAGGGGCTCCTCAAGGCCGTCAAGAAATTCGATCCCGATCAGGGCGTGAAGTTCATTTCGTACGCGGTATGGTGGGTCCGGCAAGCCGTGCTGAAGGCTCTCGCCGAACAGACCCGCAGCGTTCGGATCCCCCTGAATCAGAATTCTCAGCTCATCCGCATGAGCCGCACCGAGACCTTCCTGTCCCAGGAGCTCGGCCGCGAGCCCACCGACAACGAAATCGCCACGGCGCTCGAAGACACGGTCGAAAACGTGCGGACCGCGCGCCGGATGACCGCCGCCGAGCTCTCGCTCGACGCCCCGGTGGACCGCAGCGACAAGGACGCGGCGACGTTGGGTGAGCGGTTCGCCGGCATCGAAGGCGGCGAGATCGAGGACACCACCGACGGGAAGCTCATGCGGGAGTTCATCGACCGCATCTTCCAGAAGTACCTGGCGCCCCGCGAACGCAAGATCCTCTATCTCTACTATGGACTCGAGGAAGGCTCTGAGGCGATGACCCTCGAGAAGATCGGCGCGCTCATGGGAGTGACCCGTGAGAGAATCCGCCAAATCCGCGAGCGGGCGTTTGAAAAGCTGCGCGAGTCGCCTGACGGCAGGGCCCTGAAGGGGTTCTGGCGCGCAGCTTAGCTCACACGGTTTGACGGATCACCGGGGGCCAGGGCGGAATCCTGGCCCCCTTCGCTTTTGCGGGCCTGTTCCCCGCTGGCGCCTGTGCGTCTAGCCGTGCCTTTCCTATATACTTGGAATCGTGACTCCCGGCCTGGCTGAAGAGCTCGCTGCCATCGTTGGCCCCCGCCACGTGCGGACCTCGCGGGCCGAACGGCTGACCTACGCCGCCGACGGCCTCCCCACCCACCGCACCGTTCCCGGCATCGTCGTGCTCCCCGGAACCCGCGAGGAACTCATCGCCGTCGTCAGGCTCCTCGCCACCCGGAATGTCCCCTTCGTGCCCCGCGGAGCGGGCACCGGCCTCTCCGGGGGAGCGCTCGCCTCGGAAGACGCCGTTCTCCTGGTGCTCACCCGGCTCAACCGGATCGTATCGGTGGAACCCATGAACCGTCGCGCGATCGTCGAGCCGGGCGTCGTCAACCTCAAGCTCTCGGCCGCCGTCCTCCCGATGGGACTCCACTACGCCCCCGACCCTTCCAGCCAGTCAGCCTGCACGGTCGGCGGAAACGTCGCCGAGAATGCCGGGGGCCCGCATTGTCTCAAGTACGGGGTCACGACCAATCACATCCTCGCCCTGGAAGTCGTCCTCGCTGACGGCTCGGTGGTGGAGCTGGGCTCTCCGGCCGGTGACGCCTGGGGCCCCGATCTCGTCGGCGGATTCGTGGGCTCCGAAGGCAATTTCGGCGTCGCCACCCGCATTACCGTCAGACTCACCCCCCTGCCTCGCTCCATCCGCACGCTGTTGGCCGACTTCCTCTCCCTTCGCGCCGCCGGGGAGGCCGTCTCGGGAATCATCGCGAGTGGCGTTGTGCCGGCCGCACTCGAGATGATGGATCAGTCGTGCATCGGCGCGGTCGAAGACTCCGTCTACGCCGCCGGCTATCCGCGCGATGCGGCCGCGGTACTCCTGGTCGAGTTGGACGGGCGCTTCGAGTCGGCGGTCGTCGCGGATGCCGAGGCGGTGGCCCGCCTCCTGGCCTCCCACGGCGCCAGGAGCGTGAAGACGGCCGCGGATCCCGCCGAACGCGAGCGGCTCTGGCAGGGCCGAAAGAAGGCGTTCGGGGCCATGGGCCGGCTCTCCCGCGACCTCGTGGTGCAGGACGCCGTGGTCCCCCGGACCGCATTGCCGGACGTTCTCGAAGCGATCGGCGCCATCGCGGCCCGGTACCGGCTACGCGTGAGCAACGTATTCCATGCCGGGGACGGGAACCTCCACCCCAATATTTCTTTCGACGCCACCAATCCCGACGAGCACGATCGGGTCCAAAAAGCGTCGGCCGAGATCATGAGCACGTGCATCGCGTCAGGGGGCACGATTACGGGCGAACACGGCGTGGGGGTGGACAAGCTGCGGTACATGCCCGCCATCTTCGATGGTGAATCACTGGCGGCGATGCATGCGGTCCGCCGGGTGTTCGACCCCCACGAGCGGGTGAATCCCGGGAAGGTGGTGCCTCTGCACGCCTGCCGGGAATGGAGCGCCGCGTGAGTCTCATCGAGAAGATCACGACCTTGCTGGGTCAGGACGCCGTGCTCGAGCGCCGCTCGGGAGACGAGCCGCCCCGGGTCGCGCCAGCGGCTCCCGATGCCGTCGCGCTGCTCCTCGCCACCGCAAACGCCGAAGGATGGAAGGTCCGGGTGGAGGGCGCGGGGACCTGGATGCCCGGGGATGCCCCAGCCGACCTCATTCTCACCACCCGCCGGCTCGACAAGATCCCGGCGCTCGAAAGCCAGGACCTGACCGTCACCGCGGAGTCGGGAGTCGGGCTGGACGTGTTGCGCCGGGAGCTCGCCGACCGCGGCGCCTGGCTCGCCCTCGATCCGCCGGGACTGGCCGGCAGGACGCTGGGCTCCGTCGTGGCCACCGCCAGCGCCGGTCCCCTCCGGCTCGGTTACGGCAGCGTCCGCGACCACCTCCTCGGCCTCGCGTTCGTGACCGGGGACGGCCGGCTGATCCAGAGTGGCGGCAAGGTGATGAAGAACGTCGCCGGGTACGACCTGACTCGACTGGAGACCGGGGCCTTCGGAGCGTTCGGGGTCATCGTCCTGGCACACCTCCGCCTGCGCACCCTGCCGAGGGCCGACGTCACCTGGGTCCTGGAAGGCTCGCGTGAGGACCTCACCAACGCCGTGGATGACATCCACGCAGCGGTCCTGGAGCCGGCGGCTCTCGAGCTGCTCTCGCCGGCGCCGGCGCGTCGCGAACGCTGGATGCTGGCGGTCCGCCTCGTAGGCTCCCCGCCGCACGTCGCCGCGGCCGAGCAGGAATTGCGGATCGCGGGCGGTGGGCGGCTCGCGCCCCTCCGGGGCGAGGAAGCCCAGCGATTCTGGCAGCATGCCGCCGAAGGATTCGCAACGAGGCCGGTGGTGTTCCGGGTCGGTGGACTCCCCGACGGCTCGGACGGGCTGCTCGACCTGCTCCAGCATCAAGTGGGAGATGACTGGGTGCTCGCGAGTCCCACCACCGGCACCGCGCGTTGGGCGGGGGATACGAGCGCGGACCGGCTGATCAAGCTCCGCCGCACGCTTGCCGCCCGTGAAGTTCCGCTCACCCTTGAACGGGCCCCGTGGTCGGTGCGGTCCGTCGTAGGACACTTCGGCGCGTACCGCGAGGGCGTGGGTCCGCTGGTCGCGGGGTTGCGGAAAACCTTCGACCCCAACGGGGTCCTGGTGCAGGCCGCCGAAGCCACGGAATGACGGCAGCCGATCGCGGGGGCTTCGCCGCATTGGACCCGTGCGTCCACTGCGGGTTCTGCCTTCAAGCCTGCCCCACGTTTCTCGTCACCGGCGACGAAGCCGACGGGCCCCGCGGCCGCATCGAGCTGATGCGATCCCTGGAGCGCGGCCTCATCGCACCCGATGACGAGGGACTCCAATACCACCTCGACCGCTGCCTCGGCTGCCGCGGCTGTGAGCCGGTCTGTCCTTCAGGAGTCGGCTACGGCCGGGGCCTCGAAGCCGCCCGGGAGCGGATCGCCGAGACGCGGCCCGTTCCCTTGGTCCCCCGCACCGCGCTCTGGCTCCTCACGACTCCGTTGATCTCCCGATTCGTCTACGCCTTCGCCCGCATCCTCCGCGCCACGGGACTCCCCCGCCGCCTCGCGGGATCAGGGCGGGTCGGATTTGCCATGGGTATGCTCGCGGCCACGGAGCGGGATTGGGGATTGGGGATTCGGGATTCGTACCACCCCAACCAATCCCCAATCCCGAATCCCCTATCCCCGGTTTTGTTGTTCACCGGCTGCGTAATGGACGGCCTGTTCTCTCACGTCCACGCCGCCACCATCCGCACCCTCCGCGTGAACGGCTGCGGGACCACCGTCCCGGCCGGGCAGGTCTGTTGCGGAGCCCTGCACGCGCACGCGGGGTTGGTGGGGGAGGCCCGGGAGTTGGCTCGTCGCAATGTCGAGGCGTTTGGCGACGGCGACGAGCCGATTGTCGTGAACAGCGCGGGCTGTGGGGCATTGCTGAAGGATTATGGGCACCTGATACCCGACGATCCCAGAGCCGCTCGCTTCGCGGCGCGCGTCAAGGACGTGACCGAGGTGTTGGCGGATGCCGGGCCGGTCCCGGCCACCCATCCTGAGCTCGCAGTGGCCTACGATCCCCCGTGCCACCTCATCCACGCTCAGCGGGTGAGCGACGCGCCGCTGCAAGTGCTTCGGCAGATCTCCGGCGTGACAGTGATCCTCGCGCGGGACGCCGAGAAGTGCTGCGGGAGTGCCGGCATGTACACGGTTACCGAGCCGGGACTGTCGAAGGACGTCTTCGCGGTAAAGGTGGACGGACTCCTCGACGCCTCGCCCGACCTGGTGGTCACGGGCAACCCGGGCTGCATCATGCAGATCGGCGCCGGACTCGCCGCCCGGCGGGTCCCGACACCCGTCCGCCATCCCGTCGAAGTGCTCGACGATGCGTACGCATTTTCAGGCCGGTACGGGTGATCACGGAGCTGGTCCAGACCACCGACGGTGTCACGGTGGGCCTCCATCATCTCGAGCCGGTCGCGCCCCCCATCGCCCCGGTCCTGCTCCTCCTGCACGGTGCGTTCTCCGGTCACACCATCTGGCTGCGGAGCTTCGCGGCACAGCTCGCCAACCACGGGTTCGACATTTGGCTCGCCGACTTCCGCGGCCATGGCGTCGCGCAGCGCGAAGCGGCACCCAGGAGCTGGTGGTTCGACGACCTCATCGAGCGCGACGCCCCGGCGCTGATCGAGCGGCTTCGCGCGCACATCGGCTCCCGCCCTCTGGGGGTGATCGGACATTCCGCGGGTGGCGTCGTCGGTCTCGCCGCGCTCGCCCGGGCGGGAGCAGGACCGCGATGGGATGCGCTCGTCACCCTGGGAACGCCGGGCCCGAGCCGAATGGGGCTCAAGCGGTACGTCGGTGCGTTCGGGTTCCGCACCCTGGCGCTCGCGCTCGGACGCTTTCCCGCGCGGGCGCTGCGCTTCGGCGGGGACGACGAGGGCGCGCTGATGTTCGGTCAATGGATGGGGTGGAACCTCCAGGGGCGCTGGCTCTCGCGGGACGGCTTCGACTACCTTGAGGCGCTGTCTCGGGCTCGCACTCCCTTTCTGGGCGTCGCGGGCGGGCGGGACCTGCTCTTCTCGCCGCCGTACGCCTGCCGGGAAATCGTCGAGCGGATCGGATCTCCGACGAAGGATTTTCACATCGCGCCCTCGCTGAATCACCCCGGCCTGGTACTCGACCCCCGTGCGGCGACGGAGGTCGTACCCCCGGTCGTGTCCTGGCTCAAGAGGGTGCTGCAATGACGGACGCCACGGAGCTGCCGGCCACTCTCGCCCGGGTCGGGCCGGCATCGGTCACTCCCGCGGTGGCGCAAGCCCTCCGCGCCGGGGCGGTCGTGGCTGCCGCGCCTGCCGGTGTCTTCGACCTCGCGGGGCCGGGCGCGGTGGCCTGCATGCAGGGACTGCTCACCAACGACATCGAGAAACCCGGCGATGGCGCGCTCGCCTATGGAGCCGTCCTGACGCCGAAAGGAATGATCGTCTCCGACGGGTGGGCCGGGCGTCGGGGGGAGGCGGTCCGCTTCACGACCTCCGCGGAGGGGCAGGAACGCACCGCCAGCCTCCTGCAGCGGTCCATCCCTCCCCGGCTCGCGAAGGTCGCCGACCGAACGTCGGAGCTCTGCGTGCTTCGCCTGACGGGTCCCTCCGCGCTGGCGCTCGCCGAAGCCGCGCGTCTTCGTGTTCCCCACGCGCCCGGGCGCGTCGAGCTCGACGGTGAAGTCGAGGTCGGCCGTGCGACGGAAGGCGCGCCCTTCACGCTCCAATGGATCGGCGTTCCCGGGTCACTCGAACTGTTGAAGAAGCGGCTGACGACGGCCGGCGCCGTCGAAGGAGAGCCTGCCGCTCTGCAGCTCGCGCGTATCGCGGCGGGGTGGCCGTCGCTCGCCGCGGAGGTGGACGACAAGACCCTCCCTCAGGAAGTGCGATACGACGAGATCGGTGGCGTCTCCTACACGAAGGGCTGCTATACCGGGCAGGAGACGGTCTCGCGCGTCCACTTTCGCGGGCATCCGAATCGCGGCCTCCGCGGCATCCACCTCGCCGGCGACCCGCCCGCGGAATGGCACACGCCACAGCCGGTCCTTCTTGGCGACAAGGACGTGGGTCGACTCACCAGTGTCGCCTGGTTTCCCGATGGTCCCGCGGGATCGGGGGTCTGGATGGGTCTCGCCGTGCTGCGACGGGAGGTGCCCTCCGCCGCAACCGTCCGCGTCGGCATGATCGAGGGCCAGGTGACGGCTCTTCCACTTTCCTTGCCTCGGTTCGAGCCGGCGTGACGGTTCTCGTCACCGGCGGGAGTGGATTGGTCGGGAGTCACGTGATTCGAGCCCTGCGCCAGGAGGGGACGCCGGTTCGCGCCCTGATCCGGCCCGCCAGCCGGCACCTCGTGGCCGGACCCGGCGTCGAAGTAACTGAGGGCGACGTGACCGATGAGCAGGCGTGGCGTCGCGCCGCGCGGGGCGTATCCGGGATCATTCATTCGGCGGCTCTCATCGCGCAGCGCGGCACCCGGGACGACTTCTCCAGAGTGAACGTCGGTGGCACGCGGCTCGCCGTGGCCGCGGCGCGCGCCGCCCGGGTGCGCCTGGTCCACATCTCCTCGGTAGCGGTGTATGGCCGCGGCAACGCATACGCCGCCGGCGTGGGCGGTGTGGATGAACGGTTCCGCTTTGGCCCGATCGACGGGCACGACTATTACGCCCACAGCAAGCGGGAGTCCGAACAGGTGGTGTGGGATGCAGTAGGTGCCGGGGTCGATGCGGTCGCTCTCCGGCCCAACGTCATCTACGGCGAGGGAGACCGCCTCTTTTCCCCGAGGGTGCTCGCGGCCATTCGTCTGGGCATCGTTCCACAGGTGGGCCGGGGGACCAACCATCTCTCGTGCGTGTACGCCGGAAATGTCGCGGCGGCCGCGCTCCTGGCACTCCGGACGCCGGCCGCGGGCGGATTGGCCTTCAACACCACCGATGACGGACCTGAATGCCATACCCAGCGGGGATTCTCCGACGCCTTCGCGGATGCACTCGGCATTCGGGTACGGCGCGTGAGGCTCCCCTATCCGGTGGCGCGCGTCGCGGTGGATCTCTGGGCTCGCTGGTTGACGATCCGCAGTCCCGGCAAGTATCCCGGCGTGGGCGCCTCCGCGGTGCGCTTCCTGGCGGAGGAGAATCCCTTTGTCGCGGAGCGGGCGCGGCGGGAGTTGGGCTGGAAGCCGGTCACTTCACCACGCGAGGCGGTGAGGCGCACCGTGACCTGGCTTCTGGAAAACGAAAAGCCCGGGATGTAAGGCCCGGGCTTTGATCGTCAACGGGACGGCGAGAAGCTTACGGCTTCTTGGCCGGAGCCTTGGCGGCCGGCGCCATCATCTTCTTCGAGGTGTCGGCCATCATCTTCTTGGAGGTGTCGGCCATCTTCATGGCGGACGAATCAGCCATCTTCTTGGTCGTGTCGGCGGCCATGGTGCCACCGGCGTTCTGCGCGTTGTCCTTCGCGCAGGCACCGAGGACCACGAGGGCCACGGCGAGTGCGATACGCTTCATTACGTACTCCTCCGATATAGGGGGCAAGTGGTTCATCCGGCGCGGGGAAAAGCTAGCATTGACCAGATACCCGTCAAGGCCGCGCACGTTCACGACGGATGCAAGACCACACAAGGGATGCGACGTATGACAGACCGCCGAACGTTCATGGGCTCCGTCGCGGGCGTGGCGGCGGCGCTGCGAAATCGGCTCCGATTTCCGGCGCCGGCGCCCGCGCCCGTCATCGAGGCTCGCCCGACAGCGCTCTACGCCCAACCCGACGGTCACAACAACCTCGTCCGGGTCACGGTCACGGGGCTCGACGCCCCCGCCGCGCGCGCCCGGGTCACCGATCGCCGCGGCCAGCTCGTGGGGTCGGCCGGGCTGTTGCCGGCGTCGGACGGCACTTCGCTCGCCGGTGAAGTGTTCGTTCCGCTCTCCGAACCCACCGACTACCAGTTCGAAGTCGTCGTCGGAAAGGATCGCCGCGCGAGCCGCCGCATCCGGCTGTCGCCGTCGAAACGCTGGACCCTCTACTGGCTCTCCACGAATCACACGGACGTCGGGTACACCGACCTCCAGGAGCGATGTCTCGAGATTCATCGCAGGAATCTCGACGCCGCGCTCGCCCGCCTGACTCGGGATCCGGATTACCGCTGGAGCGCCGAGTGCGCCCTGCAGATCATTTCGTACGCGGAGAACCGCGCGCCGGAGCAGACCCAGGCGCTGGTCCAGGCCCTCCGGGACGGGAAGATCGGCTTCCAGGCGCTGTTCGCGAACATGCTCACCGGCATTCTCGACCACGAGACCGCGGCGCGCATGGTCTGGCCCGCCGGCGTCTTCGCCCGCGAGAACGGGCTCAGCTTCGTCTCGGCACAGATCACCGACGTCCCCGGTCAGGTCCCGACGTTCCCCATGATCCTGGCCGCGAGCGGCGTGAAGTATCTCGCGTCGGGCCCCAACCCCGATCGAGCCTTGCCTCTTTTGCCCGAATCGGAGGGCGCGCCCAACGGGCTGACCGGACCCTGGACCTCCTATCCCCAACTGTACTGGTGGGAGGGCCCCGACGGCTCCCGGGTGCTCCACTGGCGCAACCACCACTACGGGGACGGGCTCCGCTACGGCTTCAACCTCGGCGCGCTCGAGATGGGCCGCCGGCTCTCGGATTGGCTGCTCACGAACCCGGTCTTCCTCTCGCCCGATTGGCCGTACGACGTCGCCCTCCTGTATGGAGTGCAGTGGGACAACGCGTTGGTGGACGAGCGGATGATCTCGAACATGGAGGACTTCAACCGGCGGTTCATGTATCCGCGGATCGTCCCGGGACGCGCCGAAGACTTTTTCCGCGACGTCGAAAGCCGCTATGGCACCCGGATTCCGGTACGCCGAGGAGATACGGGGACGTATTGGGAGGATGGCGCGGCATCGACCGCGCTCGAGCTTGCGCTGTTCCGGCGGGCCCAGCTTGGGCTCCGCGCCGCCGACCTTCTGGCGCTCTGGGACGAGAGGTCAGACCAACCGGAAGACGGACGTCCCGGACGGATCGCGGCACGGGCCGCCGAGCGGCGGGCCGCCTGGCGGGACGCCCTCCTATTCGGCGAGCACACCTGGGGCGCGGCGGAGAGCATCGACGCACCCGATAGCCGGCAGACCGTCGAGCAGTGGGACTACAAACGCCGGTTCGTGCTGGGTGCCGCCGCGACCGCCGACACGCAGATCTCGGACGGGCTGGCCCGGCTGGCCCTCGGACAAGACCGCGGGCGCACGCGCGTCGTGCTGAACGCCGGGAGCTGGAACCGCACCGACGTCGTCCGGATTCCCGGTGGCGCCGGCTCCGGATGGACGGCCGGTGGCGCCGATGTGGCCGCGGTGGACCTCGAGAATGGGGATGCCCTGGCCCTGATAGAGAACGTGCCCGCCCTCGGTTATGTCGCCCTGCGGGAATCGGGGCACGCGCCACGACCGCCCGCGGACGACGGGAATGCGACCGACGCCCTGGCGGGCGGATTCAAAATCCGCCTGGACGAGGCGACGGGGGCCGTCGCGTCCCTCGTGGGACCCGACGGCAAGGAGCGGGTGAAGGCATCGCCGTGGGCCGGACTGAATCAGCTCGTGTACGTTACGGGCGGCGAGAGATCGGCACTCTGGACATCCGGAGACCGCCGGACGGTCGCCAATCCGCCCGTCCTCGACGTTGCGCAGGCCACGATGGCGAACGTGCGGCGGCAGCGGCTGCCCGGCATCGGCGTGCGGCTGATCGCCGAGCGGCACCTCAAGGGATTCCCGACGGTGACGTCGACCGTCACCCTCTACGATGCTCTCCCGTGGGTGGACTTCGAGAACCGAATCGAGAAGAGTCCCACGTTCGGGAAAGAAGCGCTCTACGTCGCCTTCCCGTTCGCATTCACCCAACCCACTGTGGAAATGGAAGTGCCGCTGGGCCGGATGACCGCCGAGCGCGACCAGCAGCCGGGTGCGTGCCGCGACTGGTACTGCCACCAGCACTGGGTCTGGCTCCACGAAGGGACCGATGGCGTACTGTGGAGCGGCCCCGACACCCCGATGTTCACGCTGAACGACATCGTCCGGGGCACCTGGGCCCGCCGCATCGCGCCGGATGGGACGCTCTTCGCGTACGCGATGAACAACTACTGGTTCACGAACTACGCCGCCCGTCAGGACGGTCCGTTCACGTTCCGGTTCCGGGTGTCACTGGTTCCGACTGGCGATCCGGCGGAGCCGGTCCGGCGGGGCTGGGCTGCGTGCGATCCGTTGTATGTCGGACCCGCGGTGGATCATCCCTCCCCCGGTTCCCTCATTCCGCGGGACTCCGCCCTGTTCATTCCAGACACGGGAACGATGGTGGTCGGCGCAAAGCGTGCGGACGACCTCGACGGCGTGGTGGTCAAGCTTGTGGATGTCACGGGAGCGGCACGGACCGTAGGGGTGTGGCCGGCCGCCTATGCGTTCACCGCGGCCCGGGGCGTCAACCTCGTGGAGATGAACGGGGACGCGCTCTCCATCGGGGGAGATCATCGCGTGCCCGTGGTCCTCAAACCGTGGGGCGTGGCGGCCGCACGGCTCTTTACACCGCGCGCGCCGACCGGTTAACGTCGGACATGATCACCAAACCCGCCACCTTGGGTGAGCTGCGCCAGACCGAGTGGGCCAGCGAAGCCCGTCGATCCCGCAGGGTCAAGGATGAGCTGCGGGAAAACCTGATCTGCCTGCTCGAGAACGGGTCCCCGCTCTTCCCCGGCATCGTCGGCTACGAAGAGACGGTGGTGCCGCAGCTCGTGAATGCCATTCTCTCCCGGCACAACTTCATTCTCCTCGGACTCCGCGGGCAGGCGAAGAGCCGGATCCTCCGGCAGCTCGTGACACTTCTGGATGACGAGATCCCTATCCTGTCGGGCTCGGAAGTGAACGACGACCCCTTCGACCCGATTTCGAAGTACGGGCGCGACCTGGTGGCCGAACAAGGCGACGCGGCGCCGGTCAGCTGGCTGCCGCGCGAGCTCCGGTACGTCGAGAAGCTCGCCACACCGGACGTCACCATCGCGGACATGATCGGCGACGTGGATCCGATCAAGGCTGCGCGCGGCGGGCACCTGCTCGCCGACGAGCTCACCATGCACTTCGGCCTCCTGCCCCGCGCCAACCGCGGGATCTTCGCGATCAACGAGCTCCCGGACCTGGCCGGCAAGATCCAGGTCGGGATGTTCAACGTGATGCAGGAGGGGGACGTCCAGCTGAAGGGGTACCCGGTCCGGCTCAAGCTCGATGTCGCGATCGTCTTCACGGCGAACCCCGAGGATTACACGGCGCGCGGCAAGATCATCACGCCGCTCAAGGACCGCATCGGCTCCGAGATCGTCACGCACTACCCGCTCACGGTAGAGCTGGGGGTCGGCATCACGGGCCAGGAGGCCTGGACCGACCGGGCCGGGCGCAGCGTGCGGATTCCCGACTTCCTCAGGGAGCTGGTCGAGCGCGTGGCGTTCGAAGCCCGCGCCGACAAGCGGGTCGACAAGAAGAGCGGCGTCTCTCAGCGGCTCCCCATCTCGCTCCTCGAGAACGTCGTCTCCGCCGCCGAGCGGCGCGCCGTCATGTGCAAGGAGAAGACGGTCGTGCCGAGGGTCTCGGACGTGTACTCCGCGCTGCCCGCGATCACGGGCAAGCTCGAGCTCGAGTACGAAGGCGAGCTTCAGGGCCCCGAGACCATTGCGAAGGAACTGATCCGCAAAGCCGCGGGCGCGACGTTCGAGGCGCGCGTCGGGGGCGCCAACGTCGACGACATCGTGCACTGGTTCGACGAAGGGGGCGCCCTCAAGATCTCTACCGACGAGCGCTCGGAGACCTGCCTCAAGGGCTTCAGCGTCGTCCCGGGCCTGCTCGACCTCATCGACCGCGTCGGGCTGGCCGGAAAGAAGGACCCTGGGACGATCGTCTCGGCCTGCGAGTTGGTCCTCGAAGGGCTCGTCGCGGGCCGCCGCATCTCGCGCTCGGAGGAGCTCGGCTACGTCCGCGCCCGTCCGATTCCCAAGGAACCGCCGTTCGGCAAGGGCGGCGGGAGCGGCCTCGGCGGTGGAGGTCCGAACCTCTTTCAATGAGTCGCTGAATCCCCGTTCTTCCCGAACCGAGGGACGGCCTTGACCAATCCGCCGCTCATCACGATCACCCGGCAGTACGCCGCCGGCGGCTCCGAAGTCGCGAAGCACGTCGCGGCGGAGCTCGGGTGGACGGTGATCGACAACGAGTTCGTCGACGAGGTCGCCCGGCGGGCGGGCTTGCCTCCCGACGAGGTGGCGCAGAAGGAGGAGCGGGCGCCGGGGCTCCTGGCCCGGATCGCCCGCAACCTCGCGGCCGCGTCTCCTGAGATCTCGGCCGGCACCCGGGCCGGGACCACCGCTCTGCCGGAGGCCGAGGCCGAAGAGGCGACCATCGTGAAGATCACGGAGCGCGTCATCACGGAGGCGGCGTCGCACGGGCGCGCGGTGCTCGTCGGCCGCGGAGCGCAGGCCGTCCTCGCCCGGCGGCCGAACGCGCTGCACGTCTACCTGGTCGGACCCAAGGCGTGGCGTTTGGAGATGGCCGTCGAACATCTCGGCGTCGCGCGCGAGGATGTCGAGAAGGTGCTGGACGAGACCGACCGGGACCGGGACCGCTACGTGAAGGCTCATTACGGGCGGTGGCGGCAGGAAGCGACGCTCTACGACATGGTGCTGAATACGGCACGCCTGGGATTTCGAGGAGCCGGAGAAGTCGTAGTCGCTGAAGCAAGACGGAGGCAGTGGAAATAGGCGTTAGTACGTCTCCCGCAGCGCCGGCACCCGCCACCACGAGATCAGCATCGCGGCCAGGCACACCACCCCGCCGGCCGCCGTCGCAATCGGCGCGCCGATGTGCTCCGAGAGCCAGCCCGCCTGAAAGGCCCCCAGCGGCGCCATCCCGACGAACATGAACGCGTAGAATCCCATCACCCGGCCACGCAGCTCATCAGGCACGAATGTCTGGATGAGCGTGTTCGTCAGCGCGGTCGTCACGATCATGGCGCAGCCGGTCAGGGCGAGCAGCACGAGGGAGACCGAAAACCACGGCGAGAGCGCGAAAAATGATAGGAAGATGCTGAATGCGACCCCGCCGCCCAGGAGCGTCCGCCCCTTGGGCACGCGGTCCGACACCAGCGCCAGCGCCAGAGCACCGAGCATCGCCCCGAGCCCCACCGCCGCCATCAGCGCGCCGTACCCGCCCGCCTGCGTGTGCAGGACGTCACGGGCAAACACCGGCATCATCACAAGCACCGGAAATCCGAAGAGCGAAAGAATCGCGACCTGCAAGACGAGGGCGGACATGCGCCGGTCCCCCAGAATGAACTGCAGCCCCCCTCGAAAGCGCTGCCACTCCGATTCACTCGAGGGCGCTTCCACGAATTGGGGGAGCCGCATGGCGAGGAGCCCCCAGATCACCGCGATGTAGCTCACGCCGTTCAGGAAGAAACAGAGACCCACGCCCCGCCAGCCGATGATCACGCCCGCGATGGCCGGACCGACGATGCGGGTCGCATTGAACAGTGACGAGTTGAGGGCGATCGCGTTGACGAGGTCCTCCTTCCCTACGAGGTCCACCATGAACGCCTGGCGGCCGGGAATGTCGAACGCATTCACGACGCCGACGAACGCCGCGAGCGCCATCACCTGCCAGACGGCCACGGTGTGCGTCCACACGAGCGCCGCGAGGATCAGCCCTTCCACCATCTGCAACAATTGCGTCAGCACGATCAGGCGGCGCTTGTCGACCCGATCCACCACGATGCCGGCATAGAGCGTGAACAGCAGCACCCCGAGTGACCGCAGCGCGGAATTGAGGCCGACGAGAAAGGGCGAGTTGGTGAGCTCGAGCACCAGCCACCCCAGGGCGACGGACTGCATCCAGGTCCCCACGAGGGAGACCCCTTGCCCCAGGAAGAACAGCTGGAAGTTGCGGTGGGCTAAAGCGCCGAGACGGAAGCGCAGTGCGCCTTCGGACATTGCGGGAAAGCTCGCCACCCCCTCAAGTTTGGGGTAGGGCAATGCGCTACACGACCTATCAGAAGTACCTGCCCGAGCTGGCCGACACGATCAACCTGCAAGGCCTGCTCGATCAGCTGGCGGATTTTCTCCTCCAATCCGGCTTCGCCGGAGGCCAGCAGCACCCCTACTGGGGTGACCTCTCCGACGGCGAGTCGGACCGCTCCCTGGACGCCCTTCGCCAAGCCATTCTCCAGGCCCTGATGGACTCGGGCCAGCTGACGCCGGAAATGCTTCAGCTGCTGCGCGGCGAGTCCACCGGCGACGCCAATCGCGACGCCGATCTGGAACGCCAGCTCTCCGAGCTGCTCGACAAGATCGTCCAGCGTCTGATGGAGGAGGGCTATCTCAACGTCAGCGAAGCGCCGCAGATGCCTGGGGGCCAGCAGCCGATGTTCGGACCGGGGGGCATGGCGCGCGAAGCGGCGCAACAGGTCCAGTTCAACCTCACCGACAAGGGCATCGACTTCCTCGGCTACAAGACGCTGCGCAACCTCCTCGGCTCCATCGGCAAATCAAGTTTCGGGGCGCATGAGACCGAGCATCTGGCGACCGGGGTGGAAGTCGAGGCGGCGAGCAAACAGTACGAATTCGGCGACACGCTGAACTTGGACGTGAACGCCACATTGACCCGGGCCCTCGAGCGCGAAGGCCTCGGCGTTCCCATCAACCTCGAGTACGGGGACCTGATGGTGCATCAGGCCGAGTACCGGTCGTCGTCGGCGACGGTCCTGATGCTCGACTGCTCGCATTCGATGGTGCTCTACGGCGAGGACCGGTTCACGCCGGCCAAGAAGGTGGCCCTGGCGCTCACCCATCTCATCCGGACGCAGTTCCCCGGCGATACCTTGCGGGTCGTCCTCTTCCACGACACGGCGGAAGAGATTCCCATCGCCCAACTGGCGCATGCCCAGGTCGGTCCCTACCACACCAACACGGCCGAAGGCCTGAAGCTGGCGCGCCGGATTCTGATGGGGCAGCGGAAGGACTATCGGCAGATCATCATGATCACCGACGGCAAGCCGTCGGCGCTCACGCTGCCGGACGGGCGGATCTACGTCAACTCCATGGGGCTCGACCCGCAGATTCTTCGCGAGACCTATCGCGAGGTCGGACTCTGCCGCCGGAGCGGGATTCTCATCAACACCTTCATGCTGGCGCGGGACCGCAGCCTGGTGGAATTCGTGAAACAGGTGAGCGCCATCTGCCGCGGCAAGGCGTACTTCACCAACACGATGACCCTGGGGCAGTTCATCCTGATGGACTTCATGCGGCGCAAGACCCGGCGAGTGTCCTAGCCGTCGTGGGCCGCCCCGCCGTCGCCGCCGTCACGGCCCTGCTGATGGGGGCCGCATGCGAAGCGCCGTTCTCCATTCCGGCCCCCGTCAAGTATCTCAGGCTCGCACCCGACAGCGTGGCCCTCGAAACCGGCGATACGTTCGCCTTGTCGGTCACGGCGACGGACTCCGCGGGCCGGCCGGTGTCCACGCCGGTCGACTGGGCCAGCTCCGCCGAGTCCCTCGCAACCGTGTCCGCATCGGGTGTCGTCATCACCCGTCTTCCCGGGAGGGTGACGATCACTGCCTCCGCCGGCGGCCTCGTCGCAGGGATCCCCATC